>Ga0155549_1033_pt1 | contig 17571 bp, 16 predicted proteins | sample RifCSPhighO2_12_FD_107206 | JGI IMG/M metagenome (GOLD analysis project Ga0155549, IMG submission 107206) | Alphaproteobacteria bacterium RIFCSPHIGHO2_12_FULL_63_12
GCTGTCGCGACGATGAAATGCTCTACGCGTCGCCGGCCGAGCGCATGGTCAAGGCGATCGGCGAGCCCGAATTGATCGACACGTCAAAAGACCCGCGCCTGTCGCGGATTTTCTTCAACCGCACCATCCGCCGCTACAAGGCGTTTGAGGGCTTTTACGGAATGGAGGACACGATCGAGCGGATCGTTTCCTATTTCCGTCACGCGGGACAGGGCCTCGAAGAAAAACGCCAGATCATCTATCTCCTCGGACCCGTCGGCGGCGGCAAATCCTCGCTCGCTGAACGGCTGAAGGACCTCATGGAGGTCCATCCGATCTACGTCCTCAAGGCGGGCAAGGAAATCTCGCCGGTCTTTGAAAGCCCGCTCGGCCTCTTCCAGTCGGAAGATCTGAAATCGCTGCTCGCCGACAAATACGGCATCGAGACGCGCCGGCTGACCAGCGTCATGAGCCCGTGGGCGGTCAAGCGCCTCGACGAATTCGGCGGCGACATTTCGAAATTCGAAGTTGTGCGCCTCTTCCCGTCAAAACTGCGCCAGATCGGCATCGCCAAGACCGAGCCGGGCGACGAGAATAACCAGGACATCTCGGCGTTGACCGGCAAGGTCGACATCAGGAAGCTCGAACATTTCAGCCAGTCCGACACCGACGCCTATTCCTATTCGGGCGGACTTTGCCGCGCCAATCAGGGACTTCTTGAATTCGTCGAGATGTTCAAGGCGCCGATCAAGGTGCTGCACCCGCTCCTCACCGCGACGCAGGAAGGCAATTACATCGGCACCGAATCGCTGGGGCCGATCCCGTTCAACGGCGTCATCCTCGCCCACTCCAACGAAAGCGAGTGGATCCAGTTCCGCAACAACAAGAACAACGAAGCCTTCCTCGACCGCATCAGCGTCATCAAGGTGCCGTATTGCCTGCGCGTCAGCGAGGAGCGGCAGATCTATTCAAAACTTCTGCAAAGCTCGGAACTCGCCAACGCCTCTTGCGCGCCGGAAACGCTCGACCTGCTCGCGCGCTTTTCGGTGCTGACGCGCCTCAAGGAGCACGAGAATTCGAACCTCTATTCGAAGCTGCGCGTCTATGACGGCGAGAAGCTGAAAGACAGCGACCCCAAAGCCAAGACCATGCAGGAATATCGCGACGCTGGCGGCATCGACGAGGGCATGGACGGCGTCTCGACCCGCTTCGCCTACAAGGTCTTGTCCGAGACGTTCAATTTCGACACCGATGAGGTCGCCGCCGACCCCGTGCACCTGATGTATGTTCTTGAAACCGCGATCAAGCGCGAACAGCACCCGGACGAGGTCGAGAAGAAATATCTCGAATTCATCAAGGAAGATCTCTCCAAGCGCTATGCCGACTTCATCGGCAAGGAGATCCAGAAAGCCTATCTCGAAAGCTATTCGGAGTACGGCCAGAATCTCTTCGACCGTTATATCTCCTACGCCGACGCGTGGATCGAAGATCAGGACTTCAAGGACCCGGACACCGGCCAGCTCCTTGACCGGCAGACCCTGGACACCGAACTCTCGAAGATCGAAAAGCCCGCGGGCATCGCCAATCCGAAAGACTTCCGCAACGAAGTCGTCAAATTCACGCTGCGGGCGCGCGCCGCCAATTCCGGAAAGAACCCGGCCTGGACGTCGTACGAAAAACTCCGCAACGTCATCGAAAAGCGGATGTTCTCACAGGTCGAAGACCTTCTCCCCGTCATCTCGTTCGATTCGAAGAAAGACAGCGACACCGAGAAGAAGCACGAAAACTTCGTCGACCGCATGACCGAGCGCGGCTACACGCCGAGACAAGTGCGACGCCTGGTCGAGTGGTATATGCGGGTTAACAAGGCCGGATAGGAGGCAATGGGCAATAGGCAATAGGCAATAGGCAATAGGCTCACTCGCTACTGCCTACTGCCTACTCCCTACTGCCTTCACTATGAATCACTTCAACTTCATCGACCGTCGCAAGAACCCGAAGGGCAAGTCGCTCGGCAACCGTCAGCGCTTCCTTCGGCGCGCGAAGGTGCAGATCAAGGAAGCGGTGAACAAGTCGATCCGCGATCGCTCGCTCAAAGATCTCGACAGCGGCGAGAAGATCACGATCCCGTCGAAATCGACGTCGGAGCCGCGCTTTCGCCTCGACCCGGAAAGCGGCGAGCGCGACTATGTCGCGCCCGGCAACAAGGAATTCGGCGTCGGCGACAGGATCAAGAAGCCGCCCAAGCAGGGCGGCAAGGGCGGCGGCAAGGATGCGTCCGACTCAGGCGAGGCTGAGGACCAGTTTCAGTTCACGCTCAGCCAGGAAGAATTCCTCGACATTTTCTTTGAGGATCTTGAGCTTCCCAATCTCGTCAAGCGCTCGCTGAAGGACATGAAATCCGTCGCCTGGCGGCGCGCCGGGATCACGGTCGCGGGATCGCCGACCAATCTCAATCTCGTCCGCACCATGAGGAACGCGCATGGCCGGCGCCTCGCGCTGAAACGCCCGTCCAATCGCGAGGTGAACGAGCTGAAAGAGCGCCTGTTCGAGCTTGAACGCATCGCCTCGCCGGACGAGGCCGAGATCGCCGAGAAGAAGGCGCTGCTGATCAAACTCGAAGAGATGGAGGCGCGCCGCCGCTGGGCGCCGTTCATCGACCCGCTCGACGTGCGCTATAACGCGTTTGCGCCAACGCCCATTCCGACGACCGCCGCCGTGATGTTCTGCCTGATGGACGTCTCCGGCTCGATGGGCGAGCGCGAGAAAGATCTCGCCAAGCGCTTTTACATGCTGCTCTATCTGTTTTTAAAACGCCGCTATGAGCGCGTCGACGTCGTCTTCATCCGCCACACCCATCACGCCGAGGAAGTCGACGAGGAAACCTTTTTCTATTCGCGCCAGTCGGGCGGCACGGTTGTCTCGACCGCGCTCGAAAAAATGCTCGAAATCCAGAAGGCGCGCTATTCAGCGTCGGAGTGGAACATCTACGTCGCGCAAGCCTCCGACGGCTACACCCAGTCGGGCGACGCGCAGCGCTGCGTTGAAATGCTCGACGAAGACGTGATGCCGATCAGCCAGTATTACGCCTATATCGAAATCCTCGACGAGCGCGAGCTGGAAGTATTCTCCGACAAGGATTCGGGCGCGGAGTTATGGCGCGCCTATCGCACCTTCGCGCCGAAATGGAAGAATTTCGCGCAGACGCGCATCGCGAAGCCCTCGGACATTTTCCCGGTCTTCCGCGAGCTGTTCGCGAAGAACACGCGGGAGGCGGCGTGAGCGCCCTCCTCTTCACCGACAGTGAATGGTCGTTCGATCGCCTCAAAGCGACCTATGACGCGATCGAGGAGATCGCGCTCAATGATTTGAAACTCGACGTTTATCCCAATCAGATCGAGATCATTTCATCCGAGCAGATGCTCGACGCCTATTCCTCGCACGGCATGCCGCTGATGTATCGCCACTGGTCGTTCGGCAAGCATTTCGCGCGCGACCAGATGATGTACCAAAAAGGCTATCAGGGCCTCGCCTATGAGATCGTCATCAATTCGGACCCCTGCATCGCCTATCTGATGGAAGAAAACACCATGACGATGCAGGCGCTTGTGATGGCGCACGCCTCGTTCGGGCACAATCACTTTTTCAAGAACAATTACCTTTTTCGTCAGTGGACGGACGCTGAGGGGATCCTCCCCTATCTCGATTTCGCCAAGAAATACATCGCCAAATGCGAGGACGAATACGGGCTTGAGGAGGTCGAAAAAATTCTCGACAGCGCGCATGCGCTGATGGATCAGGGCGTCTTTCGCTATAATCGCCCACCGCGTCTTTCCGAGGCCGATCAGCTCGCCAAAGCCGCGCGGCGCGCCGAGCATGAGCAGAAGACCTTCAACGACATCTGGCGGACGCTCCCCAATATGGAGGAGGAAGACGGCGAGGCGGAAGAGCGCCAGCTTGAAGTGAGGAACATCAAGCTGCCCGAGGAAAACCTTCTCTATTTCATCGAGAAAGCCTCGCCCGTCTTGAAGCCGTGGCAGCGCGAACTGGTGCGCATCGTCCGCAATGTGTCGCAATATTTCTATCCGCAAAAGCAGACGAAAGTGATGAATGAAGGCTGCGCGACCTTCGTCCATCATTACATCATGCACGCGCTCTACGATAAGGGCCTCATCAACGAGGGCGCGATCATCGAATTCCTGCATTCGCATTCTTCGGTCGTCTTTCAGCCGGAGTTCGACGACCAGCGTTATTCGGGGATCAACCCTTATGCGCTCGGCTTTGCGATGATGGAGGATATCCGCCGCATCTCAACCGATCCGACGGCGGAGGATCGCGACTGGTTTCCGGATTTCGCCGGCAAGGGCGACTGGCGCGATGTCTTGAAAGACGCCTGGGCGAATTATCGCGACGAAAGTTTCATACTGCAATTTCTCTCGCCCAAAGTGATGCGCGACTTCCGCCTGTTCGCGCTGCATGACGATTCGGATGAAGCCCATTACGAGATCGAAGCGATCCATGACGACCGCGGCTTCCGGCGGGTGCGCGAAACGCTCGCCCGGCAATATGATCTCGGCATGCACGAGCCGAATATTCAAGTCGTCGCCGCCGATCTTGAAGGCGACCGCATGATCTCGCTGCGCCATGAGACGCATGCCGGCCGCACCCTCGACCCGAAAACCAAGGAGGACGTCCTCTGGCACGTCCACGGCCTTTGGGGTCACAAGGTGAAGATGGACGAGGACGCGGCCTAACGCGGCCTGACGGCGACGAAGACGATCGCGGCGATTGTCGCTGTCATCGAAAGATAGGCGATAACCGCATAAACAAAGAAATGCGGCAGGCCGACCAGCACCATTGAATCGTTGCCGCCTTGCGCGAAATAGCTCCCCGCGCCCATCAGGGCCCCGGCGGCGGCTTTTTCAGCGGCGTCGCGCGGCGAGGGCGCGACGAATTTGAAAACCCCGCGCGTATGGGCGCCAATCGCCGCGCCGACGACGAAAGCGATGGCGAGCGCGATTTTGAGCAGCGCCTGATCGCTCCCCGCGCTGACGCCGAGATCCGTCAGCAATTTCGAATACGGCCACGGCGCGAAAAAAATCATCAAAAGCGCGGAGGTAAGACCGATGACGCCCATCGCCAGCGACGGCCGCCATACGGGTTCCGCAAGGCGCGCGATCGCGTCGCGCGGGCCGCTGACCGCATCGCTGAGGCGAAACAGTTGGAAACCGACAAAGAAAACCAGCCCCATAACCGCAATGTCGGAGGACGCCGGATCGCCAGTGAGCGCGCGCGGGCTCGGCGCCTGCGCAAGTTGCGCCGCCATCATGACGCCGAGGACGAAACCGGCCGGCATCGCCGCGAAGGCGACCTCGCCGCGGCCGAGCCGCGCCGCCGATCCAAACGTGCAGGCGCCGTTTAGGAAGGCGCCGGCGCCGAACAGCGCCCCGCCGAACGCGACGATCAATCCGGGCGCATAATCCTGCGGCGCGGCGCTTGGAGAAATCCCGAACGCGCGCGCTGCTGTCAACAGCGCGAGCGACCACGCCGCGCATTCGAAAAAGGCGACGTAACGCTGCGCCTTGCGGTCGATGACGAGTTCGCGCACCGCGGCGACCGCGCAGATCGATCCGCGCTGGGCGGCGAATCCCGCGACGATTGCAAGTATGAGAGCGAAGACGGTCATTCGCCCGCTTACGTTTTCTCGTCGCGTCCGAAATTCGCCACGTCTTTTTCCTGGCCCGCGGCGACGATCGCGCGCCTTAACGCCCGGCCGCGCGCGAAAGTCTTTTCAAGCGTTTCCGCATCGCCCCAGCGGATCGCGCGCTGGAGCAGCGCCAACTCCTCGGTGAACCGCCCGAGCACTTCGAGCACCGCCGTCTTGTTGTTGATGAAGACGTCGCGCCACATCACGGGGTCGGAAGCGGCGATGCGGGTGAAGTCGCGAAAGCCGCCGGCTGAATATTTGACGATCTCGGCTTCGGCGACGCTTTGAAGATCGTCGGCGGCGCCGACCAGCGTGAAGGCGATCAGGTGCGGCAGGTGAGACGTGATCGCGAGCGCCAGATCGTGATGCTGATGGTCCATGATCTCGACATTGGCGCCGAGCGCGCGCCACAGGCCGGCGGCGCGCTTCACCGCCGCGAGATAAGCGTCGTCATTCCGCGCGAGCGGCGTCAGGATCGACCAGCGATCCCGGAACAGCGCGGCGAATCCCGCTTCAGGCCCCGATTGCTCGGTGCCGGCGACCGGGTGGCAGGGAACGATATGCGCGCGCGAGGCGAGCCGCGCCGCCGCCTCGACGACCGCGCCTTTCACCGATCCGACATCGATGATAAGCGCGCCGTCATCGGCTGTCGCCGCGATCTCGGCGAGCGCCGCCGCCATCGCGCCGACCGGCGTTGAAAGGACGATGAGATCGGCGCCCCTGACCGCTTCCTCGAGCGTGCGGGCGGCGCTGTCGACAGCGCCGCAGGCGACGGCGCGCGCGCCAACATCCGCCGACTGATCATAACCGACGATCGCCGCCGACGGGTCCGCTTCGCGCAGGGCGCGCGCCAGCGACGCGCCGATCAGGCCGACGCCGATAATCGCGGTTTTTTCACTTAGCCTTGTCATCGGTCCCGCTTTTCGCCGCCACGCTGTTCACTCCGCTTCGCGACGCCGCTGGGCGGGCGACCGCGGGCGCGGCGACGCGCGCCTTGGCCGGCGCGGCGCGCGCCACCGGCTGCATCATGTCTTTGGCCGCCTCAACCATCAAAACGCCCGACAGTCCTGTCCACATCTGCGCCCCGGCCTTTTCCCAGGCTCTTGCCGCGCGCAGGAGAAATCGCGCGCCGAGCGGGGGAAAGTAAAGGGCGCCGGACCAGGCCGTCGGGCGGAACATCGCGCCCTGCAGCAATTTTTCGAGCTGTCGTTTCAGATAAGGCCGTCCATGCGCGAAGGGCGTCGTGTCGATCATCGACCACAGGCCGCGCCGGTGCGCGACGACCAGAATGACCCGCCCGTCGCTGGTCAGCACCCGCCAGATCTCGCGCATCAGCCGCGCCGGATCGTCGGATTCTTCAAGCCCGTGCACGACCAGCAGCCGGTCGATCGAGGCGTCCGGCAGCGGCCATTGATATTCGCCGACAAGGGCGGCGGCGTTCTTGCCGCCGGGCGGCCAGTGAATGACGCCCTGCGCGCCGGGCGCAAGCGCCAGCGTTCGCTCCGCATTCGGGAACAGCCCGAGATAAGGCTCCGCGTGCCCGAAGCCGGCGATCCGCAACCGCGCATGATCGCGCCACGCCTCGTATATGCGGGCCGATACAAAGCCTTTCGCCTCAACGCCGAGGGGGCTCAGATAGAAATCATGGAGATCGAGAATATCGGTGCGCATCGCCTAAAGCTGTCGGCTGTTCCGGCGCCGGCGACAACCGCCGGACGTATCGTTATTCCGACGGCTCCCACAGCTCGACCGCGTTTCCCTCAGGATCGTGAAGGCGCGCGAAGCGTCCGACGCCCGGCTGATTCCAGTCGGGATTGGTGATGGTTTCGATCCCCGCCGCGGCGAGCCGTTCGAGGAGACCATCGAGATCCGTCACCCGGAAATTGATCATGAACGCCTTGTCCTTCGCGAAGTAATCGCTGTCGGCCTTGAACGGCGCGAAGACGACCGGGCCGCCCAGCGTTCCCCACACCCATTCATTCGGCGCGCCCGCGCCGTCGGCGGCGCAGCCCGCGCCGACGCCAAGATGCTGCTTGTACCAGGCGGTCAGCGCCTCTGGATTCGCCGCCCGGAAAAACAGCCCGCCAATTCCCTGCACCGTCATGGAAGACCTCGTTTGATGATCGCCGCCGGCGCCACCCTAGCACGACCTCGTCGTCGCCGGCGATTGTGACGGCGCGCATTGGACCGCGCGCGCCGCCGCCGCTATCCTGATGCGATGGCGATTGAAATCCGGCAATTCCCCTGCCTTTCCGACAATTACGGCTATCTTGTCCGCGACCTTGACGACGGCGCGGTTGCGGCGATCGACACGCCGGACGCAGCCGCGATCAACGAAGCGCTCTCCGCGAGCGGCTGGCGGCTCACCCATATCTTCAACACCCACTGGCATCCCGATCACGCCGGCGGAAACCTCGCGCTGAAGGCGCAATGGGGATGCCGCATCATCGGGCCGCGCGGCGAGGCGGCGAAAATACCCGGCCTCGACGACGCTGTCGGCGAAGGCGACAAGGTGATGCTCGGTCAGTCCCGCGCGCTGGTGCGCGAGACGCCCGGCCACACGCTCGGCCATATCATTTTTCATTTTCCGGACGACGGCGCGGCGTTTGTCGGCGACACCATCTTCGCGCTCGGCTGCGGGCGCCTGTTTGAGGGAACGCCGTTGGAGATGTGGACGTCGCTGTCGAAAATCGCCGCGATGGCGCCGGCGACGAAACTCTATTGCGCGCATGAATATACGCAGGCCAACGCCCGCTTCGCCCTCACCGTCGATCCGGCGAATGAAAAGCTGAAACGGCGGGCCGAGGCGATCGCGCAGGCGCGCGCGCGCGGCGAGCCGACGGTCCCTTCAACCCTCGCCGAGGAGCTCGCCACCAATCCGTTCCTGCGCGCCGCCGACGCCGGGGTTCTGGCCGCCGTCGGTCTTTCCTCCGGCGATCCCGTCGCAGCGTTTGCGGAAATCCGGCGGCGCAAGGATAATTTCAGGTGAGGCGCGCCCTTATGGCGCGGGAACGGCGACGTCCTGTCCGTAGAGCGAGATCGACGAGATCGACATTTTCGCCGAACCCTCGACCGGTTTGCGGGTGAAGGCGACGTAGATCAGCGTGTTGTTGTCGGCGTCGTAAATCCGGCGCACGGCGAGCTGCTTGAAGATCAGGCTCTGGGCTTGCGAGAAAACCTCCTCGCCGCTTTTGTCGAGGTCGATGTCGCCGATCGTGATCGCCCCGGTCTGCCGGCAGGCGATCGACGAATTCGACGGGTTCTCGAACCAGTTCCCCTTGGCGAGCCGGTCCCAGACCGCGCGGTCGAAATAGCTGAGATGACAGGTGACGCCGTCGACCTTCGGGTCTTTCAGCGCTTCGAGCTTGATCTCGTTGCCGATGAGATCGTTCTTGAATTCGCCGACCTCCTCATGCTGGCCGGCGCCGCAAGCGGCGAGAAGAAGAAACGGGATCGGGAGAAGATGTTTTCGCATAGCGGACACATGGTCCGCGTACCCGGAGAAATCAATCCGTAGCCGGCTTATTCCGTCGCGCCGATCGTCGCCAGCGTCGCCGCATAGCCGTTGCGGCCGGGTGCGGCGCCGTAGCGCAAGGTCTTGCCCGACAGCGACGGCCCCGAGCCGTCGCCGGCGCAGACAAAGCGGTCGACGAGGGTTTTGCGCCCGGCGCGGCAAACGGTTTCAACCGCCCCGAGGGCGCCGTCGCACGCTTCGGCGACGCTCTCGCCCGCCGGCCAGTTTTTGACGCTCGCCCAGTCGATGCTCGCGGCGATCTGACGCCCGCAAACCTCGCTCGTATAGGCGGCCTCGCGGTCGAGCGTGCGCTGCTCGGCTTCCTGCGCGCGAAGATCGCGCAAGGACGGCGGCTCGGCGACGCCGGACGCCGGGATCAGCGCGGCGGCGAGCAGAGCAAAGACGGCGGAGGTGAAACGGGCGGCGGCCATAAGCCTCAGGATCAAGCGGCAATGCGGCGTATTTTAGACGCGCGAGACCCTAAAAAAGGGAAAATCTACAGCGACTCTTCCAGGAATTTGGCGACCCGCGCCGAGGACGGACGGCCGGCGATATCGCCGGCGGGATTATAGCCGACGGTCAAGACTTCGTTATCCATGGCGAGCGAGGGGCCCGGCATCGGCCGCAGGCGGACTTGTTTGAGGCGGGCGGCGATGACTCGCGCGCCGGTCGGATCGTCAGCGACCCTTTCAACGCCGTCGGCGGCGCGCGCCACCGCGTCGGCGAGCACCGCAGCGCCGCCGGCGCTGTCCGGGCCCGGATCGCCGATATCGAAGACGATCGGCGCGCCGACCTTGGCGCTGATCAGCGCGGTCGCGGCCTGTGCGCGTTGGCGCGCGGTGTCGACGGTTGCGAAATCGAGGACGAGCGGCGGGTCCTCGCCGAAAGATTTAGAGGCTGCGTGCGCGCGCGTCTCGCCCGGCCAGACGACGGTGACGCCGCCATAGGCGGCGACCCGCAACAGCGTCTCGCCCTCCTTGTTGCGCCAGATGACGTCGCCGCGCGACGCCCGCGCGGCGGTCAGCGCATGAATTTCTTCGGCCGGATTAACCTCGTCGATGACGCAGGAAATCCGCTGGTCGCCGTCGCCGCAGAGGAATTTCAGCCGGCCCTCGCCGGCGTCCGACTGGAACAGAAAAACCCGGTCGTCGGTAGCGATCACATAGCGCTCGACCGCGGTGCGCGCCGCTACCCGCTCGGCCGCCGGCTTTCGCTTGCCGACCAGCGCGGAAAACGGGTCGGCCCGCAGGGATGAGGGCGCGACGCTTTGCGCCTGCGCCGTCGCCAACAGCGATGCGGCCGCCGCCATCAGCGCCAATGAAACCCGAAACGCCATTCAAGGCCCCGCTCGCCGGGGGATCGATTCCGCCCAGCCTCGACCATGATACACGGTTTTAGGGCGAAATCCGGGCGATGGCGGGGTTTCTAGGCGCCCGCCTCGGCCCGGACGCCGTCAGGACGCGATATACTGGCCGCCATTCGCCGTCAGCACCGCTCCGGTGACGAATCCCGCCTTGTCGTCGGCGAGAAAGGCGACGCATCGGGCGATCTCCTCGGCCTGGCCGAGCCGGCCGACCGGAATCTGGGCGATAATTTTTTGCAGCACAGCATCGTCGACCGCCGCCACCATCTCGGTGGCGATATAGCCGGGCGCGATCGCATTGACAGTGACGCCTTTGAAGGCGCCTTCCTGCGCCAGCGCGCGGGTGAAGCCGATCATGCCGGCCTTGGCCGCCGAATAATTGGTCTGGCCGGCCTGCCCTTTCTGGCCGTTGATCGACGAGATGTTGACGATGCGCCCGAAGCCGCGCTCGCGCATGCCGGGGAACACCTGATGGCTCATGTTGAAGACGCTATCGAGATCGGCGCGGATCACCTCGCGCCATTGCTCGGGCTTCATCTTGTGAAAAAAGCCGTCGCGCGTGATGCCGGCGTTGTTGACGAGAATGTCGGTCGGGCCTTGCGCTTTCTCAATCTCGGCGACGCCGGCCTTGCAGGATTCATAGTCGCCGACATCCCATTTGAAGACGCTGATGCCGGTTTCGGCCTTGAACTTTTTCGCCGCATCGTCATTGCCGGCATAGGTCGCGGCGACCGTGCAGCCCGCCTCTTTCAGCGCCAGCGAAATCGCCTGCCCGATGCCGCGCGTGCCGCCGGTGACGATTGCATTTCTTTTGGTCATGAAAACCTCCCAGGTCCCTGTCGCGGACCGGGAAAGACAATTGCATCAAGACCCGCGGCGAGGCAATCGCGATCGGCGACCCGCGCAGGGCAGGTCGCCGTCAAAACTGGAACTACTGTATCGCCGCATATCCGGAGATACGGACGGCGATCAATAAGCTGTCGCTCAGACCCGCTCGACGCACATGGCGATGCCCATGCCGCCGCCGATGCACAGCGTGGCGAGGCCTTTTTTGGCCTTCGAGCGGCCCATTTCATAGATGAGGGTGGTCAGGATGCGCGCGCCCGAAGCGCCGATCGGATGGCCGATGGCGATCGCGCCGCCATTGACGTTCACTTTCGAGGCGTCCCAGCCGAGTTCCTTGCCGACCGCGAGCGCTTGCGCCGCGAAGGCTTCGTTGGCCTCGATGAGGTCGAGATCGGCGAGCGTCCAGCCGGCCTTTTCGAGCGCCAGCCGCGACGCCGGCGCCGGGCCGATGCCCATGATCGAGGGGTCGACGCCGCAATGGGCGGCCGAGACGATGCGAACGAGCGGCGCGATCTTGCGACGGGCGGCTTCTTCTTCCGACATGATCACCAGCGCCGCCGCGCCGTCATTGAGACCCGAGGCGTTCGCCGCGGTGACCGAGCCGTCCTTGGCGAAGGCGGGCTTCAGGCCGGAAATCGAGTCCTTGGTGACGCCGTCGCGGATATATTCGTCGGTGTCGAAAATGACGTCGCCCTTGCGGCCCTTGATCGTCACCGGCGCGATTTCGTCCTTGAACTTGCCGGCCTTGCGCGCGGCCTCGGCCTTGTTCTGGCTGGCGACAGCGAAGGCGTCCTGCTCGTCGCGGCTGATCTGGTATTTCTGCGCGAGGTTCTCGGCCGTCTGGCCCATGTGGTAATTGTTGAAGACGTCCCAAAGGCCGTCCTTGATCATGGTGTCGGTCTGAGAGACGTCGCCCATCTTCATCCCGGTGCGAAGGAACGTGGCATGGGGCGCCAGCGACATGTTTTCCTGCCCGCCCGCGACCACGATCGCATTGTCGCCGGTCTTCACCGACTGCGCGGCGAGGGCGACGGCGCGAAGGCCGGAGCCGCAAACCTGATTGATGGTCATCGCCGGGCGCTCTTTCGGTATCCCTGCGCCCATCGACGCCTGGCGGGCGGTGTTCTGGCCCTGACCGGCGGAGAGGACATGCCCCATCACCACTTCGCCGACATCGCCGCCGGAGACCCCGGCGCGCGCCAGCGCCGCGGAGATCGCCGCGGTTCCAAGCGCTGACGCGGCGACCGTCGACAGGCCGCCCCCGAATGAGCCGACCGCGGTGCGCGCCGCCGATGCGATAACTACGCCCTTCATAAATCCTCCTAGGAAAAGAAATTCGCGAGACCTGCGCCGCCGCCTGCGGAACCCTGCGCCGGGCCTTGAGCCCCTGCGGCCGTGCGGCGGGATAGCCGGCCTTCAATTTCATGCTATAGCAGGATTAGCAAGCGCACAAAAATGTTGCAATGCAGCAAACAAAAAATGCTGCGCACAAAATGGGAGATCCGGCAGATGAGCGACGGCGAAGAAACCTCAGGCAAAAGCCCCGGCAAAAAAGGGCGAAGCGCCGACGGTCCGGTGATCATCAAGAAATACGCGAACCGGCGTCTCTACAATACGGCGACGAGTTCCTACGTGACCCTCGATTACCTCTCCGAAATGGTCAAAAACGGTCAGGATTTCGTCGTTTACGACGCCAAGACCAATGAAGACATCACCCATTCGGTGCTGACGCAGATCATTTTCGAGGAAGAGAACAAGGGTCAAAACCTGCTGCCGATCCAGTTCCTGCGCCAGCTGATCAAGTTTTACGGCGACAATCTTCAGGCCTTCGTGCCGTCTTATCTCGAAATGAGCATGGATGCGTTTGCGAACAATCAGGAAAAACTGCGTTCGCGCATGCGGGATACGTTCGGCGCCGCCCCCGGGTTCCAGGTGTTCGAGGAAATGGCGCGCCAGAACATGGCGCTGTTTGACCAGGCGATGAAAATGTTCTCGCCGATGGGCGGCTTTTACCAACAGGCGCAGCGGCCGGCCGGCGGCGATGACGGGGCCGAACTCCACAAACTGCGCGAGGAGCTGGCGGAGTTAAAACGCCAGCTCGCCAAACTCGACAAGGATCGATAGCGCGGCGAAAAGCGCCGCGCCGACGGCGATCAGGCGCTGATGCGCGATTGCGTCGGCTGGCCGAGATCGGGCGCGCCGGCGGGAAGCCATGCCGGATTGGTTTCCGGCTTGCCGATCATGTAGCCCTGAAGATAGTCGACGCCGAGGCCCTTCAGGAGCATCGCGTCGGCTTCGTTCTCGACCCATTCGGCGACCGTCTTCATGCCGAAATTGCGGGCGAGGTCGAGAAGCGTCCTCACGAACAGCTGGTTTTCGCGCGACGACGAGACGCCGGTGACGAAGGAGCCGTCGATCTTCAGGATGTCGATATCGAGCGCCTTCAGATTGCGGAACGAGGTGTAGCCTGCGCCGAAATCGTCGATGCCGAACGAGGAGCCGATCTTTTTCAACTCGGAGACGAATTCGATCGAGGCGTCGATCGCGTCGATGACCTGGGTTTCGGTCAGCTCGACGGTGATCCGGCGCGCCAGATTTTCATTGGCGCGCATCACCGCGAGATAGGCTTCCGCCCACACCGGATCCTTCACCGTCTCCATCGAGACGTTGACGTTGAGCTTGATGTTCGGGCAGGCGACGAGGGTGTTGATGGCGAGTTCCAGCACGCGCCGGTCAAGCAGATGGACGAGGCCCAGACGCTCGGCGACCGGGATGAATTCCGGCGCCGGCACTTCGCGGCCGTCGATCGCGCGCATGCGGATCAGGCATTCGAATTTCGACGGCGCCTCGCCGATGTCGCCGACGATCGGCTGGAAAGCGAGGCGGACGCGCCGTTCGTTGAGCGCCGTCAGGATGACATCCGACATATGGGTGTTGCGCCGGCGCATGGTGACGATGTCGGTCTTTTCATTGAACGACGACCAGCTCGACCGGCCGAGCCGTTTGGCCTGGTCGAGCGCGGCCTCCGCGCAGGCCATCGCCTTGTAGGCGTTATGCGCGTCGCGCGGCGTTTCGACGGCGCCGATCGAGATCGACGCGGCGAGCGAGCCCCGTTTGGTGTCGATCACCCGCTCGCGGATGACGTTGAGCAGCCGGACGCAAACTTCGCGCACGCGGGCGCTGTCGGCATTGGCGACATAGACGGCGAATTTGGTGCCGGCGACGCGGCCGATGAAATCGTCCTTGCCGAGGGCGGCGGCGATCCGGCGCGAACATTCGACGATCACTTCGTCGGCGACGTCAAATCCGAAATCGGCGTTGATCGCCCCGACATCGTCGATGCCGGCGAGAAGATAGGCGCCGACGCCGCCGGATTTGGTCGCTTCCGCGAGCGACTGGTCGAGGCGAACGCGCATCTGCGCGCGGTTCATGACCCCGGTCAGCTCGTCATGCTCGGCGAGCCAGGCGAGATGTTCGTCATGGCGTTTTTGCGATTCGATCGAGCGCACGACGCCGATGAGGCGCCGGTTCGATCCTTGACCCAGCCACCCGCCGCGCTCTTCGACCCAGTGCGCGTCTCCGGCGCGGCGCGACAATTGGTATTCGCAAGAATAATTCTGCGCGGCACCGTCAAAGGCGGTCTCCCGCGCGCGATCAACGCCGCTGACGATACGCTGGGCGAAGTCGCTGCGGCTGATCGCGGCGACCGAAACTTCAGAGCCGAGAAGCCGGGCGGCCGCGGACGGGTCAGACCAAGAGAGCACCCCGTCGGCGGGATCGTATTCGAACAGCGCCTGCAACGCCGGCTCCGGCGCGGCGGCGTCGGCGCCCGTCGCTCTCGTCTCGTGCGGATTTTCCCCCGGCGCAGTGTCGCTCGCTGGCGTCAATATCGGCTCGCCCCTCTTTCGTGAGCCGCCAAACCACGCTTTACCGCGATCTTCCATCATGCCGCCCAACGCTGTTGAACGTCCATCTAAGTGGCGAGCCGTAAATAAACTTAAAACGCGAGGCATTTTCGGCAGACTTATTGCCTTGTCCTGCACGGTTATGACGGCGAAAATTCATCTTCCGGCGATCATTAACGGCGTTTGCGGCGAGATTTCGCCGCCGCGCCCGCGCGGCGCGCCTGCGCGCCGTCCGGCCCGCCGTCGCCGGCCGGACCAATGCGGAACAGCGCTGTCCCAGATTGAGGCGGCGCGCGCCTATAACGCGCTGCGCGGCGCGCCCGCAGCGCCGCGCGCCGCGCTCGTCAATTTCGAAATCTGACGCAGGTCAGTGCTTTTGAATGTCGGTGACCGCGAGATCGCGGCGCGCCGTCACGGTCGTCACGACGAGGCCCGCCATCGGATCAAGGAAGGTCATCGTCAGAAAGATGAAATAGGTCGAATTGCCGAATCCCTTGGCGAGGATGAACAGCAGCAGCGCTACGACGAACAACAGGAACGACAACAGATGATTGGTGATCGAGGCGGTGCCGGCCTTGGTCGCGCGGATCAGTTCGACGAACAGTAACCCCATGCTGCCGGTCAGGAACAGCGCCCCCCAGGTCACGCGCCAGACATCGCCGGAATACATCGGCAAGCTGACGACGACGATATCCTGCCAGGCCACGCCGGCGCCGCCCATCCCGGTCACGGTCAGCACGGCGTAAATGACCAGGCTGATCGTCAGCAGCGGAAAAATCTGAAGAACCATGACGGCCCTGCTCCTTGTAAAACGGCCCCCCGGGCCAACTCACTGATCACATCGTATCATAGTCGGCGCCGGGCTCTAGCTCCGAAATCGTCAAAGGCGGCCTTGCGCGCGCTTTCAGCCACACCACGCCCAGAATGTCGCGAAAGGCGACCGCGAGCCTCCCCAGATTGTTGTATTTGGACGCGCCATGCTCGCGCGGGCGATGACCGACGGGCATGAATTCGACCGCGAACCCCTCGCGCTTCATCAGCGCCGGCAGATAACGGTGATTGTGATCGAAAAACGGGAGCCGCAAATACGCGCCGCGGTAGAAGACCTTCAGGCCGCAGCCGGTGTCGGCCGATCCGTCATCGAGGATCGCCCGCCGGATCCTGTTCGCCCATCGCGAGGCGGTTTTCTTGGCGGCGGCGTCTAGCCGTTGGCGCCGCTCCCCCGCAACCATGGCGAGAGTCGCCGGCGCATTTTCCCTTGTCAGCGCCCGGTATAATCCGGCGATGTCGGCCGGGTCGTTCTGTCCGTCGCCGTCCAGGGTCGCGACGACCGGCGCGCGGGCGCTCAAAACGCCGGTCCTCACCGCCCGGCTCTGGCCTGCATTCGCCCCATGGCGCACGATCCGCAGGCGCGGGACTGATTTTTTGGCCTCGATCAGCGCCTCGATAGTGCGGTCGCGGCTGCCGTCGTCGACGGCGATGATCTCGTAATCGATGCCGACGAGCGCCGCGCTGATTTCCTCAACCAGTCGGCGCGCGCCCCCGGCCTCGTCGAACATCGGCGCGACGACGCTGAGCGCCGGACGGACGTCCGTCCGGCGCGGCGCCATCCCGAAAATCGGCGCATCGAAGGAGACGACTTGGAAATTCGGCATCGCAGTCCCGGCGCGGCGACGGCCGCGCTCGCGAGAGGTCGCAGAAAACGCATCAAAATGAAAGCCTTGGCGCGAGACATCGAGAGCGAGCCCCACTAAGTTCGGCGCCAAGGGACGATCGATGAAGCAGCTATCCGACACATCCGGCGCCGCGGGCGCGGCGAGGCTCGCGATCGTCGCGGCGTTTTCCCTGCTGACCGCCATCGCCGGCGTCTTCACCATGCCGCCGCTCGACCGCGACGAGGCGCGCTTCGCGCAGGCGACCGCGCAGATGCTGGAGAGCGGCGACTTCGTGACGATCCGCTTTCAGGCGGAGGAGCGCAACAAGAAGCCGGCCGGCATTCACTGGCTGCAGGCGGCCTCGGTCAGCGTCTTCTCCTCGACCGAAGCGCGCGAGATATGGGCCTATCGCCTGCCTTCGGTCCTCGGCGCGGTTCTCGCGGCGCTGTTCACCTATGTCGCCGGCGCGCGGCTGTTCTCGCCCGCCGCCGGCTTTCTCGCCGCCCTTCTTCTCGCCAGCGCGCCCGCGCTCGCCGGCGAGGCGACGATCGCCAAGACTGACGCCATGCTGCTCGCCTGCGTCGCCGGCGCGCAGGCCGCCT
>Ga0155549_1112_pt1 | contig 17145 bp, 16 predicted proteins | sample RifCSPhighO2_12_FD_107206 | JGI IMG/M metagenome (GOLD analysis project Ga0155549, IMG submission 107206) | Alphaproteobacteria bacterium RIFCSPHIGHO2_12_FULL_63_12
CCCGCCTGCATCGGCGCCGCGCCGACGCGGTATTGCGGGATCTCCGCCGACAGCTCCGCCGTTTCAGCGTAAGCGTGGCCGGCGGCGAGCGCCATCAAATTACCGGCGAGGACGTCCGCTTTGCCGGCGAATTTGCGATTGATCCACGCTTCGATCGGCGCCCGGTCGCGGCCGAACATCCACAGCACCGCGCCGAGGCCCCAGAAATTCTTGCACTGTTCGCCGTCGCGCTTGTTGAGGCCCGAGGGTTTCACCGCTTCAAGCGTTTGCGTCTTGATCGGGATTTCGATGACGCGATAACCGGCGAGTTCGCCGGTCGTGCGCTGGTCTTCCTTGATGTTCGCCTTGGCGAAGTTGCGCTCGTTGAATTCGTCGGTGTTGACGATGATCGTCGCGCCCTTCGGCATCAGCGGCAGGTTCACCTTGAGCGCCGCCGGATTGAAGGCGATGAGAACGTCAGGCGCGTCGCCCGCTGTGGCGATCCGTCGCGCGCCGAGATTGATCTGGAACGCCGAGACGCCGAAGGTCGTGCCGACCGGCGCCCGGATCTCCGCCGGGAAGTCGGGGAAGGTCGAAAAGTCCGAGCCCGCCATCGCGGTCGAGTCGGCGAACTGGCTCCCAAGGAGCTGGATCCCGTCGCCGGAGTCGCCGGCAAAGCGCACGACGATCGATACTTCCTCAGTCGGATTGGTCATCTTCTGGCCCGCTATCCTTGCCGCCGGACGCGCATCCTAGCGCGCTCGCGACGAAGGGCTAAGTAAAAACGGCTGGTGGCCGTGACCGGCCGCCAGCGAACCGTCTCGATATTTCAGTCCCTACGCCGGGACGCAAGCGGTCGATTTGCTGCAGGTGCTAAATTCGCCTCAAAAGCCCTTGAGCAGGGCTATCGCGGGGCGCTGCTGTCCGCGTCGGCGACGTGACGATAGAGCCGCCATGTCGCGTGGCCGATCACCGGCAGCAGGACGAGGAGGCTGAGCAGCGCTGTCGCCACGGAGATCGCGACCGACAATCCGATCAGGAAACACCAGAGCAACATGGTCGCCGGATTCTCCCTGACAAGGCGGACGCTGGTCGTCATCGCGGTGATGAAATCGACATCGCGGTCGAACAGCATGGGGAAGGAGATGACGCTGATCGAAAAAACGCAGACGGCGATCAGCGCGCCGACGGCGTTGCCGATGATGAGGAAGGCGACGCCCGACGGCGAGCTGACGAGGTTGATGAAAAAATCCGGCGTAAAGCCGTTGAGCCCGACAAAGCCGAAAAAGATAAAGGCGGCGATATCCATCCAGATCACGAGCGCAAATCCGGTGACCAGCGACATCCACCGCAAATCGCCGCGCGCGGCCCTGGCGATCCGCCGGGCGAGCGCGCCGAAGGAAAGCGGCTCGCCGCGACCTTGGAGGTCGCTGACCGCGTAAAAGGCGACCGCGCCGAACGGCGCGACCAGCGCAAATCCCATCGCCAGCGGATAGGCGAGAAAGGGAAGATGGAATTTGACGAGCAAAGCGATCAGCAGCCAGCCGCCGGCCGCGAACAGCCCCCCGAAGACGAGATCGAAAGGGGCGGCTTTGAGGAAATCCCCAAACCCGGCGGCGATAAACGATCGGAGATCGCCGATCCCCACCCGGTTAAGGCGCAAGCTCGTCTTGGCCATCGTCATCAATCGCTCCTCCCGGCGGTAAACTTAAGGAGCGCGGCCGCCCGCCGGCTTGATCAGGATCAACCGGTCCTGCGGAGCGCGCCGCCCGCTCCCTCAGATATCCAGCTGATTCGCCAGATTCGCCCTGCAGCCGTGCGGCTTTTGCCGTTAGAGGCGACTCCTTGCTAAAGAGGGCCCGCAACCAGCAAAGACCCACCTCATGAAATTCTTTGTCGACACCGCCGAAGTCGCTGAAATCAAAGCTCTTATCCCCACGGGCCTGGTCGACGGCGTCACCACCAATCCAAGCCTCGTCGCCAAATCCGGGCGCGATTTTCGGGAAATGATCGCCGAGGTCTGCGCGTTGCAGCCGGGGCCGGTCAGCGCCGAGGTGACAGCGCTCGAAACCGCGCAAATGATCGCGGAGGGAAAGAGCCTCTCCAAGATCGCCGGAAACGTCGTCGTCAAACTGCCGCTGACGCTGAAGGGGATCGCCGCGTGCAAAGCGCTGACGGGCGAGGGAATCAAGACGAATGTGACGCTGTGCTTTTCCGCCAATCAGGCGCTGATCGCCGCGAAGGCGGGAGCGACGTATATCTCGCCCTTCATCGGCCGTCTCGACGACATCGGCGAGGATGGGATGCAGCTCATTCGCGACATCCGGATGATTTACGACAATTACGGATTCAGGACCGAAATCCTTGCCGCCTCGATCCGCTCGCCGCAGCATATGAGAGAGTCAGCGCTCGCCGGCGCCGATGTCGCGACCGCGCCGCCCTCCGTTATCAAGGCGCTGGCGTCACATCCCCTGACTGACAAGGGCCTTGAAGCCTTCCTCGCCGACTGGGCCAAAACCGGTCAGAAAATCCTTTGAGCGCGCCGCTGGACATCAACCAAAATCGCACGCCGTGCGACGAAGACCAGACCGGCGCGTCGTGCCCGGCGCTCGTCTGCGCCTTCGGCGTCAAAAACTCGACGGGCGTCGCGCTGTCCTGGGACGAGGTGCAATCCGGCGCCCGCTTCGACGAGTTCGAGTGGGTCTGGGTCCACCTCAACATCAACTCGCCCGACTGCGAAAAATTGGTGCGCGCGCAGCCTTATCTTCCGCAGGCGGCTGCCGATGCGCTCATGGCGTTCGAAACACGCCCGCGCATGTCGCGGTTCGATACCGGAATCACCGTCAATTTGCGCGGCGTCAATCACAATCCCGGCGCGGAGCCGGAGGATATGGTGTCGCTGCGGATCTGGGCCGATCCCAAACGGGTGATCACGGCCCGGCGCCGCGTCGTCAAGGCGATCGCGGATGTGCGGGACATCATCGAAAAGCCGAGGAGCGGTCCGAGGGATCCCGGCGAATTCGTCGGGCTGCTCGCCTCCAAAATCACCACGGCGATCGAGCCCTATGTCGAGGAAGTCGCCGACGCGATCGACGAGCTTGAAGACATCGTTCTTGAAAATTCCGAGCGAAGCGTGCGCGCCCGGCTGGCGGAAGCGCGACGGACCGCCGTTTACCTTCGCCGCTATATCGCGCCGCAACGCGACGCCATCAATGGCTTGTCCCTCAGCGATATAACGCTGTTCGACGCCCGTTGCCGGATGGCGCTGCGCGAAACCTCGGATGCGGTGACCCGCATGACCGAGGAAATCGACGCCGCGCGCGAGCGCGCAATGATCCTGCACGAGCAGATCATGGATCAGCGCTCGGAAGACATGAATCGAAACATGCTGATCCTGTCGACGGCGACAGTGGTCTTCCTGCCGCTGCACTTTCTTGTCGGCCTTCTTGGAATCAATGTCGGCGGCATCCCGGGCGCGGAAAGCCCGATCGCCTTCTGGGTGGTGCTTGGGATTTCCCTGACGATCGGGTCTGCTCTGATCGGATTTTTCAAGGCGCGGGGCTGGTTGTGAGGCGATTGCTCGCCGCCATCACGCTGGCCGCGATTCTCATTGGCGGCGCGGCGGCGCAAACCGGCGATCAACTGGCGCGGGAGCAGGAAATCGCGGCGGCGGCGCGCCAGCTCGACGAATTGACGGACGAGCTGCACTCTGAGGGCGTCAAGGATCCGGCGAGCTTTGACAGCAACTTGCGTTCGATGATCGCCAGTTCCCGGTCGAGGTTAAACCCGGTTGAGGCGGAGCTGAAGCGGGCCGAAGAGCGGCTCTCCCTGCTTGGCGCGCCGCCCAAAGAAGGTGAGCCCGCGGAAGCGCCGCCTGTCGCCAGCGAGCGCCAGTCGATCAATTCGGAGCTCACTTATCTGCGCGGCCAACGCACGCGGATCATCGCGAATATCGACGAGGCGGCCGCCCTGCTCGATGAGTTTTCAGCCCAGCGACTCGGCGAGCGCTATCGGCGGCTGTCGCGGCGCGGAACGCCGCTCGTGTCCTTCGACTTGTGGAATGAAGCGGCGACGCAGGCGCATGACCGCATGCAATCTGCCGCAACGCATGTCGCTGAATGGTCCGCGTTGAAGCGAAGTCAGCGGGACCTTCTGTTTTCACTCGGGGGGCTCCTCGCAGCGGTCGCAGCGTCCTTCATGATGTTCGGGCCGGTGAGCAACTGGCTGAGGCGGGCCTTCAGCGCGCGTATCGAAGCGTTCGAGCCGACGCCGCGGCGGCGGGTCGCGGTCGGCGGCATCAAAATGCTGACGCGTCTCATTCCGGGGGTTGTCGGCGGGTTGCTGGTGATCGAAACGTCAAAGGCGCTGGGCCTGATTGTCGCGACAGACGTTCCGGTCGTCCGCGCGATCTGGAAAGCGCTTGTCGCGTATCTCGTGATCGACGGCTTCACGCGCGGACTTCTTTCGCCGCTGGCTCCTTCCTGGCGACTTGAAGAAGGTCGGCTGGCGCGGGCGAAGATCGCCTTTTCGCTTGTGTTGTGGATCGTGATCGTCGGCGGCGCGAAAGCCGTCCTCGCCATGTTAGCGCCGGATCAGGCGCAAGCCCTGCGCGCCGTCGTCAACGGATCGGCGGCGATGATTGTCGGCGCGCTGTTGTTCGCGCTTTGCCGAAAAGAGATTTGGGTTCCATCGGCGGCGGAGACGGCGACGGCTGCGGAAGCGTCCGCCGTCGGCGACGGCGCGCCGACCGTTCCCGAGCAGGGCGCCTGGGGGGCGCTGCGATTTGCCGGGCGCCTCGTTTCGTTCATGCTGATGATTGCGCCCGCCGCAGGCTTTGTCGCGCTCGCCGATTTCATGGCGACGCGGCTTTATTATCTGATCTTGTTGGCGGTCATCGTCTGGTTCGTTCGCGCCGCCCTGAAGGAAATTCTCTCCTGGGCTGACCGGCGTTTGCGGACGAGCCGGGCAGGCGCCGACGACGACGGACAGCGCGCCTTCCAGTTCTGGGTCGGCGCGGGGATCGACTTCGTGATCTTGCTGTCGTTGATGCCGATGCTGTTCGTGCTGGCGGGCGTGAATTCAAGCATCGTGCGCGATTATCTTCTGCGGGCGCTCGTCGGGTTCAGGGTCGGGGGGTTCACGATTTCCCTGGTCGACGTTTTAATGTCGATCGGGACGTTTGTCGGCATACTGGCGCTGACGCGGCTGTTTCAAAGCGCCATGCAGCGGGGGCCTTTCGCGCATTCGCGCATCGATCCCGGCATCCAGAACTCGCTAACGACCTTGATCGGCTATGCGGGACTGGTCATCGCCGCGGTCGTCGGGCTCGGCCTTCTCGGCGTCGATCTCTCCAATCTGGCGCTGATTGCCGGCGCGTTATCGGTCGGCATCGGCTTCGGCCTGCAGTCGATCGTCAACAACTTCGTTTCCGGCATCATCCTGCTTTTCGAACGCCCGGTGAAAGCCGGCGACTGGATCGTCACGCCGTCCGGAGAGGGGATCGTCAAGAAGATCAGCGTCCGTTCAACCATGCTCGAGACATTCGACCGCGCGACCGTCATCATTCCAAATTCCGAATTGGTCGCCTCTTCGGTGACGAACTGGACGCACAAAAGCGCGCTTGGACGCATCCGCGTCCCGGTCGGCGTTTCCTATGGCAGCGATCCCGAACTGGTCCGGGAGATTTTGCTCCGCTGCGCCAACGCCCACCCGCAGATTGTGAGATATCCGGAGGCTTTTGTCGTCTGGAACGATTTCGGCGCGTCGTCGCTCGATTTCGAAGTCAGAGGCTTCATCAGCGATATCTCGAAGGGCCTGCAGGTGAGGACCGACCTGCGCTTTGCGATATTCAAGGCGTTCAAGGAGGAGGGGATCGAATTTCCCTTCCCGACGCAGGACATTTTCATCAAATCGTTTCCGGACGAGGCGCACGGGACGTTTTCGAAAACCGCCGGGGGGCGGAACGTTTCCGCCGCGCCGCCGCATGAGCCGGACGATCCCGGCGCAACGGAGAAATAGAGATGCTGGAGCTGAGGCCGAATTGCGAATGTTGCGGCAAGGATCTCAAGCCGGCGGACGACGCGCGAATTTGCTCCTTTGAATGCACGTTCTGCGCAAGCTGCGCCGACGAAGTCTTGAAATCCGTCTGTCCTAATTGCGGCGGCGATCTCGTCGCGCGTCCCATAAGGCCCGCGACGCTGCTCGCGAAATATCCGCCCTCCGGCAAACGCATCGTCAAGGAACACGGGTGTTCGTCATGAGATATGTATTCGAGCCGCCGCCGATTTCTTCCGCCGCGGTTCTGGGCGGCGGCGAATTTCCGGTCCGGCGGATATTCTGCATCGGGAAGAATTACGCCGACCATGTCAAGGAAATGGGCGGCGACCCGAAATCCGACCCGCCGGTCTTTTTCACCAAGCCGGCGGACGCGATCGTCGGCACGGGAACTGTCATTCCTTATCCGCAGGCGACCGCGAATTTTCATTATGAGGGCGAACTTGTCGTCGCCCTGAAGGCGGGCGGCCGCGACATCAAAACGCCGGAAGACGCCGCCGCGCTGATCTTCGGGCAGGCCTGCGGCTGCGATCTCACAAGGCGCGACTTGCAGGCCGCCGCGAAAAAAGCGGGCGCTCCCTGGGATACGGCGAAGGGGTTCGACAATTCCGCCGCCGTCGGCCTCATCGCGCGCATCGAGGATTTTCCGCCGCCGCTTTTTGCGGATGCGCGCATCTGCCTTGCGGTGAACGGCGTTGAAAAGCAGAACGCGGCGCTCGGCGGCATGATCTGGTCGGCGCCGGAAATCATCATGGCGCTGTCGCGGCTCTTTGAATTGAAGGCGGGCGACCTTATCTTTACGGGAACGCCGGAAGGCGTCGGACCGCTCGTCAACGGGGACCGCGTCGAGGTGATGATTGGGCCGCTGCCGCCGCTCGAATTCGCGATCGGATAAGAGATGAAAAAAGATGAGTGAGAGCGGTTCGATATTTTCGGAGAAACAGCAGCTGTCGCCGCGCCTGCAGGCGTTCGTTTACGCCTCGACTGCGATCGCGGGACTTGGCGCTTATTTCGCTGCGCGGGCGACGCCGGGCGCCGAAGTCGGCCTTTATCTCCTGTTCGGCGTGATAGCCTTGGTCGCCGTCCTGTTCAGGACGTTGACGTTATCGACCGATGTCACGGAAGAGGGCGTCATCGTAAGAGGAATGTTGTTTATCAATCGGCTCATTCGTTTCGCCGACATCGCCTCGGCCGAAGCGCGCCGGTACAAACCGATCATGGAATATGGCGGCTGGGGCTATCGCATCGGACCGAACGGCAAGGCCTATAATGCGCAGGGCGATGAGGGCGTTCAGCTCGCGCTGCGGGACGGCGGGCGCGTCCTTATCGGGTCTCAGCGCTCAAATGAACTGGCGAACGTCATCGCCGCTCGACTGACGAGGTAGCGCGCCATGCCGGAATCAAAAAAGTCCAGCCTTTATCGCGAGGTTGCCGCCGAAATCGCCGCCGTGCTGGACGGGGAGAGCAATCTCATCGCACGCATGGCGACGGTGTCGAACATCCTCCATCACGCCTTCGATCATTATTACTGGACAGGGTTCTACCTCGTCGATCCCGAACGCCCGCGCGAACTTGTCATCGGGCCCTATCAGGGCACGCTCGGCTGCTTGCGCATTCCTTTCGACAAGGGCGTCTGCGGCGCCTGCGCGACGCGGCGTGAGAGCCTCGTCGTCAAGGACGTTCACGAATTTCCCGGACACATCGCCTGCGACAGCCGCTCGGAATCGGAGATCGTCGTGCCGGTGATCGACCGGACCGGCGCGCTGATCGCGGTCTTCGATGTCGACAGCGACCGAACCGCGCAATTTGACGATGACGACCGTAAGGGACTTGAAGCGATCCTGACGGAGACCTTTTCGGCCTAATCGTCGTCGCCAAGGCGCTCTTCGCGGTTATTCTGCCGGAGCGCCGCTTTCGCGTGTTCGATGATGCGGCGGACGTCGATCGGGTCGTCGATATTCGGAAGCGTGATGACGCCGACGCCGGTGCCGCGCAGGACAAGGCTTCCATAGCCGAATATTCGGCCCCAGACAGACTGGTGCAGGGTGATTTCCTCGATCTTGTTCAACGAGACTTCCTGCGTCGCGCGGGAAATGAGTCCGGTCTTGAAGACGAAGCGGTAAGTCGTCACGACGATTTCCGTCGTCCACAGCGTGATCAGGTGGTTCAGCAGGATGAACAAGCCGGTCAGGAAGCCGCCGGCGACGAACCACCAGCCGATCTGCAATTCCTCGAACGGAATTTTCGGGCCGAACGCGCCGAAATTCAGCAGCGTGTACATGACGACCGGCGCCGAGCCGAGCGCGAACCAAAGGACCGGAAAGAAGCTGAAGGTCCAGTTGAAGTGGACCCGGTAAACAATCTCTTCCCCCGGAGCCAAGGTCTTTTCGACGTAACCGGCCATCTTTTACCCTAACCCCATTCCGCCAAAGGCGCCCCGCCGCCCGGCTGTCGTCCTCACTATATAGGGCGCAACGCGGAACAGGAAAGCCGGGCGCGCCGTTGAATCGCGCCAAGACGCGCGATATGACCCGCCGCTGTTCCAGCAAAGACGCAATTCTCAACCGGAAAGAGCGCCCGGCGGGCGAAAAATATGGCCAAACACCAGTATATCTATTTCATGCAGGGTCTGACCAAAGCCTATACGGGCGGCAAAAAGGTTTTGGAAAACATATACTTGCAGTTTTATCCTGACGCCAAAATCGGGGTCGTCGGCGTCAACGGCTCGGGCAAGTCGACGTTGCTGCGGATCATGGCCGGGATCGATAAGGAATTTTCGGGCGAGGCCTATGCCGCGGATGGCGCGACCGTCGGCTTCCTCCAGCAGGAGCCCCAGCTCGACAGCGGCAAGACGGTTTTCGAGAACGTCATGGAAGGGCTCGGCGGGATCAAGGCGAAGATTGACGCCTTTAACGCCGTCTCGGCTCAGATGGCCGAGGACTACACCGACGAACTGATGGAGAAGATGTCGAAGCTCCAGGAGGAGATCGACGCCGCCGACGGCTGGGACATCGACAGCAAGATTGAAATGGCGATGGAGGCGTTGCGCTGTCCGCCGGGCGACTGGAAGGTCGACAATCTCTCGGGCGGCGAAAAGCGCCGCGTCGCGCTCGCGCGGCTTTTGTTGTCGAAACCGGATCTTCTGCTGCTCGACGAGCCGACCAACCATCTCGACGCCGAGAGCGTCGCCTGGCTTGAAAAGCACCTGCGCGAATATCCGGGCGCGGTGATCATCGTCACCCACGACCGCTATTTCCTCGACAACGTGACGGGTTGGGTTCTCGAACTCGATCGCGGCCGCGGCATTCCGCACGAAGGCAATTATTCCTCCTGGCTCGAAGCCAAGCGCCAGCGCCTCATGCAGGAAGACCGCGAAGAACAAAACCGCAAGAAGACGCTCGATCGCGAAGCCGAATGGATCAGTCAGAGCCCGAAAGCCCGGCAGGCGAAATCGAAAGCGCGCATCAATTCCTATGAGGAGCTTTTGTCGCGCGCCGGCAAGGAAGAAATCAATTTCGCGCAGATCCAGATTCCGCCGGGCCCGCGCCTTGGCGGCGTCGTTATCGAGGCGGAAAATCTCAAAAAGGCTTATGGCGACAAGCTGTTGTTCGACGGTTTGTCGTTCAAGCTGCCGCCCGGCGGCATCGTCGGCGTCATCGGTCCGAACGGCGCCGGCAAGACGACGCTGTTCCGTATGCTGACCGGACGGGAACAGCCGGACGACGGCGCCTTGCGCGTCGGCGAGACGGTGAAAATGGGCTATGTCGATCAGAGCCGCGACGACCTTTCGCCCAACAAGAACGTCTGGGAGGAAATTTCCGGCGGGCTCGATGTCGTCAAGCTTGGCAATCGTGAAATGTCGAGTCGGGCCTATGTCGGATGGTTCAATTTCAAGGGCGGCGACCAGCAGAAGAAAGTCGGCAATCTTTCCGGCGGCGAGCGCAACCGCGTTCACCTCGCCAAGATGCTGACCGAGGGCGCGAACCTGCTTCTTCTCGACGAGCCGACCAACGATCTCGATGTCGACACGCTTCGCGAGCTTGAGCGCGCGCTGGAGGATTTCGCCGGCTGCGCCGTCATCATCAGCCACGACCGCTGGTTCCTCGACCGCATCGCGACGCATATCCTCGCCTTTGAAGGCGACAGCCATGTCGAGTGGTTCGAGGGAAACTTCGCCGCCTATGTCGAGGACAAGAAGCGCCGCCTCGGCGCCGACGCGGACACGCCGCACCGGATCAAATACAAGCCGCTGACGAGATAGGGGGCGCTTCACGCCATCTGACGCAAATGTCATTTGCCGCGCCGCCGGAATTGACCCAAATCGCCGGCGCTCCTGTAAAAAACGCGTGACGGCGCTAACCCGATATTCGCCATTGTCGGCTCTTTTCAGGACAGGCCGGAGGCGCGGAAAGCCGCCCTGAAAAGGAGAGATGATGAGCACGAAGATGATGGTCATGGCGGGTATTTGCGCGGCGGCGCTGATCGCCGGGGCGGGGCTTGCGATGTCGGGCGGACAGCAAGCGGAAAAGACCGCGTTGATCGCGGAAGAAAACGTCGTCGAAGAGATCGCGCCTGTGGAAGCGGCGGCGCCTGAAATCGTCGAGCCGGTGAAGGTCGCAGCGGCGCCCAAACCCAAGCCCGATTGCCGCGTGGTCGCGACCTCGCAGACCGGGTTTGATCCGGCGACGACGCCCTATCCCGTGCGGGAGGACGCCGGCAACAAGCAAGTTCTAAAGGGCGCGGCGGTCGGGGCCGCAGTCGGCGCGATCGGCGGCGAAGTGATCACCGACCGCGCGGGGATCGGCGCGGCGGTCGGCGCGGGCGCGGGCGCGCTTGGCGGCCATGTCATCAAGAAATCGAAACAGAACGCCGCTGACCAGCGCTTCGAAGCGGATCTCGCCGCCTATGAGCAGGCAAAGGCGAGCTATGACGCGGCGTTGCAAACCTGCCTGGCGTCGTGAGACCTACCAGCGACCGCTTTTTCTCGTAACCGCATAAAAAATCAGGGGCCTTTCGGCCCCTGATTCTTTTCGTGTTTAGTCAGTCCCGGTCAGGGTTGCGCGGCCTGAACCGCGGCGGCGGCGTTAACCATGCCGGCGCCGAACACATTTTGCGAGCCGATCGGCTGCGCCGTGCTGGTGAGGATGTTGCGAACCTCGAGTTCGGTGAGGTTCGGGTTCGCCGATCTGACGAGAGCGGCGACGCCGGCGACCGTCGGCCCCGAGAACGAGGTGCCGCTGATCAGCCAGTATTCGATATCGTTCCGACGGCGAATGCCGACATCGGCGGTCGCGCCGCCGAGGGCGACATCGGCCGCGAGAGTTGCGCCGTCAGCTTGCGAGATCGAAACCGACGGGCCGGCGGGAACATAAGTCCCGAGCGTGCCGAAGAAGTTCCCCGGCGCGTTGTTGGAAATGATCGTCGCGACGGCGCCCGCCGCTTCGGCGTTGGCCGCCTTGAGGGCGAAGGCGCAGGCGCCCCGCTGCATCAGGGCGATCTTGCCGGTGAGCGAGCCGGCCGCCAGCGGTGTGCAGGCAAGTCCCGCATTCACGACCGCCGTGTTGGAGACGATGGCGATCGGCGAGTTGGTCATTTCATTGGCCGCGAAGTTAGCGGCGTTCGGGGTCAGTTCGTCGACGAACCCTTCAGTGACGCACCCGGTGCAGGTCGCCGTCGGATTGTTGACGCCGGGCCCTGTGATATCGACCCAGCCGCCGAAATTGGTGAAGCTCGCCGGCTGATCCATAACGGCCGGAGTGGGACCGTTGGTCGCGCCGACAGAGAGCACTTGTCCATACCCGGCCGGGAAGTGGACTTTCTGGCTTGTTTCGTTGCCGGCCGAAGCGACGAGGACGATATTGGCCGCCGCAGCCGCCTGGATCGCCGAGGCTTCGAAGTTTTTGCCGGCGCCGCCGCCAAAGCTCATATTGATGACATCGACGCCGTCAGCGGTCGCTTGCGCGATGCCGCCGATGATCGCCGAAAGCGGGCAGCCTCCGTCGCAAACGCGATAGGGACGGATCTGCGCGTTCGGCGCGTTGCCGACGAGGCCGATGCCGTTCGCCGCCGACGCGATGACGCTGGCGACGCTGGTGCCGTGGCCGTTGAAGGTGTCATCCGCGGCGCAATCGTCGAGGGTGAGGAAGTCGCGAACGACGCCCGAGCCGCAATCATTGACGATATTCGCGACGAGATCGGGATGGTCGTAGTCGATGCCCGTATCGAGGACGCCGACGACAACCCCGGCGCCGGTGACCGAACCGGGCGCGAGAACTGGCGAGGCGATACCGTTATCCGCAAGTCCATTGTTCGGCGCGATGCTCCAGACAGCGTCCGATTGGGCGCGGTCGCGATCCCAGCCGACAAATTCAGTAAAGATCGAAGGTCCGGGGAATCCGGCGGGCAGGCTCGCCGGCGCCGCGGCCTGCGGCATGGCGCCGTCTTCGTACGGCGTTGCTGACTCGGTTGTCGTCGTGGCGGTCGACGAAGACGCGCTCGCGGTCTTCGAAAGGCTCGCAGACGAGCTCACGCTCTTGGCGGGCGAGCTTTGAACAGAGGACTTTGCGGCGCGCTCGCTCGTCGACGTAGATGCTTTCGACTGGCGCGGCACGAAGGCGTCCTCACGAGCGACGTTCCGTTTCTCTGTGACGCCATGGAGCGTCAGGATGATGTCGCCTTCGATTGTCTTTGTGAGACCGCTTTGCCGAAGCGTTTTGACGCCCGCGTCCGACAGATCAGCAGCAAGGCCATTGAAGAGCGACGAATAATCATAAACGATGCTGCCGCCCTGGGCGGCGACGAGGTTCGAAATCGCCTGCTTGTTGCCGGGATTATATTCGACCAGATACCGAGACTGACCGGCGGCGACCGGCGGTCCGACGGTTTTCTTCGGCGCCGCGAGCGCCGGCGACGCCGCTAAGGCGAGAACGCCGATGGTGAGCGCGATTTTTGAGGCGCGCCTTGTTCCAGCTTTTGATAGTTTCATACTGAGCCCTTCTTCTTTGCGGGTGTTTTGACCGTATACTTCGACGATATCCCCCAACCCCAGCGGAAAGACGGCAGCAGGAGCTACGCGCTATCGGTCGCCGCGAAGACTAATCAGGAAACGAGGCCGCCTCAAGTCCTGAAAATGGCGCCTCTCAACGTTGATTTCCCTGAAAGGTTGTGAACGGAGTTATTGAGTCAAATTGCGCCCTTTGATTGACGCCACGGGCGAAACCGTAAACCGTACGGTAAACAACGGAGTGACTTCATGCGAATCGCCGCCTCGATCTTGTTCGCTATTGCAGCAACGCCCGCGCTCGCCGCGCCAACCTATGTGACGGCGGCGCGGATGATCGATCCGGCGAGCGGAAAAATGATCGTCGATCCGGCTGTCGTCGTTGACGAAGGAAAGGTCGTCGCGGTTGGAACCAGAGCGACATTACCGGCGCCCGACGGTGCAACAACCGTCGATCTTGGCGCGAAGACGATCCTTCCCGGCCTCATCGACATGCACACGCATCTCATCGGCGATCAGACGCTCGGCGGGTATCGCGGAATCGGCGAAACGCGTGAAAGCGCCGCGATCTGGAGCGTCGTCAACGCGGAAAAGACCCTGATGGCGGGCTTTACGACGGTCCGGAATGTCGGCGCCGGCGACTATGCCGACGTCGCCCTGCGCGATGCGATCGCGGCGGGGGTCGTGCCGGGGCCGCGCATGTATGTCTCGGGGCCCTCGATCGGCATCGTCGGCGGGCATTGCTCCGACTACAATCTCCTGCCCAATGATTTCCACCTGCGCGGCGAGGGCGCCGCCACCGGACCGTGGGAGATGCGCGAGAAAGTCCGCAACAACATCAAATACGGCGCCGATGTCATCAAGACCTGCTCGACCGGCGGCGTCTTTTCCAAGGGCACGGTTCCGGGCGCCGAACAGAACACCATTGAGGAAATGCAGGCGATCGTCGCCGAAGCGCATCAGCGCGGTCTTAAAGTCGCGAGCCACGCGCACGGAAACGCCGGAATCAAGAACGCCATCAAGGCCGGCGTCGATACGATCGAACATGCGAGCTATCTCGACAAGGAAGCCGTCAACATGGCGAAGTCGAAAGGCGTCTATCTTGTCATGGACATCTACAACACCGAATACACGCAGACCGAGGGCCGCAAGAACGGTGTCCTCGAAGAATCCCTGCGCAAGGACGCCGAGATCGCCGAAATCCAGCGCGAGAGTTTCCGCCTCGCCGCGAAGATGGGCGCAAAGCTCGCTTACGGCACCGACAGCGGCGTTTATCCGCATGGCGACAATGGCCGGCAATTCGCCTGGATGGTCAAATACGGCATGACGCCGATTGAGGCGGTGCGTTCCGCAACGACCTACGCCGCCCAAGCGCTCGGCAAGGAAAAGTCGCTCGGTCAGATAAGGCCGGGCTATGCGGCGGACATCATCGCGGTCGACGGCGATCCGCTGACCGACGTGTCGGTTCTCGAAAAGGTCGGGTTCGTCATGAAAGACGGCGCCGTCTACAAGAACGACTGACGACGCAAGGGAGGGAGCGACCTGATGGCGGAGCACGCACTGCTCTCGAATGACGCCGTTATCTTCGGCGTCCTGATGCTGATGCTGGGGTTCGTGTTCTGGTCGTCGGAAAGCGGCGGCGCGTTTTTCAGGCGCTTTTACCAGATATTTCCGCCGCTCCTTCTTTGCTATTTCCTGCCGTCGCTCCTGACCTCGTCCGGTCTCGTCGATCCGGATCAGTCGCAGCTTTATTTCGTCGCCTCGCGCTTCATGTTGCCGGCCGCGCTCGTTATCCTGACGATGGTCGCCGATTTGCCGGCGACGCTGCGCCTCGGGCCGAAGGCGCTGACGATGTTCTTTACCGGAACGATCGGCGTCGTCATCGGCGGACCGATCGCGTTGCTCGTCGCGAGCGCGATTGCGCCTCAAATGGTCGGCGTTGAGGGCCCCGACGCCGTCTGGCGCGGCATGGCGACGGTCGCGGGGAGCTGGATCGGCGGCGCGGCGAACCAGACCGCGATCCGCGAAATCTTCCATACGGGACCCGAGGCGTTTTCAATCTGGGTCGCCGTCGATGTCATTGTCGCCAATGTCTGGATGGCGATCCTGCTCGCGATCGCCGCCAACAGCGCCAAAGTCGACAAATGGCTGAAAGCGGACGCGTCCGCCATCGACGAGGTCAAGCGGCGCGCCGAAGCCCTCGAAGCGCAGAATGCCCGCATTCCGTCGCTGAAAGATCTGATGTTCATCCTCGCGATCGGGTTCGGCGCGACCGGCATCGCGCATTTCGGCGCGGATATTCTTGCGCCCTTTTTCAAGCGCGCGCTGCCCGGCGCGGCGCAGTTCAGCGTTCATTCGACGTTTTTCTGGATCGTCGTCATTGCGACGATCATCGGCGTCGTCCTGTCGTTTACGAAAGTGCGCGACCTGCAGGGAGCGGGCGCCTCCAAAGTCGGCTCGGTCTTCATTTATATTCTCGTGGCGACGGTCGGGCTCAACATGAACATCCGCGCGCTCGCGGAGACGCCGGCATTTTTCCTGATCGGCGGGCTGTGGATCAGTATTCACGCCGGGCTTCTCATCCTTGTGGCGAAACTCATCCGGGCGCCAAGCTTCTTTCTGGCGGTCGGCAGTCAGGCGAATATCGGCGGCGCGGCCTCGGCCCCGGTTGTCGCCGCCGCGTTCCATCCGAGCCTTGCGCCGGTCGGCGTTTTGCTCGCGGTGCTCGGTTATATTGTCGGCACATTCGGCGGCTGGATTTCCGGCCAGATGATGAGGGCGATCGTTGGGCAATAGCGATACCAGCCGGAAGGGCGTTCGCTCGCTTTTCCTTCTCGCCGCGGCGAGCGCCGGGCTGTTCGTTTTCATGGCGACGGCGGGCCTGGTGATGTCCGGATCGACGCTCGATCTCGACCAGCGCGTCCTGCTGGCGCTGCGCGCGGCGGATGATCTGCGCCAGCCGGTCGGTCCCGATTGGCTGCTGCCGGCCGCGCGTGAGGTGACGGCGCTCGGCGGCACGCCATTGCTGACGCTGTTGACGCTTTCCCTCGTCGGCTTTTTTGCGGTGAAGGGGCAGGGGCGGACGATCCTCATCCTCCTCGCCGCCGTGATCGGCGAGACGATCTTATCTGGCCTGTTGAAGGATCTCTTTGACCGGCCGCGACCCAGCATCGTTCCCCATCTCGTCAAGGCGTCGAGCAATTCGTTCCCGAGCGGCCACGCAACGAGCGCCGCCGCGATTTATCTGACGCTCGCCGTGCTGATCGCGCGCGATATCAACGAACGCATTGTCCGCAATTATGTATTTTTTGTCGCCGTGACGTTGGCGCTGCTGGTTGGGGCGAGCCGCGTCTATCTTGGCGTTCATTATCCGACCGATGTCATCGGCGGCCTCGGTTTCGGCGCCGCGTGGGCGGCGATCGTGCTGATCGCCGCCCGAAAGCTGCAGTAGCGTCAGGCTTTCTTGCCGTTCGCTTTGCCGAGCTTCGAGTTCCAATACCCGAAGATGAAATACAGCACGACGCCACCGATCAGGTAATTCACGAAGAAGCCGCGCGTGTGCGGATTGGTCATCAGCGACATCAGCAGAATAAAGCACATCGTCGTGCCGAGGATGGGCGTCACCGGTCCCAGGGGCGCCTTGAACGGCCGTTTCAGGCCCGGATGCGCGATGCGCATGTAAAGCACGGTGATGCAGACGATCATGAACGCCGCCAGGGTGCCGACATTGGTGAGGTCGGCGAGGTTGTCGAGCGACATGAAGGCCGCGCCGGAGCCGGCAAGCGCGCCGACGATCATCGTATTGATCCACGGCGTCTTGAAGGTCTTGTGCACCGAGCCGAAGAATCCGGGGAGGAGCCCGTCGCGCGCCATCGAATAGAAAATGCGCGTCTGCCCGTAGCAAAGAACCAGCATGACCGAGGAAAGGCCGGCGATCGCCCCGATCTTGATCAGCTTCGAGAACCAGGGAAGCCCGATTTCGTTCACCGCGAGCGCGATCGGCGCCGGGTCGTCGAGCATGGCGTAGGGTACGATTCCGACGAGCACGCCGGAGGTCAAAATATAGAGGATCGTGCAGATGACCAGCGATCCGATGATGCCGATCGGCATGT
>Ga0155549_1115_pt1 | contig 16988 bp, 16 predicted proteins | sample RifCSPhighO2_12_FD_107206 | JGI IMG/M metagenome (GOLD analysis project Ga0155549, IMG submission 107206) | Alphaproteobacteria bacterium RIFCSPHIGHO2_12_FULL_63_12
GTCCCGTCTGCCGCCGCCCGCGGACCGTTTCGCCGCGCTCGATCTCGGCACCAATAATTGCCGCCTGCTGATCGCGTCGCCGCGCGGGCGCGGATTTCGCGTCTTCGACGCGTTCTCGCGCATCGTCCGTCTCGGCGAGGGCGTTTCCTCAACCGGCGCTTTGTCCGCGGCGGCGATGGAGCGCACCCTCGACGCGCTGCGGATATGCGCGGAGAAAATCGAACGCCGCGGCGTCATCCGCCAGCGCTGCATCGCGACGCAGGCCTGCCGCGCTGCATCGAACGGCGAAGCGTTCCTTGTGCGCGTGCGCGAAGAAACAGGGCTCGACTTCGAAATCATCACGCCGGCGGAGGAAGCAAGGCTCGCGGTCGCGGGCTGCGTCGAGCTGTACGACTTCGAGGCGAAGGCGGGGCTGATTTTCGATATCGGCGGCGGCTCCACGGAAATATCGTGGGTGACGCCGGGCGCAGCGACCGGATCTGGAAAAGGCGCGCGGCGATCGGTCGATATGGCGGCGTGGACGTCGATGCCGATCGGCGTCGTGTCGCTGTCGGAAAGATTCGGCGGCCGCGAAATGTCCCGAGAGGGTTATGACGAGGTCGTCAGGTTTGTCCGCGCCGCGATCGCGGATTTCGGCGATCCCGGCGGCTTGCGCGAGTTGTTCGAAGCCGGGGACGGACATTATCTCGGCACGTCCGGAACAGTCACCTCGATCGCCGGCGTTCATCTGGGGCTGAAACGCTACCGCCGCGATGCGGTCGACGGGCTTTGGCTGAACGATGTCGAGGTCCGGGAGGTGACGCAACGGCTGCGCGAAATGAGCTACGACGAGCGCGCGGAGGAACCCTGCATCGGCGTCGAGCGCGCCGATCTCGTCGTTTGCGGCTGCGCCATTCTTGACGCGCTGCTGCATGAGTGGCCGGCGACCCGCATTCGCGTCGCCGACAGGGGGTTGAGGGAGGGGATACTGGTCGGGCTCGCGCGGGAGCAGAACCGCTCGCGCGCCAGAAAGCGCGGACGGCGGCGCGGAAAAAGGGCGGGCCGCCATGGGCGGGAGGCAAAGCCGGCCGAAACCGCTTAAGCGTGGACCGGCAGCGGTTTTTCGACGCTTCGAAGCCCTTTGCGACTCGAAACCCCTCTGCTATAGCGCGCCATGGAGCGGCGAAAACCGGCAAAAAAGGGCGCAGCCAGGCAAAACGCCGGCAAGCCCAAGAAGCGCGCCCCGACGGATCAGGCGACCACCGCGCTCGGTGCGGTTCCTGAAAAACGCGGCCTCAAATCCGCGCCCACTCCAAAAAACAAGGATCCGGCGGCGAGCGGCCAGCGCGAAATGCGCGTCAACGTCAAGACCGCGAAAAAACGGAAACTGTCGTCAACGCTCTGGCTCGACCGACAATTGAACGATCCTTACGTGTCGCGCGCCAAGGCCGAAGGCTATCGCAGCCGGGCCGCCTACAAGCTCAAGGACCTCAACGACAAGTTCCACCTGATCCGGAAAGGATCGCGCGTCGTCGATCTCGGCTGCGCGCCGGGCGGCTGGCTGCAGGCTTCGGTTGAGGCGGGCGCCGCGCATGTCGTCGGAATCGACTATCTGCCGATGCCGCACGTGAGCGGATCGGCGCATCTCGAACTGGATTTTCTTGACGAGGCGGCGCCGGGAAAACTGAAAGAGCTGCTCGACGGCGAGGCGGATGTCGTGCTGTCCGACATGGCGGCGCCGACCACCGGCCACCGGCAGACCGATCATATTCGCATCATGGCGCTCGCCGAAGCCGCTCTCGATTTTGCGATTGAAGTTCTGGCGCCCGGCGGCGCTTTTGTCTGCAAGGTGTTTCAGGGCGGCGCGGAAGGCGATTTGCTGGTGCGCCTCAGGGACAATTTTTCGAGCGTCAAACACGCCAAGCCGAAATCCTCGCGACAGGATTCGGCGGAAATGTATGTCGTCGCGACCGGCTTCAGGGGGAACGAAAAAATGACAGGGGAAAAAATCGCATGAAACGCATCCTTGCCGCCTTTATTCTTGTTGCCGGCTGCGCCGCGACCGACGGCGCGCCCGCCGCGCCGGAACAGTATCAATCGCTCGCCGCGCCGACGCCTGAAGGCGTTGCGCTTGTCATCAGATCCGACAGCGACGGACAGAACGTCACCGCGAAAGTCGGAACAAGGATCGCCGTCGAACTCGTCGGCGTGCCGACCGCCGGTTACATGTGGACGCCGGTCGAAACGCCCGCTTTTCTAGAGGCCGCCGGCGAATATGGCGGCCCGACATCAACCGCGCAGTCCGAGCCGGGCTTTGCCGGCGGCAATCACTGGGAGGCGTTCCTGTTCAAGGTGACGGGAGCCGGTGAGGGCGTCTTGAAATTTGAACAGCGCCGACCGTTCGATCCGGCCGAAGAGCCCGCCGCGGCCGCGTTCTCCGTTTATCTGTTCGCGGAGGAATAGGTGCTGAAAGCGGGCGCTATGGTCGGTCTTGCGGGCGGCGCGCTCGACGCGCTCGCCGCCACGACCATTTATCCGCTCGCTTATCCGGGCCTTACCTTCGCACGGCTCTGGCAGGGTGTCGCCGCCGGATGGTACGGCAAGGCGAGCTATGAGATGGGCGCGCAATCTGTCGCCATCGGCCTTGCGAGCCATTTCGTTATCGCGCTTTGCGCCGGAATGGTTTTCGTCCTCGTGATATCGCGCGCGGAAATCTTTCGGCGGCTGTGGCCGCTCTCCGGCGCCTTTTACGGCGCGGCGATGTATTTCTTCATGCAGAAGATCGTGTTGCCTCTGTCGGCGATCGGGCCGCAAGATCCGGACGCCAAGTCGATGGCGATCGGCCTCGGAATCCACATCTTCATCTTCGGCATGGGATCGGCGTTTGTCGCATCGCGCCTGCTTCATCGACACGGTGTTCCGTCATGATTGAAGCTCGCTGTCATTGCGGCAAGTTGAAGCTCGACGTGAAGACGGCGCCCGAATGGGTCGGCAGCTGCAACTGTTCGATATGCCGCCGCACCGGCGGATTGTGGGCCTATTATCCGCCGGTCGAGGTGAGGTGCGATGAGGCGAGTAAGGCCTCATCAAAATATGTCTGGGGCGACCGGACGCTGACGCTGCATTTTTGCGGGAATTGCGGCTGCGTCACGCACTGGACGCCGGCCGACCCCGCTTATGACCGTATGGGCGTCAACGCGCGGATGATGCCGGACGTAAATCTGGATGAAATTGAGGTGCGCCCGATCGACGGCGCATCGTTCTGAGGCGAGTGGAGAAGACTGATGCAGGTTCGTGAAGCGCTGACATTCGACGATGTATTGCTGGAGCCCGGCGCTTCGGAAGTGATGCCCTCGCAGGTGTCGACGAAGGCGCGTCTGACGCGCGAAGTGACGCTTAACATCCCGATCCTGTCGTCGGCGATGGACACCGTGACCGAAGCCGAGATGGCGATCGCGATGGCGCAGAACGGCGGCATCGGCGTTTTGCACCGCAATCTTTCGGTCGAGGAGCAGGCCGAGCAGGTCCGCCGCGTCAAGCGCTTTGAAAGCGGCATGGTCGTCAATCCGCTGACTTTGTCGCCCGACGCGACGCTCGACGAAGCATGGAAGATTATGGACGAGCGTAAGATCTCCGGCTTTCCGGTGGTCGAGAAAAGCGGCAAGCTCGTCGGCATCCTCACCAATCGCGACATGCGTTTTGCGACCGACGGGAAGCAGCGCGTCGCCGACTTGATGAGGAAAGATAACCTGGTGACGGTGCGCCCGCATGCGAGCCGCGAAGAAATCACGCGGCTCCTGCACCAGCATCGGATCGAGCGCCTGATCGTCGTCGACGATGCCTATCGCTGCATCGGGCTCGTCACCGTCAAGGACATCGAAAAGGCGCAGAAATACCCGAACGCCGCCAAGGACGCCGAAGGGCGCCTGCGCGTCGCCGCCGCCTCGACCGTCGGCAACAAAGGGTATGAGCGCGTCGAGGCACTGCTTGACGCCGGCGTCGACGTCGTCGTCATCGACACCGCGCACGGCCATTCTGCGCAGGTTCTCGAACAGGTGACGCGCATCAAGAAGACGTCGAACGCGACGCAAGTCGTCGCCGGCAACGTCGCGACCTTTGAAGGCGCCAAGGCGCTGATCGACGCCGGCGCCGATGCGATCAAGGTCGGGATCGGCCCCGGATCGATCTGCACGACCCGGATCGTCGCAGGCGTCGGCGTGCCGCAGCTGACAGCGGTGATGGACGCGGCGCGCGCCGCGAAGGGAACCGGCGCCACCATCATCGCCGACGGCGGCGTCAAATATTCAGGCGATGTCGCCAAGGCGCTCGCGGCCGGCGCCGACTGCGTGATGATCGGCTCGCTTCTCGCCGGCACCGACGAGGCGCCCGGTGAAATCTTCCTCTATCAGGGTCGTCCGTATAAATCCTATCGCGGCATGGGCTCGATCAGCGCGATGGCGCGCGGCAGCGCCGACCGCTATTTCCAGGCGGACGTGCAAGAGCAGATGAAGCTGGTGCCGGAAGGAATCGAGGGCCAGACGCCTTACAAAGGCCCGGCCGGCCCGATCCTGCATCAGCTCGTCGGCGGCGTCCGCGCGTCAATGGGCTATGTCGGCGCGCCGACGATCGAGGAGCTGCAACGCCGCGCGCGCTTCGTCAAAATCACCAATGCGGGCCTGCGCGAATCCCACGTCCACGACGTCCAGATCACGCGCGAGGCGCCGAACTATCCAACGCAAAGTTAGAGTGCAGGTTGCAGGTTGCAGGTCGTAACGACGCGCCATTTTGCACAACCTGCAAGCTACAACCCACAACCTCCCTTATGTCACCGCACATCGCCCCGATCCTCCTGCTCATCGCCTCGAACGTCTTCATGACGATCGCGTGGTACGGACATTTGAAATTCAAATCGGCGCCTTTGCTGATCGTCATCGTGGCGGCGTGGGGGATCGCCTTTATCGAATATTGCCTCGCCGTGCCGGCGAACCGCATCGGCCACGCGGTCTATACGGCGGCGCAATTGAAGACGATGCAGGAGATAATCACCCTTGTGGTTTTTGCGATCTTCTCCGTCGTCTATCTGAAAGAGCAAATCAGCTGGAACATTGCGATCGGCTTTGCGCTGATCGCGGCCGGCGCCTGGTTCGTGTTCAAGGGATGACGCCGTGAGGGACGCAGGCCGGGTCGCCGCCGCCATCGCCATCCTCGAAGATTTCGAGCGGCGGCGCGTGCCCCTGAAAACCGCGATCGCCGACTGGGCGAGGAACGCGCGCTTTGCGGGAGCGAAGGACCGCGCGTGGATTTCAGGGCTTTGTCTCGACGTGTTGCGCCGGCGCCGCTCGCTTTGCGCGGCGATGAACGACGAGACGCCGCGCGCGGCGACTCTCGCCGCGCTGCGCCTGCTTTGGGGTCTCTCGCCTGGCGACATCGCCTCGCTCGCGGATGAAGCGCCGCACGGCCCGGGGGCGTTGACGCCCGCGGAAACTGAGGCGTTGCGACAACAATCACCGCTCACCCCGGCGGTGGGCTGCTCCCTCTCCACGCGCGCCGACTTCCCCGACTTTCTCGAACCCTCCGTAACAAGAGCGTTTGGCGACAGCGCGGTTGCAGAAATGGCCGCCTTCGCGGCGCGCGCCGATGTCGATCTTCGTCTCAACACGCTTCAGGCGGCATCGGAAAAGGCGCTCGACGCGCTGTCGACGGTCGGCGCCGCGGCGCATCCCTTCATCAAGACCGCCGCAAGGATCGCTGCGCCCGACGCGACCGATCGCGCGCCCGCCGTCACCATTCTGCCGGCCTTCAACAAGGGTTGGGTCGAGGTGCAAGATGTCGGGAGCCAGATCGCGGCGCTTGCGGCAGGCGACGTCAAGGGCGCGCAGGTTCTCGATCTTTGCGCCGGCGGCGGCGGCAAGACGCTGGCGCTCGCGGCGCTGATGGCCAACAAAGGCCAGCACTACGCCTATGACAATGATGCGCGCCGGCTCCAGCCGCTTTATGAGCGCGCGCGGCGCGCCGGAATCCGCAACCTTCAGATACTTAATCCGGCGACGGACAAAGCAGCGCTCGATGCGCTTGCGGGCAAGATCGACGTCGTTTTCATCGACGCGCCGTGCACAGGGTCCGGCACCTGGCGGCGCCATCCGGACACCAAATGGCGATTAACGCCGGACCAGCTCGCGCGGCGTATGGCGGAGCAGGACGAGGTGCTGAATAACGGCGCGCGCTTCGTGAAGCCGGGCGGGCGCTTGGTCTATGTCACCTGTTCCTTCTTGCTGGAGGAAAACGAGGACCGGCTCGCCGGCTTCCTCGCCGCCGATCCCGATTTCGCCTTCATCCCGGCGCTCGGCGAGATCGAGAAGACCGGCCTTTTGACGCCGCAGGGCCGCGCCGCACTCGCCAAATGCGAGACGCCGGACGGCGCCTTGCGCCTGACGCCGGCGCGGACCGGAACGGATGGATTTTTTGTGGCCGCCCTTAAAAGAAAGCGATAGAGACGCCCGATGACTTTGGACCCCCACGCCGCCCTTCATGAACGCGTCCTGATCGTCGATTTCGGCTCGCAGGTGACGCAGCTGATCGCCCGGCGCCTGCGCGAAGCGGGCGTCTATTGCGAGATCCATCCCTTCAACCGCGCGGACGAGAAATTCATCGACGACTACAAGCCGAAGGCGATCATCCTTTCGGGCGGGCCGGCGAGCGTCAAAACCGCCGCGTCGCCCCGCGCCCATCCGGCGGTCTTCGACGCCGGCGTTCCGATCCTTGGCATCTGCTACGGCGAACAGACAATCTGCGCGCAGATGGGCGGCGACGTCGAGCGCTCCGACCATCGCGAATTCGGCCGCGCGCATGTCGAGGTGAAACGCGAAAGCGCTCTCTTCGACGGCGTCTGGGAGAAAGGCGGTAAGTACCAAGTCTGGATGAGTCATGGCGACCGCGTGAAGGCGATCCCGCCGGGCTTTGATGTCATCGCGACGTCGGAGGGCGCGCCCTTCGCCGCGATCCATGACGCAAAACGCAACATCTACGCCGTGCAGTTCCACCCGGAAGTCGCGCACACGCCGGACGGCGCGAAGCTGCTGCGCAATTTCGTACGCGAGATCGCGGGGCTCAAAGGCGACTGGTCGATGGCCTCGTTCCGCTCGGAGGCGATCGCGCAGATCCGGAAACAGGTCGGCAAGTCGCGCGTCATCTGCGGCCTGTCGGGCGGCGTCGATTCATCCGTCGCCGCCGTCCTCATCCACGAGGCGATCGGCGACCAGCTGACCTGCGTCTTCGTCGATACCGGCCTGATGCGGGCGGGCGAGGGCGCCGAGGTCGTGCGGCTCTTCCGCGACAGCTACAACATTCCGCTCATTCACGTCGAAGCGGAGGAATTGTTCCTCGGCAAGCTTAGCGGAATCGACGACCCGGAGAAAAAGCGCAAGATCATCGGCGCGACCTTCATCGACGTCTTCGAGGCGGAAGCAAAAAAGATCGCGGGCGCACAATTCCTCGCGCAGGGAACGCTCTATCCCGACGTCATCGAAAGCGTTTCTTTCGACGGCGGGCCGTCGGTGACGATCAAGTCGCACCACAATGTCGGCGGATTGCCGGCGCGCATGAATCTGAAACTCGTTGAGCCTTTGCGCGAGCTGTTCAAGGACGAGGTGCGTGCGCTCGGCCGCGAGCTTGGGCTTCCCGATCATTTCGTCGCGCGCCACCCGTTCCCCGGACCGGGCCTTGCGATCCGCATTCCGGGCGCGGTGACGAAGGAAAAAGCGGACATTCTGCGCAAGGCGGACGCCCTCTATCTCGACGAAATCCGCAAGGCGGGGCTTTACGACGAAATCTGGCAGGCCTTCGCGGTATTGCTCCCGGTTCGCACCGTCGGCGTCATGGGCGACGAACGCACCTACGATCATGTCCTGGCGCTCCGCGCCGTCACCTCGACTGACGGCATGACGGCGGATTATTATCCGTTCAGCCACGAGTTTCTCGGGCGCTGCGCGACGCGCATCATCAACGAATGCCGCGGCGTCAACCGCGTCGTCTATGACGTGACGTCAAAGCCGCCGGGAACGATCGAGTGGGAGTAGGGGCCGCGCGCCGATGAAACTCTATCTCCACCCGCTCTCCTCCTACTGCCAGAAGGCGATCACCGCCTTTTATGAAAAGGAAATCCCCTTCGAGGCGAAAATTCTCGACGGGAGCGAGCCTGCGGCCGGCGAATTCGCCGCGCTCTGGCCGATCGGGAAGTTTCCGCTTCTGGTCGACCGCGAGCGGAAAGTTTTCGAAGCGACGGGGATTATCGACTATCTCGAAGCGGAGTTCCCCGCGCCGCCGCGGTTGATTCCTGTCGATCCGGTTCTCGCCGCTGAGGCGCGGATGTGGGATCGCTTTTTCGACAATTACGTCGCCTATCCGCAGGGACGGCTCGTCCTCGCCGCCATCGGACGCGAGCATGACGATGGCGGCGCGACGTGGCGCGCAAAGCTCGATGCCGCTTATGCGATTCTCGACGAGCGGATGGCGACGCGCAAATGGGCCGTCGGGGACCAGTTCACCATCGCCGACTGCGCGGCGGCGCCGCATCTGCTCTACGCGGACTGGAGCCATCCGATCGCGGAGCGCTTCGCCCATCTTCGCGCCTATCGGCAAAGGCTGCTCGCGCGGCCGAGTTATGCGCGCGCGCTCGACGAGGCGCGGCCCTATCGGCATATGTTTCCGCTGGGCGCCCCGAAAGATCGGGATTGACCCGCCGGCTTCATCGCTGATCGCAAACGATCGCCCGCAAGCACGTCGGCGCTGGCGAAGGCGGTTGTCTTCAATGATGCGTGGGGCGTAGGGTCCTGGCGCTTCTATCGCCAACAGGAGAGCCGAATGAAAAAGACCTACCGCCTCATCAATGGGATGATTGCGAGCCTTCTGCTGGCGACTTCCGCCTTCGCTGGCGATGCGGCGCTTGAAAAGAAATTCGACGGCCTGATCGACCCCGCCGAGATGAACGGCTGGCTCGAAACCATGGCGGCGGAGCCAAATCATGTCGGCGCGCCGCACAACAAGGCGAATGCCGAAATGACGCTGAAGCAATTCCAGGATTGGGGCTGGGACGCGCGGATCGAAACTTTCAGGGCGCTCTACCCGACGCCGATCAAGGTCTCATTCGATCTGCTTGGCGACAACGGATTTTCCGCGACCCTCACCGAATCCCCGATCGAAGGCGACGCGCCGACTTTCACCGACAAGGCGCTGCCCGCCTATCTCGGTTATCAGGGCGACGGCGATGTGACGGCGCCGGTCGTCTACGTGAATTACGGGATGCCGGACGATTATGAGACGCTGAAGCGCATGGGCGTCGACGTCAAAGGCAAGATCGTTATCGCGCGCTACGGCGCCGGTTGGCGCGGGCTGAAGCCGAAGCTTGCGCAGGAACATGGCGCGGTCGGCTGCATCATCTATTCCGATCCGCATGAAGACGGTTACGCCGTCGATGATTTTTATCCCAAGGGCGCGTCGCGCCCGCCGCAAGGGGTGCAGCGCGGCTCCGTCATGGACATGCCGACCTATCCCGGCGATCCGCTGACGCCCGGACGCGGCGCGACCGAAAAAGCGAAACGCCTGTCGCGCAAGGACGCGAAGACGCTGCTGAAAATTCCGGCGATCCCGATGTCCTATGGCGACGCCCGCAAGATTCTCGCCGCGATGGGCGGTCAGGTCGCGCCCGAAGGTTTTCGCGGATCGCTGGGCGAGACCTATCATATTGGCGACGATGGCGCGGCGAAGGCGCATCTGGTCGTGCAATCCGACTGGAGCCTCAAACCGGTCTATAATGTCGTCGCGACCATGCGCGGCGCTGAGTTTCCCGATGAATGGATCTTGCGCGGCAACCACCGCGACGGGTGGGTGATGGGCGCCTCCGATCCCCTGTCGGGCCATATCGCGATGATGGGGGAGGCCAAAGCGATCGGCGCGCTGGTCAGGGACGGCTGGAAGCCCAAACGCACCATCGTCTATCTTTCCTGGGACGCGGAGGAGCCTGGCCTCATCGGATCGACCGAATATGCGGAAACCCATGAGGACGAGCTTGTCGCAAAAGCGCTGCTCTATATCAATTCCGACGGCAACGGCCGGGGCTTTCTAAACGTCGCGGGCAGTCATTCTCTCCAGCATTTCGCCAATGAGATCGCCGTCGATGTCGACGATCCGCAAACGGATGGTTCAGTCGACCAGCGGGCGCGCGCGCAATTGATGATCGCCGCCGCGGCGAAAGGCGCCGATGGCGATGCGAAAAAACTTGGCGCGCTCGCCGCTAATCCGTCGAGCGACCTTCCGATCGACGCGCTGGGATCGGGGTCTGATTACACCGCTTTCCTTCAGCATCTTGGGATGGCGGCGCTGCATGTCGGTTATTACGGCGAGGGCGACGATAACGGCGTTTATCACTCGCTCTATGACGACTTCGCGCACCACAATAAATTCGTCGATCCGGGATCCGCTTATGGCGGCGCGCTGGCGCGCACCATCGGCCGCATGGTGCTGCGCATTGCCGACGCCGAGCTTCCGCCGGTGCGCTATGGCGACTTCGCGTCGACGGTTTCCGATTATCTTGACGAGGTGAAGGCGCTTGCCGATGACCGCCGCGCGCGCGCCGATGCGCAGGCGGCGGCGAACGAGGCGGGCGCGTTCGCGCGCGCCCACGATCCCAAAAAGCCCTATGGCGCGCCGACGGTCCTGAAACCCGTGCCGCATGTCAATTTCGCGCCGCTGGAAGACGCGGTCGATCATCTGAAGAAAAGCGCGGCGGCCTATGATGCGGCGCTCGCTGAGAAAGGCCCGGCGCTTGCCGCCGACAAGAAGCGCCGTCTGTTCGCGCTGGCGCGCGAAGCCGAGCAGGCGCTGAAAATCAGGGAAGGGCTTCCCGGTCGGCCATGGTTCCGGAATTCGATCTATGCGCCGGGAACCCTGACCGGCTACGGCGTCAAAACGCTTCCCGGCGTGCGTGAGGCGATCGAACAGGAACGCTTCGCCGACGCCGATAAATATTCAGCGCTGACGGCCGCCGCGATCAATTCTTATGCGGCGAAACTCGACTCGGCGGTGAAGCTGATGAACGACTAGATCATCGGGCGAGATTTCTGAATCGCGACCGATGATCAAGCTATTATTTCAGCGCGCCTTTTTGCGCAAAACCGGTTCCCACTTTTGCGCCCGGCGCGCTAGGACGCCGGCCGGCCTATGAGCGTTCAAGCCGGCTCATGGCGTTATCGGCGATCGATTTGAGGAATTTCCGGTTCGGCCGCGTGCGCGCCAGAACGGAAAGGCCGATGACCGTGGCGAGGATGACTTTCGCTTCCTCATTTGCGTCGATGTCCGCCGGCGTCAGGCCGCCCGCTTTGGACAAGTCGATGAGCTCGGCCAGGCGCTTTTCAACGCTGGATTGAATGTTCGCGATGACTTTGCGGACTTCCTCATCATGCGGCGCAACTTCGAGCGCCGTATTGGTGACGAAACAGCCGCGCGCGCCTTCAGCGTCGACAAACGCCATCAGGAAGCCGCGAATGATCTCGAGGGGCGAGGTATCTTCGAGCGGCTCTTCGTAAAGCGCGACGCGCAACAGGCCCTCATAATGGCGCAGCGCCGCCATGAATACCGCGCGCTTGTCGCCATAGGTAGAATAGAGCGTCGCCCGGTTCGCGCCCGTGAGGTCGATAATGTCCTGCATCGAGGTCGCGCTGAACCCTTGCGACCAGAAGGCATGCATCGCACCGTTAAGCACAATATCGTCAGCCAGATCCGGCTGGCTCGCCTGGTTTCTAGGAATCGCTTCGGCCTTCCCATTCGGCCCCCGCAAGGAAACTAGACAGTTTTACTCCAGTTTTCAACCGACAGTTACATTTGATCGGCTTTCCATTGTAAAATCATCGAAGTACCGCTGCGGCCGGGCGCGAATGCCTCCTCTTTTGGGGGGCCTTGTGGGCGGCGGCTGGCGTCAATAGGTTCCGCGCATGTCGGAATCGCTGTCGCTCTTTGTCACGCGCGTCCATCGCGCCCGTTTTTCAAAAACCGGTGCGCTCAACGACGATATTATCGCGGCGGCGCTTTCATTCGCGGACGATGACGAAGCGGGGCAGCGCTGGTCGGACGAGAATTCCTATCCCGGCTACACCTCCTATGGGTCGTTCACGGATCTTCCGGTGCGAGCGCCCTGTTTTACCGCGTTGAAAAAACTCCTCGACGCCGAGGCGGTCAAATTCGCGAAGGTGGCGCATTTCGATTTGAACGGGGGAAAGCTCAAGCTCGACAATCTCTGGATCAACATTCTCGATCCGGGCGGATTCCACTCCGGCCATATTCATCCGCATTCGGTGATTTCCGGAACCTATTACGCGCAGGTTCCGGACGGCGCCGCTGCGCTGAAATTCGAAGACCCGCGCCTGCCGATGATGATGGCGGCGCCGACCCGCGACAGCGACGCGCCCGAGGAAATGCGGAGCTTTATCTATCTCGCGCCGGAACCCGGCATGATGCTGATGTGGGAGAGCTGGCTGCGCCATGAGGTCGTGCGCAACGAGGCCGACGAGCCGCGTATTTCGGTGAGCTTCAATTATCGCTGGGACTGAAAAAGCCGCGCCTTTCTCGCGCGGCTTTCCTTCAGTGTCTCGATGACGTCATTTGCCCCAGCGGCAATCCGATCTGTATTCGCCGCTTGGGCTGGTGACTTCCTTGATGCCTTCCGGGCATCCCGGCCATGGCGCGTTGTTTTGCGACGCGGAGGACGGGCGCGGCGCGCCGTCCGGCAGCTGCCCCTTGTCGTGGTAATTGAACATCGTGATGTTGCCATCCTTGTCGCGCTTGATCGTGGTGTGCCATTCGCAGGCGGCGTCGAAATGATAATCGCCATTGGCGTCGCGCACGAGGCAGCCGGTTCCGCTGCTCGTCTGCGCGGCGTTCTCCGGCTTGTCGGGTTTGGCGATCGCGGTTGCGGGGGCGATCGTTGCGGCCGCCAATATGCTTGCGGCGATCGTTGAACAAAGTCTCCCTGTGATTTTCATTGCTTTCTCCTCCATTTGGCCGTTTACGCGCTCGATGACGAGCGGCGCCGGCGGACCGATCAGACGCTTTGCCCGCGCCGCCGTCTACCGGTGAAGAGTTGCGGCGCCCCGCCGCCGCAACTCCGCTGTTCCGCCCGGCGCATCCTTCGAGACGCCCGCTGACGCGGGCTCCTCGGGATGAGGAATTTCTCTAGCGAAACAACTCGCTCCTCATCCTGAGGAGCGCCTTGAAAAGGCGCGCCTCGAAGGATGCGCCGCGAGTGATGTTGGATGAACGCCGAATACCGGTATGAGTTAAGTCGAAGCGCGCGGCGAGCGTGATCTGCGCGAAAGACGCGCACTGCGCCGCAGGTTCGCTATGATGCCGGATCAACGCCCGTCACGCCGCGCGAGAAGGAGACTGATATGACCCAAATGACGACTCTTGAAGTCAGGAAAGATGATCTTTTCCGCACCCGCATCAGCGAGCGCGCCGCGCCGCCTTTGAAAGACGGGGAGATTCTCGTGAAGGTCGACCGCTTCGCCCTGACCGCCAACAACATCACCTATGGCGTCGTCGGCGAGAAAATCGGCTACTGGAAATTCTTTCCCGCTGAAGAAGGCTGGGGCGTCATCCCAGTCTGGGGTTTCGCCGATGTCGTGCAGTCGAAGCATCCGGAGGTGAAGGTCGGCGAGCGCCTCTACGGATATTTTCCGATGGGAACCCATCTCGTGATGGCGCCCGACAAGGTGAAGGGAGAGCGCTTGCAGGACGGCGCCGCGCATCGCGCCGGACTCCCTCCCGTATACAATTCATACGCCCGCACTCGCGCGGAGGCGCATTTCGACCCGGCGATGGAGAACGAGCGGATGCTTCTCTTTCCGCTCTATGCGACGTCTTTTTGCCTCTATGATTTTCTTGTCGACAACCAGTGGTTCGGCGCGCGGCAGATCATCATCGCCAGCGCTTCGTCAAAGACTGCGATCGGTCTCGCCATGGCGATCGCCGACGATAAATCGGCGCCGGACCTTGTCGGCCTGACCTCCGCCGGCAATCTTGGAACCGTCAGCAAGCTGAAGCTTTATTCGAGCGTGCACGCCTATAACGATATCGCATCAATCGACGACAAGGCGCCGACGGTCATCGTCGATATGTCAGGCGACGGAAAAATCCTCTCGGCCCTGCACGCGCATCTCGGCGAGAATATGCGTTATTGCGCGAATGTCGGCGTCACCCATTATGAGGACACGCAGATGGGGCCGGATTTCATCCGCGAGCGCAGCGCGATGTTCTTCGCGCCCGGCCATATCCAGAAGCGCACGGCTGACTGGGGTACCGGCGTTTTCGAGAAAAAGGCGTTCGTCTTCTGGCGCGACGCGGCGGTGAAAAGCCGGGCGTGGCTGAAATTTGAAAAAGCGCTCGGCATGAAGGGGCTTGAAGCCGCCTATAACCGCGTACTGAAGGGCGAGGCCGCGCCCGATCGCGGCGTCATCGTCGAGCTTTGAGGCGCGGGCTATTCGACCCTTAGCGCCATCTTGATCGGCCCTTCGGCGCGGCCGTTGACGAACTGGTCGACGTAGGGATTGCCGGAATTGCTGATCGACGCCGCGGCGCCGCGCCAGACGATGCGGCCTTCATGAAGCATCGCGATGTCGTCGGCGATGCGCCGCGCCGAGATCATGTCGTGGGTGATCGAGATCGCCGTTGCGCCGAGCGCCTTCACCCGTTCGACGATCAGGCGATTGATGACGTCCGCAGTGATCGGATCGAGGCCGGTCGTCGGCTCGTCAAAGAATAGGACTTTCGGGTCGGCGGCGATGGCGCGCGCGAGCGCAACGCGCTTTTGCATGCCGCCGGACAATTCGGACGGCGCAAGCTCTCCGACTTCTTTGGGGAGGCCGACCTGCGCGAGGCAGTCCGTCGCCCGGATGCGCGCCGCCTTTGCGGATTTTCCCTCGCCATGGATCAATCGAAAGCCGATATTTTCCCAGACCTTCAGGCTGTCGAACAGCGCTGAGCCCTGAAACAGCATGCCGATTTCGCGGGTGCGGCGGCGGCGTTCGAACGATGACATTTTGAGGATATTGACGCCGTCGATCCAGATCTCGCCGGCGTCTGGCGGCAACAGGCCGAGAATGCATTTCAGCAGCACCGATTTCCCGGTGCCGGAGCCGCCGATGACGACGAGCGAGGCGCCTTCGTCTACATCGAGATCGACGCCGCGCAAGACTTCCTTGCGGCCGAAGGATTTCTTCAGCCCGCGCACGGAAATTTTCGGCGTTGCACCGCTCATCTCAAACGCCCACGAACAGCGAAGTCATGACGTAATTCGACGCGAGGATTGCGACCGCCGAAGCGACGACGGCCGAGCGCGTCGCCCCGCCGACGCCCTGCGCGCCGCCGCGGCTCTTGTAGCCGTAATAACAGCCCATGACGGAAATGAGGAATCCGAAAACGCCCGCCTTGATAAGGCCGGAGACGACATCGTCGGTCGTCAGAAACTGGTCGATATTGCGGATATAGGTCGCGCCTTCGAAGCCGAGCGCGAACACCGCGACGAACCAACCGCCAAGAATGCCGATGATGTCGGCGACGAGCACGATGAACGGCAGCATCATCGTCGTCGCGAGGATGCGCGGCGAAATCAGATATTTGAACGGGTCGACGGCCAGCGTCGACATCGCGTCGATCTGGTCGGAGACGCGCATCGCGCCGAGCTCCGCGGCCATGCCGGAAGAGGAGCGGCCGGCGACCATCAGCGCGGCGAATCCCGGCCCGAGTTCGCGGACGATGGAAACCGACAGAATTTGCGGCAGGAAGGATTCGGCGTTGAATCGCGCCGAGCCGTCATAGATGTTGAGCGCCAGCGCGGCGCCGGTGAAGATCGCGGTGAGCCCGACAACCGGAAGCGAATTGAATCCGATGCGGATCGCCGCATTCAAAAACTCGCGCGTATAGAACGGGCCCGACACCCAGGCGAAGGCGCCGCGCAGGGCGAAAACCGACAACGCGCCGATCTCGGCCAAAAGACCGATCGTCAACCTTCCGATCGCGGCGAGTGGATTCATGCGGTTACGTCCCCTGCGCGCCGGTGAGGTCCGTTGGGGCCGGCGCGCCGTTCCAGAGGTACCGGCGCTCCACGCGTCCGCCAAGTCCCCGGCGCGGGCGGGCGAGCCCGCCGATCCCCGTCAAAAGCTCGTAACCGATTGTTCCGCAAGCCTTGGCCGCCGCATCTATCGAAATCTTGAGGCCGAAAAATTCGGCCCGGTCGCCGATTTTCGGCCGCGATGGCGCGGCCGTCACGTCGAGCACGATCAAATCCATCGACACCCGGCCAAGGATCGGACACAGCGCACCGGCGAGGAAAGCGGCGCCGCTGTTCGATCCGGCGCGCGGATAGCCGTCGCCATAGCCGAGCCCGACGGTCGCCAGATCGCGATCGCGATCGGCGGTGAAGCTGGCGCCGTAACCGACGGTTTCGCCGGCCTTCATCGAATGGAGCTGAATGACCGGCGCGGTCAGCGTCGCGACCGGCGCGAAGACTGCGGCGGCGTTATCGAACGGACTGACGCCGTAGAGGCCGACGCCGAGCCGCACCATGTCGAAGCCGAAGGCTTCGCCGATCAACGCGCCGCCGGACGAGGCAAGGCTTCGCCGCGCCGTCGGAAACTGCGCGGCGAGTTGCGCGAAGGCGGCGCGCTGGCGCTCGTTCATCGCATGCGCGCTGTCGGACGCGCAGGCGAGATGGCTCATCACCAGCGTCAGATTGAGACCGTTGATCGCTTTGATCGCGCCGAGGGTCGCGGGCGCAACGCCGAGCCGATGCATGCCGGTGTCGATATGAAGCGCCGCCGGCGCGCCGCCCATCTTAGCCGCCCACAGCGCCGCCTGCTCGGGAGAATTCAAGACAGGCGTCAAGGCGAAGTCGCGATAGGTCTTGAGGTTTTCCGGTCTCGGTCCGTTGAAAACGAAAATCTCCGCCTCCGGTCCAAGCGCGC
>Ga0155549_1127_pt1 | contig 16955 bp, 18 predicted proteins | sample RifCSPhighO2_12_FD_107206 | JGI IMG/M metagenome (GOLD analysis project Ga0155549, IMG submission 107206) | Alphaproteobacteria bacterium RIFCSPHIGHO2_12_FULL_63_12
TTCCGTCAATCAGCGGCTGAAAGTCGGAGATGCGGCGCCGAAGATGTCGCTGACCGCGATCGACGGCCGCGCGATCGTCGTCGGCGATGCGACTTCGAGCCAGCTTTATTTCTTCCTGTCGCCCGATTGCCCGATTTGCAAGACGCTGCTGCCGGTCGTGCGCTCGATCGCCTCGGCGGAGCGCGACTGGCTCAGGGTCATTCTGGCGAGCGACGGCGGCGACGCGGACAAGCACCAACAGTTCCAGACGCGCGAAAAGCTCGACGACTTTCCCTATGTGCTGTCCGAGGCGCTCGGGCGGTCTTTCGGCGTCGGCAAGCTTCCCTATGCGGTGCTCGTTGACGACAAGGGCAAGATCTCCAGCATGGGGCTCGTCAATAGCCGCGAGCATCTTGAAAGTCTTTTCGAAGCCAAGGAACGGGGCGTCGCTTCGTTGCAGGAGTTCGCCGCGCGGCGCGCGCCTGACCCCAATCATGAACACCAGCACGACCACAAGCAGAGGATCGGCGCATGAAGGATCTCGACAAACTGAGCGAAGGCATGGTGCGCCGGCTCGCCCGCATGAATTCGCGGCGCGGCGTGCTGGCGACGATCGGCGGGCTGATCACCGGCGGCGCGATGTTTCCGGTTCTGCCGGTCGCGCGCGCCTCTGGCCCTGCGACGGGTTCCGGCTATGACGGGGTCACGCCGCAGTCGACCGGCAATCCGATGGATCCGGGCGATCCGGCGAGCTGCGATTACTGGCGCTATTGCGGCATCGACGGCTTTTTGTGCAGCTGCTGCGGCGGTGGGACGAATTCATGTCCTCCGGGTACGGAGATGTCGCCGATCACCTGGATCGGAACCTGTCTCAATCCGGCGGATAACGTCAATTATATCATTTCGTACAATGATTGCTGCGGCAAGCCGGCCTGCGGTCGGTGCCTGTGCAATCGCAATGAGGGCGAGCGGCCGATGTTCCGCCCACAGCTCAACAACGACATCAATTGGTGCCTTGGAACGGCGAGCGCGGCCTATACCTGCTCGACGGCGGTGATTATCGGCGTTGCGTTGAAGGAAGGACAAGGATGAAGTCACGAGTGTTGACGATGGCGGCGTTCCTGGCTCTTGCGCCCGCCGCCGTGTTCGCGCAGGGCGCGCCGGCCGATCATGGCGCGAAAATCTATCAGCGCTGCGCCGCCTGCCATTTGGCGAACGGACAAGGGGTTCCGGGCGCCTTTCCGGCGCTTGCCGGCCGCATGTCGCAGGCCGCCGCGACCGACGCCGGCCGCGATTACGTCGTAATGGCGGTCGTCGCCGGACTGATGGGCGAGATCGAGGTCGACGGCAAGAAAATCCGCGGCGTGATGCCGGCGCAGGCGGGGCTCACCGACGCCGATATCGCCGCCGTGCTCAATCATGCGGTCGCCTTGCAGCCCGCGGGCGCGACGGCGCCGAAAACGCGCGCCTTCACCGCCGAGGAAGTCGCCGCCGTCAAGGCGCGCTTCGACAAGGCGACGCCGAGCTCCATTCACGCGATCAGAAGCGGCGCTTTCCCGCCGCTGGCGGTCGAAAAATGAAAACTCTCGCCGCGCTGCTGTTGATGACATCCGCCGCATCTGCCGGAATGCCGGGCGTTCCGAACGAGGCGCGGGCGAAAATCAACTGGCAGCTGGGCTGTCAGGGATGTCATCTGGCCGATGCGACAGGCAGCGCCAACGGCGCGCCCAGCATGGCGGGCGACGTCGCCCGCTTCCTCTCGGTCGAGGGCGGCCGGGAATATCTGACCCGCGTTCCTGGCGTGACCAATGCGGCGGTCTCCAGCGACCAATTGGCGGAATTACTGAACTGGACGCTCGCGACCTTTGACAGCGATCATCTGCCGGCGGACTTTACGCCGTTCACCGGCGAGGAAATGGCCGCGGGAAGGGCGCATCCGCTGGTCGGCGAGGCGCCGACGGTGCGCGCGGCGTTGCGCAAAAAGTTTCCGGCGGAAAAATCCGCCGCCGGAGGGGGCAAGTGACTTAGGGCGACAATTAACGGGAGGGAACCGTGACGACAGGAAAAAATACCAGACTTTCAGTGAAGAAGCCGGCGCTATTGTGCGCTTCGGCGATCATCGGCCTGACATCGGGCGGCGCGGCTTTTGCGCAAGGCGTCTTCGACGACGAAGTCGTTGTCACCGCGCAAAAACGCGAGGAAAGCGCGCAGGACGTCGGCATCTCGATCTCGACCCTCTCGGGCGAGCAGATGCAATCGCTCGGCTACACCAATGCGCAGGAAGTGACGTCGCTCGCCGCCGGGGTGGCGACGCTCCAGCCGAACGGCGAGGCGAATTACGCGGTCGGCATCCGCGGCGTCGCCAATAATGATTTCACCTCGAACGTCGAAAGCCCGGTCGCAATCTATGTCGACGAGACCTACATCTCGCAGATGTCGGGCGCGGGCTTTCTCCTGTTCGACGTCGACCGCGTCGAGATCTTGCGCGGACCTCAGGGGACGCTGTTCGGCCGCAACGCGACCGGCGGTCTCGTTCACTATCTGACGGTCAAGCCGAGCACGGAAGAATTCAACGGCTATGGCAGCTTCACCTACGGCAGTTTCGATCGCTGGAAGGGGCAAGGCGCCGTCAACATCCCGATGGGCGACATGCTCTCGGCGCGCATCTCGCTGGCGACCCACCAGGGAGACGGTTACGTCCAAAACCGCCTCGCCCCGGACAAGGATCTCAACAACGCCAACGAATCGGCGGCCCGCCTCCAGCTGCGGTTCCAGCCGACCCCGACAAATTCGATCTGCTGCTCAACGCGCGCTTCGGCCACCAGAATATCCGCACCGGGTTCTTCGAATACGCGTCGGCGGTCCTGCCCACCGGCGACTACACGCCCGGCGTTCCGAATCCGGACCTTGGCGGCTATATCGATCTCGACGGCGACGTCTATGCCGGCGATTATGATTTCACCGGACACAACAAGACAAACACTGAAGGCTACACGGCCCGCCTCGACTGGGATCTGGGCCTTGGCAAATTGACGAGCATCACCGATTACCAGTCGGTTGAGCGCGACTACATGGAAGATTCCGACGCCTCGCCGGCGGATTATTTCAACTTCTTCCTGACCACGGACGCCGAACAATTCTCGCAGGAGCTTCGCCTCGCCGGCGACACCGATCGATTGAACTGGGTATTGGGATTTTACTATCTCGACATCAATATCAACGACTCGAACGGTGGCAAGACGAAGGGTCTCTTCGAAGCGCTGACCGGCGCGCCGGTGTCGGTGCTCGGCGTGAACGGCGTCAGAAACCCCTACACGCTCGACACAAAATCATGGTCGCTGTTCGGCCAGTTCGAGTATGAGGTGTCGGATCAGTTCGCCCTGATTGGCGGCCTTCGCTACATCAGCGAAAAGAAGGACTATGTTTACCACACATTCGCGTCCCTGTTTCCGGATGACATTTCGAGCGGCCTTGATCCCCGGATCGCCGATATCCTGACGACGCAGGAATTTTTCGGGGGCTCGGCGCCATTCGATCCTTTTGTCGGCGCGCGCAAGGACACCAATCTCGCCGCCCGCGCGCAGTTGAACTGGAAACCTTCGGACGGCGTTCTCGCCTACGCCAGCTGGAACCGCGGCGTGAAGTCAGGCGGGTTCAATGCGCCGCTGTTGCCGACGCCGATATTCCTGACTGATGAATTCATGTCCTACGATCCGGAGAAACTCGACGCCTATGAAGTCGGCGTCAAGTTGGATCTCGGCCGCGCCCGCCTCAACGCCGCGACCTATTATTACGACTACAAGAACTGTCAGGCGTTCTCGATCCTCGGCCTCGACACCTTCACCCTCAACGCCGATTGCGAAAACAAGGGCTTTGAGGTTGAACTTGAGGGCTCGGCGGCCAAGGGCCTCGATTACCACTTCGGCATCGGATATGCGGACGCGCAAGTCACCGACATTCCGGGCGTGACGATCGATGCGGTTACGCCGGCCGGCACCCTCCCGGCGATCATTCCGGGCGGCGAGCAACGTCCAGTGCAGACGCCGAAATGGAATCTCAACGGGCTTGTCCGCTACGAGTTTCCCGTCAGCGGCGTCGGCAACATCGCGTTGCAGATGGACGGAAATTATCGGTCCGAGCATTTCTTCGCGCTGACCAACTTTAACGCCTCGCGCGAGGACGGCTATTTCGTCGGCAACGCCTCGGTGACCTGGATCGCGCCAAGCGAGAAATGGAGCGTTCGGGGCTTTGTGCAGAACTTCACCGGCTCGGAATATCTCGTCCAGACGTTCGATCTTTCCGGCAGCGTCTCCAATGGCGGCCTGTTCGGCCTGGTCGAGCAATATTACGGTCGGCCGCGCATGTACGGCGCCAACCTGAACGTATCGTTCTAGTCGACGAAGCGTCTTCAAGTTGGAGCTAGCGGGCGGCGTGTTACGCCGCCCGCGCCTTTGGTGGAAATGACAGCAACGGCTCAAAGCTATGTCTGCGGCGTTTCCGATACGCCGCTGATCTACCAGACGATCGGGCGAGCGCTGGATGAAGCCGTCCGGCGTTTCGGCGATCGGCCGGCGCTGATCGTCCGCCGTCAGAACCTGCGGATGACCTACGCCGCCTTCGCGTCGGCGGTCGATGATTTCGCGGCGGGGCTTGTCGCGCTGGGGCTTCAAACCGGCGACCGCATCGGCATCTGGTCGCCGAACAACGCCGAATGGGTGATCGCGCAATTCGCGACGGCGCGGCTCGGGCTTATCCTCGTCAATATCAATCCGGCCTATCGCACGTCCGAGCTTGAATATGTCCTCAACAAGGTGGGCGCCCGCGCGCTCATCCTCGCGCGGTCGTTCAAGACGAGCGACTATGTCGGCATGCTCGGCTCGATCGGCGCGCATAAGCTCCCGCAGCTCGAACAGGCGATCGTCATCAGCGACGCGCCGGTCGAAGGATACCGGCGGTTTGCCGATATCAGCGCGCTGGCGACGCCAGCGCTTCGCGAACGCGTCCGGGAAATAGGCGACACTCTCTCGCCGGACGATCCCGTCAACATCCAGTTCACCAGCGGCACCACGGGATTTCCCAAGGGCGCGACGCTGACGCATTCCAATATCCTCAATAACGGCCGCTTCGTCGGTGCGCGCCAGCGCTTTACCGAAGATGACCGTCTCTGCATTCCGGTGCCGCTTTATCACTGCTTCGGCATGGTGATGGCGGTGCTCGCCTGCGTCACCCATGGCGCGGCCATGGTTTTTCCGGACGAAGCCTTCGATCCGGCGAGCGTCCTTGACGCGATTGAGCAGGAGCGCTGCACGGCGCTCTATGGCGTGCCGACGATGTTCATCGCCGAGCTTGATCATCCGTCGTTCAAGGGCCGCGATCTTTCAAGCCTTCGGACAGGCGTCATGGCCGGCGCGCCATGTCCCGAAGCGGTGATGCGCCGCGTCATCTCCGACATGCACATGCGCGACGTGACGATCTGCTACGGCATGACCGAGACGAGCCCCGTCAGCTTCCAGTCGCTTCCCGACGACGACCTTGAAAAGCGCGTCTCGACCGTCGGCGCCATTCATCCCTATGTCGAGGTGAAAATCATCGACGCCGAGGGCCGGATCACGCCGCGCGGGACGCAAGGGGAATTGTTGACGCGCGGCTATTCGGTGATGCGCGGCTATTGGGGAGATGCTGAAAAAACCCGCGAGTCGATCGACGAGGGCGGCTGGATGCACACCGGCGATCTCGCGGTCATGGGCGATGACGGCTATTGCCGCATCACCGGCCGCGTCAAGGATATGATCATCCGCGGCGGCGAGAACGTCTATCCGCGTGAAATCGAGGAATTCCTTTACACGCACCCGGCGGTGATGGATGTTCAGGTCTTCGGCGTGCCGGATGAAAAATACGGCGAGGAAGTCTGCGCCTGGATCAGGCTCCACGACGGCGCGGCGATTGTCGATGAGGAAATCCGCGCGTTCTGCAAAAGCCGGATCGCGCATTACAAGGTCCCGCGTTACATCCGGTTCGTCGGCGAGTTCCCGATGACCGTCACGGGAAAGATCCAGAAATTCGTCATGCGCGACGCCATGACGAAGGAATTGTCGGCGCCGAAGGCGAGCGCCGGATAACAGGCAAAGCGAGGAGAACGGACATGAGCGACTATCCGATGCTGATCGGCGGCAAGCTGGTCGACGGCGACAACAAGCTGAAAGTGGTGAACCCGGCGACCGAGGCGGTTTTCGCGACCATCGAACGCGCCTCGCAAAAACAGGCGGGCGAGGCGATCGCCGCCGCCAAGGCGGCGTTCCCCGCCTGGTCGAAAACGCCGATCGAGAAGCGTCAGGCGGCGGTGTCGAAGATCGCCGACATCGTTCGCGACAATGCGGCCGAGCTTGCGGGCCTTCTGACCGCCGAACAGGGAAAGCCGCTTCCCGAAGCGCTCGGCGAAATGGCGTGGACGGAAGGCTACCTCCGTCATTACGCGACCTTGAGCCTTGAGACGAAAGTGGTGCAGGACGATGCGACCGCGCGGGTCGAAGTGCACAGGAAGCCATTGGGCGTTGTCGTCGGCATTGTCGCCTGGAATTTCCCGGTGCTGCTAGCGGCGTGGAAGCTCGGGCCGGCGCTCGTCGCCGGCAACACCATCGTCCTGAAGCCGGCGCCGACGACGCCGGTCGCGACGCTGCGCTTCGCCGCGCTGATCAAGGACGCGGTTCCACCGGGCGTCGTCAACGTCATCGCCGACGAGAACGAGCTTGGCGCCTTCCTCACCAGCCACCCGGACGTCGCCAAAGTGTCGTTCACCGGCTCGACCGAGACCGGCAAGAAAATCATGAAGAGCGGCGCCGACACGTTGAAGCGTCTGACGCTAGAGCTTGGCGGCAATGACGTCGCGATCGTTCTCGACGACGTCAACGTCAAGGAAGTCGCGCCGAAGATTTTCGACGCCGCGATGCTGAATTGCGGTCAAGTCTGCATGGCGGCCAAGCGCATCTATGTGCAGGACGCGATCTACGACGAAATGGCGAGCGCAATGGCGGCGATCGCCAAGGACGTCGTCGTCGATGACGGCGCAAAGCAGGGCGCCCGCATCGGGCCGCTGCAAAACCGGATGCAATTCGAAAAAGTGAAGGGCCTCATCGACAGCGCGAAGAAAGAAGGCGCGACCGTCGTCGGCGGCGAAAGCGGCGGGCGCACCGGCTTCTTCATCAAGCCGGCGATCATCACCAATGTGAAGGAAGGAAACCGCATTGTCGACGAAGAGCAGTTCGGCCCGGTCATCCCGCTGATCCGCTTCAAGAGCGATAGCGAGATCGTCAGCCGCGCCAACGCCTCGCCCTATGGCCTTGGCGGATCGGTGTGGTCGTCGAATTTCGACCGCGCGCGCAAGATCGCCGAAGACATCGACGCCGGCACGGTCTGGATCAACCAGCACATCACGATTGGGCCGCACATTCCGATGGCAGGCTCGAAGCAATCGGGAATCGGCGTTGAACAAAGCCAGGAGGGCCTTGCGGAATTCACGCAGGTGCGCGTCCTCAATATGGCGAAGGCGTAACGGCGAATTAGAGATCAGGAGAAATGAGAATGAAAAAAGCTGTGAGCGGCGCAATCGCGCTTTGTGTCTTGCTGGCGTCTTCGGCCGCCTTCGCGGAATCGACGGAAGAAATGTGCCTGCGCGTCTCGGGGGAATGGGGCACGCAAGGCGATGTCGCCTCGCAATGCTCGTGCCTTGCCGACAAGGCGGCGAACGATGCGGCGCTGGACGGGGAACTGCGCGCGCTTGGCGACAATTACGCCAACGATCAGGAGGCCTATGACGCGGCGAGCGATGGGACCAAAGCCGCGTTCGATTCCTGTTCGGTGAACAGCTGACCGGGCGAAGGACGGCGCGATGACCGACGCTGACGCGTATCTGGCGGCACGGCGCGGGTTCGCCTGGCGCCGTCCGGAGCGGTTCAACTTCGTCAGCGATGTCATCGAACGCCGCGCCGCCGAGAATCCCGACGGGGTCGCGCTCCACTGGACCTCGGCTGCCGGCGAAGAGTCGATCGTCTCGTTTGCCGGTCTGCGCGACCGCGCCAACGCCGCGGCGGCCTATCTCGCCAGTCTCGGCATCAAGCGCGGCGACATCGTCTTGCTCGTGCTCTCCCGCGAGCAGGCCTGGTGGGAGATCGTTCTGGGCTGTCTTCAGCTCGGCGCGATCGTCTCACCGGGCACCACTCAGCTGATGAAAAAGGATTTCGCCTTCCGGATTTCGGCGACCGACGCCGCGATGCTGATCACCAACGCCGCCTGCGCGCCGCGCGCCGACGAGGCGATTGTCGATCTTCACTGGACGGGAAAAAGGGTCATCGTCGACGCCGTTCGCGACGGCTGGACGCCATACGCGCCCGACCCGTCGCGGCGCTTGCGCGATTGCGCCGACACCAGCAGCGATGACGAGGCGCTGCTCTATTTCACCTCCGGCACTACCGGCAATCCGAAGATGACGGTGCATTCTTGCGCCTATCCGCTCGGCCATGAGACGACGGGAAAATTCTGGCTGCGCGCGGGGCCCGGCGATCTCGTCTGGAACGTCTCCGACACCGGCTGGGCGAAAGGCGCGTGGTCGTCGCTGTTCGCGCCGTGGCTTGCCGGCGCCGGAATCTTCGCGCTGCATGCCGATGCGGTCGATCCGGCGCGCGTGCTCGGCGCGCTGGAAAACTATCCGGTGACCATCCTGTGCGCGCCGCCGACGGCCTATCGCATGCTGGTGAAACAGCCGCTCGACGGGCGCGCCTTCGCCAGGCTCCGGCACTGCGTCAGCGCCGGCGAACCGCTCAACCCGGAAGTCATCGAAGTTTGGCGCAAGCAGACAGGCTTTCAGATTTGCGAAGGCTACGGCCAGACGGAGACCGTCATCTTGTGCGGCGTCTTCGACGGCATGACAGCAAAGCCGGGCTCGATGGGCCTGCCGGCGCCGGGCGTCGATCTCGACGTCATCGATGACGACGGCGAGCGCCTCAAACCGGACGTCGAGGGAGATGTCGCGGTCTATCTCGACCCGCCGCCGCAGGGACTTTTTCTCGGCTATCGCGATGACGCGGAACGCACCAAGGCGACGCGGCGCGGAAAATGGTATTTGACCGGCGATCGCGCCTTTCGCGACAAGGACGGCTATTTCTGGTTCGTCGGCCGCGGCGACGACGTCATTATTTCCGCCGGCTACCGCATCGGGCCATTTGAAGTCGAAAGCGCGCTGATCGAGCACCCTAGCGTCGCCGAATCGGCGGTTGTCGCCAGCCCGGACGAGACGCGCGGCGAAGTGGTCAAAGCGTTCGTCGTGCTGGTGAAGGGCGCCGCGCCGTCGGACGCGCTCGCCCGCGAGCTGCAAGAGCATGTCAAGCGCGTAACGGCGCCGTACAAATATCCAAGGCTGATCGAATTCGTCGACAGCCTGCCGAAAACGATCAGCGGCAAGATCATCCGCAAGGAATTGCGGGAACGCGAGTGGAAGGGAAAGCCTGCGCATGGCTGAGAAATACGCGCCGTTGCTTGATGCGGGCGAAAACCTGTCGCGCGAGGCGCTCTCCGCGCTCCAGCTCGAGCGGATGCGGGCGACGCTCGCGCACGCTTACGCGAATTCAAGGCATTACCGGGCGGCGTTCGACGCGGCGGGCGTTGCGCCGGGCGATCTGAAAACGCTTGGCGATCTGGCGAAATTTCCGTGCACGACCAAGGCCGACCTTCGCGCCAATTATCCGTTCGGCTTTTTCGCCGTGCCGCGCGAAGAGGTCGTGCGCGTGCACGCCTCGTCCGGAACGACTGGCAAGCCGACCGTTGTCGGCTACACGAAAAAAGACATTGAAACATGGTCGTCGGTCGTCGCCCGCTCGATCCGCGCGGCGGGCGGCCGGCCCGGCATGAAGGTCCATGTCGCCTACGGTTACGGTCTTTTCACCGGCGGCCTCGGCGCGCATTACGGCGCGGAGGCGCTGGGCTGCACGGTCATTCCGATGTCCGGCGGACAAACCGAAAAACAGGTGCAGCTGATCCAGGATTTTGAGCCCGACATCATTATGGTGACGCCAAGCTACATGCTGGCGATCCTCGACGAGTTTCGAAGGCTCGGCCTCGACCCGCGCAAATCCTCGCTGAAAATCGGCATCTTCGGCGCCGAGCCGTGGACCGACGCCATGCGCCGCGAAATCGAGGACGCCTTCGCGATCGACGCGGTCGATATTTACGGCCTTTCCGAGGTGATGGGGCCGGGCGTCGCCAATGAATGCGTCGAGACGAAAGACGGCCTCACCATCTGGGAGGATCATTTCTATCCGGAGATCCTCGACCCGGAGACCGGCGCGGTGCTTCCCGACGGTGAACTTGGCGAGCTGGTCTTCACCTCGCTCACCAAGGAAGCGATGCCGATCATCCGCTACCGGACGCGCGACCTGACGCGGCTGCTTCCCGGTTCCGCGCGCGTGATGCGGCGCATGGAACGCATATCCGGGCGCACCGACGACATGATGATCATTCGTGGGGTCAATGTTTTTCCGACGCAGATCGAGGAACAGATCCTGAAGGAATCCGCGCTGTCGCCGCATTATCTTCTCGAGATCACGCGGCCCGGCCGGATGGACGAGCTTAAAGTGATCGTCGAACAGCGCGACGGCGCGACGGCCGCCGAAATCGCTGCAGCGACCAAGGGGCTGAAGCACCATATCAAGACGATGATCGGCATTTCGACCGCCATCGAGATTGCGCCGCCCGGCGGGGTCGAACGCTCCGGCGGCAAGGCGAAACGAATCCGCGATCTGAGAAACAAATAGATGCGGCCGGCGGGCAGGGGCGACCTCGATTCGCTTTATTTCAGCTACCCTATATTTCCATCGCCGGAGCACGGGGCGACTTTCGCGCGCGAAACCCCGGTTGCGATCGTCGGCGCCGGACCTGTCGGCCTCACCGCGGCGCTGACGCTCGCGCGCTTCGGCGTCCGCTCGATCGTTCTCGAAAAGAAATCGACCTTCAATGACGGCAGCCGCGCGATCTGCGTCTCGCGGTCGAGCTTTCACATTTTCGACCGTCTCGGCGCCGTCGGACCGTTCCTCGAAAAGGCGCTCGGCTGGACCACGGGACGCAGTTTCTATCGCGGCCGTCAGTTTCTTGAATTTCACATGCCCCATGACGCGCATGAGAAATTCATGCCGATGTATAACCTTCAGCAGCAATATATCGAGCAATACCTCTTCGAGGCGGCGCGCGCTTGCCGTCTTGTCGATATTCGCTGGGCGAGCGAGGCGACGGCGGTCCGCGACACTAGCGACGGCGTCGAAATAAATGTTGATGACGCCAACGGCGCCTATGTACTGAAAGCGGACTATCTCCTCGCCGCCGACGGCGCGCGCAGCGCCGTTCGCGCCATGCGCGGATTGCGGCTTAAGGGCGAAAACTTCGAAGGGCGTTATGTCATCGTCGATGTCCGCATGGCGCATGATTATCCGACGATCCGCCGCGCGCTGTTCGATCCGGCCTGCAATCCCGGCGGCACCGTCCTCATCCATCGCCAGCCCGACGATATCTGGCGCATCGACTACCAGCTGAAGCCGGGCGAGAGCGCCGAGGACGCGCTGCTTGAAAGCCGCGTCCGCGCCAAGATCGCCGCAATCCTCGGCGAGATCGGCCATCAGGGCGCCTGGGAGCTTGAATGGTGGAGCGTCTACAACGCCAACACGCTGCTTCTCGACGATTATCGCGACGGGCGAGTTTTCTTCATCGGCGACAGTGCGCATATCGTGCCGATCTTCGGCGTCAGGGGCCTCAATAACGGCGTTGCCGACGGCGAAAACATCGGATGGAAGCTGGCGAAAGTCATCAACCGCGAAGCCGGCGACCGGCTCCTCGACAGCTATACGCCCGAACGGCGCGGCGCGACGTTCGACGTTTTCGCCAACGCTGTCAAAAGCACGCGCTTCATGACGCCGCCGACGCGGGGCTTTACGATCCTGCGCGATGCGGCGCTTTCGCTCGCGCTCAGCGAGGGATTTGCCGGCGCCTTCGCCAATCCCCGGCAGATGGCGCCGTTCACCTACGCGCAAAGTCCGATCACGGAGCAATGTGCGCCTGCGCCCGACGGCGGGGCGGCGCCGGGAGCGGTCGCGCCGAATGTCCGCCTCGCGGACGGGACCTCTCTTTGCGATCGTTACGCCCGCGGCTTCACCCTCTTGTCATTCGGAGCGCCAGAAGGAATAGAGCGAGCGATCGCCAGCCTTTCCGCCCTCGACAACGACTTCGACGCGATCATCGTCAATCCGGAGCGTCAGGTCGCAGGCGCCCTTTCGCTGGCCGATCCCGGACAGGAGATCGCGGCGCGCTTCGGCGCGGAGGCGGGGGAGGCGATATTGATCCGGCCGGACCATCATCTTGCCGGGCGCTGGCGCGGCGCGGCGGGCGAGGCGCCGGTCGCGGCGCTTTCCCGATTGCTGGCGGTTTAAGGAGCAAGGGCCATGGAATTCGCGGACATGGAGATATTCTATGAGCGCCTCGCCGCGGCGATCGACCGGGCGGGAGAGGCGAAAACGCCGGTCTTCCTCGCCAAGCTGGCGCTCCTCCTCGCCCGCGAAGCGACGGGGCCGGAAAAGCCGCTGGCCGCGATCGAGGCGGCGCTGAAGGACCTCGACTAGCACGCCGGGGGGGCGGCGTGCGGCGGCGTCCCGCGTTGTCTCCGCCGGAGAATTCGGATAGGCGTTCGGCCCGGTTTCCGAGGAGATGAGGCGCGCATGACAGGCAAGCTGGCGGTCGTATTCGGCGGGTCCGGTTTTATCGGCCGCAATGTCGTGCGCGAACTCGCCCGTCGCGGCTGGCGCGTGCGCGCCGCCGTCCGCCGTCCGCACCACGCGCAATTCCTGCGACCGATGGGAGCCGTCGGGCAGGTTCAGCTGTTCCAGGCGAATGTCCGTCATCGTCCATCGGTCGCCCGCGCGATCGAAGGCGCCGACGCCGTGATCAATCTTGTCGGCATCTTGCACCAGGAAGGCGCGCAGAGCTTCACCCGCGTGCAGGCGCAAGGAAGCGCGGCGATCGCCGAGGCCGCCGCGAAAGCCGGCGTCAAAACCTTCATTCATGTCTCGGCGATCGGCGCCGATGAGGCCAGCGACAGCGACTATGCGCGCACCAAGGGCGAAGCGGAACGCGCGGTGCGCGAGGCGATTCCGGGCGCGATCATCATTCGTCCGTCGGTCGTGTTCGGTCCCGAGGATCAGTTCTTCAACAAATTCGCGACGCTGATGTCGATGGCGCCGGCCTTTGCGCCGCTGCCGCTGTTGTTCGGCGGCGGCGCCGCGAAGTTTCAACCGGTCTATGTCGACGATGTCGCCGACGCGATCTGCGCCGCCATGGAAAAGCCGGACGCCGAGGGCGCGGTGTATGAACTGGGCGGGCCGCGCGTTTACACCTTCCGCCAGCTTCTCGAGTTCACGCTTGCGCAAACCGGTCATCGCCGAATGCTCGTCGCGGTTCCCTTCTCGCTGGCGCCAGTGATCGGCTTTTTCGGGGAATGCGTCGGCGCGGTTCCGTTTTTTGCGCCGCCGGTGACGCGCGACCAGATCAAGATGCTGAAACGCGACAATGTCGTCAGCGACGGCGCGAAGGGGATCGCCGATCTCGGGATCTCGCCGCGAACGGTTGAGTCGCTCGCTCCCGCCTATCTCGCTCGCTTCCGCAAATACGGCCAGTTCGCCGAACGGCTCGCCTAGCGCAAAAATGCACAAAACCGGAATCAGCATTTTGCGCTAGTTTTTTATCTGTCGCGTGACTTTGCAAAAAACCGGTTCCGACTTTTTTGCGTCACGCTCTAGCGCGACCTCACCCGCGAAAGCCGCCATTCTTCAAAAACGCATGCTCCTCCCGCGTCGACGCGCGGCCGAGCGGCGCGTTCCGGTGCGGGAAGCGCCCGAAGCGCCGGATAATCTCGTAATGCTCGATCGCGAAGGGGAGGTTGGCCGAGCCCGGCATCGTCGCCTTGAACAGCGCGACGCAACGCTTCTGATCGTCGAGGCTTTCGGAATGCATGAACGGAAGATAGAAAAACGGCCGCCGTTCAGGCTTTCCCACCCTGTCGAATCGCCGGCGGATCGCCTCGGCGGCGATCAGGCGCGCGAAGGGATCGCTCGCGAAGGCGCGCGCGTCGCGGCGGAACATATTGCGCGGAAACTGATCGAGAAGGATGAGCAGCGCCAGCGCGCCGGTCGGCGTCGCGCGCCAGCAATCGAGCAACCCGAGCGATGCCGCCTGATAATGGCCTGAAAACCGCGCGCGGATTTCGGCGTCGAACGCCGGGCCGCCGCGAAACCATTTCTTCCGGCCGGCGACGTCGAACCAGAAACGGACGACGTCTTGCGCCGCGCCGGGCGATCGCTTCACGCTTTCGGGATTGTTCATGCCGACCTCGCTGTCGCCTAAGATGACATCGTGGATCGGCTGGACGGCGAGGGCAAGAAGGTTTCTGGCGCGCCCTTCGTGACGCCGCTTCGCGGCTCCTCAGGGTGAAGAAAGCCTCTGCCCCCCTTCATCCTGAGGAGCGATGCGAAGCATCGCGTCACGAAGGATTAAGTTGGTGGCGGCGTTATTCAGCAAACTTCTAGTGCAGCTTCGTGCGCAACTCGTCGATCGCCCGCTCGGCGAGCGCCGATTGCGCGCCCTGATCCATGCGGGCGCGGATGATCTCGCGCGCGGCGTCGATCGCGAGATCGGCGGTCTCGCTGCGCATTTCGGCGATCGCCTGCGCTTCGGCGCGGGCGATCTTGTCCTCGGCGGATTTGATCCGCCGCTCGATCTGCTCTTCGATTTTCTGGTGCGCTTCGGAGGCGAGGCGCGCCGCGTCGCGCTTGGCCTGCTCGATGATTCCGCTGGCTTCTTCCTCGGCCTCGCGCTGACGGCGCTGATATTTGGCGAGAAGCTCTTGCGCCTCGTCGCGCAGCGCGCGCGCCTTGTCGAGTTCGTCGGCGATATCCTGGCCGCGCTTGTCGAGCGCCTTGGCGATCGTCTTGTGAACGCCCGTGCGCGCGATCAGCGCGATGACGATCAGGAACGCCAGCAGCAGGAAGAAGGTCGGGTCCTGCAGAAACCCGTCCGCCTCAGGCGCGGCCCCTTCGGCGGCTTCGGACAGGGAGGTGACGATCGCGTAGATCATGGGGCTCTCTCTTACGCCTTGACGGCTTTGGCGACGGCGGCGCTGACGACGGCGTCGGTCGGCGTTTCGAGGATGAGCGCTTCGACGATCGCGCGCGTCGTATCGTTGGCGGCCTCGCGCACCTTCGCCGCCGCGTTCGCCTTCATGTCATGGATGCGCTTTTCGGCCTCGGCGGTTTTGCCGGCAAGGCTCGCGTCGGCTTCCTTCTGCATGGCGACGATTTCGGCGGCAGCCTCGTCGCGCGCTTCGCCGGCGATCGCCCGCGCCCTGATGCGAGCCTCGCCGAGCGAGCGGTTGAACGCGGCTTCCGCCTCTTCCGCCAGCCGTTTCGATTCAGCAGCCTTGTCGAGATCGTCCGCGATGCGGTCGCGGCGTTCTTCTATCGCCCCGCCGATTCGCGGCAGGAAATAGCTCGACATCAGCCAATAGAGAATCGCGAACGTGACCGCGAGCCAGAAAATCTGGCTCGGCCAGGTCGACGCGTCGAGCTGCGGCAGGCCGCCGCTCTCGGCCGCTTCAACCGCTTCTTCGGCTGCTAACAAAATGGAAGACAGCATGGGCCCCAACGCTTCTTTCCGGTCTCAGGCGTTCGAAAGATTAGAACGCGTACAAAATGATCATCGCGATCACGAAGCCCAGAAGGCCCGTGAATTCGGTCAGCGCGAAGGCGAGCAGCATGGTCTGCTGGTTCGCGGCCGCGGCGGACGGATTGCGGAACGCGCCGGCGAGGAAGTTGCCGAAAATCAGGCCAAGGCCGACGCCCGCGCCCGCGAGCGGGATGGCGGCGATGCCGGCGCCGATAAGTTTTGCTGCTTCAACGTCCATGGGTGAACTCCTCAAGTCTCATCAAGTAAGAGCCGGTAATCCCTCTTGTCGCGGTCGGCCCGTTTGCCGCGAGGGAACTCATGTTGCGTTAGTGTTCGGCGGCGTGCGCGGCGTCAGACAGATAGATGCAGGTCAAGATCGCAAACACATAGGCCTGCAAACCGGCGACCAGGAATTCCAGCAGGAAGATCGCGACCGATCCGAGGAAGGGCGCGATCGACAAGATCATCGCAAACCCGCCGGCGCCCAGAAGCGAAATCACGAACCCGGCGAACAGTTTCAAGATGATGTGCCCCGCGAGCATGTTCGCGAAAAGTCGGACGCCGAGGCTGATCGGGCGCGACAGGAAGGAGATGATCTCGATCGGCACGATCAGGAAATAGAGAACGAAAGGCAGGCCCGCCGGTGCGAACAATTTCAGGAATTTGAGGCCGTTCTTGGCGAAACCGTAGACGAGGACGATGGTGATCGTGACCATCGCCAGCGAGAAGGTGACGATGATGTGGCTGGTCGTCGTGAAGGTGTGAAGCTCGTGCGCGGAGCCCGGGATCGACGGGATGAGGCCGAAATAATTGGCGACAAAAATGTAAATGAACAGCGTGAAGACGTAGGGGAAGAACTTCTTGCCGTCATGGCCGATGGTGTCGCGCACAAGATTGGCGACGAATTCGTGCAGGATTTCCGCCATCGACTGCAGGCGGCCCGGAATCAGCGCGCGCCGTCCGGTCGCCATGGCGAAAAAGACGATGATCGCCGCGACGCCAATCGTCATCCACAGCGCCGAATTGGTGAACGAAATATCGATGTCGCCGAGAGTGAGCGGAATGATCGGCAGAATCTGAAACTGCTCCATCGGTCCGGCGGCTTGAAGACCGAGCGCCTCAAGCGGATGGAGCATCGCGTGTATCATCTCAATCATTCCATTTGCCGTCGCGAAGCGGGGAGATCATCCCTCGTCAACGCCCGGCGATTGCCCTTTTTCCGACGAACC
>Ga0155549_1118_pt1 | contig 16018 bp, 12 predicted proteins | sample RifCSPhighO2_12_FD_107206 | JGI IMG/M metagenome (GOLD analysis project Ga0155549, IMG submission 107206) | Alphaproteobacteria bacterium RIFCSPHIGHO2_12_FULL_63_12
AGATCGCCGCGATGGACGAGGCGGGCGTCGCACAAGCGTTCCTCTCCGGCTGGTCGTCGCCCAGCGGCGATCTCATCTCCAATGACGAGGTCGAGGCGGCGCTCGACGCGCATCCGGCGCGATTGAAAGGCCTCATCGGCGCCGATATTTCAGAGCCGATGGCGGCGGTGCGGGAAATCCGCCGCCGCGCAAAGTCCGGCAAATTCGTTGGGGTGCGGATCATCCCCTGGCTGTGGGATCTGCCGCCGAACGACCGGCGCTATTATCCGGTCTATGCGGCGTGCGTCGACGCGGGGCTCCCCTTCTGCACCCAGATCGGCCATACGGGGCCGCTGAAACGCTCCGAGACCGGACGATTGATCCCCTATCTTGAAGACGTGATGATCGACTTTCCCGAGCTTCAAGTCGTCGGCGGCCATGTCGGTTTCCCGTGGATTGACGAGGTCGCGACGATGATCCGCAAATTCCCGAATTTCCATGTCGATGCCAGCGCCTATGCGCTGCATCGCCTGCCCGAGGATTTCGTCAAACTGATGAGAGGCGAGGGGCGGGACCGCGTGATGTTCGGCACCAATTTCCCGATGCTGACCGCGAAAAGGAGCCTTGAAAAGCTCGGCGGGCTAGGGCTCGACGACGCCGGGAAAGCGGCGTTTCTGGGGGAAAATGCGAAGCGGGTGTTTGGGGTTTAATTTCGAAGGCGCCTGATCATTGCGCCTAAGGAGTGCATTAGCCTAGCGAACTGGTCCGATAGCGGCTCCGCTAATAGCAAAGTGGCAGGATCAATTCGGGCGGGCTCGACAAGGGTTTCACGCGAAATGGCGTACTTAAACAGGGACCATACAAGGTCTTGGTCACCGGGAGCATTTTTCAATGCATCCTTCAGAGCAGCGAAAATATCGCCAACGGTCGTCCATTCGCCGCACGCGCTATAATCGAGTTTGACGCCGAATGCACGCTCGACTTCTGACATAGCGTATAATTCATCGCCATCGCCGCCGAGACCTAATGAACGCAGTGATTTTCGTTGTATGCTCGACATGATCTAATACCCCGCCACAATCCCATCCTTGCGCATCTCGGTTGCGCCCCAATAGGCGCCGGTTTCGGGGTCTTTGATGATCGCTTCATAGCCGCCGAAGGGAACGCCGGTGTCGTCGACGACGACATTGTGGCCCATCGCTTTCAGTTTGGCGCGGGTTTCCTCCGGCACGCCGGGCTCGACCTCGAGGACGCCGATCGGGTCGAGATCGACGCCGGTCGATTGCGAGCCGCCGTCATGATTAAAACGCGCGGCGTCGCCGGCTTCCTGAATGTTCATGCCGTAGTCGATGATGTTGACCAGAACCTGCACATGGCCTTGCGGCTGCATCGCGCCGCCCATCAGGCCGAACGACATGTAGGGCGCGCCGTCCTTCATCACGAAAGCGGGGATGATCGTGTGAAACGGGCGTTTTCCCGGCGCATAGGCGTTGGGATGATTGGGGTCGAGATTAAACAGCTCGCCCCGGTCCTGGAACATGAAGCCCAATCCGTCGGCGACGAGGCCGGAGCCCATGCCGCGATAATTCGACTGGATGAGGCTGACCATCATGCCCGAACTGTCGGCGACGGTGAAATAGGTGGTGTCGCCGGGGCCTTCGAGTTTGGGCGCGACGCCGGCTTTCGGGGCGGCCATCGCCTTCGTCTTGTCGATCAGCGCGAAGCGCTCGCGGCCGTAGTCGTCGGACAATAGCCAGTCGGCGGGAATATCCGCATACTGAGGATCGGCGTAATAGCTGGCGACGTCCTCAAAGGCGAGGCGCTTGGCCTCGACCATATAGTGAAAGACCTCGGCCGAGCCGCGCTTGTATTGCTTCAAATCGACATTTTTCAGGATGTTCAGCATTTGCAGCGCGGCGAAGCCCTGGCCGTTCGGCGGCAATTCGCACACCGAATAGCCGCGATAATCGACGCAGCCCGGATCGACCCATTCCGATTTATGGGCGGCGAAATCCTCATAGCGCAAATCGCCGCCGATGCGCTTCATATAGGCGTCGACGGTGCGTGCGATCTCGCCCTTGTAAAAGGCGTTGCGCCCGCCCTTGGCGAGCTTTTCGTAAGTCCTCGCAAGGTCGGGGTTCTTGAAGATCGCGCCCGCCTTCGGCGCGCCGTTCGCGAAATAGGTCGCGCGCGCATTGTCAAACTCGTCGATCATCGGGAGGCGCGCTTCAAAGCCCTTGAGATTGCGTTCGAGATACATCGCGATGACCGGCGAGACGGGATAGCCGTTCCTGGCGTAGGAGATCGCCGGCGCGAGGATCTCTTTCATCGGCAGCTTGCCGAATTTGCCGTGCAGCTCGAACCAGGCGTCGACCGTTCCGGGGACCGTCACCGGCAACACGCCGAGCGGCGGGATGCCCTTGCCTTCGCCGACTATCGCGGCGGAGCGCGCGATCGTCTCATCGAGGCTGCGGCCCATTGGCGAGCGCCCCGACCCGTTGAGGCCATGGAGCTTTTCAGTTTTCGGGTCCCAGACGATCGCAAAGAGATCGCCGCCGACGCCGCAGCCGGTCGGCTCCATCAGCCCGAGCGTCGCATTGACGGCGATCGCCGCGTCGACCGCGCTGCCGCCCTGTTTCAGAATATCGATCGCGACTTGCGAGGCGAGCGGCTGGGCCGTCGCCGCCATGCCGTGCGGGGCGATGACGGGAGAGCGCGACCAGTCGGGGCCGACGGGGCGCGCGCCGGGTCCGAGGTCTTGCGCGGACGCGTTGGCGACGATAACGGCGGAGGCGATCAGCATACGGAACATAAAGCCCTCTTCTTCCTCTGGCGGGTTTCCCGCTTATTGCGCCGGCGCCGGCGGGCCGCTGAACTCAGCTTCAATCTCGAAGGTCACATCGTCGCCGACGCCGACCGGGCTTTCCGCCGTCGGAACGCCGATGACGACGCCGAAGAGCGACCGTTTCAGTGCGCCTCTGGCGGAAAAGCCGACGCGCGCATTCGGATCATACGGCGGAAATCCCGCATAGCCGCCGTTGAAGGTCGCATCGATCGCGACCGGCGCCGATACGCCGCGAAACGAAAGCTCGCCGTCGATGCGCGCCGTATCCGCGCCGGTGAGCGTGGCCCGGGTCGAGCGGAAGGTCATTGTCGGAAACTCGACTGCGTTGAGCCAAAGCGGGCTTTTCAATTCGTCGAGGAAACCTTCGGGCGGTGAGGGAATGTCGAGAGAACCGACGTCGATGGTCGCTGAAACCGACATCTTCTCGGGCGCGACGGGATCGAAGACGAGCGCCGCGTCGAAGGACTTGAATTGGCCCGTATACTGAGAATAGCCGATATGATCGACCTTGAAGACGAGGCTCGCGTGGGATTTGTCGAGCTTATAGGCGCCCGCCGGCGCGTCGGTTGCGACCGGCGCCGCGCTTTGCGGCGCGCCGGCCTCCCTTGAAGCGTCCTTCGGCGCGCAGGCGGAAATGAGCCCGATCGGCGCGAAAACTGATATTGCGGCGGCGGCATAGGCCGCCCGGCGGCGCATCGGCATTACACACTCCCATCGGGACGGAGAGGAACGGGCTGCGCGAACTATCGCCCATCCCGCCTGAAAGCGCCACCGCATCATGGGCGTGGGAGATCAGGGCGCATCAGCCCTTGGTGACGCCGCATTGACCGGATTTGACGCCGCGTCCTGCTGCATTGAGCGCCGCCTGCGCCGCGAGCGGACGATCGGTTGCGATGATGTCGACGCCCATGCCGGCGATTTCCGCGTAGCGCGCGTCATCGGCGGCGGCTTCAATCTGGTCGTCGATTGAATCGCGCCCGCCGAGCGTGCCGAAAATGACCTCGATTTCCTGATTGTTGAGGGTCGAGAAGAGGCGCGGATCGGGCTCTTCGACGCCGGTGAAGGCGAGCAGGCGATCGGCCGGCGCGCTCGACGCGACGGCGCGATTGAGCTCCGACTGCGTCCCGAGCGACAACGAAATCATCACGTCCGGCGCAAGGCGGTGAAGGCGCGCCGCCTGGCCCAGCGTGTAGGCGATGAAGATGACGCGATCTTCCGCCTGCTGACGGTTTATTTCGGCGATGACGTCCTCATAGCGCGTCGTCTTCTTGAAATCGATTTCGAGGATGGTCCGGCCCTTCGCCCAGGCAAGCGCCTCTTCGAAGGAAGGCGGGCGGAAGGATGTCGCGCGCCCCCGCTCTTTCAGCCGCAGGGCGGAGATCTCGGCGAAGCTGCGCGCCTCAGTCAGGCCCTCGCCGGTCGTCGTTCGCTCCAGCGTGTCGTCATGCATCAGATAGGGAACGCCGTCGGACGAGGTCGCAACGTCGATTTCGAGGAGCGCGGGCGCCGCCGACAGCGTTCGCTCGAAGGTCTCAATTGCGTTTTCAGGAAAACCGGGCGCCGGGCCGCCGCGATGTGCGGCGACGAGGGCGACGCCGTTCTCCTCAAGGCAGTCGAAAAAGCCGTTGAGATCGCCTTGCGGGGTGATTGACCAGCCAGACGGCGCGGACGCCGGTGCGCCGGGGGCGGGCGTTTTCGGCGCTTCGCAGGACGCGAGGACGACAAGGCTCGCCGCCAGAAACAACCGCATGTCGAAGACCCTTTCAGCGTTCGAGAGTGTTCTAGCGATGCTCGCCCGGCCGAGCCAATCGCCGGCGATCAGGGGTTGAGGATGATCGAGCCGATGGTTCCGCCGGCCTCAAGCAGCCGGTGCGCGTCGGCGACGGCGTCGAGCGGGAAGACGCCCGCGATTTTCGGCCTGAGGACGCCGCCAGCGATCAGATCGAAGAGGGCCGCCGCCATCATTGGGAGGCGATCGGGCGTTGCATAATGAAAGAGCACCGGCCGCACGAGGCTGAGCGATCCGCGGCGGGCAAGTTCCAGCGGCGCGATCGGCGGGACGGGACCTGAGGCGTTGCCATAGGTGACCATCATCCCGCGCGGCGCCAGCGAGTCGAGCGAAGCTTCAAACGTCGCCGCGCCGACCGAATCGTAAACGACATCGACGCCGCGGCCATTCGTCAGCCTGCGGACTTCCGCCGCGATGTCGGGGGTCGCCGAGCGGTCGATGATGTCACCAGCGCCGCTGTCGCGGGCGGCGGCGACTTTCGCGGGGCCGCCGACGACCGCGATCACCCGCGCGCCCTGATGAGCGGCCCAGGGAACGAGGAGCGAGCCGACGCCGCCAGCGGCGGCCGTGACGAGGGCGGTCTGCCCCGACTTCAGCGGGAAAACATCGCGGACCAGCATGTACGCGGTGAGGCCCTTGAGGAAGGAGGCGGCGGCCGCCGCGTCGCTGACGCCGTCCGGCAGCCGCGCGACCCTTGCGGCGTCGACAATGGTTTCCCCGGCATAGGCGCCAAAGCCCGAAAGATAGGCGACGCGCTCGCCGACGTGGAAAGGCGCGCCCGCGCCCGCCTCGATGACGACGCCGGCGCCTTCCTGGCCGAGGACCGCCGGGGTCGCGACCGGATAAAGGCCTCTTCTTTGATAGATGTCGATGAAATTGACCCCGATCGCCGCATTCCGTACACGGACCGATCCGGCGGGAAGGGGCGAGGGCAAGGCTTCCCGCACCGCGAAATTTTCCGGGCCGCCGATTTGCGTCAGGATTACTTCTTTCATCATGTCACCTCACGATGACTTCGATCTCGACCCGCGCGTTCAGCGGCAGCGCCGCGACGCCGATGCAGGTGCGCGCCGGATAGGGCTTGTCGAAGGCGCGCCCATAGGCCTCGTTCATCGCTGCATAGTCGTCCATGTGGGCGAGATAGACATTCGCCTTGATGACATCGCCAAGATCCTTACCGGCGGCGGCGAGGACCGCGCCGATATTCTTCATGATCTGGTCGACTTCGGCGGCGACGCCGCCGCGCACGATCGCGCCGGTCGCGGGGTCGGCGCCGACCTGGCCGCTGAGGAACAGCGTCTTGCCGGCGCGAACCGCCGGCGAAAAGGGCAGGGCGCCTGCGGCGGGGGCGTCGAGAAGGACGGCTTTGCGCGACATGATTATTCCTTTCGGTGGCCTTTGGCAGACCTTTTGGGGCGTTCTTGCTGTCGGTCTCCTATGGCATCGACTATGATGGGGCCAAAGGAGAATTTCTGATGCGCTTTACGATCAATATCGACTGCACCCCTCAAGAGGCGCGCGCCTTTTTCGGCATGCCGGACGTGCAGCCGTTGAATGACATGGTGGTCGCGGAGATGACCCGGCGGGCCAAGGACCAGATGGACACGCTCGCCGACCCCGAGCGGATGGTCGCGCAGTGGATGGAGATGGGCGGCAAGGGGATGGACGCCCTGCAGGGGATGTTCGGCGCCGCCATGAGCAATGCGAACCCGGCGGCGCCGAAGAAGAAATAGGCGTCGCGGGGCGGGCGATGGCGGCCGGCGGCCCTTTGCCCTATGACGCGCGGCGATGAAAAAGACGCCAAACGCCGAGACCATCTTCGCGCGCGCGTCCGGCGCCGGGCGCGCCGGCGTCGCGGTCTATCGCGTCTCGGGTCCGGCGGCGTTTTCGATCGCTAAGGCGCTCTGCGGACGGCTTCCCGTCCCGAAGCGGGCGTCGCTGCGTCTCATTCGGGAGCAATCCGGCGACCCGATCGACGAGGGCCTGCTCGTCTTGTTCCGGGGACCGGCGAGTTTCACCGGCGAGGACGTCGCCGAGTTCCATTTGCACGCCAGTCCCGCCGTCGAAGCCGCCCTTTATGAGGCGCTGACGGCGCACGGAGCGCGCCCGGCCGAAGCGGGCGAGTTCTCGAAACGCGCGCTCGTCAACGGACGGCTCGATCTTGCCGAAATCGAAGGGCTTGCCGATCTTCTCGATGCCGAAACGAGGCTACAGAGAAAGCAGGCTTTGGGGCAGCTTGGCGGGCGACTTTCGGCCGCCGCCGAAGGTTGGCGAGGCCGCCTTCTGGCGATCATGGCGCCCCTCGAAGCGGATATCGATTTCCCCGACGAGGAGGATATTCCGGCCGCCATCGCGGCGCGCGCCGGTCCCGAAATCGACGCCCTCATCGCCGAGCTGAAACAGCATGAAAAAGCCGCGGCGCAGGCGCGGGCCATACGCGACGGCGTCAAGGTCGCGATCATCGGCGCGCCGAACGCCGGCAAATCTTCGCTGCTGAATTTTCTCTCCGGTTCGGAGCGCGCCATCGTCGCGCCGACGCCCGGCACGACCCGCGACGTCATCGAAGCGCGGCTCGACCTCGGCGGGATCCTCGTTTCCCTGTTTGATACGGCCGGACTGCGGGAAAACGCCGATAATTCCATCGAAATCGAGGGGATGCGCCGTACACGGATGACGGCTGAAGAAGCCGATATCCGTGTACTGATGATCGACGCGGCGGCCGGACCGTTTCACGCCGGTAGTGTTCCACGTGAAACAGAAATGCGCTTAGACCAACCGGAAGTTGCGGGTTTTGACGCGTATGGCCTGCTGCGCGAGGGCGATTTCGTCCTTTTGAACAAATGCGATCTCGTTTCGGGACAGGATGTCCCGGTCAGCCCTGTGGAAAACTTCTATCGTATGTCGGTCAAAACCGGGGAGGGCGCGGCGGTCTTCCTCTCGGCCCTTGCCGCCGCCGTCGCGGGTCCTGCCCGGTCGGAGGACGCCCTGCTGACGCGGGCCCGTCATACCGAGGCGGTCGCACGGGCGATCGGCCATCTAGAGGTGGCGCGGCGGAGCCTCGCCGTAGCGCCCGAGCTTGCCGCCGAGGATGTCCGCCTCGCCGCCAGGGCGCTCGGCGGGATTACCGGCGCGGTCGGGGTCGAGGATGTGCTGGCTGCAATATTTTCGAGCTTTTGCATCGGGAAATAAGCAGGGGCGCTGCTCCCCCGTTCACGGGGGAGCTGTCATGCGAAGCGTGACTGAGGGGGCGCACGCTCTCAGCAAGGGCCGGAAGCGCGGATAGCGCCCCCTTCGTCCGCTTCGCGGACACTTCCCCCGCTGGGGCGGGGGAAGAAAGAAAGCGGAGTTTCAATTTTCAAATCCCGGCGTATATCAGCCGCCATGAAATCCTTTGATGTGATCGTCATCGGCGGCGGACACGCGGGCTGCGAAGCTGCGGCGGCCGCGGCGCGCATGGGCGCGCGGACGCTGCTTGCGACCCACAAGGCGTCGACGATCGGGGAAATGTCCTGCAATCCCGCCATCGGCGGGCTCGGCAAAGGCCATCTGGTGCGCGAGATCGACGCCCTCGACGGGCTGATGGGGCGGGTCATCGACGAGGCCGGCATCCAGTTCCGGATGCTGAACCGCTCCAAGGGGCCGGCGGTCCGGGGGCCGCGCTCGCAGGCCGACCGCAAGCTCTACCGCCGCCATATGCAGCAGGCGATCGCCGAGACCGCCAATCTCGAGGTTCTGGAGATCGCAGTCGAGGACCTTCTTGTTTCACGTGAAAACCGCGTCGAAGGCGTCGTCGGGGCGGACGGGACGCAGATCCGCGCCGGCGCGGTGGTGCTGACGACTGGCACCTTCCTCAAGGGCGTGATCCACATTGGCGACAAGCGGATACCGGCGGGCCGGGCGGGGGAAGCCCCGGCCATCGGCCTGTCGGACCGGCTCTACCGCCAGGGCTTTTCGATGGGACGCCTGAAGACCGGCACGCCCGCTCGCCTCGATGGCCGGACGATCGACTGGGCGTCGCTCGAAATGCAGAAGGCGGATGACGAGCCGGTCCCGTTCTCGTTCCTGACCGACAGGATACGGGTTCCCCAGATATCCTGCGGCATCACCAAGACGACCAGCGCGACGCATGCGATCATCGAGCGCAATCTCAGGAAGTCCGCCGTCTATTCGGGGTCGATTTCGGGGCGGGGGCCGCGCTACTGCCCTTCGATCGAAGACAAGATCGTACGCTTCTCGGAAAAAGAGAGCCACCAGATCTTCCTCGAACCCGAAGGTCTCGACGATCCGACGGTCTATCCCAATGGGATTTCGACCTCGCTGCCGGAAGACGTGCAGGACGAGTTCCTGACGACCATACCGGGGCTCGAAAAGGCGAAGGTCATCCGCCACGCCTATGCGATCGAATATGACTATGTCGATCCGCGCGAGCTTTATCCGACGCTGGAGACCAAGCGGCTCGAAGGGCTCTTTCTCGCCGGCCAGATCAACGGAACGACCGGTTATGAGGAGGCGGGGGCGCAGGGCCTTCTCGCCGGCGCCAACGCCGCTGCGAAAGTCGCGGGATCCGCGCCGATCCAGTTCGACCGGGCGCAAGCCTATATCGGCGTCCTGATCGACGACCTCGTCACCAGGGGCGTCACCGAGCCCTATCGGATGTTCACCAGCCGAGCGGAATACCGCCTGACCCTGCGGGCGGACAACGCCGATCTGCGCCTGACCGCGCGCGGCGAAAGCCTCGGGCTTGTCGGCGGCCGCCGCGCCGAAGCGTTCCACGTGAAACGCCGCCTCCTCGATGAGGCGCGCGCGCTGGTGCAGGCGCGCGGCCTCACCCCCAATGAAGCGGCGAAGGCCGGCCTTTCGATCAATCAGGACGGCCGGCGGCGCAGCGCGCTCGATCTCCTCGCCTTGCCGGGGGTCAGCCTCAAGACCCTCGCCGTCATCTGGCCGGAAGTCGCGGCCCTGCGGCCCGATATCGCCGAGCAGATCGAAATCGAGGCGCTCTATTCGGGCTATCTCGGCCGGCAGGAAGCGGACATCTTCGCCTTCAAGAAGGACGAATCCTTACGTCTTCCCGCCGACCTTCCCTATGGCGCGATCAAGGGGCTGAGCCATGAGGTGCGCGCCCGGCTTGAGGCGACGCGGCCGGCGACGCTGGGGCAGGCGGGGCGCGTCGAAGGCGTGACGCCGGCCTCGCTCGCGGTGCTCCTCGCCTATCTCAAGAAAAGCGAGCGCGCGGCGGGATGACTTACGGTCCCGCCGAGTTCGCCGCCGAGTATGACGTTTCACGTGAAACGCTGCGCCGGCTGACCGCCTATGATGCGGTCCTTCTCGACTGGTCCGCCCGGCATAATCTGATCGCGCGCTCGACGATCGAGGATCGGTGGGACCGGCATTACCGCGATAGCGCCCAGCTCTTCGCGCTTATCCCCGAAAAAGCGGCGACACTGGTCGATCTGGGGTCGGGCGCCGGTTTTCCGGGTCTCGTGCTCGCCGCGATGGGGGCCGAGCGGGGGCTGAAGGTCAGCCTCGTCGAATCGGTCGGCAAGAAAGCGGCGTTTCTCGCCGCCGCCGCCGAGGCGATGCGCTTGAGCAATCTCGAGGTTATACCACAACGCATTGAAAGTATTACCATTTCACCACCAGATGTGGTGACCGCCCGGGCCCTCGCCCAGATTGAGAAGCTCCTCGGCTACGCCCATGAAATTGCGGACGAAAAAACCGTCCTGATTTTTCCAAAGGGACAAGATGTTGAGGCTGAATTGACCGCAGCCGCTAAATCTTGGCATATATCGGTTGAAAAGCGGCCAAGCGTGACGAGCCCCGGCTCTACCATCCTCGTCATCCGAAATCTGAGGCCGAAAGCCGCCCAACGCCCCGCGAGGACCCGCCGACCGTGACCGACGCCGCCGCGACCCGCTCTTCCCGCCCGCGCATCCTCGCGATCGCGAACCAGAAGGGCGGCGTCGGCAAGACGACGACCGCGATCAATCTGTCGACGGCGCTGGCGGCGGTCGGCGAGAAAGTCCTGCTCATCGACCTCGACCCGCAGGGAAACGCCTCGACGGGCCTTGGCTCGGAAGCGGCCGACCGGGCGGTCACCACCTATGACGCCTTGATGGGCGAATACCGGCTTGAGGCCGCAATCATCGACAGCGGCATACCGGGGCTGAAGCTCGCGCCCGCCGGGGTCGATCTCGCCGGCGCGGAGGTTGAGCTGATCGACGCCGAGCGCCGCCACTACCGTCTCGCCGATGCGCTCGAAGACTATCTCGCGGCCGCCCCGGAGACGAGCTACGTGCTGATCGACTGTCCGCCCTCGCTGTCGCTTTTAACCATCAATGCGCTCGCCGCGGCCGACGCCGTCATCATTCCCCTTCAGGCGGAGTTTTTCGCGCTCGAGGGCCTCTCGCAGATCATGCGCACGATCGAGACCGTCCGTCAGCGGATCAATCCGCGCCTTGAGCTTCAGGGGATCGTCCTCACCATGGTCGACGGGCGCAACAATCTCGCCGGGGCGGTCGAGCAAGACGTGCGCGCGCATATGGGCGCCAAGGTCTATGAGACGGTCATTCCGCGCAATGTGCGGATCTCGGAAGCGCCGAGCCACGGCAAGCCGGCGCTGCTCTACGATCTCAAATGCGCCGGCAGCCAGGCCTATATCCGCCTCGCCAGCGAGCTCATCCAGCGCGAGCGCAACGCGCGCAAAGCAGCGTAAGGGGCGGCCGGCATGAACGCGATCAAGAAGGCACGGGGGTTAGGGCGCGGTCTCGACGCGCTGCTCGGCGACGCGCCGGCGCTCCGCCGCGAAGAGCCGGTCGACGCGCCGGCGGGCGCCGCGCGGCGCCAGACCGCCCTGCCGATCGAGTTCCTGAAGGCCAATCCGACCCAGCCGCGCCGCCATTTCAACGAGGACGCGATCGAGGAGCTTGCCGCCTCAATCCGCGCGCGCGGCCTCCTGCAGCCGATCCTGGTGCGCCCTGCCGGGCGCGATTCCTATGAAATCGTCGCAGGCGAACGGCGCTGGCGCGCCGCGCAGCGCGCCGGGGTCCACGAGGTGCCGGTCCTCATCCGCGAGCTCGACGACACCGAGACCGCCGAAATCGCCCTCATCGAAAACGTGCAGCGGGTCGATCTCAATCCGATGGAGGAGGCCGCCGCCTACGCCCGCCTCGCCGACGTCTATGGCCGGACGCAAGACGACATCTCGAAAGCGGTCGGCAAATCGCGCAGCCACGTCGCCAACATGATGCGCCTCGTCACGCTGCCGCCCAAATGCCGACGGGCGCTCGAAGAAGGCGCGCTCACCATGGGCCACGCGCGCGCGCTCCTCGGCGCTAAAGCGCCGGACGAAGCGCTCGGCGTCGTCCTGCGGCAGGGCCTCAATGTCCGCGACACCGAAACCTATGTCCGCAAGCTGAATGAAACGCCCGGCGAGAAATCCCAGGGCGTCGGCCGCGAGCCGTCCAAATCATCCGTACCCGGAAAGAAAGACGCGGACACGCGCGCGCTCGAAGCCGACCTCGCCGCCGCGTTGGGCCTTGAAATAGCGATCGACCACAAGCCGAAAGGCTCGGGCGTCATCACCATCTCCTATCGCAGCCTCGACCAGCTCGACGACGTCTGCAAAAGACTGATGGGGTCGGGGGTTTAGGCCGGTTCGGCGGGCGTAAACGCGCCGACGATGACGAGCAACCAGAGCGATAGTCCGAAGGCGAGAAGCGCGAAGGTGCGGGTTTTCCAGCGCGAGTGCTCGGCTATGACATCCGGGTTATCGCGGTTGAGGCGGTTCACCCAAATGACAAGCGGTAACGCCAATAGAAATATGACTGCGTCGGACAAGCCGATCGCCGCCTGCCCCCAACCGGGGTCGTTCGCGATGCGAGAAGCAGCGCTTCCGGTGATTGAAAGGACCAGAAAACTTGCGGCGAGCACCGCCCCGAGCGCGGTTGCGGGACGCGCGCCTTCCGGCAGCCGCCGGCGAATTTCGTCAAATAGCGGGTAAAAGAAGAATACACCGAAAAAAGCGCGAAAGAGCGGATTTATCTCGCGCTCCTCCTCGCCGCGGATGTTTCGCCAGCATCTGTACATCCAAAAAAAGAAATAAAGGCCAAGCGTCGCAGCGCCCAGAATAAGGAATTTTCTCGTACCCACAGGGTAAAGGACGGAACGATCTATCGTCGCTAAGTCGTCGGCGCGCGCTGTTATGCCGGCAAACAGCGCGAAAGCCGCGGTGAGAATCGCGGCAGCAAGCGCGACGATTGAGGCGATTTCAAGCGGCGACAGATCGGCGGCCGAACTTCCGTCAAGATTGTAGGAGACGATATTCCAATCGTCCATTTCCTTGGTCAGCGCCCGATAATCATCGATGCGGCCAACCGGAATTTCGCTTGCAAGCGTCTTCAGCGTCCACGAAATCCATATTGAATCTCTTTCCGGCATCGCAACCCGCGAGAATTCAAACTCCGGCTTCTTAACTGAAGACCCGTCGATCTTGCTCATCGTAACGCCGGTGTTCTTCAGAGAAACGATATGCTGGGCATGAAAAGGGTAGGGCAACGAAATCGGCGCGCGCCGCGCGGCAAGCGTGAACGAAGCCACCGCGTTCCTGATCGCATCCGCCTGGATCGGGAATTCCGATTTTAGCTCGTCAGTGAATGCTGACGACGGCAGCCGGTATTTTTCGTCGATAATGATAATATTCTTGTCGCGATCATCGGAAACGGCAAGATCGGCGACAGGGACTATGCCGTCGTATAGTCCGCCGTAATAATCGAGATACTTCTTCGACAGTGAATCGCGGCTCTCCGTAGCAAGCGTTTGCCGGATTCCATCCGCGCGCCGGCCGTGGAACTCAGATTTGACAGCGAGGCTGATCCCGTCGGTGTTGCGCGCGGCGAAATCAAAGCCCTCGGAAATCTTGAATTCGGGCGAGTCCGCGCTTTTGGTCTCTATCGGCCAAAGATCAGTAACGTCCTTACGGACGGGAAGACCGAAACCGTAAGCCGGCGCGGCGATGGCAGGAAAAACGCCCCCCTGATGCGTATTCGTCGCGTCGATCCAATAGTGTTCTCCGTTATGGAAAATGATGGCGATGGCGTGATCGAATGAAAAAGGAGAGGGCGCCATTTGCGGTAGCGCGCGCCCTTCATCATTGTCGGTGAGGGCGACATCGGATTGAACCCCCATTTCGCGGAGGATGGCGACCAGCAACAACGCCTTGTCCTTGCAATCGCCCCACCCGCGCATGACAACCGTGGCGGGATCGCGAGGGCGGTGCGAACCGACGCCGCTTTCATCGGCGACGTAGCGGATCTCATCCTGGACATAACGAACGGCGCGCGTGATGCGATCCTCCGGCGATCCGGCAGAGGGAACAATTCGCGCGGCAAGTTCGGGCGAAAGCCTCGCCTGCGGATCATAAACCGGCATCAGTGTTTCCACGACGGAACGCCAGTCTTTCAGCGTCGAGACGGAAATCTCTCCCCAGGTCGCGAATGTCTCCGGAACGGCGTCCTCGCCGCGAACGATTTCCGGCTTATCGAGGCTTAACTCATAGACTAGCCCCTCCGCGGTGTTGCGGGCCTCCAGCGCCGGCGCATCGCCGCGGCGGCGCACGGTCAATGGCTTTTCAATGCTTGTCAGCGCCTTCCAATGAAGGCGGCCTAAGGGCACTGACCACTGCGTCGAAAAATTGGAAAAGAATTCGCCAGGCCAGATTTGCGAGCGAAACAGCCAGCTCACTTCATAATCGATGATGTCGCCCACCCGAATGTCGGGGAGTTCCGCAACAGCGGTGAGGTCGCCGTCAGTAATGCCATCGTCGAGCTCCGTCTCGCGCTGGATCACCTTGAAGGCGCTGGCGTCGATTTCCGCAACCGTAACGCCATCGCGGAAGACTCTCACCGTGTGGATGCTGAATTCATCTTCCGTGGGGTCGAATTCGAAATCGAGGCGCCCCGCCTCCTCAAGCCCGGCGCGATCCGTCACCTTACGGACAATGCGACTGTAATGCGTGTAGAAATCTTTTTCGATCCGGACTTGGGTGTCGAAAAGGAGGTAATACACCCCATTCTCCGCCTTAGCGGCGTCGGATTCATCGGCGGGCGGCGCAACGACCGGCTCAACCCACGACGGTAGGGGCGAGCTTACTGGCGCGTTCGCGGCGGCGGGTGAGATCAAAACGCCGAATATAATTGCAATCAACGCGCAGCGGACAGGCATGACCAGATTATCCCCCCTTAAAATAAAGCGTAGTTATACCTTAGTTCTCATCTAATGAGAAATTCCGCCGCCGGCTTTTTACTACGCGCGCCGCGTCAGCCAATAGGCCGCGAGCCCGGCGGCGATCAGCGCCGCCGCGAAGGCGGCTTCCGCCGGGCGGCTCGCCGCGGCGTAGACGAGCGTCCATCCGGTCAGCGCGAGATAGATGAGCGGCGTCGCCGGAAAAAGCGGCGTCCGGAACGGGCGCGCGAGCAAAGGCTGGCGGGCGCGCAGCACGAACAGCCCGAGGACGGTGAAGAAGCTGTTGAGGGCGGTCAGGAACCCGGCGAAAACGAGGATCGACTGAAAGCTCGACGTGACGATGAGCAATATCGCGATCGCCGACTGCGCATAGATGGCGCGCGCCGGAATGGCGTCGCGGTTGACGGCGGCGAGCGGGCGAAAGGCCGCGAAATCTTCGCCGATCGCCTGCAGCACGCGCGGCCCCGCGATCGTCATCGCGCTGACCGTCGAGATCAGAAGGCTCGCCATCACGAGGCCGACGGCGTCGGCCGCGCGCGCGCCGAAGATCGCCTTGGCCGCGATGACGCCGATTTCGACCTTGCCGGCGAGATCGGCGGCGGGCGAGGCCGCCATGAAGGCGGCGTTGAGGGCGATATAAAGCGCCGTCACCGCCAGCGACCCGAGCGCCAATATGCGCGGCAGGTTTCGTGACGGGTCCTCGATTTCGCCGGTGATGTAGGTCGCGGCGTTCCAGCCGGCATAGGCGTAACTGACATAGATGAGCGAGACCGCGAAGGCGCCGCTGGCGATGACCGCGCCGTCGCCCGCCGCCGGCAGGAACGAGACCTTTTGCGGCGCGTCGAGAAGGAACGCCGCGCCGGCGCAAAAGCCGACGATCGCCGCGATCTTGAACAGGGTGAAAAAGGTCTGCAGCCCGCCGCTCATCCGCCGCCGCGAGGCGTGCGCGGCCGCGAGCAGCGCGACGAGGCCGACGGCGGCCCCTTGTTTCACCGCCTCCGCCGCGTCGGGGGCCAGCACAGATAATCCGTAGGCGGAGAAAGTGATCGCGGCCAGCGCGACCGGCGCGGAAAAGCCGACGGTCGATGAAATCCAGCCTGAGACGAACCCCGCCGCCGGATGATAGATCTCGCGCAGCAGCGAATATTCGCCGCCCGAGCGCG
>Ga0155549_1122_pt1 | contig 15910 bp, 12 predicted proteins | sample RifCSPhighO2_12_FD_107206 | JGI IMG/M metagenome (GOLD analysis project Ga0155549, IMG submission 107206) | Alphaproteobacteria bacterium RIFCSPHIGHO2_12_FULL_63_12
CAATTCTCCTTAAAGATTTGGACGTGAAATCGCAGCATCCCCGGGCCGCCTCGGGCGTCCGGACGCAGAACAGAATTGTAGCCAGCGGGGCCCCTTTGTCGCACTCCATTTCAGCCGCAGCAGAAGCCGCTGCGACCGTCGTCAGAAAACTGTCTCATGACGCCAATGAAGCGCGCCTCGACGCGCTCCGCCGCATCGTCGAGCATTGCAAGTCGTTCCAGGGCGCCGATCTGAAGCGCAGCCTGTCGCAGGCGTCGATATCGCTGGCGATTTACCTGGCGCTCGTCGCGGCGATGATTGCGCTGGCGACGGCCGGGCGTTGGGGGACGGCGCTGGCGCTGTCGCCGATCGCCGGCGGGATTTTGGTGAAGCTGTTCACCATCCAGCACGATTGCGGCCACGGCTCCTATTTCAAGAACCGGCGGGCGAATCAGGCGCTCGGCTTTTTGATCAGCATACTGACTTTTACGCCCTACGGCTTCTGGCGCGATTCGCATAACCGCCATCATGCTGGCTCCGGCGATCTCGACCGGCGCGGCATCGGCGCGGTCGATACGCTCACCGTCGAGGAATACCGCGCGCTCTCGGGCGCCGAGCGACTGATGTATCGCCTTTATCGCCACCCTTTGGTGCTGATCGTCATCGGCGCGCCGGTTTATTTCTTCATCCTGCAACGCCTGCCGCTGGCGTCGGCGCCGCCCTTCGCCAAGACCTATACCGGTCTTAAAGTCGCGCAGATCTGGAAGAGCGTCGTTCTCCTCAATATCGCGTTGACGCTTGTCTATGGCGGCCTCGCATTCGCTTTCGGCGTCGGCGTCGTCGCGCTCGCCATTTTGCCGGCGGTGACGATCGCGGCCTGGGCCGGCACCTGGCTCTTCTTCGTCCAGCATCAGTATGAAGACGCCTATTGGGCGCGCAAACCTGAATGGACCTATGCCGAGGCGGCGATTTTCGGCTCCTCGCATTATCACCTGCCGAAAATCCTCAGATGGTTCACCGGCAATATCGGCCTTCACCACATCCACCATCTGGCGAGCGGCATTCCGAATTACCGCCTTCCGGAATGCTACCGCTCGAGCAAGGACCTTCTCGCCTTGCCGAAGATGACGATGCTCGACAGCCTCAATTGCGCGCGGCTCGCTTTGTGGGACGAAGCGCAGCGGAAAATGATCTCGTTCCGCGCCCTCAAAGCGCTCGCCTGAGCCTTGCTCCCCCCGGTCTTCGCCCGGTCCTGCAAAGGCATTCTGGCGCGGGTCGCCTATTGACAGGCCGCCTGTCCATTTGACAGGATGGTTGTCATGTACGACCCCGATCCCGGACCCGAACGCGATATCCTCGCCGCCATCAATGAAGTGCCGAAAGCCTTTTTCCGGCTCTCGGCGATCGCTGAGATGGTGTTCGCCGACCTTGGCGTCAGCGGCGCCGAGCGGGGGATCCTGCGCGATCTTTTTATCGAGGGCGAGGCGACCGCCCCCGAAATAGCGCGGCGCAAGCCGGTGACGCGCCAGTCGATCCAGCCGGTCCTCGACAGCCTCGTCGCCAAGGGGTTCGCACGCGGCGTCGACAATCCGCATCACAAGCGCTCAAAACTCTATTCGCTGACGCCGGCCGGCATCGCCCATTGCGTTGAACTTCAAAAACGCGAACTGGCGACGATCAGGGAAATGCTGGGCGATCTGCCGCCGGCCGATTTCGCCGCCGCCGCCGAGGCGCTGAAACTGATGAACGCGCGCCTCGACGACCAGATCAGCGCCGCGCGCTGACCCGCCGCATTTCCGCCGCGATAAAACCCCGAAAAGACCTTCGCCGGCGCCGACGGACCACGCCCGCGCCGCGCGTTCAATCTCTGTCGGGCAAGGGGCCCATTTGGACAGGGATAGGGATCATGAAAAAACTCATCGCAGTACTTGTCGGCGCCGGCGTCGTTCTCACCGCCGCGCCCGCTTTCGCCGGCGAATGGCGCCTTGACGCGCGCCGGTGCGCCGACCTTCGCGAAGACTGGCGCGACGCGCGCGAAAGCCGCCGCGACGAGCGCTACGATTACAGCCGCCGCGACCGAGTCGAAGACCGCTACGACCGGCGCGAAAGCCGCCGCGATCGCGCCGTCACCGTCTGCCCGCGCAGCGCCTTCGTCTATGTGTCGGATCGCGATCACGGACGTCGCGGCGATGATCGGCGTTACGACAACGCCCGCTACGACAACGACCGCTATGAGCATGGGCGCGGCGATCGCGGGCGCAAATACGGTCACGGCTACAGGGAGCCGAAACTGAAGCTCAGCTATGATCGTAGAATGGGGATGCAATACACCTACGATAACGGCCGCCGGATTTACGTCCGCGGTTGATCGGCGCTGACGCCGCCTTGCGCCTGCAATGCGCGGCGCTTGCATTGCGCGTCGGGCGATGTAGGGAAATGGCTTCGCATAATCCCGAGGCAACTTGTCCCGCATCGCCCGAACCTTTGACGCGCTGAAGAAAGAGGGAAGGGCCGCCTTCATCCCCTTCGTGATGGGCGGCGATCCCTCTTACGCGGCGTCGTTGAAGCTGCTGCGGGCGCTGCCGGCCGCCGGCGCCGATCTCATCGAAATCGGCGTCGCCTTCACCGATCCGATGGCCGACGGGCCGGCGATCCAGGCGGCGGGGCTAAGGGCGCTCGCCGGCGGACAAACGCTCGCGCGGACCCTCGATCTCGTCGCCGAATTCAGGTCCGGCGACGCGAAAACGCCGATCATTCTGATGGGCTATTACAATCCCTTTTACGCCTATGGGGTCGAGCGTTTCCTCAAAGACGCGACGGCGGCGGGTGTCGACGGCCTCATCGTCGTCGATCTGCCGCCCGAAGAGGACGCCGAGCTGTGCCTGCCGGCGCGCGCGGCGGGGATCGATTTCATCCGTCTCGCCACCCCGACGACCGACGCGCGGCGCTTGCGGGCGGTTCTGACCAATATTTCCGGATTTCTTTATTACGTCTCCGTCGCCGGCGTCACCGGCGGCAAATCCGGGATCGGCGCTGACGTCGCCGGCGCGGTCGCGACCATCAAGGCCGCGTCGAGCCTGCCGGTGGCGGTCGGTTTCGGGATCAAAACGGCGAAATCGGCGGCCGAGACCGCCAAATTCGCCGACGCCGTCGTCGTCGGCTCGGCGCTGGTAGAGCGCCTCGCGGCGCATCTTAACCACGCGTCCCTTGAGGAAACCTCCGGCGAGGCCGATATTGCCGTGGCTGAGGTGGTAAACCTTGCGCGCGAGCTGTCGGATGCGGTTCGCGCCGCGCGCCGGTCGACCGGCGCGGCTGGAGGGTAATGGATGAGCTGGCTGTCAAATCTCGCGCCGCCCGGAATCAAGAACCTGTTCAAGCGCCATGACGACGGCGCCGATCCCTTGTGGGTCAAATGCGGCGGCTGCGGAGAAATGCTGTTCGGCCAGGATCTCGAAGCCGCGCTCAATGTCTGCAAGTCCTGCGGCCATCACATGCGCATGCAAGCCGACCAGCGCCTCGCCTCGGTGTTCGACGACGCGCGGTTCAACCCGGTCGCCATCCCGGAGCCGCCGCTCGATCCGCTGCAGTTCAAGGATGAAAAGAAGTACACGGACCGTCTGCGCGACGCGCGCCGCAAGACCAATCATCAAGATGCGATGCTGGTCGCGGTCGGCAAGATCGAGGGCGAAACGGCGGTCGCCGCCGTTCAGGATTTCGACTTCATGGGCGGGTCGATGGGCATGGCGCTCGGCGAGTCATTGATCCGCGCCGCTGAAACGGCGGTCGGCGCCGAGGCGCCGCTGATCGTCTTCACCGCGTCCGGCGGCGCGCGGATGCAGGAAGGCATCCTGTCGCTGATGCAGATGCCGCGCACGACGATCGCGGTGCAGATGATGCGCGAGGCGGGCCTTCCCTATATCGTGGTTTTGACCCATCCGACGACCGGCGGGGTCACCGCGTCCTACGCGATGCTCGGCGACGTTCACATCGCGGAACCCGGCGCGCTCATCGGCTTCGCCGGCCCCCGCGTCATTGAACAGACGATCCGCGAGAAGCTGCCCGAAGGCTTTCAGCGTTCTGAATTCCTGAAAGACAAGGGCATGGTCGATATCGTGGTTCCGCGGGGCGAGCTGCGCGCCCGGCTCGGCTCGCTCATCCGCGTACTGATGAAAAAAGGCGCGCGCGGCGCCGGGGCGAACGGGTTTCCGGCCAATGACATCGGCCCGGTCGGCCGCGCCGCCGAATAGATCGGGGAATTTCTTACGTGAACGCCGTCGAAGCGGCATTGGAACGGGTGGCGCTGCGCCGGCCCGCGCTCATCGATCTGGGGCTCGGCCGCGTGATCCGAACGCTTGACCGGCTGGGCGGTCCGCACCGGAAACTGCCGCCGGTCTTTCACGTCGCCGGGACCAATGGCAAGGGATCGACGGTCGCTTACCTGAAGGCGATCCTCGAAGCCTCCGGCGCCCGCGTTCACACCTACATTTCGCCGCACCTTGTGCGATACAATGAACGCATCGTCCTCGCCGGGCGGGAAATCGGCGACGACGCCTTCCTCGACGTCATCGAGCGCGTCGACAAAGCGGCGGGCGACGACGATCTCACATTTTTTGAAACCATCACGACGGCGGCGTTCCTCGCCTTCGCCGAAACCCCGGCCGATTATCTCGTGCTCGAGGTCGGCCTTGGCGGACGGCTTGACGCGACCAATGTCATCGAGAGGCCGCTGGCGGCGGCGGTGACGCCGATCGCGCTCGATCACCAGAATTTTCTGGGGGATACGCTCGCCGAGATCGCGCGGGAAAAAGCCGGCATTTTCCGGCCCGGCGCGCCGGCGGTCATCGGCCCGCAAACGGCGGAAGCGATGGCGGTTTTTGAAACTCACGCCCTCGCCGAACGCGCCGCGCTGTTCGCTTTCGGCCGCGACTGGAACGCGTGGAGCGAAAACGGACGTCTCGTTTATCAGGATGAGGAAGGGCTGTGCGATCTCGATCCGCCGCGTCTTGCCGGCGCCCATCAGACGATGAACGCGGCCCTCGCCGTCGCCGCGATCAGGGCCGCCAGGCTTGCGATCGCGGATGAAGCGATTTCAGCGGGGCTCACGGCGGCGCGCTGGCCGGCGCGCCTTCAGCGGCTGAAGACGGGTCCGTTATTTGCGCGGCTCGCCGGCGACGAGGAAACCGAGGTCTGGCTCGACGGCGGGCACAATCCGCACGCGGCGCGCGCGCTGGCGCAGGCGATGGCGGATTTTGAAGAAAAGAGCTCCAAGCCGCTCGTACTCATTTGCGGCATGCAGGAAAACAAGGACGCCGACGGATTTTTTGCAGCGTTCCGAGGCCTCGCCGCGTCGGTATTCACGGTGCAGGCGGATCATTCCGGCGCGCGCACGCCGATGTCGGTCGCCGAAGCCGCCGAACGCGCCGGTCTTCCGGCGCATCCTTGCCTTTCTTTCGACGAGGCCGTGCGGCACGCGCGCGGCGTCGGGAAAAAACCGCTGCGCATCCTGATTTGCGGCTCGCTCTATCTCGCGGGCGAAATCCTCAAGGACCATGCATGAAAAAGGCCGCGTCGAAAGACGCGGCCTTGTTCGTATCGGTCCCACCAGCGATCAAAGATCGCCGATCGACTTCACTTCAATCGGGCCAAGACCGAGCGAGGCGACGCCCGCTTCGATCTTGGCGCGGTCGCCGACGATCACCCAGACGAGGCTTTCGGGGTGCACGGCTTCGGCGGCGGCGGCCTTGATGTCAGCGATGGTCAGCGCCTCGTATTTTTCCTTGAGGCTCGCCGGATAGTCGAAAGGACGGCCGAAGCGGTTTGAATTCGTCAAACTGCCAAGGACGTCGCCCGAAGTTTCAAACGACCCCGGCAGCGATCGCGTGTTGCTGGCGACGGTGCGCGTCAGCTCCGCCGGCGTCGCCGGCCGCGTCGTCTTGTAGGCGTTCAGCTCCTTCAGCAGTTCGCTGATCGACTCCTTCGTCTTGTCGGTCTGCACCGGCGCGTAGACGAGATAGGGACGCTGGCCGCGCGCATCCTGAAAAAACGTGTAGGCGCCATAGGCCCAGTGCTTGTCCTCGCGCAGGTTCATGTTGACGCGCGCGGTGAACTGGCCGCCCAGAATGTCGTTCATGGCGTTGAGCGCGATCGCGTTGGGCGCGCCGGTCGGCGGCGAGACTTCACCGGCGAGGATCAGCGTCTGGGGCGAGCCCGGCTTGTCGACGAGGATGACGCGGCCCTTCGCCGGAAGGGCGACTTCGGCGACGTTCTTCTGCGGGATGTCTCCCGACGGCGCGCGCCAGTCGCCGAACGCTCTTTCAAGCGCCGGCTTCATTTCCGCCATCGTCGCGTCGCCGACAACGAAGATCGTCGCATTGTCGGGGCGGATCCACGTCCGGTGGAAATTCTCAAGGTCGCTGCGCGTCAGCGACTTGATCGAATCGATGGTGCCCGATCCCGTGAACGGGACGCCATAGGCGTGGCCCTCGCCATACATCATCGGCGGCAGCAGGCGCAGGGCCAGCTGAACGGGATCGGCTTTTTCCTGTTCGATGCCGGCGATCCAGCGCGCGCGCAACTTGTCCATCTCGCTTTGGTCGAAGGCCGGATTACGGATGACGTCCGCCATGATGTCGAGCGACGGCGCGAGATTCGACTTGAGCGCCGACAAGGTGACCCCGGTCATGTCGAGATTGGAGCCGACGCCGAGCGTTGCGCCGAGGCCTTCGAGTTCTTCGGCGATTTTCAGCGCCGTGCGGCGCTTGGTTCCCTCGTCGAGCATCGCGCCGGCGAACGATGCGGCGCCGAGCTTGGCGCCCGCCGAGTCCGAGGCGTAGCCGGCGTCGAACTGCATCGAGATATTAACGACCGGCACCGTCGGGCGATTGGCGAGGACGACCTTGACGCCGTTTTTAAGCGTCGCCTCTTCGATCGCCGGGAAGGTGAGATCGGGCGAGGTCGGCACGGCGGGAAGCCCCGTTTTGCGATCGACGTTCGACGCGGCGGTTGAATATTCCGGGAACGGAAGAACGCTGAGCTGGTAATAGCCGGCGTTCATCACCTCGCGCGCCGCGGCGAGCACTTCGGCGGGCGTCGCCGCTTTCAGCCAGTCGAGCTGTTTGACGATAAAACCTGGATCGTTCGCGTACAGCGCCCCTTCGGCGAGCGTCGTCGCCTTGCCGGCCGATCCGCCGACTTTTTCAAGGCCGCGAATGACGCCCGCCTCGATCGAGGATTTCGCGCGGTCGAGTTCGGCTTTCGTCGGCCCTTTGGCGAGGAAGTCGGCGACGACCTTCTCCATCTCCGCTTCGACTTTTGCCGGGTCGGCGTCAGTCTTCGGGTCGAGCGTCACCGAATAAAAGCTCAGCAACTCCTGATCCTGGATCTGCGCCGTCGCGCTTGTCGCGAGTTCAAGATCGTAGACGAGGCGCTGGTACAGGCGCGATGTCTTGCCGCCGCCGAGGACTTCCGCCGCGAGCGTCAGGAGGATCGCGTCTTTCGTCGTGCGGCCGGGCGCGACCCAGTTGCGGTCGATTTTCACCTGCGGCACGCGGTCATACATGACCTCGCGTTTGTTGACCGCGAGTTTGGGCGCGTTGGTTTCGGCGCGCGTCAGCGGCGGGCCCGATGCGATGTCGCCGAAATATTTCTCGACCTTTTCGCGCGCCGTCTTGATGTCGATGTCGCCGGCGATGGCGATCACTGCGTTGGCCGCGCCGTAATATTCGCGGAACCAGTTCTTCACCGTTTCAAGATCGGCGGCGTCGAGGTCTTCCATCGAACCGATCGTCGAATGCGCGTAAGGGTGGCCGGCGGGAAGAAGCCCGGCGAGCGTCGGATATTCCATGCGGCCATAGGGTTGGTTGTCGCCCTGGCGCTTCTCGTTCTGCACGACGCCGCGCTGCTCGTCGAGTTTTTCCTGCGTCACCGCGTCGAGAAGGTGGCCCATGCGGTCCGATTCCATCCACAAGACGCGATCGAGCGCCGGCGTCGGCGCGGTCTCGAAATAATTGGTGCGATCGAACCATGTGTTGCCGTTGACGTCGGTCGCGCCGATATCGTCCATCGGCTCGAACCACTCGCCATTGAAGTTTTCCGACCCATTGAACATCAGGTGCTCGAAGAGATGCGCAAAGCCGGTGCGCCCTTCGGGCTCGTCCTTCGAGCCGACATGATAAAAGATCGACACGGCGACGACCGGCGCCTTGCGGTCTTCATGGACGATGACGCGCAGCCCGTTGTCGAGCGTAAACTCCTCATACGGAATTTTGATGTCGGCGGCGGCGGCGGCGTCAAAGAAGGCCGGTGCGGCGAGAAGGGCGATCAGGGCGGCCGACAGTTTCAATGAACGCATGACGTTTCCTTAATTTCGCGCCGGCGTTTCCGGCTTCGGCGGCGACACTAGAGCGTGACGCAAAAAGTGGGAACCGGTTTTTTGCAAAGTCACGCGGCAAAACAAAAAACTGGCGCAAAATGCTGATTCCGGTTTTGCGCATTTTGCGCCAGGCGAGATCGCCATTGGGTCAAGGCGCGCAAATCGGCCCGTCGCGCGCAAGGCTCGCTTCGTCGCGCGGCTATCTTGCGCGCCCGCGACGCGATAGGGTGCGCCGGCGGTCGTAAATGAGGGGAAATCATGCATGCGAGGTTTTTAGGCGCGGCGCTCGGCATCCTGATGACAGCGCTCCCGGCGCAGGCGGCGGACGCCGCGGCCAAAGGCCATCATCTCTTTGTCTGGGCCGGCGACGCCGCAAAGGAAGGCAATGATTTTCTGGCCGTCATCGACGCCGACCCGGCGTCGGCGAGCTATGGCCGCCTCGTTTCCGCGGTCGAGACCGACCAGCGGACAATCCGCGTCCATCATACCGAATATTCAATGCCGGCGAGCGGCATGCTGTTCGCTAACGATCATGACGGCGGCAAGACGTTCATATTCGATACGCGCGATCCCCTGGCCCCGAAAGTCGCGGCGTCATTTCGTGAGCTTGGCGGATACACGCACCCGCATTCCTTCATGCGGCTGCCGAACGGCAATGTCCTTGCAACCTTTCAGCATACGGAGCATGAAGGCCATCACGGCTCGTCCGTCAAATCAGGCGGGCTCGTCGAGATCGCCGAAAATGGCGAGATGGTCCGCGCCGCCAGCACCGCCGATCCCTCGATGCGGGACATGTTTCTTGAGCCCTACGGCCTTGTCGTCCTTCCCGACATCGATCGCGTCCTGTCGACCAATTCGTCAATGCACGATCCCAACCTCTTCAGCGGGGTGACGGTCCAGCTCTGGCGTCTTTCCGACTTGAAGCTTTTGAAGACGGAATATCTCGATGTCGGCCCCGACCGCTACGCGCATATCAGCCCCGAAGAACCGCGCGTCGGCCCCGACGGGTCCGTCTACGTGCAGACGCTCGCCTGCGGCCTTGAACGCATCACCGGCCTTGCGGGCGAGAAGCCGAAGGCCAAACTCGTGCACAGGTTTCCCGGCAACATGTGCGGCGTGCCGACGATCGCCGGACGGTTCCTCGTGCAGAGCGCGCCGGCGATCAACGGCCTCGTCGTCCTCGACCTCGCCGAGCCGGCAAAGCCGGTCGAGGCGTCGCGTCTGACGATCAACGACAGCTACCGTCCGCACTGGACCGGCTATGATGAAAAGACCGGCCGCATCGTCGTCACCTCCGGCCGGGCGCCGACCGACCGGCTTTATCTTTTGAAGCTCGATCCGGAATCCGGCGCGCTCTCGATCGACGAGGATTTCAAGGATGTCGACGGTGAGCCCGGATTCTCTTTTACGACGCGCGACTGGCCGCATGGCTGGACGGGCGCCGCGACGCCGCACGGGGCCGTCTTCTCGAAATGACGGCGCGCGCTATTTCGGCGCGCGCTTGGCCAATATTCGCTGCAAGGTTCGCCGGTGCATGCCGAGGCGGCGCGCCGTTTCCGAAACATTGTGATCGCAAAGCTCATAGACGCGCTGGATATGCTCCCAGCGAACCCGGTCGGCAGACATCGGGTTTTCAGGGGGTTCGGGCCGCGTGCCGCCGCGCGCGAGCAGGGCTTTTTCGACGTCGTCGGCGTCGGCGGGTTTGGAGAGATAATCGAGCGCGCCGGCTTTGACGGCGGCGACCGCGGTCGCGATATTTCCATAACCGGTCAAGACGACGACGCGGCAATCCTCGCGGATGTCGTGGATGGCGTTGACGACTTCCAGCCCGTCGCCGTCTTCAAGGCGCAAATCGACGACGGCGAAAGCGGGCGGGCGCTCCCTTGCGAGGCGAATCGCTTCCTTGACGCCGGCGGCGAGCACGGTGGCGAAGCCGCGTTTTTCCATGGCGCGACCAAGGCGGATGCGAAACGGCTCGTCATCGTCGACGATCAATAGGGAAGCGTCTTTTGGCAGGTCGTCGGCGATCCTGGTTTCATCGTCCATTCGCTAGCATCCGCAAATTCGCGCCCGCGTCGCGCGGGGCTTCAGCAATCGGGAAGGAAATCTGCGCCGGTTGTGACCTGTTGGGCGACGTGACGCAAGTTTTCGCTATTCGGACGCCGCCGTGATCGCCGCCAGCGGCCAGCGCGCCGCCACAAAGGCGCCGTTTCGCGCCTGACCGTCCCCCCACGGCCGGTTGTCGAAGGAAACCACGGCGCCGGTCCGCTCGATCAGGGTCTTCGCAATGAAAAACCCAAGGCCCAGCCCGCCTTTTCCAGTTCCGCCGCGCACCCGGCCGCCAAGATAGGGCTCGCCGAGGCGGCCGAGGATCTCGGGCGAGAAACCGGGTCCGTCATCGTGGATTTCGATCGTCAGGGCGTCCTGGTCCCAGTCGGCGGCCACCAGCACTTTCGATCGCGCATAGCCGACGGCGTTCTCGATGATGTTGCGCAGCCCGTAGATGATTTCCGGACGTCGGCGCAGCACCGGCGGCGGCGCGTCGCCGGCGCCGCCCCGGACCTCGAAAATCACCGCCGGTCCCTGCCGCGAGTCGACAAACGGGCTCGCCGCTTCTTTCAGCAACAAGTCGACCTTGATGCGATCCATCATCACGTCGCCCGCCTCGCCGCGATTGGAAAGCCGCCCGAGAATTTCGCGACAACGTTGCGCCTGGCTGACCAGCAAATTCGCGTCGTCTTCCAGAAGGCCTTCGCCCTTCAGCTCGCCCGCCATCTCCTTGGCGGTGAGCTGGATCGTCGCCAGCGGGGTTCCAAGTTCGTGCGCGGCGGCGGCGGCGAGCGCGCCGAGCGCGGCGAGCCGCTCCTCGCGCGCGAGCACCAACTGCGAGGCCGCGAGGGCGCTTCGAAGTTGCGCTGATTCAGCGGCGATCCGATGCGCATAGGCGGCGAAAAAGGCGACGGCGAAGGACAGCGACACCCACACGCCGACATTGAGCACCGGCGGAAAATCGGCGGACTCGCCAAGCCGCCAGGGAAGCGGCAGGTGATAGGCGGCAAGGATTGAAATTCCGGCGAAGGCGAGCGAGCCGACAAGGACAGCGAGGCGGAGCGGCAGCACGCTCGCGGCGATCGTCACTGGCGCCAGAATGAGGACCGCGAACGGATTTTGCAGCCCGCCCGTCAGGAACAACAGCGCGCTCAGCTGCGCGATGTCGAATGAAATATAGGCGGCGGCCTCGCGATCGGAGAGATAACGCTGCGCGGAAAATCTCAGCATGATGAAGATATTCAGCCAGACGCTCGCCGCCGCGACCGCGAGCGACAGCCCCAGCGGCACCGGAAAGCCGAGCGCGAAATGCACGATCAGCAGCGCCGAAAGCTGTCCGGCGACCGCAAGCCAGCGCAAAGTCGTCAGCGTTCTGAGGCGCACCGGACCGCGCAGGGCCTGCGCGGCGATTTCGGCGGCGTCTTCAAGACGGTTCATCGGACTTTCGCGCTCACATGTTCCCGGCCGCGCCCCGACGGGCTGGACCTTGGCGTTATCGAGGGATAAGCGAGCCGGGCGCTGACGGAAAGCAAAAGGAGCAAGACCGATGGTTCACGGCCGACTTCTCTCGATCCTGGCGATCGCTCCCCTGACCCTCGCCGTCGCCTGCTCGCGCGAGCCGGCCGCGACGCCGCTGCCCGCGGATGGCGTCATCGCCCTTTCCGACCAGTTCGCCGCCGATTTCGCCCTGATCGACCAGAACGGAAAGCTGACGCGCGACGAGGATATGAAAGGGCGGGTCGCGATTGTCTATTTCGGTTTCACGACCTGCCCGGACGTCTGCCCGCTGGCGCTCGGCCGTCTCAGCGCGGCGCTGAACCAGCTGACGGACGAGGAGCGCGCGCAAGTCGCGCCGTTATTCATCACTGTCGATCCCGACCGCGACACGCCGGAAGCGATCAAGACCTATCTCGCCTTTGACGATCGCATTATCGGCCTCACCGGCGACCGCGCGGCGATCGAACAGGCCAAGGCCGGGTTCAAGGTCTACGCCGAGGCCGAACCGATCGACGACCCCAAGCTCGGCTACACGATGCAGCATTCGAGTCTCTTTTATCTGGTGGAAAAATCCGGGGCGCTTCGATACGCGCTGCAGGACAGTCTGACCCCGGACGAGCTGGCGACTGCGATCCGCAACGCCCTTTGAGCGCGCGCAGGCGTCTTTCCGGATCCGCCGTTTTCAGGGTGTTCTGGAATAACCGCCTGATTTTTCAATCATTTCTGCGTGATCTGCGGTTGGCGGCCCGTTAATTCAGCGCTAATTATTGCAGGTGCGTAATATATGTTGCATCGCCCGCAAGGCGCGTGGCACTCTCCCCCCCTTTCCGGCGCCGGACGCCTTGCGGGGAGGCGATGTCAGGTTCGGCGCTGTGTTGCGTTAGAGTTCAAAAGGGGCCTCATGCTCTATTCCGCATTTGAGTTCGGCTACGCCGCGATGACTCCGGCGCGCCTTGCCGCCGGTTTCGGCGCAAAATTCTGGCGATCCTCGGCGAACCCGATGGCCGATACCTGGGTCGCACGGGCCTCCGCCGCCGCGCTCGACGTCTTCGAACACGCGACGCGCCGCTACCCCAAACCCGAATGGGAAATCACCGAGACGATGATCGGCGGCCGGCAGGTTCCGGTGACCATCGAGACGGCGATCGACAAGCCCTTTTGCCGACTGCTGCATTTTCGCCGCGATGAAAAAGCCCGGCGCGCCGCGCGCGGCGGCTCAGCGCAGGACCCGGCGGTCCTGATCGTCGCGCCGCTCTCGGGCCATCACGCAACGCTTTTGCGCGGCACGGTCGAAGCGATGCTTCCCGGCCACGACGTCTACATCACCGACTGGAAAAACGCGCGCAATGTTCCGCTGTCGGAAGGCCGCTTCGACCTCAATGATTATGTCGATTATCTGATCGGCTTCCTGCAAGAGATCGGCCCGCGCGCGCACGCCGTCGCGGTCTGTCAGCCGGGGCCGGCGCTGCTCGCCGCCGCCGCGCTGATGGCGGAAGAGTCAGATCCCTGCCGTCCGGCGTCGATCACCATCATGGGCAGCCCGATCGACGCGCGCCGCTCGCCGACCGTGCCGAACCTGCTGGCGCAAGAGCGCAAGTTCGAATGGTTCGAGCGCAACATGATTTACACGACGCCCGCGCCCTATACCGGCGTCATGCGCCGCGTCTACCCCGGCTTCGTGCAGCTTTATTCATTCCTGTCGATGAATCACGACCGGCATCTCAACGCGCATTACGACTATTTCAACCATCTCGTCGAAGGCGACGGCGACAACGCCGACAAGCACCGCAAGTTCTATGACGAATATCTCTCCGTCCTCGACCTGACCGAGGAATTCTATCTCCAGACCATCCGCGAGGTGTTCCAGGAATTCTCGCTCGCCGAAGGAAATTTCCTGCATCGCGGCCGGCGCGTCCGCCCGGAGGCGATCACCGATATCGCACTGATGACGGTCGAAGGCGAAAACGACGACATTTCCGGCATCGGCCAGACGCAGGCGGCGCACGATCTTTGCGTCAATATCCCCTCCGAGATGAAATTCGACTATATCCAGCCGGGCGTCGGCCATTACGGCGTTTTCAACGGCTCGCGCTGGCGCAACGAGATCCAGCCGCGCCTCGCCAAGTTCATCCGCGAGCACGACCGGGCCGAGCCGGCCTTCGCCGAGGCGGCTGAGTAGCGCAAAGGCTTTTTTCCTCTCAAAATGGTGAGACCGGGCGGCTTCCAGACCCGCCCGGGCCTTGTTATGGTCCCTAGGGGCGCCGTTCCGCGGCCCGGAAACCGATGGGGATCATCCGTGTCGAGATTAATGCTGATCGCGGCGGCGTCGCTCGCGCCGTTCGCCGCAAGCGCCGAGGATAGCGCCCGCGCGACCGGTGTCTATGTCAGGGGCGGCGGCGGCGTCGTTTTTGGAGAGGCGCTCAATCAGGATCTCGCCTATCATCCCTCTATCGCCGCGCCGGCGCCGCTCGCGGACGGCAAGGACACCGATCTTGGCGAGGGGCTCAGCCTTTCCGCCGCGATCGGATTCCAGTACGGGAAAACCCGCACCGAGCTTGAATACCGCCGCATGACGCCGTCGATCGACGCCGTCGCCTATACGGGCGGAACGCCGATTGCGCCGGGGCCCGCCGTCAATGACGATTTCGAAGTTCAGGCGCTGATGTCGAATATCTATTTCGATCTCGTCAACAAAAGCCGGTTGACGCCCTATATCGGTTTTGGCGTCGGCGGCGCGCGCGTTGAAAACGAGCTTGGCGAGCGCGACGCGGTGTTCGCCTATCAGGGCCGCGCCGGGGTTGATGTCGCGCTCTCGCGAAAGCTCAGCGTCGGCGCCGAATATGTCTATTTCCGCACCCTCGATTTCCGCTACGGGCCGGAAGAATTCGATCCCGCGACCCCTGGCGGGGCGCGCACCGACGGCGACCCCTTGGTTTCATCTTCGGTGATGGGAAACCTGCGCCTCGTCTTCTGAACGGGCTGCGGCGAAATTGCTTGTCTCCGGCATTTCCGTTCCCGGCGGAAAGGCTCTATAGAGCCCGCGAAACATTTCCGACTTTCGCAAGGAGACTTCCCCCATGGCCCGCACCAAAATCGCGTTGATCGGCTCCGGCATGATCGGCGGCACGCTCGCCCATATCGCCGCGCAAAAAGAACTTGGCGACATCGTCCTGTTCGACGTCGCGGAAGGTCTGCCGCAGGGCAAGGCGCTCGATATCGCGCAATCGGCGCCGGTCGACGGCTACGGCTCGAAGCTGAAGGGCGCGCAGGACTACAAAGATATCGAGGGCGCGGACGTTTGCATCGTCACCGCGGGGATTGCGCGCAAACCGGGCATGAGCCGCGACGATCTTCTCGGCATCAATCTGAAAGTCATGAAGTCAGTCGGCGAGGGCATCCGCAAATACGCGCCGAACGCCTTCGTCATCTGCATCACCAATCCGCTCGACGCGATGGTCTGGGCGCTGCAGAAATTTTCCGGCCTGCCGACGAAGAAAGTCGTCGGCATGGCCGGCATTCTCGACTCGGCGCGGTTTCGCCTGTTTCTCGCCGAAGAGTTCGACGTTTCGGTTGAAAGCGTCACCGCGTTCGTTCTCGGCGGCCATGGCGACACCATGGTCCCGCTGGTGCGCTATTCGACTGTCGCCGGCGTCCCGCTTCCCGATCTGGTGAAGATGGGCTGGACGACGCAGGCGAAGATCGACGCGATCGTCGACCGCACGCGCAAGGGCGGCGGCGAAATCGTCGCGCTGTTGAAGACGGGTTCGGCCTATTACGCGCCGGCGGCTTCCGCGATCCAGATGGCGGAAGGCTATCTGAAGAACAAGCGCATGGTCGTTCCGTGCGCCGCGCATCTGACCGGTCAATACGGCGTCAAGGACACCTATGTCGGCGTGCCGATCGTCCTCGGCGAAAACGGCGTCGAGCGCATCGTCGAAGTCGCCTTCACGGCGGACGAGAAAAAGATGTTCGACGGCTCGGTCGCGGCCGTGCACGAATTGATGGACGCCTGCC
>Ga0155549_1119_pt2 | contig 15807 bp, 13 predicted proteins | sample RifCSPhighO2_12_FD_107206 | JGI IMG/M metagenome (GOLD analysis project Ga0155549, IMG submission 107206) | Alphaproteobacteria bacterium RIFCSPHIGHO2_12_FULL_63_12
TTGATGAACTCGATCAGGATCGCCGCCACCGCCGCCATGGTTCAGGCCTATGGCACCGAACAGGCCGAAGGCGCGCTGCATTTCTTTGAAGGATGGGTCGTCTTTCTTTTCTGCCTCGCCGCCCTTTTCGGCGTCGTCGCCATCCTCGCGCGCTTTTCAACGCCGCGCGTCAATCCGCTCGATGCGCTGACGACGCCCGATTTGCCGCTGACCGCGCCGCGCCCGGGGAAAGCCCCTGGGGCCGCGATCTTCGCCGGCGCCGCGGCGGCGGCGCTGGTCGCGATCGGCGCCTCGCAGATCGTCACCGACGACGCCCTCATCATTCCGGAGCGCCGGACCTTCAGCGGCGTTCCCGAAGAATTCAACGGCTGGTCGATATCCGTGCTGCCGATCGATCCCAGCGTCGCGGAAGTGCTCGGCGCCGACGATTCGATCGTCGCCAATTTGCGCTCGCCGGAAGGCGACGATTTCAATCTCTATTTCGCCTACTTGAACGCGCAGCGCGACGGGCGGTCGTGGCACAGCCCACGCCAGTGCATTCCAGGCGGCGGCTGGAAAATCGTCAGCCAGAAGACCGTCGACGCGAAGGCGGGCGACGGGCGGAATTTCAGCTATAACCGGCTGATCATCGAGAACGGCGATTACCGTCAGCTCGTTTATTACTGGTACGATCAGCGCGGCCGCAAAGTCGCCAATGAATTCGTGATGAAATTCTGGCTGATCGTCGACGCGGTGACGCGCAAGCGGTCCGACGGCGCGATGATCCGCCTGCTGACGCCGATCGGCGACGGCATGACCGTCGAGGACGCGGATAAAAAACTGCAAGGCCTCGTCGGACGGGTCGAAGCCTTCCTGCCGGCTTATGTGCCGAATTAAATTCAAGCTCGAAGGCTCGCCGTGCGCGTCCTGATCGTCGCCAACAACATTTCGATGCGCATGGGGGGCGAGGCCGTTCTCCCCTTTCATTATCTGCGGGAGCTGAAAGCGCTCGGCGTCGACTTTCATGCGCTGGCCCACGCGCGCGTTCGCGATGAGTTGAAGGCGAGCGGCCTTTGGGAAGACGGCCGATTCGACTTCGTCGAGGACGCCGCGATCGAGAAAGCCGTCAATGAAGCGGGAAAACATGCGCCGCAGGCGATCCGCGACCGCGTCTTCATGAGCGCGATCGCCGCGATCACCGGCGCGCGGATCGCCCGCCGGGCGCGCGCCATCGCCCGGGAAAAAGGCGTCGACGTCATTCATCAGCCGACGCCCGTCTCGCCGAAATTCCCGTCATTCCTCACGAATATGCCGGCCCCGGTGGTGATCGGCCCGATGAACGGCGGCATGAGTTTTCCGCCGGCCTTTGAAAAAGAATATTCGCAAGGCTCGACCGGCGCGGTCGGCGCGGCGCGCGCGTTGTCGGGCGTCTTTAACCGCCTCATTCGCGGCAAACTGACCGCCGCGCGAATCCTCGTCGCCAATGAGCGCACGCTGGCGGCGCTACCCGCCGTCATCGACAAATCGAAGGTCGCAACGCTCGCCGAAAACGGCGTCGATCTTTCCCTCTGGAACCCGCCGGCCGCGCAAAAACCGGTCGATCCGGTTTTCGTCTTTGTCGGGCGGCTTGTCTGGCTGAAGGGCGTTGAACTCCTGATCGAGGCGTTCGAGCGCGTTCCGCCGAACGCGCGCCTCGTCATCATCGGCGACGGCCCGGAGCTTGAGAAGCTGAAGGCGCTTGCGAAAAAATCATCCGCTGACGGACGTATCGAATTTCGCGGCTTCATGAAGCAACCGGAAATCCGCGACGTTCTGGCGGGCGCGACGGCGCTGATCCTCCCCTCGCTGCATGAGTGCGGCGGGACTGTCATTCTCGAAGCGTTCGCCTGCCGCACGCCCGCGATTGCGACCGACTGGGGCGGCCCAAAGGAATATGTGACGCCTCAGACGGGGTTTCTGGTGCCGCCGGACGGGCGCCAATCCTTCATCGACGGGCTCGCCGCGACGATGACAAGGTTCGCGCAAGACCCGGATCTCGCCGCGCGCATGGGCGAGGCCGCCCGCGCGCATGTCATCGCGAATTTTTCCTGGCGCGCCAAGGCGCTGCAAATGATCGAGATTTACAAATCGGCGATCGGGGAACGCCGCTAAAGCGGCGGTTCTTCCGGCGTTATTCTTCAGCGTCGCCCGCGGGCGCGGCTTCTTCTTTCAGCGTGACGACGCCGACGCGATCTGAAAATTGCGTTTCGTCCGATCCCGCCGCGCGCGCGCCGAAGATGACGCCGCCCATGTTCGACTTTTTCTTGAGCTTGATCGACGCTGTCGCCTTGCCGCTGTCATCGGCGCGAACCGTTTTCTCTTTCTTGAGACTGCCCGGCTCATCACCGGAATAGAACGTAACCTCAGCGCCGGGCGCGGCTGCCGCCGTGACATTCACCGAGCCGCCCGCTTTCACGAATTCACGGTCGACCGTCAGCTTTGCTTCGGGATAGGCCCCGCTCGCCTGTCCATAAGATTTGACCGGCGACAGCGCGTAAGGCTCGTGCGAAGAGACGCCAAGAGAGCGCGCCGCGTCCGACCCGGCGATCCCGCGCGCGCCGCCATAGCCTTCCCATACAGGGGTTTCCGCTGGCGGCGCGACAGCGACAGCTGAGGCGACAGGCGCGGCGGCGGCGGCCGGCTTCACGAAGGACTGGCCGGCGACCGGATTTTTCCAGTCGATGCCGGGATTGAGATTGGCGATCGCGGCTTCCGAGACGTTTAACCGGTAGGCGATCTTTGAAAGCGAGTCGCCCGGCTGCACGGCGCCGAGCTGCACGAGCTGATCGCTCATCGCGCTGACGCCGCGCGGCGCTTTCAGCCCGCGTGGAATTTGCACCGTCGCGCCGGAGGTCGAATAGCTGATGTCGGCGACGCCCGGATTATATTCGACCAGCATGTCGAGCGGCACGTCGCAAAGCTCGGCGATGTCGATCAGCGATTCCGTCTTCGAGGGGCTGACTTTTTCCTCGCAGCGGCCGTCAAGCGCTTCCGCCTCGGCTTCCGTATACAGAGCATGCGCGCGGCGCGCGCCTTCGATGCCGGCATAAGAGGCGAGTTCGAACGGCGCACCGTTGGCCGAGCTTTGTTCCGGCGCGTAGAGCTGCGCATAAAGGTCGGCGGCGTCCGGTCGCGGCGCGCCGGTATAAAGCGTCGCGCCATAGGGATCGGCGCCCGCCGACATCTGCGGCTCGCCCGTCGCGCATCCGGCGACGAGAAGGACGGCGATCGACGCGCCGGCGAAAAGGACGGTTTGATTCTTCATGGCGAGGCTCCCCTGACAAGCGACTGCCCGCAGTTCCAGAACCCATATTAACCATTTTTTCCGGTGGGCGCACCCCGTCCCGACCCCGCCGGATACAGAGGTTTCGCCACAAACATTACGAAATTGTCATGCTCGCCCTCTCGTGGGGCGGCAACGGATGTGACAGATGTAGCACCCCCGCCCAGCTTCCCTGAAAGGATCACCCGATGAAGGCCCTGATGTCCGCCGCCGCTTCCCTGCTGGCCATCGCCGGCGCCGCCGTCGCCGCGCCGGAGGCGACTTTCGATCTGAGGCTCGACCAGAGAAACGGTGAGCGCGCGATTTCCGTCGCCAATGACAAGACCGGCGCCTACGCCGTCGCCGCCGGCGGCGCGGCGCTCGATCTCCTTGAAGGCGACGAGGCGAAAGCCGCCTTCGAGCGCTTGCGCGCCCGGCCCGATATCGACATCGACCTTGACGGAGACGAGGCAGACCCTGAACGCGACGCGAAGGGAAAGCGCAAAATCATCATCCACAAGATGGATTATGACGAGGCTGAAACCGTCGGCGGCGACCAACGGGAGGTGCGGATCATCAAACGCACGACGCGCGACGCTGAACCCGCGGATGACGCCGGCGCCGAAGACGCGCCTGAGGCCGAAGACGATCTTGAAATCGACCTCCTGGACGACGGCGACGCGTCAACCGCGCGCCGCGTCATTTTCATCACCGACGCCGACAAGAACTCGGCCGCGAAATTCATCGACAAGATCAAGGGCCTCGATGACGCTGAAAAAGCGGCGATGAAAGAGGCGGTCGGTCTCTGACGGGTTCGGCTTGCGCCGGCGGGCCGTTCCGGCGCAAGAAAGACCGCCCTTGTTCACGAACGCCGGGATTTCGCGATGGACGCCTATCTTGCCAGCTTCCTGACGGCGTTCGTGACGCTCTTCATCGTCATCGATCCGATTCTCGTCACGCCGATTTTCGCATCGCTGACCAAGGATGAAACGCCGCGCGCGCGCTTCAGGATCGCGGTCTCCGCGGCGATTTATTCGATCATCATTTTGACGATTTTCGGTTTCGCCGGGAACATCGTCCTGCATCACATGGGCGTCGATTTGCCGGCTTTTCGCGCGGCGATGGGGATCATCCTCTATTTTATGGGCTTTCGGATGTTCTTCAATCCCGACAGCGAGACGCAGGCCAAAACGCCGGGACCCAAAGCCTCCTCGCGCGAGAACATCGCCTTTTTCCCGCTGGCGATTCCGATGCTGGCGGGACCGGGCGCGATCGCGACCATCATGCTGCAAATGGGGCCGGGCGCCAGCCTCGTCGACAAATTCTCCGCCCTCTTCGCCTCGGCGGTCGTGCTCGGCATCGGCGTGCTGATGATGGCTTTCGCCAGCCGCATCGGCGACGCGCTCGGCCGCACCGGCATGAACGCGATCACCCGCATTCTCGGCATGCTGCTGATGGCGATGTCGACGCAATATGTCTTCGACGGCGTCCGCGTCGGCATTCTCGAACGCGTTGGCGGCTGAAGCGCGGCGCAAAAAAGTGGGCCCGGTTTTTTGCTAAGCCGCGCGACAACGAATAGGACCTGCGCAAAACCCTGATCAGGGTTTTACGCTAATTTCAGCGCGGGGATTTGCGCGGATCGCCGCCCTCGGAGCCGCGGCCGATCGAGTGATAATTGAACCCATGCTCGTGCATGTGGGTCGGTCGATACACATTGCGCAAATCGACAAACACCGGCGATTTCAGGAGATCCTTGACGCGGCGCAGATCGAGGGCGCGAAATTCGTCCCACTCCGTCAGCAGCGCGACGGCGTCCGCGCCGTCCATCGCGTGATAGGGCCCATCGCAATAAACGACATCCTTGAGGTGCTTTTTGGCTTCCTCCATGCCGGCCGGATCGAAAGCGCGAACGGTCGCGCCCGCCGCCTGCAGGGCGGGAATGATGTCGAGCGCGGGGCTGTCGCGCATGTCGTCGGTGTTCGGCTTGAAGGTGAGGCCGAGCACCGCGATCGTCTTTCCCTTCGCCGAACCGCCGCACGCTGCGATGATGCGCTCGGCCATCTGGCGCTTGCGGCGCGCGTTGATCTCGACCACCGCCTCGACGATTTTCGTCGGGGCGCCGGCGGCCTGCGCCGTGCGGACGAGGGCGAGCGTATCCTTCGGGAAGCATGAGCCGCCATAGCCGGGGCCCGCATGCAGGAATTTCGAGCCGATGCGGCCGTCAAGGCCGATGCCGCGCGCGACTTCCTGGACATTGGCGCCGACATTCTCGCAAAGATCCGCCATTTCGTTGATGAAGGTGATCTTCGTCGCCAGAAACGCGTTGGCGGCGTATTTGATCAACTCCGAGGTGGCGCGATTGGTGAACACGATCGGCGTTTCATTGATGAACAGCGGCCGATACAGCTCGCGCATCACATCGCGGGCGCGCTCATCCTCGGCGCCGACGACGATGCGATCCGGGCGCTTGAAATCCTCGATCGCCGCGCCTTCGCGCAGGAATTCAGGATTAGAGACCACCGAAAACTCCGCATCCGGACGAACCCGGCGGATGATCGCCTCGACTTCGGCGCCGGTGCCGACCGGCACCGTCGATTTGGTGACGATGACCGTATAGCCTTTCATCGCGGCGGCGATTTCCTCGGCGGCCGCATAGACATAGGTGAGATCGGCGAAACCGTCGCCGCGGCGCGAGGGCGTGCCGACGGCGATGAACACCGCGTCGGCGTCGGGGGTCGCGGATTTCAGATCGGTGGTGAAGGCGAGCCTTTCGGCCGCGACATTCTCGGCGACCAGCGCATCAAGACCCGGCTCGAAGATCGGGATTTCGCCCGCTTCGAGGCGCCTGATCTTGCTTTCGTCGCGGTCGACGCAAATGACGTCATGACCGAAATGCGCAAAGCATGCGCCCGAAACAAGGCCGACATAGCCGGTTCCGACAATTGCGACGCGCATCTTTCACCCTTCTCTTAACTTTGTGTCCCGGCCCGGGACGTCGCACGGCGTTGCAACCGGCGCGCCGGTCGGGCGGCGTCGGGCCTCTTAATACTCAATATGCGTTCTTTGGAAAGAGCACCGCCGCGAATGTCAGCGCCATGATCTTGATATCGAACCAGAGCGACCAGTTGTCGATATATTCAAGATCGAAACGCACGCGCTCGGCCATCAGTTCCTTCTCCGAGGTTTCGCCCCGATAGCCGTTGACCTGCGCCCAGCCCGTCATGCCGGGTTTCACCTTGTGGCGGCCGGAATAATTCTCGATCGTCAGGGCGTATTGATGATTATGCGCGAGCGCGTGCGGGCGCGGCCCGACCAGCGACATGTCGCCTTTCAACACGTTGAAGATCTGCGGCAATTCATCGAGGCTGTAGCGGCGAAGGATCGCGCCGAGCCGGGTGACCCGCGGATCTTTTGCGCGCGCCTGGGCGATCATATCGCCGTCTTCCTGCACGACCATGGTGCGGAATTTGTAGATCTTGAACACCTTGTGATTGAAGCCGTGACGCTGTTGCTTGAACAGCACCGGCCCCTTTCCTTCGAGTTTGATGGCGAGCGCGATCAGCAAGATCAGCGGCGACAGGATCAAAAAGGCCGGCACGCCGACGAGATAATCCTCCGCCGTTTTCAAGACGCCGCCCCAGCCTTCGAGCGGGCGGCGGTACAAGGTCAGCAGCGGCGCGCCGCCGATGCGGACGACGTCGCCGCCGGTGTGATCGAGCCAATGGGCGCTCGGACAGATCGCCAGCGACACCGGCAGGGCCGAGAGCCGGTTGACGAGACTTGTCATCCCTTCTTTCGACAGCTTGGGCATGGCGATAACGATATCGTCGATTTCGCCCGCGCGCGCCGCGCGTTCGAGCGCGCGCAGATCGCCGACCGGCGGCAGGCCGGTGAACGTCGCTTCCTCGGGGCCGGCCGAAAAAACGCCGACGATCGAAATCGCTTTTTCGGGATTGGCCGCGTGACCGGCGAAGCGCGCGCCGATTTCATTGGCGCCGACGATGGCGATCCGCCGCGAAAAGACCCCGTCCTCGCGCACCGCCCGTCGCAGCAGCGCGGCGGCGAGAATGCGGGCGGTGACCAGCGCGACGGTCACGACGCCGGTCCAGGCGAATAGCCAGAATCGCGAAAAATGCTCGGAAACCTTCAGCGCGTAACCGAAGGCGATGAGGCCGAGCACGATCAGCGCCCAGCGCGCGATCACCGCCCGCATCGACCGGCTCGACGACAGCAGCGCCTCGAATTCGTAATAGCCATCCCGACGCAGCAGGGCGGTGAGCCCGGTCGCGCCGACAATGCCGGCCGCCGCGAAGCGCTGGACGTCGGTGTCGATGACGAGGATATAATGATGGTAGAGATAGGCGACGACAACCGACGCCGCCGTCACAATCACGAAATCGGAAAACTGAACGAGGTCGCCGTAAACCGCCCGCGAAAACGGCGTGCGGCGGCTGACCTCCCCCTCTGTCAGCTCTTCGACGAGACCTTTAGCCTCACTCAAACCGATTCCCGGCGCGAACCGCGCCGCTCCCGTTCACTCGGTCATCCAACCGGGTCTTCCTAACACGCGGGCTGCAAACAATCAGTAACCCGGGCGGCTTGCCGAGCTATTTTTTTTGCAATGCAGCAGAGCGCCTCCGGGACAGGCAAAAACCGCGCCGCGGGCGGGAAGTGGTCCGATGCTTGCGCCGGGGCCTTCAATGCGCCAACAGGGCGGGCGTCCGTCCCTTAACGGGCCAGTGCAGGTGTGCCATGTCGAAACAATATGCCGCTTTTCATGTTTCATGGCGCGACTCGAAGAAGCGGCCGTTGTTCTTCGGCGGCGACGAGGAATTCGGGCGCGCGGCGGCCGATGCGCTGGAGCAAAAGCTTAACGCGCTCGCCGAAGAGGGATGGATCATCGACCGCGTGATCCAGACTTTCGGGCTGACGCCCCGGCAAAGCGCCGCTTACACGATCATCGCGTTCAAATAGGCCGACGGCGGGGAGCAGCGATCATGGCTTTGACGGATGGCGAACACGACAGCGCCCTTGCCCGCGCGATGGGCGCGCTGGCGCTCGAGGCCGGGGCCGCCGCGCTGGAAATTTATCGAAGCGATTTCACTGTTGACGCCAAGAACGACGCTTCGCCGGTAACCGAGGCTGATCGTCTCGGTGAAGAAATCATTCTCGAGGGCCTGTCGCGTCTGGCGCCGGAAATCCAGACCTTGGCTGAGGAAGCGGCGTCGGCAGGAAAAATCCCGACTCTCGGGCGGGCGTTCTTCCTCGTCGATCCGCTCGACGGCACCAAGGAGTTCGTCACAAAGACCGGCGAGTTCACCGTCAATATTGCGCTCATCCGCGACGGCCGGCCGGCGATCGGCGTCGTCTACGCGCCGGCGATCGGCAAGCTCTACGCGGGGATCGTCGGCGCCGGCGCCAGCCTTGCGCGGGTCGCCGATGGCGTCGCCGGACCGTTCCGCCCGATCGCGGCGCGCAAGATTCCCGCGCGCGGCCTCGTCGCTGTCGCCAGCCGCAGCCACCGCGGCCCGGAAACCGACGCCTTTCTCTCAACGCTCGACATCACCGACTTCGCCGCGGCGGGATCGTCGTTGAAATTCTGCCTGATCGCCGAGGGGCTGGCCGACGTCTATCCGCGGCTGGGGCGGACGATGGAATGGGACACCGGCGCCGGACAGGCGGTGCTTGAAGCCGCCGGCGGACGCGTCGTCGTTTTCGGCGGCGAGGAGCCGCTTTGTTACGCCAAGAAAGACCGCGGTTTCGACAACCCGCATTTCATCGCCTGGGGACGTCTTTAGAATGGGACATTCATGAAAATCACCGAAGAAACCGAACGCAGGATTTTTCTCGGCAGCGCCGCCGCGCTTCTCCTTCTCTGCGGAATTCTGCTTGGCGCCTACGCGCCGCCGGTCAAGAAGCTGACGGCCAAGGCTGGCGACAAGCTTGAAGAAATCCAGCGCAACGGCCTCGCCTATTTGGGGCTGCAGCCGTCAGGCCATCTTGAGCCGCTGCGCGCGGAGATATTTTCATCGGTCACGCCGGACACCAGCCGGGCCGCGCCGGGCGTCACGCTGATCACCGGCCTGTTCGGCGACAAGCTCGCGGCACGCCTTTACGATCGCGAGGGCGAGGTCATTTACGAATGGCCGAATAACCTGTTCGATCTTTTCGCCAACAAGAAGAAATACAAATACGACGCGCTCGTGCATGGCGATTATCTTTACCCGAACGGCGATCTGCTCGTCGTCATTGATGCTGTCGGCATGGCGAGGATCGGCGCCTGCGGCAACATCATCTGGAAAAAACGAAACGGCGCGCATCATTCGATCGACATTGACGACGACGGCTTCATCTGGACGCCGCACGGCGGCCTGATCTATGACGACTGGCGTCTTGCCGGGACACCGGTCAAGGTTGACCGCATCGCGAAAATCGATCCGGCGACCGGCGAGGTGATCGAGTCTTTCGAGCTGGCGAAAATCCTGCTCGACGCGGGCCTCGAGGGAATCGTCAAGAGCAACGTCCCGCGCCCCAAAGACGTGTTCCATATGAACGATGTCGAAATTCTGAAAAAGTCGATGGCGCCGGCGTTTCCGATGTTCGCCGCCGGCGACATCATGCTCTCCGGGCGCAACACCAACGCCATCATCATTCTCGATGGCAAGACGCATAAGGTGAAGTGGTGGCGCGTCGGCCCGATGCACGGGCAACACGATCCGGATTTCCAGCCCAACGGCGAAATCACCCTCCTCGACAACCGCACGGCCGCGACCGCCTCGGAGAAGAACGGGTACATGGGCGGCGCGAACGGCAGCCGCATCATCGCGATCAATCCGTCGACCTACGATTATCGCGAACTTTACGCTTCAAATGATCGCAACAAGTTCTATTCCGCCTACCGCGGCAAACATCAAATGCTGGATAATGGAAACATCCTGATCGCCGAAAGCAACGCCGGCCGCGTGTTCGAGGCGACGCCGGACGGCGATATCGCCTGGATGGTCGTCAGCAAATATGACGAAAAAAATGTCGGCTGGCTGACCAGCACGACGCGGTATCCGGAAAGCTACGCCGCCGCCTTCAAAAACTGCCCGGCGAAATAGGGCGCGCATGAAAAAGCCCCGCCGGCGAACGGCGGGGCTTTGCATTTTTATTCCTTCACGCCTTAGAAATCGGCGCGAACGCGGAAGTAGTAGAAGCCGCCTTTATAGCCGCCCGGCGCATATTGCGGGAAACGCGATCCTGCGATGCCGGCGTTGACGGCGCTCAACTCATCCGGATCGGAATCGAAGACGTTCTGAGCGCCGACGCTCAGTTCGATCCCTTCCATCACTTCATATCCGGCCTCGAGATCGACCGTCACCTGCGCGCCGCCGAAATGCGGAAGATCGCAGAAAGTCGGTCCGGTCGACCCATAGGCGTCAAGGTGGCATTCGAAGAATTTGCCATAGTAATTGACGCGCGCCAGGCCGCGGAACGGTCCGTCGAAATGATTGAAGCTGAGATTGCCGCGCACCGCCGGCAGTCCGTCTTCAATCACCTTGGCGCGACCGTTGGAAAGCGGCGCCGCCGTATCCGCGCCGAAATCCGTCACCTTCGTGTCGGTCCAGTTGAACGCCAGCGCCGCCGTCGTATTCGATCCTTCATAGAGTTCGAAGTTCGTGTTGGCGACGACGTCGATGCCTTGCGTTCTGGTGTCGAACGAGTTGGTGAAGAAGCCGAAGCTCGTCAGGTCTTCCGACCCGTCGAAATCGGAGACATTCAGCAGGGCGTTCGTGTCGAGAACCGTCAGGAGACCGAGTGTCGTCGCGCCGCTGGTGTCGATCACCTCGCCAAGATCGTAAGTCAGGTTGGTGTTGGCGTCGGCGAAGGTGACGCCGAGCGCCGCCGCCGAGATTCCGCCGAGAAGGCCGGTCGCGGCGAGCGCGTTCCGGAAGTCGATCTGGTCGGAAATGGCGATGCGGTTCTTCACCTTGATGCGGAAATAATCGACCGTGAAGCCGACAGGTCCGAGATTGAAGGCGACGCCAGCGGTGAAGTTCTTCGATTCCTCCGGCCCAAGCGCCGGCCGGAAACCGGTCGACAGCTCGAGGAAGTCGGCGACGAATTGCCCCGCCGCGCTGGAGAGCGGAATCGTTCCCTGATCGACGAGCGTCGTTCCGGAGAACGCCGTCGTGATGTTCGTCACGTTCGACTGGCCGCCGGTCGGCGCGTGAAAGCCCGTCGAATAGGTGCTGCGAACGACGAAATTGTCGGTGACGTCGTATTTCGCGCCGACTTTCCAGTTCGTGGTGCCGCCGAAGGAGTTGTAGAAGTCTTCGTAGCGCACCGCCCCTTGAACCGTCAGGGCTTCGGTGACGTCCGCATCAATCTCGCCGTAAACGGCGTAGTTCTTCTGCGAGGTGGTGCCGGCGCTCGCCGGCGTGAAGCCGCCAAAGCCGTTCGACGAGGATGAGAAGCCCTGACCGGTCGGAAACGCCAAAGACGGCGCCGCGAGCGGCCCGAGCGCGAAGGACGCCGGATCGCCGGCGGTGATGGTGAATTCCTCGTTGCGATGTTCAAAGCCGAAGGCGAGATTGAGGTCGGATCCGAATATGCCGTTCGGAATCGCATAGGCGAAATCGGCGTTGAAATTGGTGTCCTGCTGTTCATAGGCGCCAGGCGTGAACTCGGTCGGCGTATTCGGTCCAAGGCTCGCATTGATCGTATTGCGGATGAAGAAATCGACCTGGCTGTCGCCGCGCGTGAACGAGAGATCGTAGGTGAGCCTTTCGCCGATCGTGCCGCGGAAGCCGCCGACGATCGAATAGTCCTGAACGTCGCCGCCGAAACGCGGCGTGAAGCCGCCGGGGAACATCTCAACGAAGGAGAAGCAGTTCGGATCGGCAATGATTTGTCCTAACGCCACTGGGTCGGGCAAATTGTTGACGATATTGACGACAGGGCAAGCGCCCGAGCCGTCCGCGGTCAGATCGCCGACAAGCAAGGTCGCGCCGCCGTCATTCGAGAAAACGCCGCCGCGATTGGTCGGATTGCGGAAGAAGAAGCCGCCGTCGACCGTGCGCTCGGCGTAATTGCCGAAAGCGTAAAGCTCGACCGCATCCGAAAACGGTATCGCCGCGTTGGCGAAGAGTTTCAGATCGTCGTCGACTTCCGGCTGGCCCCAGATCTGGACGTGGTCGGCGGTGATCGTGTTTACATTGATGCTGCCGACCGCCGTATTGCCGGCGGCGATCAGCGCGGCCGCGTCGGCGCGCTGCACCGAGCGGTCGGTCGCGTCGGTCGATCCGAATTCGGCGCTGAGATTGAGGAAGCCGCCCTGACCGACCGGGATCGGCAGGCCGACATTGCCGGCGATCGACCATTGGTCGCCGTCCTTGTCATAGGTTTGTCCCCACTCGCCTTCGAACGAGGCGCCGTTGTCGGAATCCTTCAGTGCGAAATTGATGACGCCGGCGATGGCGTCCGAGCCGTATTGCGAAGAGGCGCCGTCGCGCAGCACTTCAACCTGCTTCAGCGCGATCGCGGGGATGACCGAAATGTCGGCCCCTTGCGCGCCGTCGGAAATGCCGCCGCCGAGGAAGGAGATGACCGCCGCGCGATGACGGCGCTTGCCGTTGACGAGAACCAGCGTTGAATCCGGCGGCAGGCCGCGAAGATTGGCCGGGCGAACGATCGTCGCCGCGTCGGAAATCGGCTGCGTGTTGACGTTGTAGGAGGGAACCGACGTTCGCAGGATATTCTGGATGTCGTTGTCGCCCTGATTGAGCAGTTCGCTGCTGTTGATGACGTCGATCGGCGCCGGGGTATCGGCCGCCGACCGTTCGGCGCGGCGGGTGCCGACAGTGATGACGACATCAGTTGACGGATCGGCGAGTTCGCCTTCGCGCGGCTGTTGCGCCTGCGCCGGCGCGACCGCCGCCATCGCGATCGTCGCGATCGACGCGCAGCCAAGTAGGGCAAATCTTGCCCCGGAGGTCCTCATGCTCATTTTTCCATTCTCCCTTTTTCGCCCCATAAAGACGTTCAAAGCCCCCTTCTGGCGGCCCTCTTATGGTTAACGTTCCGATCCTATGAAGGTTTGCCGCGTCCTGAAGTAACAGACTGGCGAGGTTATGAGAAACTGCTACAAATGATGCAAAATAGACACGCTATTAGTGGAAAACTTCAATTGCAGACGGGAACGCATGGAGAACAGGCCGTTTAACATCCGGGTCGCCGTTCCGGCCGATATTCCGGCGATCCGCTCGTTGATGGCGCGGTCGATCGCGGAGCTGCAAAAGGGGTTCCTGACCGCCGCGGAAATCGAAGCGTCGAAGGACGTGATGGGGCTCGACACCCAGCTGATCGAGGACGGCGCCTATTTCGCGGTGGTCGAAGCCGGGACGATCGTCGGCTGCGGCGGGTGGAGCCGGCGCCGGACGCTGTTCGGCGGCGATCATTCGGCCGGGCGGGACAGCGGGCTTTTGTCGCCTGAAACCGACGCCGCCAAGATCAGGGCGATGTATACCGATCCCGCCCATGTCCGGCGGGGAATCGGCAAGATCATCCTCGCCGCCTGCGAGGCGGCGGCGAAGGCGGCCGGATTTCGGCGCGTCGAAATGGCGGCGACGCTCGCCGGCGTGCCGCTCTACGAGGCGTGCGGCTATCGCAAGGTTGAAGCGTTCAGATCGCCGACGCGGTCGGGCGTCGAGGTGCCGCTGTGGCGGATGGCGAAAGACCTCTGAGGCGCTACGGCAGCGATGCGCCGATCATTCCCGCCGGCGGCTTGACCCCGCGGCGCACCCAGACATCCCAGAGGGCGGTGCGCTCCGCCATCTTGAATTCGGTATAGAGCATCGCCTCCGAGCGGCCCTTCGCTTTGGCGGTCGCCTCGTCCAGATCGAGGCGCGGGACGAAAACGATATTGGCGCCCTTCGCCGCCGCCGGACCGTCGGCGCTGCAGGCGCGCGAATTGGCGATCACGCAGGCGGTGTCGGCGCCGGTCAAAAACGCGACGTCATAGCCTTCGCGCGTCAGCGCGCGCGCGCGGTCGGCGGCTTCGAGCAGGATCGCCGACTGGTCGACCGGCGCCAGTGAAAACAGATCGCGCGCTTCCGGCGTCGAGAAACGACCTTCTTCGATCCAGCGCGCAATCGTCGGCCCGCCGGGCTGCACCAGACCGAAGGCCGCGCGAACATCGGCCTGCGCCGTCGTCGCGGTCTTGAACTGCAAGGCGAACTGACCGGCGGACTGCGCGATGATCGCCGCCGTCCAGAACAGCGTCAGCGCGGCGACGGAGCCCGCGATCGCAACCGAGGCGCGGTCGTGGAAGCGGAAGACGCCGTCATAAAAAGGCGAGGAGACCGAGAATGCGGCGATCGCCGCGGCGAGCGCGAACAGCGGCGCGCCCTGCGCGCCGGCGATCCTGACCGCGACCAGCGAAATGACGAGGAAAATGGACGCGGCGAGCCAGCCTTTGGCGTGTTCGCGGCCGCCGAAGACGGCGGAGGCGAAAAGCACGATCGCGGTCGACGCGGCGACGCCGGCAAGGCCCCAGACGCTGCCCGCCTGCGCGACGGCGACAGCGCCGGTCAATGCGCCCGACGCCGCCTCGGCGCGCGCGATATTGAGACCGGGCGCGAACATTTCGGCGCAGAGCGCCAGCAGCACCGACGCGGCGAGCGCAACGACATAACGGTCAAGACCGCGCTTGCCGGTGAGAAACGGACAGGCGGACAACGCCAGAAATCCCAACAGCGCGAAGATCGGATGCGAGATCCAGAGCGCAAACAACATGATTCCGGCGATGAAGCCTTCAAGCCGCGCGCGCGAAGCGCTTTCATCCGCCGGCGCGCAGATCAGCGTGACGGCGAGCGCGGCGAAAAAAGCGAGGCTGATTTCCAAAGGTCCGGCGAACGGCGCGGCGACGAACGCCGCCAACCCTGCAGTCATCAAGACGGCCTGCGCCGCCGGAAAGCGCGCGGCGGCGAAATAGGCGAGCGGCGAGGCGACGAGCGTCGCAGCGAACGCCTTGGCGGCGAGATGCACCTGCCCTGGCGTGTCGAAGAAGAGATCGCCCGCCATCAGGAGCGCCAGATAAAAAGGCGAGGACGCGCTATTGATATCCGCGGCTCCGGAAACGATGGCGCGCGCGTCGGCGATCGGCGCGATGACATTGACGGTCGGAGCAAGGCTCAAAAGCGCCGGCGACAGCAGCGCCGCGAGAATGAACGGCGCGGCGGCGATCATCGAAAGAATGAAGACGAGGCTCGGCTCGCGCCAGGAATACAGCGACATCGTTATCGCGCGCGCGCGCGGCGCAGGTCGCCGCCAGGCGGGATGATCGTAGTCTGCGCCGTCATATCCCGAGGCCATTAACCCTTGCTCCCGTCGAAATGTTTCAGACTGGCGCAGGAGCGTCCCGCGCAGGTCTTTCAAGTCGTTGTTTCGCAAGAGACCTGCCGCCGGATTTTTACTTTATAGCGGCGCGCGTATAATGGTTAACCCATGCGCTCGCTCCTCCCCCTGCCGCTCGATCCCTCCTG
>Ga0155549_1155_pt2 | contig 15601 bp, 11 predicted proteins | sample RifCSPhighO2_12_FD_107206 | JGI IMG/M metagenome (GOLD analysis project Ga0155549, IMG submission 107206) | Alphaproteobacteria bacterium RIFCSPHIGHO2_12_FULL_63_12
GACGCGCTGACGAGATCGCAGGACAAATGCCCCTCGCCGACCGTCCGCGTCCGCTCGACGCGCATGAAGGCGAGCGCGAAAACTGGCTCGGGATTGCCTGGGCCGAACGGTCCGGCGCTTTCGATGATCGCCGCGAAGGCGCCCGAGACAGCGCTCGGCGCGACGACGCCGTCGATGTCGCGCACGCGCTTCATCAAGGCGCGCTCGACATCGTCCTTGCACGTCCTTTCAAGAAACGTAGCGAAGTCCTCGACCGCGTCGGCGCTGATCGAGAGTCCCGCCGCCATCGCGTGGCCGCCGCCGGAGATCAGCAATCCTTCGTTCTTCGCCTCACGAAACGCCGCGCCGATATCAACGCCCGTCAGCGATCGCGCCGAGCCTTTGCCGGCGCCGCCGTCGAGGCCGATGATCACCGTCGGCCGGTCATAGCGGTCCTTGATCCGTCCCGCGACGATTCCGATGACGCCGGGATGCCACCCCTCCCCCGCCGCGACGATCACCGGACGATCGAAAAGCCGCCGGCCCTCGATCAGGGCGATCGCCGCTTCCTGCACGTCTTTTTCGATTTGCTGGCGCTCGGCGTTCATCAGATGCAGCCGCTCGGCGAGATCGCCGCGCCGCGCCGCGTCGCTGGTGGTCAGCAATTCAAAGGCGAGACGCGCATGACCGATCCGCCCGGCCGCATTGATGCGGGGTCCCAGGAGAAACCCAAGATCGTAGGTCCCCGCCTGCTTGCTGACGCCGCACCGCGCGCCGAGCGCTTTCAGCCCCGGATTGCCGCCCCTGTTCAGGACCTTCAGCCCCTGCGCCGTCAGAATGCGCGCAAGGCCGGTCATCGGCATCACGTCGCAGACGAGGCCGAGCGCCGCCAGATCGAGGAACTGCATTAAGTCCGGCGCCGGCCGGCTGGCGAAAAAGCCTTCCTTCTTCAGCGCGCGATTGATCGCGACGATCGCCATGAAGGCGACGCCCGCTGCCGACAGCGTCGTCAGGCCCGAGCGATCGTCGGGCCGGTTAGGATTGACCGTCGCATAGGCGCCGGCGGGCGGCGGCCCGTCCATCTGGTGATGGTCGAGGATGATGACCTCTAGCCCGTCCCCGGCCGCGGCGTCGACCGCGGCGTGCGCGGCGGCGCCGCAATCGACGGTGATGATGATCCGGACGCCGCTATCCTTCAGCGTACGGAAGGCTTCGATCGTCGGGCCGTAGCCTTCGAGAATCCGGTCGGGGAGATAAACGTCGAGCTCGGCGCCGATCGCTGAAAAATACCCTTTGAGGATCGCCGAGCCGGAGGTTCCGTCGACATCGTAATCGCCGAAGACGCCGCAGCGTTCGCCCTTGATGATCGCCGCCGCGAGGCGCGCCGCCGCCCTGGTCATGTCGGCGAGGATCGCCGGATCGGGAAGACTGTCGCGCAGCGACGGGTTCAGATATTGCGCCGCCGCGCCGGCGGCGACCCCGCGCGCCGCGAGAAGCCGCGCCAGCGCCGGCGCGCAGCCGAGTTCGGCCTCGATCGCCGCCGCGTTAGCCGCATCGCCCTGCCGCAAGATCCAGCGCCGCCCCGATGCCGGCATCAACATCGACGGCAGGCCGGCGCCGTCGGTCTCTTCGCCGGGTTGAGCCTGCGCTTTGGAGGGAGCCGCGGTCCCGGTCATCTTTAGTCCTTCCTTGGCGCATCGGCTTTCGACTCGGCCTAAGCGATGGGTGGCGTACGCTCCTCCTCTACATGGGCGCGGCGCGCCGCGTCGACAGCCGCCGGCCCGCGAAGGAATTTTTCACGGATTTGGTTCGTTATCGACGGTGGATTTTGAGTTTCGAGGGCTGAGTGCCGGTATCATGGCCGAGATTGGGCGTCGGCGCCGCGGTTTTCGCGGTCGCGGCCGCGGGACTGGCGGTGAGCCCCTTCGGCGCACCGGCGATCGAGACAGGCCTCGCCTCGGACGCGCGGGCCCTTCTCCTTCACGACGAATTGGGTTTTGCGAGCGCCCGCGCCGAAGGCCGGACCCTTATCCTCACTGGAGCCGCTCCCGGTCCCGCCTCGCACGCCGCGGCGGTGAAAGCGGTCGCAGCGCTTCCGGGCGTAATCAAGGTCGATAAAGCCGGGCTTTCCATCACTGAACGGGTCAAGGCCAAACCCGTGGCGCCGGAGCCGGCGCCGACGGCGCCCATGGCAATTCCGCCCAAGACGGCTGTGCGAGCCGCCGCCGACTGTCAGGCGGCGCTCAATCGCACGCTCAACGGACGTCGCCTCACCTATCGGCTCGAAAGCGCGCGGCTCAGCACGGAAGATCGCGCGCTGCTCGACGATGTCGCCGCCGCCGCCCGTTCCTGCGCGAAGCAGACGATCGTCATCGAAGGACACACCGACGCGGCGGGGTCCGAAGCCGCCAATCTGCGTCTCAGCGAACGGCGCGCGAGAGCGGTCGAAGCCTATCTGCGGCAATTTGAACTACCCGCCGCTTTGGTCGTCCGCGCCTATGGCGAGATGAGGCCGATCGCCTCGAACAACAGCGAGGCTGGCCGCAGCGCCAACCGCCGGATCGATTTCGTCGTCGCCGCGCCATCGGCGGAACCGCCCGCAGAATCGGACTAGCGACAATCATGATCTGGCTTGCTTCTGAAATCTGGGCGCTTCTAGTTCTCGCTTTCGCGGCGGGCGCCGCCGTCGGCGTCTGGGCAAGCATCAACCGGAGCGCGACAGCGCGCGCGGGACAAGGCGACACCCTCGCGGCCGCCGTGACGGCGGCGGAGCCGGCGATCCTGCTCGACGCGCCGGACGGCCTGAAAGACGACCTCACCCAGATCATCGGGATCGACCCGGAGACAGAAAAAAAACTCAATGCGCTCGGGGTCTTTCATTTGCGGCAGGTCGCGGCATGGGAAGCCGGCGCCGCGCGCTGGATCGAACTCCGCCTCAACGAGCCGGGCCGCGTGGCGCGCGAGCGGTGGGTCGAACAGGCCGCCGTCATTTCCTGATTTTCGGCCGCTTTGACAGGGCTCCCCGCCCGTCGTACCTCCGCCCGCGTCAAGGAGAGGCCGCATGATCCCCCGCTACGCCCGCGAAGAAATGACCTCGATCTGGTCGCCGGAAACGCGCTTCAAAATCTGGTTCGAGATCGAAGCGCACGCCGCCGACCGCATGGCGGAACTTGGCGTCATTCCGAAGGAAGCGGCGGCGTCCGTCTGGGAAAAAGGCCGCAGCGCAAAATTCGATGTGGCGCGGATCGACGAGATCGAGCGCGAGGTGAAGCACGACGTCATCGCCTTCCTGACGCATCTGGCGGAAATCGTCGGCCCCGAGGCGCGGTTCGTTCATCAGGGGATGACGTCGTCGGATGTTCTCGACACCTGCCTTTCGGTGCAGCTCGCGCGCGCGTCCGACATTTTGCTGAAAGATGTCGACCGCGTTCTCGCGGCGCTGAAAAAACGCGCGTTCGAACACAAGATGACGCTGACCGTCGGCCGCAGCCACGGCATTCACGCCGAGCCGACGACGTTTGGGGTCAAGCTCGCGACGTTTTACGCGGAGTTTGAACGCGCCAAGAAACGCCTCCTCGCCGCGCGCGAGGAAATCGCCGTCTGCGCGATTTCCGGCGCCGTCGGCACCTTCGCCAATATCGACCCGTCGGTTGAAGAGCATGTCGCGAAGAAAATGGGCCTCGCGGTCGAGCCGGTGTCGACGCAAATCATTCCTCGCGACCGCCATGCGGCGTTCTTCGCCGCCCTCGGCGTCGTCGCCTCCTCAATCGAACGGCTCGCGACCGAGATAAGGCATTTGCAGCGCACCGAAGTTCTCGAAGCGGAGGAATATTTCTCGCCGGGCCAGAAAGGTTCATCGGCGATGCCGCACAAGCGCAATCCGGTGCTGACCGAAAACCTCACCGGGCTCGCGCGCCTCGTCCGCATGTGCGTCATTCCGGCGATGGAGAATGTGGCGCTCTGGCATGAGCGCGACATCTCGCATTCGTCGGTTGAGCGCGGCATTGGCCCGGATGCGACGATCCATCTCGACTTCGCGCTGAACCGGCTTGGCTCGGTCATTGAAAATCTGGTGATTTACCCTGACCGGATGCGCCAGAACCTAAACCGCCTCGGCGGGCTTGTTCACTCGCAGCGCGTTCTGCTGGCGCTGACGCAGGCCGGCGCCTCCCGCGAGGAATCCTACTCCCTCGTGCAGCGCAACGCGATGCCGGCGTGGCGCGGCGAAGGCGCGTTCCTCGATAATCTGAAAAGCGACGCCGATGTCGTCGCCCGCCTCAAGCCCGCCGCGATCGACGCGCTTTTCGACGACGCGCACCACGTCAAACATGTGGATACGATTTTTCGGCGCGTCTTCGGAACAGCCTGATCCCTCAAAAAATGAACCGCCCGGCGGGGTCAGCCGGGCGGTTCTGCCGTTCGGAGGGGTAGTGAACGGCGGGGCCGATCAGGCGAGCGCGCGCGAAAACCCTGTCTTGCGCGCGAATTTCGTAGTGCGTTTCTTCGCTTCCTTGAGACGCCAGCCGATGCCGGCGAAGCCGAGCATCATCAGCGCCCAGGCGGCGGGCTCCGGCGCATTGGTGACGCCGGAAACGCCATCGATCAGAACGCCCGGCGTTCCAAACGACGCGACATTCTGGATACGGAGCAGCGAACAGCCGGTCGCCGAGACCGTTGAGCACAGCGCCGAGAGATCAAAATTCTGGACGCCGCCGGCGCCCATGTCGGCAAAGGCCAGCGACCCGGCGGAAAAAGTCGCGACGCCGCCGATGATCTCGCCGACCGAGACGGTGACGAAGTTCGCCGCCGGTCCGGCGAAGGGGAGCAGCGTCGCCGCGACGCCGCCGCCGGTCAGCGGGTTGTTGTATTGAAGAACAAGCTCGCCGCCGGCGAGGATGAGCGCCGCGCCGCCATCGGCGGAAAACAGCGCGTTCGTCGCATTGTTGACGTTGGTTTGACTGAACACCGACGCCGCATAAGTCGTCGTCGCTGCGCGCGCCGGAAACGCAGCGAGCATCGCCGCGGCAGCGACGATGATTATTCTGGTCGCCATGGTCATGGCATTTCTCCTCGGACGTGACGTGGCCACGCCCCCCACATTCAGCAGGGAGGAGAATAATTAGTCGGTTTTAAAGGAAGCTTTCCCGGGTCTTAACAATTCTACGGACCAGGGACTTCTTTTACGCCAGCGCCAGCGCCGGCGCGCGGCGCTGCTTGAGCCGAAAGGCGAGCGCGCCGAAGCCGAGAATCATCAGCAACCAGGTCGAGGGTTCGGGCGTTGCGGCGACGCCCGAAACGCCGTCCAGCAGGAACCCGGAGCCTGGCGCCCCCCCGACGCGGATCCGGAGCAGCGAACAGCCTGTCGATGAAACGGTAGTGCACAACGCGCTAAGATCGAGCGCGTAAGTCGGGCCGAAGCCTCCCGGCAGCGTAAGATTTGTCGAGAACACTGCAACGCCGCCGATGACTTCGCCGATGGCGATCTGGACGTTGGAGCCGAGGGTCAGCCGCGCGCCGGACAGCAAGGTGTTCAATCCGGACGTCGCCTGCGACATCTGCAAGATGAGATTGCTGCCGCCCGCAACGCGCAAGATCGTCGCCGAGGCGCCGTCCGCAGCGCCCAGCGCATTGGAGGCGCCGGCGACCGAGCCGCTCGTTCCATAAACCGACGTCGCAAAGACAGCCGTCGCCGCCGCCGCCGTCTGAACAGACGACGCCAGCAGGATGGCGGCGATAACCAGCGAACGCAGCGCGTTCTCCAACTTATGCTCTCCAACGCATTATTGGCGATTATTCATGCGACGCGCGACGTTAAAACTTTTGAAAAATACGTGGTAAATAAACATAAAAACTAGCCGTTTCCGGGCGGTTGGGCTGGTTTGCTCGCCTGCTCCAGTGACGATTTCGCGAGGCGGCTGGCGCCAGATATCCAGGAGCGGGTATGGTGAAGGGGAAGTTACCGGATTTGCGCAGTGACCCGTTTCAGCGTTCCGCTTCTCGCCCTTGCCGCCTTCGCCGCGGCCCTCTTCTTCACCCAACCTTCTTCAGCGTCGGAGCCTGCGCCAGAAGCGGCGTCCAACGGGCTTGCGACCGCAATTTTCGCGGGCGGCTGCTTCTGGTGCGTTGAATCGGATTTTGAAAAACTGGATGGCGTGCGCGGCGCCGTCTCGGGATATTCCGGCGGGTTAATGCAGAACCCGACCTATGAAGATCACGAAGGCCATCTCGAAGCGGTGGAGGTGACCTATGATCCGTCAGTCGTCTCCTATCGCAGCCTTGTCGACTATCACCTGCGCCATATCGATCCGCTCGACGACGGCGGCCAGTTTTGCGACCGCGGTCCCGCTTACAAGTCGGCGATCTTCGCGGCCGACGCCGGCGAATGGGCGGATGCGCAGGCGTCGATAAAGGACGCTGAAAAAGTCCTTGGGCGGAAGATCGTGACGCCGGTGCTCGACCGCGGCGAGTTCTGGATCGCGGAAGGGTATCATCAGGATTACCACCTGAAGAACAAGCTTAAATACAAGTTCTACCGCACCACCTGCGGGCGCGACGCGCGCGTCAAAAAGGTCTGGGGCGCGGCGCATTAAGCCAGCGCCAGCGGCGGTCAGCGCCGCTTCGCGCGCCCGAGAACCAGCTTGAACAATTCGAGCGTAATCAGCAATACGACGCCCGCGCCGAACGCAAGAGCGATCTGGGCTTCCGAAAGGGCGCCGACTCGAAAGAGTTCCCGCACCGGCGGCGCCCCCAGAATGAGCGTCATCACGACGATCACAAACCCTGCGACTGCGCCGAGCGCCAGATTGGGCGCGAGAAGCGCCCGAAAAATCGATGCGCTGTAGGTTCTATTGACCAGAATGAGGCTGAAAACGACCGACACCATTGAAACGAAGGTGACGCCGCGCAGGGTCGCATCGTCAAGGCCAGCGTTGATCGAAACCAGATAAACCCCAGCGACGGCGATGAAGGCGATGACGCCTTCAAACAGGCTCCACAGGGCGAGACGTCGCGTCACCAACGGCTCCTTCGGCGGGCGCGGCGGGCGGCGCATGACATCCGTTTCTTCTCTTTCCGCTTCAAGCACCAGCGAGCAAACCGGATCGATCACCATTTCCAGAAAGGCGATATGGACCGGACCGAAGATAATCGGCAGTCCGGTCACCAACGGCAGCAGAGCCATCCCCGCGATCGGCACATGAACCGACAAAATGAATCCCGTCGCCTTGCGCAGATTGTCGTGAATGCGCCGGCCAAGACGCAGCGTTGTTACGATAGCGCCAAAATCATCATCGAGGAGAACAATCGACGACGCCTCTCGCGCGACGTCGGTTCCTCTTCCCCCCATGGCGACGCCGATATGCGCCGCTTTGAGCGCTGGCGCGTCATTGACGCCGTCGCCGGTCATCGCGACGATTTCGCCGTCGGCCTTCAGCGCGTTGACGATTCGCAGCTTTTGTTCGGGCCGAACCCGAGCAAAGATATTCGCCGTTCGCGCCGCCTCTGCGAGTTCGGCGTCGTTTGACGCGGCGATCGCCTCGCCTGTCACCACTTTATCGCCGTCGATGCCGGCGCGCCTCGCAATCGCGGCGGCGGTCGCCGGGTAATCGCCCGTAATCATCACGACTCGCACGCCGGCGTTTCTGGCTTCGGCGACAGCGGCCGCGGCGGTTTCCCGGATCGGGTCGGCAAGGCCCGCGAGGCCTGCATAATCAAAATTGAAATCGCGGGGATCTTCGGGCAACGCCCCTCGATGGACAGCGCGCGCAATCGCCAGAACGCGAAGCCCTTCGCCCGCCAGTCCATTCACAAGGTCAATGATTTCGGCTCTCCTCGACTGTCCCAGCCTGCAAAGTTCGACGATCGCCTCGGGCGCGCCTTTTGCGGCGACTAGGATCGCGCCGTCTTCGTTGCGCCAAGCCTGCGTAACCGCGAGAAGATCGGCTTCAAGCCCCCAGGTTTTAAGCAGCGTCAGGCCAGGCGATTCCGCCGATACCTCCTTAGCGAGGCGCCGAAAAGCCTTTTCCATGGGATCAAACGGATGCGGCGCGCTCGCCAGCGCAGCCGCCTCGATCATCGGCGCGAATTCGCTTTTTCGCATCATCGCGCCGTCGACCCGCGTCCCGGTGGGCGAGACCAGCGCTTCGACGCTCATGCGATTTTGCGTCAGGGTTCCAGTCTTGTCGGTGCACAGCACGGTCGCGGCGCCAAGAGATTCAATCGCCGCCGCTTTTCTTGTCAGGACGCGCGCCCGCGAAATTCGCCAAGCGCCCATCGCCATGAATACGGTGAGAACTACCGGAAATTCCTCCGGCAGCATCGACATGCCGAGCGCGATGCCGGCGAGAAGTCCGTCAAGCCATCCGCCGCGCAAAAATCCGAAAAGCAGGACAGCGGTTACGCTCGCCAGTCCGCCAGCGAGACTGAATACCGCCACCAGTCGCCGCATCTCTTTCTGCATTCGCGGCGGTTCAAAATCGAGCGAATGGAGCGTTGCGCCGATCTTGCCGATTTCACTCAGAGCTCCTGTCGCCGTAACTTCGGCGACGGCGTCGCCGCGCACGATCAGCGACCCGGAATAGACAACGCCGTCCCCGTCATTTTTCGACACCGGGACCGACTCGCCCGTCAACAACGATTCATCCGCCTGCAAGTTCGTCGACTCGATGAGGGCCGCATCCGCGGGCGCCCGGTCGCCCTCGCCCAGAATGACAATATCGCCGCGCACAACCTCGCGGCCGGCGATGCGCTGACGCACGCCGTCGCGAATGACCAGCGCCCGCGGACTTGTGAGATCGCGCAGGGTTTCGAGCACGCGCTCCGTGCGCGCTTCCTGCACCACGGTTATAATGACCGACAAGCACGCAAAGGTGAGCAGCATCGCCGCTTCGGTCCGGTCCCCGAGAAGCATGTATATGACGCCGCCCGCGATCAGCAGCGCGAGCATCGGCTCGCGAATCACCTCGCCGATGATTTTCAGGACCGTCCGCCGCCCGCCATGAGGAAGCTCGTTCGGCCCCTCTGTCAGAAGCCTGCGATGGGCTTCCGTCTCCGAGAGACCGGTTCGTAAGATCGGCGCCCCGTCCTCGATCATCGATCCCCGTGAGTGCGGCAGTCAGGCCCGCTTTGGCTGCTGCTGGCTGATGCAGTGGAACGATCCGCCGCCCGACAAGAGATGCGATGAATCGATCGCGTAGAAATGCGGGCGGTCGACATAGCGTTCGAGAATTTCGAGACACTCAAGCGCCGTTTCGTCTTCGCCCGTGAGGCCGCCATAGGACGGCATCACCAGCGAATGATTGGCGATATAGAAATTCATGTGGCTCGCCGGGACGACCTTGCCGTCAAGATCGGCCCTTCCGGGCGAAGGAATCTCGATTAGTTCGAGCCGGCGCCCGGCGGCGTCGGTCGCCGCCTCCAGCGTCTTGCGGATCGCGTCGAACACTTTCGTGTTGGGATCGTCCCTGCCGCTCGGCTTCATGCAGACGACTTTGCCGGGTGCGATGAAGCGCGCGAGATTGTCGACGTGACCGTCGGTGTGGTCGCCGAACATTCCTTCGTCGAGCCAGATGACTTTTTCCGCGCCGATCGCTTCCCTCAATACGCCATCGACGTCTTTTTCGCTGAGCGAGGGATTGCGGTTCTTGTTGAGGAGACACTGGCGCGTCGTGATGCACGTCCCTTCGCCGTCAACTTCAAGCGCGCCGCCTTCCGCGATCAACCCGTCGAAACGGCTTAGCCGCGCGCCGGCTTTCTCGGCGACGATCCCGGCCATCCGGTCATCGTCGGGCAGCAGATATTTTCCGCCCCATCCGTTGAATTTGAACGCGCTCGCGTGAAGGCCCGCCGCGCCGTCGTCGACGAAAACCGGCCCGGTGTCGCGCAGCCAGACGTCGCCGATCGGCGCTTCATGAAGCCGCACCAGTTTGGGATCGGGAAGGCCGAGGCGCATCGCTTCCGCGGCGACCCGCGCTTCCTCGCCCCGGACCAGCAGCTCGACCCGCTCGCCGCGCATCGTCTCGCCCTTTTCGTCGCCGGGATCGGGAAAGCAGATCGCGCTGATGAATTCCGCCACCTCGCTCTGCGCGGGTTCGAGATTGTCCTCCCAGAGATCGGCGGCGGAGGGCCAGCCGATCCAGACCGCGTCATGCGCCATCCATTCCGCCGGCTGTCGTCGTGGCGATTTCATGCGGTTTAAGACCTTTCCTGCGGCGGCTGCCCGGACGCGTTGATCCGGTTCGGTGCGGCGGCTATATACCTGCCTGCGGTTCAATCCGCGAGATAAGATCTTCGGGGCGGGGCGGAAGTCCCCACCGGCGGTGATTCGGCCCAAAAAGCCGTTCAGCCCGCGAGCCGAGCCAAAGGATCGCAAGACCCGGCGGCAGAGCAGGATCTGGTGCAAGTCCAGAGCCGACGGTCATAGTCCGGATGAGAGAAGATCTCACAAGCGACGCGCTTTGGCGCGAGCGCGGCGTCGCCTTTGCGGGCGGCGGCGCGTTTGCGGCAGGCGAACAAGGCTTGTGATCGCCCCGACGCTGTTATTTCGCGCTCGGGGTTTTTTATGTCTGGCGTTTCAAAAACGGTTCTCGCGGCGGCGCTGTCCTTTTCGACCGGCGGCGCGTTGGCGCAGTCGTCCGAACCGATCGACGAGATCATCGTCGTCGCCGATCCGCTCGAACTGATGGAGCTTGAAGGCAGCCGGTCGGTTTACGGTCTCGATCTTTCCTACGCCGAAATACCGCGGGCAATCTCCGCGATCAGCGATGAGACGATCGACCGTTTCAACATCCAGACCGTCGACGATCTCGCCGCCGTCGCGCCCGGCGCCTTCACCGGGAGTTTTTTCGGCGTTCCCGGCAGCGTCTCCCTGCGCGGCAATCGCGCCGACAGCTATTTCCGCGGCTTCAAGCGCGCCGAAAACCCCGGAACCTTTCCAACCCCGATCGGCGCCAGCGAGCGCATCGAAATCATTCGCGGACCGACGCCGGCGATATACGGCGCCGGCCGCGTCGGCGGCTTCGTCAATGTGACACCCCTGACGGCGCTGACGCAAAAGCGGATCGGCGACCGGGGGACTTTGTTCGAACTCGGCGGCGCGCTCGGCTCCTATGACAGGCGCGTCGTGCACGGATCGGCCGGCGCCGCTTTCGATCTCGGCGGCCGCGACGCCGGAGTCTATGCCTATGCGGAATATGAAAACTCAAACTCGTTTTATCGCGGCATCGAGCCGGAGCGCCTGCTCGTTCAAACCGCGTTCACGCTAGCGGACGCGGACCGGTACAGCTTCGAAATCGGCGGCGCCTATTATTCTTCCGAAGGCTACAAGCAAACGCCCGGCTGGAACCGCGTCACGCAGGATCTGATCGACAACGGCGTTTATATCACGGGACAAGACACCGACCTTCGCGACTTCGACGGCAATGGCCGGCTGACGCCCGACGAAGTCAACGCCGTCGCCGGTTCGTTTTTTGGAACGTCGAATATCCGCCAGTTCATCGATTTCGGCGTATTTCCGAACGCCGCCTTCACGCTCGACAGCAATGTCGGAACGGCGAAACTGGGTACGCGGACAGTTTTCGTTTCCGATCGGGACATCGCCGACGCCGAAACGGCGACCGCTTACGCCGATCTCGCCATTTCAACCGGCGCGGACAGCAAATTGCGCCTTCAGGCTTTTTACGATTCGCTCAACGGCGATCTTTACCAGAGCTACGGGTTTGCCGCGCAATATATCGCCGACGTCGTCGATCTGCGCGCCAGTTACGAGTTTCCGGCGTCGATCGCCGGGATCGGCCTCAACAATGTCGCCGGCGTTTCCTGGCGCCATTACGCCAATCAGTCGCGTCAGACGTTTCTTTCCGGCTATCTCGTGCTCGACCGGCGGGATTTGACGGTCGGGGCGACCGGCGGCGATATTTTCGACGATCCGTTTTCGGTAGACCCCAACGGAATCGGCTGGGACACCGATCTCGACTCGACCACGACCGATCTCGCCTTTTTCGCGATTTCGGATGCGGCGCTGACCGACCGCTTGTCTTTGCTCGCCAGCTTGCGCCTCGATCGCTTCACCGCGTCGTCGATCAACACCGGGGCGACGATCTTCAATCCCCTTCTCGGCTTCACCCGGTTCAACGGGGATGATTTCAAGACCAGCTATGAAGCCTCCCTGCGGTACGATCTCGGCGGCGGCCTTAATGCCTATGCGACTTACGCCGAAAATAACGCGCTTGAGACCAATGACGGCGGCGGCATCGAAGTCGATCGCATCTTCCAGCATAACTTCGTCGCCGACTCCTCGCTGATCGAAGCCGGTCTCAAGGCCGGCCAGCGCGATCTGTTCGCGTCGCTTGCGCTCTATCGCCAAAAGCGCCAGCGCAGCGATCCGTTCGGCAATCTCGACACGGAAACCGCGAAGGGGCTTGAGGCCGAACTGAAATATCTGATCAGCGACCGCTGGAGCGTCACCTCGGCGTTCACCCTGCAGGAAGCGAAGATCGGCGCGCCCGGCCCCTGCGGCTCAGGCAATGGCGAATTCATCGTGCTGCCGCCGTCGCGGCTCGGCATCGCGGGCGTTGACGGATATGGCGGGCTTTTCGCCGCCCTGAACGCCAGTTGCCTTCCCGAGCTGCAAGACGGCTACAAGCGGCGCACCGCGCCCGATGTCATGGGTTCCGGCTTTTTGACCTACACCTCGCCGAAAACGCAATTCGGCGTCTTCGGCGCGACGGCCGGCATGATCTATGTCGGCGAAACCGGCGGCAAGACCGAAAACGCCATTCGCCTCCCGGATTATGCGCTCGCAAAGGCGTCGCTCTTCTGGTCGAACGGCGATTTCACGCTGACCGCGCATGCGGACAATCTCTTCGACAAGAGATATTTCCTCCCCGTGCAGAACGTCTATGAGGAAGTCGCCGTTCTTCCCGGCAAGGGCCGCGAATTCTCCATCACCCTGAAAGCGTCGTTCTGATGGAAGAACGCATGACGCCTCGGGCGATCGCGCTGCTTCTGGCGCTCGGTGCGATCTTTTTCCTGATCACCGCGACGACCTTCGCTTCGCTCGGCGTCATCTTGCCGGCGATGATCGCCGAATTTCGCTGGAACTGGGGGACCGCGGGGCTCGGCTTTACAATGCTGGCGCTCCTTACAGGAATTTTCAGTCCGGTCGCCGCGGCGTCGCTCGAACGATTGGGCGCCCGCCTTCACTACGCGCTCGGCGGCGCCGTCATCGTCGGCGGCTACTTTCTCCTTGGCGCGGTCTCGAATGTTGCGGCCTATCTTGTCGCGACATCGATGCTGGGCGCCGGGTTTGCGCTGCTCGCAAATGTGCCCGGCACCTATATTGTCGGGCGCGCCGCGCCGCTCAAATGGCGAAATATCGCGATCGGCGGCTATCTCGCGGCGGGCGGCGCCGGCGGCGTTTTCGGGCCGCTAATGGCGAATGCGCAGGTGACGGGCGGCGGCGACTGGCGCGGCTACTGGTTCGCATCGGCGATAAGCGCGGGCGCGATCGTCGCCGTCATCGTCGCCCTTGTTGACAAGTCGCTGGCGCAGGGTCCCGGCCTTCAGCGCGGCGCCTCCCCCGAGGCGCAATCGTCAGACGCCGGATGGTCGGCGCGCGCGGCGATGAGGACGCCGGCCTTCGCGATTATTTCAGCGGCGTTGACGGTCGCCTATTTCTGCGGCGTCACGGTCAGCACCTGGTCGGTCGCGCATCTTCAAAACGCCGGTCTCGCGCCGGCCTTCGCCGTTTCGATGTTCAGTCTTTATTCGGGCCTTAACGCCGGCGCGCGCGCGGCTGGCGGCGCGCTCGTCCGGGATATCGACGCCAGGAAGCTGCTGGCGGCGGCGCTGCTCGCCAATGTCGTCGGCATGACCGCGCTGGCCTTCGCGAAGTCGGCGCCCATCGCCATCGTCTTTGCGGTGTTTGACGGGTTCGCCTTCGGCATGGCGCTGTTCGCCTCGACCGCGTTGCTGATCGATTATTTCGGATTGAAGAACAGCCCAGCGCTGCTCGGCGGCGCCAATCTCGCGGCGACGATCGCCATGCTCGGGCCGACGATCGCGGGGCAGACCGCGGACCGCTGGGGCAGCTTCGCGCCGATCTTCATGATCTATGCGTTCGCGGCGCTGGTCGCGGCAATCGCGGTCATCGCCATGAAAAAGCCTGCGCAAGGGTAAAGCGCTTACATCCGTTCCGGCGCCGGCATGCCGAGGATATCGAGGATGAGATCGAGCTGGCGCCCGGCGGCGGCGGCGAGCGACATGCGTGACGCGCGCAGCGCGCCATCCGCTTCATCGGCGATGCGGCAGGCCGCGTAGAATTTGGAAAACGCCTGCGCCAGATTGAAGGCGTGCTCGCACAGATAATGCGGCAGGCGCTTGTCGACCGCGTCCTTAACGGTCTCGCCGAACAGCAAAATCGCCAGCGCGAGATCGCGTTCTTCTTTCATCGTCACGCGAAAGGCGCCCGCCGCCCCGCCGGCGGCTTCGGCCTTTTTCAGGACCGAGCGCACGCGGACGCTGGCGTAATGGAGATAGGGGCCGGTCTTTCCTTCGAACGCGATGAAGCGGTCGAGGTCGAAGATGTAATCGCTGGTGCGCGGATTGGAGAGGTCGGCGAATTTCAGCGCCGCAAGGCCGATGCGGCGGGCGACATCTTTGGCTTCCGCCGCGTCATAGCCGTCGGCGTAACCGCTTTCTTTAAGTCGTTCTGACGCGCGCTCCTCGACCATGTCGATAAGGTCGCGCAATTTCAGAACGCCGCCGGCGCGCGTCTTGAACGGTTTGCCGTCCTTGCCGTTCATCGTGCCGAACCAGAGATGTTCGAGGCGGTCTTTCGGATAGATGCCGGCGATTTCCGAGGCGCGAAACACCTGCTCGAAATGGTCGCGCTGGCGGCCATCGACGACATACAAGATCCGGTCAGGGTGAATGCTGTCGCGGCGGTCGACGATCGTTGCAAGATCGGTGGTGCCGTACATGACGCCGCCGTCGGATTTGTAGAGGATGAGCGGCGGATATTCCTTCTTGTCGTCGGCGCGCGCCACGTGAATGACCACGGCGCCGTTATCGTCAACCGCAACGCCCGCCTTGCGCAGGCCCTCGACCATCGGCGCGATCAGCGGATCGACATCCGCCTCGCCCTTCCAGAGATCGAAGGCGACGCCGAGATCGGCATATTCGCGTTCGATCGCGGCGCGCGAAATATCAATGAAGTGCCGCCACAGCGCGCGATAGCCGGGACGGCCGGCCTGCAGCTCCGCGGTCGCCTCGCGGGCTTTCCTCGCGCGCTCAGGATCCGCTTTGCATTCGGCGGACGCCTTTGGATAGAGCCGCTCCAGATCGTCGATCGTAACCGGCGATTGCGCCGGATACGGACCTTCAAATGACGCGTCGAAATAGGGAAGGTTTCCCTGCTCCAATTCGATTTGGGTGATCAGCTGGCCCATCGGCAGGCCCCAATCGCCAAGATGGATGTCGCCGATCACCCGGAAGCCGGCGAACCCGAGAAGATTCTTAAGACACTGACCGATGATCGCCGATCGCAGATGGCCGACATGCAGCGGCTTGGCGACATTGGGTCCGCCGTAATCAAGAACGATCGTCTCGTCGACCGGCGCCAGCC
>Ga0155549_1124_pt2 | contig 15578 bp, 12 predicted proteins | sample RifCSPhighO2_12_FD_107206 | JGI IMG/M metagenome (GOLD analysis project Ga0155549, IMG submission 107206) | Alphaproteobacteria bacterium RIFCSPHIGHO2_12_FULL_63_12
TTGCGGCCGCCGCCGCCGGGTTTTTTATAGGGCGTCATTTAGCCCCTATACCGGGAATTGAGGCCAAGCGGAACAAAGGGTTACAGGCCCGATTTCAATGGTTGCGCGCCATCGCCGGCGCGGCTATAGACCCGCGTTCTCCTGCGCCCGCGAAAGCTGGCGCAACGTCTTCGATTGGCGTTTCCGGACGTCGCTCGCGGATCCCCTGGAGGGGTGGGAGAGTGGCTAAATCCAGCAGACTGTAAATCTGCCAGCTTCGGCTTACGGTGGTTCGAATCCACCCCCCTCCACCATTTTTCGTCAGATGCCGCCAGTCGAAACGCCGGTCAGCCGGCGACGTACCCGCCGTCGATCATATGCGCCGAGCCGGTGACCGAACGCGCCTCGTCGGACGCCAGAAAACAGACCATCGACGCGACCTCCTCAGCGGTCGGCAGCCGCCGGATCGGATGGCGAGCGGCGAGATCGTCCCAGCCGTCCTCCGGCAGATTGTCGTTGAGGGGCGTGCGCACGAAGGTTGGGCAGACGGCGGTGACGCGGATGCCGTGGACGCCCCAGCTCAACGCCGCGCTTTTGGTCAGGCCGACGACGCCGTGCTTGGCCGCAACATAAGGCGCCGCGTCCGCAAAGCCGACGACGCCGAGAATGGACGCCATGTTGACCATCGCGCCGCCGGAAGCCCGCATCCACGGAAATGCCGCGCGCATGGAATGGTAGACGCCGGAGAGATTGATCGCGATCGTTCGATTCCAGAATTCGACGGTCGCGTCTTCCACGCGCGAATTGTCGCCGCCGATGCCGGCGTTGTTGACCGCGATATCGAGCCGTCCGTCGGCTTGCGAAAATTGCCGCACGGCGTCAGCGATCTGCATTGGGTCGGCGACATCGACCCGCGCGGCGAAGGCTCGTCCGCCTGCCGCGGCGATCTCCGACGCAACGCGCTCCGCCTTCTCGCCGCTGATGTCGAAGACGCCGACGCGGGCGCCGCCATTCGCCAACATCTGCGCGCAGGCCCGGCCGATTCCGGATCCGGCGCCGGTGACGATCGCCGATTTTCCAGCAAAACGATTATCGACATTCATAAATCAGGCCCGGGTGAGACCGGCGAGCATCCCGCCGTCGATCATGTAAACGCCGCCGGTTGCAAATTTCGCCGCGTCGGAAGCCAGGAAGGCGAACATCTCCGCGACATCGTCAGGTTCGGCGTAGCGCTTTAGCGGTATCGCCTCGATCAGCGCGCGGTGCATGGCCTCGCTGTCGTCCGGCGAGAAACCCTGCTCAAGCGATCGCATCATGCGCGTCTCGACCGGACACGGATTGACTGTATTGACGCGAATTTTGAACGGCGCGCCTTCGAGGGCGGCGGCGCGCATCAAGCCGATCAGGCCGTGCTTGGCCGCCGTATAGGGCGCGAGGCCCGCGGCCCCGATTTTGCCTGACGTCGACGAGGTCATCAAAACGGCGCCGCCGCCGCGCGTCTTCAGGGCCGGAAAACAGGTCTTCAATCCGACAAAGGCGCCGGTCATGCTGACCGCCATCACCTTCTCGAATTCGCGGACGGTGAGCGATTCAATCGGCTTGACGTCGCCTTCGATGCCGGCGTTGAGGATAGCCGCGTCGAGCCCGCCGAATGCGTCGGCGGCAAGCCGCACCGCGGCTTCCATGTCGTCGACATTGGTCACGTCGCATCGCAGCGATCGGACGGCGTCCGTGTTGGCGATTGCGGCGGCGGTGCGCACCAGTCCAACCTCGTCGACATCGGCCAGCACGACTTTTGCGCCTTTTCGCACGAACATCGCCGCGGTCGCTGCGCCGATCCCACCGGCGGCGCCGGTGATGATTGCTACTTTGCCAGTCAGGGCGTTTTTCATGATTTAATATCCACTTCGATCAGGAGGGTTCCGGCGTTTCGGCCGTTAAAAAGGTCAGCGAACACGGCGGGCGCCGCGCTAAAGCCCCGCCTGATGTCGATGCGATGAACGACCTCGCCGCGCGCCATCCATTCCCGCAGGCGACCAACGGCTTCACACACATGCTCGAGATAGTCGCTGCGCAAGAATCCCTCGATGCGAATCGATCCGTAAACGACGCGCATCATGTTGCGCGGGCCTTCCGCCGTCGCATCGTCATTATATGAAGCGATCTGCCCGCAGACGACGATGCGGCCGCGCCTCGCCATGTGATCGACCGCCGCCTGAAGAATGTCGCCGCCGACATTGTCAAAAAAGATGTTGACGCCATCTGGACAAAGCGACTTCAGGCGGTCGCGGACATTCTCGTTCTTGTAGTCGATCGCGGCGTCGAGCCGGCAGGTTTTGAGAAGCCATTCGCACTTCTCAGATCCGCCGGCGACGCCGATGACTCTCGCCCCGAGAAGACGGTAAATCTGCGCCGCCGTCGCGCCTGTCGATCCCGCGGCGCCCGAGACGAGCGCGACATCGCCGGGCTTTGGGGGCGCGACGCGCGTAACGCCGAAATAGGCGGTTTGCGGATTGAGCCCGAGCGGCCCCATCGCCTCCGTCAGCGACATGTCGTCCGCCACACGCGAAACATTGCCGCCGGCCGGCGCGATGATTTCATAATCGCTCCATGACCCAAAATAGGTAAGCCGGTCGCCAGGCCTGTACGCGGCATGTTTCGAGTGGACGACTTCACCCGCTGCGGGCGCCATCATCGGCCGACCGAGCGGCTGGACAGGAAACAGGCTATTGGCTTGTCCGCTCATCCAGTTGCGCATTGTCGGCGCGCACAGAAAGAGCCGATTGCGGACAAGCAATTCGCCGTCCTTGAGGTCGCGGCTCGAAAGCTCGCTTTCTACAAGCTCGAAATCTCCCGGCGAGGGGAGGCCGTGCGGCCGGGTCTTCAGGAGCCATTGACGATTCCTCACCGGATCGCTCCCTTCATTTCCTTGGCGCCCAGACATAGCTCTCGCCGTCAGGGCGCAGATGTTCGTACTCTTCGCGAATATGGTCGACGGGCCAAACCTGCGCATATCCGCCGGTGCGCGCGGGATCCGTGTTGCGCCAGCGTTTCAGCTCCATGCGGGCGAGCTGGCTCCGATGCACTTCATCGGGGCCGTCGGCGAGGCGCAGCGCGCGCGCCATCGCATAGGCGGCGGTGAGGAAGTGATCGTTCGATGTGCCGCCGCCGCCGAAGGCCTGGATCGCCCAATCGATGATCGTGCAGGCCATGGTCGGCGCAGCTATCTTGATCATGGCGATTTCCGCTTTGGCTTCCTTGTTGCCGACCGTGTCCATCATTGTTGCGGTTTTCATTGTCAGAAGACGCGCTTGCTCGATCATGATCCGCGCTTCAGCGATGCGCTCAAGCGTCGTCGCCTGACGCGAGACTTCCGTCCCGAAGGCGGTCCGGCTTTCAACCCGCCGGCACATCCGTTCAAGAACACGCTCGCACATGCCGATGAGACGCATGCAGTGGTGGATGCGGCCGGGGCCAAGGCGGCCTTGCGCGATCTCGAAGCCGCGCCCTTCGCCGAGCAGCATGTTGGAGGCCGGCACGCGCACGTTCTTGAAGACGACTTCTGACGCCCGGTCCGGCACACCGTAAAATCCGAAGACGGGGAGGGGCCGCAACACCTCGACGCCGGACGACTCTTTTGGCACGAGGATCATCGATTGCTGCTTGTGGCGATCGGCGTTCGCCGGATCTGTCTTCCCCATGAAGATGAGGATCTTGCAGCGCGGGTCGGTCGCGCCCGTCGTGTACCACTTCCGGCCGTTGATCACGTAAGAGTCGCCGTCCCTGACGATAGAGCTTTCAACATTCGTGGCGTCGGAGGAGGCGACTTCAGGCTCTGTCATTGCGAAAGCGGAGCGGATCTCGCCCGCCAGAAGCGGCTTGAGCCATTTTTCCTTCTGCGCCGGTGAGCCGTAGCGCGCGAGCACTTCCATATTGCCGGTGTCCGGAGCGGAACAATTGAATACCTCCGGCGCCATTAGCGAGCGGCCCATGATTTCGCACAGCGGCGCATATTCGGCGTTCGACAAGCCCGCGCCGTCGTCGCTGTCCGGGAGAAAGAGGTTCCACAAGCCCGCCGCCCGGGCTTTCGGTTTCAGCTCTTCAATGACAGGCTGGACGCGCCAGGGGCCGCCGATCTCCGATTCGCGATAATAGCGAAGTTCATTCGGATAAATGTATTCGGCCATGAAGTCGGCAAGGCGCGCTTCGTAATCGCGTACTTTATCGGAACCTGAATATGTCATCTTTTTACTCCATGCAGATCATCGGGTTTTAAATCGGCGCGCGACGGATCGAGATCAATAACGATCTTGCCGGTTGCGTCGCGTGTTTCGACAAGACTGTAGGCGGCGCCCGCATCCTCCCAGCTGAAACGCCGGCGATCGACCAGCGGACGCAAGACGCCTTCATCGGCAATAGCGGCGATATTTTTCAAGATTCGCCCATGCGCATCGCGGCCGGCGCCCGTCAGCATCGGCAGGATCATGAAAATGAAATGGAACGATAGCCCCTTTTTCGCCGCCGCCTGAAGGTTTTGTCCCGTCCGGCCGCTGATGGCGACGATATGCCCGTTGTTTTTCGCCGCCGCGACCGCTGGCTCAATCGAATCCTGTCCGGCGGCGTCAAAGACGACATCGAAAAAGTCGCGCGGAAAAGCGTCATGGGCGAAAAGCTCGTCAGCGCCGAAGCCGGCTGCGATCGCGGCTTTGCGGGCCTGCGTGGTGGCGACGACATACGCGCCGCGATATTTGCCGAGCTGCACCGCGATATGACCAACGCCGCCCGCGCCGCCAAAGACCAGGAGCTTTTGCCCGGCGCGCAACGCGGCGCGATCAAGGCCTTCCTGCGCGGTGATGGCAACCAGAGGAAGCGCCGCGGCCTCGCGGAAACTGAGCGAGCGCGGCATTCGCGCCATCAGCCGCACATCGACCGCCATCGCTTCGGCAAGGCTGCCGCCCGGCATGCCGGCGACGCCGCCGGCGCAACCGAACACCGCGTCGCCCGCCGCAAATGACGAAACGTCTGGCGCAACCTTCTCGATGACGCCGGCGAAATCGGAGCCGAGAACCGCCGGCGCCGCGGGCGCCAGCGCGCCGCCATGGCGCATCAGCTTGCAGTCGATCGGATTGACGCCGGCGGAGACGACCCGCACCAAGGCGCATCCCGGCTTCAGATCGGGCGCTGGCAGTTCCGCGGGCTCAAATGTCGCCTCTGCGCCAAATCGGGGAACGACGAGCGCACGCAAACCGGGCCTCAGATCCGCACAAGGACTTTCGCCTGTGAGCCGCCGCGTTCGAGCGTGTCGAACGCATCTGTGACTTTCTCAAGCGAAGCCGATCCGGTCACCAGCGAGGTGAGCCGCTCCGGCGCCGCATTGATCATCTTTGTTGATTCGGCGAATTCGTCGGCGCTGTAGGCGTAGATGAATCGCGTCGTCAGTTCTTTTTGCACCATGATCGCCGGCTCAAATCCGTCCGGCTCCATGCAGACGCCGACGACGACGATGAAGGCGCCGACCGGCGCATCCTCGCAAATCGAGCGGACCATGCCGCTTTTGCCGACGCATTCGAAAATGATCGGGCGTTTGCCGGACTTGCCGGTCATGCGTGCTGCGCTCGCATCCGACATGCCGATCGGCGCGCCCTGTTTCTCCCACCATTCCCGCGTCAACTCAGAAGACGGCGCGATGACGTGATCGGCGCCCATCTGCTCGGCGAAACGCCGACGATTAGCGTCCGGATCGACGGCCAGGATCGGGCCAAGTCCCAGATGACGCAGCCGCGCAATAACGAACAGGCCGACCGGCCCGCAACCATGCACCGCGTAAGCGCAGCCAGGACCCGCCGGCGATGCGGCGACGGCGTGAATGGCGACCGAAAGCGGTTCCGACAAAGCGGCGACATCGGTCGGCACATTGTCCGGAACCTGGAAAATGGCGTTTTCATCCAGCACCATCGCTTCAGCGAAGGCGCCATTCATGTTGTTTGAATAGCCGAGAAGTTCAATGCCGCCGGGACCGACCGCGAAGGGGAGGCCGACAACGCGCTCGCCGACGGGAATGCGGCGCTTCGATCCGGGACCATAATCGATAACTTCACAGCAAAACTCATGTCCCATGACGACGGGCTTGTCGGGATCCATGAAGTCGTTGAAGCCGGCGCGATGCAAGAGGTTTGCAAGATCATGCGCGTGATGGCGCGTGTGCAGGTCGCTGCCGCAAATGCCGCAAACCAGCGGCTTGACCAGCACCATTCCAGGTCCAGGCGACGGGTCGGGCAGGTTTTCGAGCGTGAATCGTCCCTTGTGAAATACCGCCGCGCGCATCGTCTGCTCCCGAAGGCGGCCGGCTCCGAAGAGCCGGCCGGGTTAGTAGGCGTAGATCAGAAGTTCACGGACAACGTGCCGCCAAGCCAGCGCGGCCGCTGATAGACGATTTCACCGGCGCCGCCGACGCTGCTGAGATCGAAAGCATTGACCTCGTGCCGGTTGTCAAACACGTTCTCCAACCACACCGTCAACGTCCAGTTGCCGCTGTCCGGCGTGTAGCCGATCATGGCGTCCGTCGTATGCCCGGAGCCGATGCGGTTCGATTCGTTGTTGAGTGAGTCGCGGAACATTTTCGACCGGCCGCGGCCGCGAACCTGAACGAAAGGCTCGCCGTTGAAAGCGTTCCACGTATAGCGGACGAGATAGTTGCCCGAGACTTTTGGCGACAGGGGGAGCTTGCTCGTCTCGTTGATGTCTTTCGGCACGGCGCCGGTCGGATTGGCGATGCCGTAGACCTTAGAGTCGACATAGCCAAGACCAAGGATGACATCGAGTCCGTCAACCGGGTTGGCCTGCAGCTCGAGTTCGCCGCCCCACACCTTCGTATCGTTGTTGGTGATGACGTTGGTGATGCCGATCAGCGTCGTGTGCTGCATGTCGTTGTAATCATAGTAGAAGCCGGCGCCGTTGAACCGCGCCCGACCGCCGAGCATCGAGGCCTTCCAGCCTGCTTCATAGGCGTTGTTCGTCTCTTCGCCGTACTCGCGCAGCGCGGCGGCGGTGCCGTCGACGTTTCCGGTGATGAAGCCGCCGCCCTTCACGCCGCGGCGATACGCGGCGTACAAAAGAACGTCCTCGGTCGGCTTGAAATTCACCTGCGCGTTGGCGCCGACCAGCCCTTTGTTGAAGATGGCGCCTTGGCCGTCATTGGCGACGTTGAGCGACGTGGTGTTATCCGGCGCCTGCAGGACGATCTGACCGATCGCAAGGAACTCATCAAGCGTCGTCGGCTTGGCGATCGAGAACGGGATCGTGCCGTAACGCGCCGCGTCGAAGCTGTCGATCACCTTGTCGTCCTTGAAGTACCGGGCGCCGCCGATGAAGGTCAGCTGGTCGGTAAGGTCGAATTCGGCCTGGCCGAAAACCGCCCAGCTCTTGAGGTCCTGTTGGTCGCGGAAATACTGACCGTAAAGTCCTCCGGCGAAGGGCGAGGTCGCCGCGTCGAAGAACAGCGGCGTCACCGCCACAACATCGAGCGACTGCTTGAGGTAGTTCGCGCCGGTGACAAGCCGGAACGGCCCCTTATTGTAGTTGGCGCGAACCTCCGCCATCCAGTGTTTGGATTCGCTCAAATTCGAGAAGAGGCACATCGGACGAGGCGTGTGATCGCAGTCTTCGATCTCGTCCTTGGAATTCTTCAGCCAGCCGCCAATGGCGACAAAGCTCAATTCGTCGCTCGCCTTTACGTCAAGGCGGCCGAGATAGTGGGTGAGCTTGGCGTTAAGTTCGTTCGGACCGTCCGAGTTGACGACGTTCGTATCGCCCGCGCCGATATTCGCCTCGCTCTGACCGTAAGCGTCCGTCGGAAGGCGGAAAGTGCCGACCCGGCCGGGGATCGGGCCGGTCTGAATGCCTTCTTCATTGCCGCCCGCCGTCGGGCCCATACGGCCAAGCTCTACCTTGAAGTTGAAATCGATCATGTCGGACGGCTGGAAACGCAACTGCATGCGGCCGGCGCGGAAGCGCTCTTCGCCGCCTGTGCGCCAGGGCGATTCCTGATTGATGTTGCGGACATAGCCTTCGCTGTTGCTGGTCGACAATGCGCCGCGAACCGCGAGGTTCGGGGTAATGCCGACATTCACAGCGGCGGTCGACCGCACGAGTCCATGATCGCCGACGGAAACCGAGGCGTTGGCGCTCTTGTCGTCGAATACCGGTTTTCGCGAGTAATAGTTGATGGATCCGGCGGTCGAGTTGCGGCCCTGAATTGTGCCTTGCGGTCCGCGCGCGACTTCGGCCCTTTCCGTGTCGAACACCATGAAGTCGGATTGGCCGGCGCCGACCATGTAAAATTCGTCGACATAGGTGGTCACGACCGCCTCGGTCGTGTCCTGAAAGTCCGGCTGGCCGACGCCGCGGATCGTGATCTGGGTATTAAATCCCGGCGACGCGTAAGAGCGGACGATTTCGACGTTCGGCGTGAGCTGCGTGATGTCGCCGGCGGTATCGACGCCCATCAATGTCAGCTGTTCGCCGGAAAAGGCGGCGATCGAAATGCCGACATCCTGAACGCTTTCCTCGCGGCGGTTCGCCGTGACGACGATTTCATCGCCCAGAACGCTGCGCGACTCGTCGGCTTCGGTTCCGGCTTCCTGTGCAATCGCCGGCAAGCTGAGCAGGATCGCGCCGCTGCTCGCGGCCATGAAAAGTCCAGTTTTCCTTGAGAATTTCATTATTCCCTCCCGGTTACGGCGACTGCGCCGACCAATTCAGCCCAATTCCCATTGTCGGTCTGAGCACGGGTTGTGAGTGCGATCACATCCCCGGTGGGCGCAGGTATTGGCCCGGCAATAGGCGTTAACGATAAAATCCCGTAATAAGTCGTTGGTCAAGACCATTAGATCAAATTGTCAGACAAAAAAGTTCCAACTGTTGCTAAAACCGCTCGAAAAGGGTGGCGTTCGCCATCCCGCCGGATTCGCACATGGTCAGGAGGCCGTATCGGCCTTTGGCGGCGTCGAGCGAATCGAGGAGCGCGGCGAGAAGCCGACCGCCAGAGGCGCCGACCGGATGCCCCAGGGCGATCGCGCCGCCCAGCCGGTTCACTCGTCCGAGATCGACCTCAAGTTCCTTGGCGAAAGCAAGGACGACGGCGGCGAACGCTTCGTTGACTTCAAAACAGTCGATGCGGTCGAGCGAGAGGCCCGCGCGGCTCAATAACTTTCGCGTCGCAGGCATCGGCGCCGCCAGGTTCAGCGCCGGATCGTCTGCGGCGACAGCAAAGGCGAGTGCGGCGGCGCGCGGCTTAAGCCCCAACCGCTCGGCAGTTTTTTCTTCCGCAATCAAAATCGCGGCGGCGCCGTCAGTCACCTGACTAGCGTTGCCGGCGGTCACCACCCAGCCAAGTTCAGGATGGGCGACGGCGAGCGCGTCCGTGCGATAGGCGGACTTCAGGGCAGCGAGCTTTTCGAGACTGGTGTCGCGCCGCAATCCTTCATCGCGCGCGACGGTGACAAGTTCAGTCTCTCTTTGATTCTTGATCGGGACGATGCTGCGTGCCGTGACGCCCGCATCTTCCGCTTTGGCGGCGAGCTGGTGTGAGCGCAGCGCATAGGAGTCGAGCGCGCTACGCGAGAGAGCCCAGCGCGCCGCAATCATCTCGGCCGAAACGCCCTGATGCGGCAGGCCGTTCGGATATCGCGCGCGAAACAGCGGGCCTTCGCTGTCCTTGCCGAGACGGTTCGACCGCATCGGAACGAGGCTCATCATCTCGACGCCGCCGGCTATGACGACGTCATAGGCGCCGGCGATGACGCCTTGCGCCGCGAAGTCGATCGCCTGCTGCGCGGAGCCGCATTTTCGATCGAGCGTGACGGCAGGAACGGTCTCGGGCAAGCCGGCCGCGAGTACCGCCTGGCGCCCTATATTTCCCGCCTGCTCGCCGACCTGAAGGACGCAGCCGGTGATCGCATCTTCAATCAGCGCCGGGTCAATTCCGGTGCGCGCGACCAGCGCTCGAAGCACCTGCGCATAAAGATCGACCGGATGAATGCCGGCGAGCGCGCCGTCGGGGCGGCCCTTGCCGAAAGGCGACCGTACGATGTCGATAATGACCGCTCGCCGCGCCGGCATCGCCTTATCGTTCCAGTCGTAGCGACAATTGCGCGGACGAGACCTGCACCAACGGCGCCGTCGCGACGCGCATCAGGCGCTGGATCTGTTTCAGCTCCGGCGTGGAGATCAGCGGAAAGTCGAGTTTGATCGCGCCTTCTGCGCGCATGAGGGCGAGGTCGGCTTCGGGAACGAGCGCGCGCAAGATCAGATCGTCGTCGTCCTTCGCGCCATACCGCCGCCGCAACTCCTCAATCGTCGGTTGCTCGGGCGGGCGCGCCAGCACATCCTTGGCGCGCGGCGCGGACATGATGCGATCCAGAATGTCCGCGTCGATTGGCGCGACGGGTTCGCCATAGAATTTCGCGGCGTACTGAATGACCTCGTCTGGAATGACTGAATATCTCTTGCCGGTGACGATGTTCAAAACGGCCTGAATGCCGACGAGCTGGCTGAACGGCGTCGCCATGCCCGGATAGCCGAGTTCGCGCCGCACGCGTGCGGTTTCCTCAAGGACGTCCGGCAGCCGGTCGAGCATCCCATGTTGGGCGATCTGCGCACGGAAGGTCCCCATCATCCCGCCCGGAACCTGATGCCGGATCGAGAGCGCATCATACTCCGCGAATTGATCGACCAGCAAATCGGCGCCCTGGCCGACCGCCCGGAAATGATCGGCGACCGGCTGGAACAGCGACTTGTCGAGCGAATGGGTATGCCCCATCAGTTCGATATTCTTCACCATCACTTCCGTCGAGGGCACGGAGGGGCCGTTGGCCATCGGCCGGCTCGCCGTATGCAGAATGGTGACGCCATAGTCGATCGCGTCGCAATAGGCTTTCGCCGACATGTTCAAGAGATTGTTGGCGTGAAATTCGATCGGCTTTCCGCGCGATTTGGCGATGATCGCGGGCAGGAGAGTCGAAAGACGGTCTTTCTCGAGAACGCCGGCTGTATCGTAGAGAAGGATAGTGTCGATTTCGGGAAGCGCGGCGAGTTTTCCCGCCTTGTCGGCGAAAAACTCATCGCTGTGCACGGGCGATAGTGCAAACATGATCGCGCCGGCGACTTCCGAGTTGAATTCCTTGGCCACCTTGGCGAGGCGATGGACCTTGTCGATGTTGAAGAGAACGTCGTAAATCCAGAACGACCGCGCGCCATGCCGGTTGAGCTGCCGCATCCACGCGTCCATCAGCGCGTCTGGCGTCACCCCGAAACTGACCGCCGCGTTGGAGCGCATGCCGCTGCGAAGGCGGGAATTGGGCATCGCGGCGACGAGGGCGTCCATCATCGCCCAGGGATTTTCGCGGCACCGGCGGATCAGCACTTCGAAATGGTGCGAGCCCGTCAGATCGACGACCTTAAACCCCGTGCGATCAAGCAGGGGCGCCGCCGGAAGCGCCATGCCGGCCTGCATGCGCATGCCCCACAGGCTTTGCTGACCGTCGCGCATCGTTGTGTCGAGGAATTCGATTTTCGCCATAAGGGCCTGACGCGCGCTCCAGTTATTTTACAGCTCTAGGGCTTTTCGCCCTTGATGATCTTGTCGCGGATGATGCGCCGCATGATCTTGTTGGCGGCGCTTTTCGGCAGCTCCGGCCAGATATCGATCTCTTTGGGCCGCTTGTAATTGGCGAGCCGTTCGGCGGCGAAGCTGAGGATCGCAGTCGCATCGAGGTCGGCGCGTCCGGCGACGACAGCGTGAACACGGTCGCCCCATTTTTCGTCCGGCAATCCGATCACCGCCGCTTCGACGACGCCGTCAAAGGCGAGCAGCACATCCTCGACCTCGCGCGGATACACATTGTAGCCGCCGGAAATCAGCATGTCGTTTTTGCGGTCGAGAATATAGAAGAAGCCGTCTTCGTCTTTCTTGCCGATATCGCCGGTGTGCAGCCAGCCATTGCGAAACGCTTTCTCGGTTTCCGCCGGCTTGCCCCAATAATAGGCCATGGTTTGCGGTCCCCGGCAGACAATTTCACCGATTTCGCCCGGCGGCAGCGCCCGGTCGTCATCGTCGAAAATGTCGACGTCGCAAATCGTGAACGGACGCCCGCAAGAACCAATGCGATCGTGTTCATTCGGCTTCAGGCAAGTGATCACCATCGGGCTTTCGGCCTGACCGTAGGACTGCGCGAACACCTTCCCAAACCGCGCTTCGGCCTTCTTCAGGAGATTGGGCGAAATCGGCGATGCGCCATAGGCGATCCGGCGAAATCCGAGATCGGCTTTTGCGAGTGAAGGATGCTCCATGATCATCGCGAGCATTGTCGGAACGAGGAAGGTCATGTTCGTTCGCTCGCGCGCGGCCAGCGCGATAAACTCGCCCGGATCGAATTTCGACATAACAAAAGACCGGGCGCCGCGAACGAGCGACGGCAGAAAAAACGCACCGGAGGCGTGCGCAATCGGCGCGGCGTGAAGGAAAGTGTCTCCGGCCCTGATGTCGGGCACAAGGTCTGTCAGGAAGGCGGAGAGTTCGGCGAGTTCGCCGCGCGTTGTCAGCGTCACCGCCTTTGACTTTCCGGTGGTTCCGCCTGTCCACCCGAGGCGAAGCGGCGCGTCGAGCGTCCGATCGACGGCGCACGGCCCCGCATCGGCGGCGGCGATCACCGCGTCTAGTTCGCTGACATTGACGGCGATTTCGACATCGAGATCGGGGACAGAGTCGACTTTCAGAACTGCGCGGCAGCCGCTGTCGCCGAGTTTGTATTGATGGTCGGCCATCGTGTCGCGAGTGTTCATCGACACGCGCACGAGGCCGGATTTGGCGAGGGCGTAATAGGCGACGAGACAGTCGATCCCGTTCGGCATCAACACGCCGACACGGTCGCCGGGCGCGAGACCCCGCGCCAACAACGCATTGCCAAGGCGATCGGTCAACTGATCGAAATCCCTGTACGTGACGACGCGATCGCCTTCGACAAGGCAGGGCGCATCCTTGAAATGCACCGCCGCGCGCCGGATCAGTGAACCGATTTGCATTAGCGCGCGCCTTTTCCGTCGATCGTCCGCGACCCGCGCTGCTCCGCCCGGTATAGCTCGTCGGCGAGCGGGCTTTCGTGATTGTATTTCACCCATGTTTCGCAGAGGAACCGGTAACGGTCCTCGCAAACGGTCGGGGTGAAGGCGCGAGCGCGTTTGTTGTATTCGTCGAGCGTCAGGACGCCTTGCGTCGTCCGGTAGCGCTCGTTCTTTTTGAAGCTCGATCTTCCCTTCTGGATCGGCCCGACCGTCGGCGCGTAATCGTCGCCGGCGAGAACTGAATAGGGCAGCGGCGTATAGAGTTTTTTTGGGGCGTTTGAGTGCATCGCCATCGTGTAGGGACTTGCCTGCTGGCTCGGCAGTGAAACGCTCCCGACAAGCTCGCCGAGCACGCCGGCCGCGAATTCGTCATTGAGTATCGGGCGAAAGCGGTCGGCCCGCGGATCGATCATCAGCCAGTCGTCAACCTCGAACACGCCGGCGACATGCGCAATTTCCTTGCAGATGTTGAAATAGACGAGGGCGCCGGCGTCGATGAACTCATCGCGGGTCCAGCCGGCCATCTTGAGCCACAGGCGGTTGGTCGCTTCCTTGAAGATTTCATTATATCGATTGAACGTGTCGGTAAGCTCCTGCTTTGATCCCATGCCGACCGGGATGAAGCCGTCGGACAAGGCGTCCGACGCATAAAGCCCGACGCCGCACAATTTTTCAGCCGTGAATTCGGGCTTCGATTCAAAGCTTCCCCAATCGTCGACGAGATAAAAATGACAGTCCTTCACCGCCATCGGCACGGTGAGATTATTGAACGGCACGTCTTTCGCGACATCATCAAGCCAGGGCAGCGAGGTTTCCGACAAATCCATGAAATCGCGCACGATCATTTCGGAATTGTCGCGAAGCCGATACGGCCCGTGATTGGTCAGGCTGATCCGGCTTTCGCATGAAACCAGAAACCCGTACTGCGACACCGTCGCCAAAAATGCGTGAGAAGCGTCATGCAACGGGTCGCCGGGCGCGCAGGCGTGCAGGTCCGCCTCGAATACTTCAAGCCGTCGGTCGGGGAGGATTTGCGCGCGGTGAGCAAAACTCGAATTGTCGAGATGCCCGTCATTGCGATGCCAGGAAAGCATGAAACGCTTCCAGAAATCCATCACGGTTTTAACGTCGTCGAGCGCGTCCTGCGGGCGGATCATGCCCATCGAGATCAGCCACTCCCGGCCGAGCAGATAGAAATTCGGCAAGCCCCAGGCGATCGACGACGCCTGAAGCTTCGCCCCCATATTGCGGGCGCGATCGCCGATCTCCTCCGCCGTCATGCGCGCTTCGACTTTGCGCAATAATTCAGGGTAGCGATAAAATGCGTTGAGGTAGGACAGCATCATGTAGGGGGAAACAGGAAAGAGTTTCGATCCCTGCACCGTCCGCGTGAGGCAGAGCCACAGCGTTTCATCCGCGCACGCCTGAATAAGGCGGTTGGTCTCGAGAAGTTCCACATAGGTCGGGCGTGCGCCGGTCATTTCGCAAGCCTCCAGACGCAGGCCGTCATTTCCGCACCGCGCTGGTAAGCCTCGGCGGTCTTCGCCAGCGCGGTTGTTTCAATTTCAATGCGGTCGCCGTCGAGAATGCCGCTGATTTTCGAGTTCATGAGACAGGGGATGCCGTATTCCCGGGCAAGGATTCCCAAATGAGAACGGACGGTGCCGCCAGCGCAAATGACGCCGGCGAACCGGTCGATGATCGGCGCGGTCAGCGTACCGCCAGAATCGTCGATGATGGCGATCGTTCCGTCGGGGACACCATCGCGCATGAAGGCGATGACCTGTTCGGTCGTCCGCACGTAGCGTGCGACGCCGATCGTGTTTGTCGGCGTGCGGGTCACATTATCGCCGACGCCGCGCTGTTCGCGGCCGTCCTTGTCCGGCGCGGCAATCACCGCCTCGGGATGATTGATGCTGAATGACCCGGCCTCGCCCTCGTCGGCGACATAGATTTCCGGGCGCTCACGCCGCGAGATCATGGCGGTCCAGCCGAAGCGATGGCCGGAATCGAGGATGGTCTTTTCGATCATCTCGAAATCGGCTTGCGTGATGGCGGTGTTCGACGCCCCGAAAACGAAGGCGTTCCAGTCCCCACCGCTCTCTTCCAGCCGGCGGCGGACAAGATTGCGGACGAGGGCGTGGGTCGCCTCGACGAGCGCGTTGGCGGGTGGCTTGTCGTAGCGGTCCCGCTCGACAAAAAGCTTGGCCATGGACGCCTCCAAAGCGCTGAAAAGCACAGAAGAATCGCTAAGGCCGGAGGGAAAATCTGTCAATAGATGTTGCACGATATTGTCAGACAAGATTTTGCCCTATAGCGTCTTTTCCAGACGGATTGGAGTTCTGCATGGGACGTGTCGATCGGAAGGTTGCGCTCATTACCGGGGCGGGCAGCGGCGTCGGACAGGCCTGCATGTCGTTGTTTGCCCGGGAAGGGGCGAGCGTTGTCGGTGTCGGCCGCACCCTCGGCACGCTTCAGTC
>Ga0155549_1099_pt5 | contig 15546 bp, 17 predicted proteins | sample RifCSPhighO2_12_FD_107206 | JGI IMG/M metagenome (GOLD analysis project Ga0155549, IMG submission 107206) | Alphaproteobacteria bacterium RIFCSPHIGHO2_12_FULL_63_12
TCGCTGATCAGGTCGCGGCGTCCGAAGCCTCGATCCTCATCACCGGCGAGTCCGGCGTCGGCAAGGAAGTCATCGCCAAATATCTGGTGTCGAAATCGCGCCGCGCCGACAAGCCGATGATCTCGATCAACTGCGCGGCGATCCCGGAAAACCTGCTGGAATCGGAACTCTTCGGCCACGAGAAAGGCGCCTTCACCGGCGCCGTCGCGCGGCGCATCGGCAAATTCGAGGAAGCCGAGGGCGGCACAATCCTCCTCGACGAGATTTCCGAGATGGATGTGCGCCTGCAAGCCAAGCTCCTGCGCGTGCTTCAAGAACGGGTCGTCGACCGCGTCGGCGGCGCCAAGCCGGTCAAGATCAATATCCGGGTCATTGCGACCTCGAACCGCAATCTCGCCGATGAGGTCAAAAAAGGGAATTTCCGCGAGGATCTCCTGTTCCGCCTCAACGTCGTCAATCTCCATGTGCCGCCGCTGCGCGAACGTCCCGCCGATGTCGTCGCCCTCGCCGAACATTTTGCGAAGAAATATGCAGCGCTCAACGGCGTCGCGGCGCGCCCTTTGTCAGACCCCGCGCGCCTCGCCGTCGCCAGCGCGAAATGGCCGGGCAATGTCCGCGAGCTTGAGAACGCGTTGCATCGCGCTGTCCTACTTTCCGTCGGCGACCAGATCGAAAAGGAAGCGATCCGCCTCCCCGACGGCTCGGCGCTGGCGCCCAAAGTCGCCGAGATTTCCGATCCGTCGACCGGCGTCTCGCTGGTCGGCAAAACCGTCGCGGAAGTCGAACAGGCGCTGATCCTCAAGACGCTCGATCATTGCTACGGCAACCGCACCCATGCGGCGACGATCCTCGGCATTTCGATCAGAACGCTGCGCAACAAGCTGAAGCAATATTCCGATGACGGCGTCGCCGTGCCGTCGATCGCCGCCGAACGCGCGGCGGGGTAGATCATGCGCGACGTCAAATTCCGCGAGGCCAGATTGAAGTCGGACTCCAGAGGACAGAATTCGGCGAATTCGCGCCTGCGCCTGGCCGAGCGGAAATAGAATGTCCGAGACGGTCCTGAAATCGTTTAGCCTACCGTCGCCTTCGGCGATCCGGAGCCTCGCGCGCAGCGATGTCCTCCTCGCGGCGGCGATCTTGTCGATGCTGGCGCTGCTCGTGCTGCCGGTGCCGCGGTTCCTACTCGACTTGCTGCTCGCTTTGTCGATCACGCTATCGGTGACGGTGCTGATGACGGCGCTGTTCACCAAGAAGGCGCTCGAATTCTCGACCTTCCCGGCGATCCTGCTGATTTCGACGATTTTCCGTCTCGGCCTCAACGTCGCCTCGACGCGGCTGATCCTCGCCGACGGCCATCAGGGACCGGATGCGGCCGGCCGCGTCATCGAAGCCTTCGGCGGTTTCGTGATGCAGGGCAATTTCGTCATCGGCATCATCGTGTTTGCGATCCTGGTGATCGTCAATTTTGTCGTCATCACGCGCGGTTCAGGCCGCATCGCCGAAGTCGCGGCGCGGTTTTCGCTGGATGCAATGCCGGGAAAACAGATGGCGATCGACGCCGATCTCTCCTCCGGCCTCATCAACGAGAGCGAGGCGAAGGCGCGCCGCAAACAGCTTGAGGACGAATCGAATTTTTACGGCGCGATGGACGGCGCCTCCAAATATGTGCGCGGCGACGCGATCGCCGGTCTCCTGATTACGCTGGTCAATATTCTCGGCGGCATTTTCATCGGCGTGTTGCAAAACGGGCTGACGCTCGGCGCGGCGACCGAGAGCTACACGCTGCTGACCGTCGGCGACGGCCTCGTCAGCCAGATCCCGGCGCTGATCGTGTCTGTCGCGGCGGGTCTTCTCGTCTCGAAAGCCGGCGTCGACGGCTCCGCCGACAAGGCGCTCGGCGCGCAATTCGGCGCCAATCCGACAGCGCTCGCCATTGTCGCGGCGGTGCTAGCGATCTTCGCCGTCCTTCCCGGCATGCCGTTCATTCCGTTCATGCTGCTGGCGGTCGGTGTCGGCTATGTCGCTCTGACGCTGACGCGGCGGAAAAAGGCGCGGGCCGATTCCGACACAAAAAAAGCGCAGTCGTCCGTGCGCCAGAAATCCGAAGACGATCCCGCCTCGATGCTGGCGATGGACGATCTGCGCATTGAACTCGGTTATGGCTTGCTGCCGCTGATCGCCGACGGATCGGGTCCGAAGCTGACCGACCAGATCAAGGCTCTTCGCCGGGCGATCGCGCAGGACATCGGTTTTGTGGCGCCGCCGGTCAGAATTCTCGACAATATGCAACTTGGGCCGAACGACTATGTCATTCGCCTCAAGGAGCAGGAAGCCGGTCGCGGCTCGGTGCGCCCCGGCCAGTTCCTGATCATGGACCCCGGCGGGAAGCGTCTCGATTTCGTCGGCGAGATCACAAAAGAGCCAGCCTTCGGTCTCGACGCCATGTGGATCGACGAAAGCCAGCGCCAGTCGGCGACCTTGCGCGGCCTGACGGTCGTTGACGCATCGACGGTGCTGACGACGCACCTGACTGAAATCATCCGCGCCGAGGCGCCTGCGCTGCTCTCTTATGCGGAAACCAAAAAGCTGCTCGATACGCTCTCCGACAAGCATCGCCAGTTGGTGACCGACATCGTGCCAAGCGTCGTCACCATCTCGACGATCCAGCGCGTGCTTCAGGCGCTGATCGCCGAGCGCGTGTCGATCCGCGACCTGCCGTCCATTCTTGAAGCGATCGCGGAAGCCGCGCCCGGCAATCCCGGCGTCACACCGATCGCCGAACATGTGCGGGCTCGCCTCGCACGGCAAATCTGCGGCGCGCTCAAAGGCGCCGATGGCGCAGCGCCGATCGTCACGCTTTCCCTGGACTGGGAGCGCGCCTTCGCCGAAAACCTCATCGGCGCGGGCGAAGACCGCCAGCTCGCGATGGCGCCGTCGAAAATTCAGGAGTTCGTCGCCGCCGTTTTGCGCAAGCTTGAAGACGCCGCCGCGTCCGGACATGCGGCCGCGCTGGTGACCAGCGCCGGCGTTCGCCCGTTTGTGCGTTCCGTCATCGAGCGCGTGCGGCCGCAGACGATCATTCTTTCCCAGAACGAAATCCACCCGCAAATTCGCCTCAGAAACCTCGGCTCGGTTTAGGCGCCGGGCGCAAAAGTGGAAACCGGTTTTGCGCAAAAAGGCGCGCTGAAATAATAGCTTGATCATCGGTCGCGATTCAGAAATCGCGACCGATGATCAAGGCGCCGCACGGCTGGAAGCCAATTATTTGAAGCGCGCCCGGCGCTTGCGCCTTGCATGCAGAAGTTCGCCGACGGATACTGACCGCCTTCGCGGAGTTGCGTCCACCCCATGATGAAGTTCATCGCCTCGACCGCCGACGCCGCCAAGGCGAAAGCAAAGCGTGCGCTCGGCGATCATGTAACGATCGTTTCGGTCCGGAACCTTCCGTCCGGCGATTTTGAGGTGTCGGCGACGGACGGACCCGCGCCCGCCATGCCGCCCCAACCGGTTGAACCGCGCTATGGCGAACACACGCGTCAGGTGTTCGATGACGCGCCGGTGCGCGGCGCGCAAATGTCGACGGGCTCGCGCCTCAACGAACCGCTGGAACAAAAGTTCGGACAGGATGCGCTGCACAGGCTGTCGAACGACCTCTCCGGCCGGCCGCAAAATTCCGGGCCGATCGACATGACGGACCGCACCGCGCGCGCGATGGCCGACGCGCTGCGCCCGCACAGTTTCTCCGATGAGCTGATCGCCGCCATCGTCGACGGCGCGCGCAAGTCGGAAATCGACGACGATCTGCGCCGGCTTGAAGTCGGGCTCGCTGAAGTCTTCGATTTCGCGCCGGTGCATTTCTCGCCGCTGTCGCCGATCATGCTGGTCGGGCCGACCGGCGCCGGAAAAACGTCCTGCGGCGCCAAACTCGCCGCGACCGCGCTCAACCGGGGATCGACCGCGTTCATCATGTCGGCGGATGTCGGCCGCGCCGGCGCGATCGACCAGATCAAGGCCTATGGCGACGCGCTGGGCGCCGACTACTACATCACCGAAACGCCCAATGACGTCGCCGCCGCGCTGCGTTCGAAACGCCCGACCGGCGCCGTCGTCCTCGATACGCCGGGCATCAGCCCCTATGATCCCGGCGATTTCGCGGCGCTAAGGTCGTTTCGCGAAGCGACCAACGGCGAGGCTGTGCTGGTGTTGCCGGCGAGCGGCGATCCGGAAGAATTCAAGGATTGGGCGGCGGCCTTTCGCGAGTTCGGCGCCAAGCGCCTCATCATCACCAAATTCGACGCGACGCGCCGGATCGGGGCGGCGCTCGGCGCGGCGCACGCGGCAAAACTCGCCCTCGCCCATTTCTCGCAGTCGCCGTTCATTTCCGAGGGGCTTCTCGACGCGACGCCGGAATTCCTTGCGCGCCGCCTGCTTGCCGGGCGGCCGACCCGATTGAGTTGAGCCGGCCGATTGCGGCCAAGTCGCGGCATTATTAACGATTGATTGAGCATAGGCGGCAAACGCCGAAAGCCGCGGAAGCACGCCCTTAATAGCGCCGCGTCATGATGCGACCTGAACCTCGCAGGGGAATAATCATGCGCCGCATCGCCCTTCTTTTGTTTTCACTCCTTCTCGCCGGCTGCGCCGGCGGCATGTCGAAGAAGGAGTGTCTGTATGCGGACTGGCGCGCCATCGGCTACGAGGACGGCGCGCAGGGGCGCGACGCCTCCGCGATCGGCTCGCGCCGCGTCGCCTGCGCCGACAAGGCGAAAGTGACGCCGGACATGGAGGCCTATCTCTCCGGACGGGAAAAAGGCCTCGACCAGTTCTGCCGGCCGGCCAACGGCTTCGACTACGGCTCGCGCGGCTACAGCTATACGGGCGCATGCACAGCCCGCAACGAAGGCGCTTTCGTCGCCGCCTATGAAAAAGGCCTGACGCTGTTCGGGCTGGTTGAAAATTACAACGCCGCGTCGAACGCGCTGGCGAGCGCGCATCAAGATCTCGAAAATATCGACCACTCGATCGCCCACGCCCAGGCGGCGCTGGTCAATCCGCTGACGCCGCATCCCGAGCGTCTCGATCACCTCGCGGAGCTTAAGACGCTTTACGGACGGCGCGACAAGGTGCGCGACGCCATCCCCCATCTCGTGCGTGACACCGACCGCGCCGAAGCCGAGCTTGATGACTATCGGCGCGAAATGGCCGACCGCGACTACGCCAGGGCGGCGATGCAGGCGAGCGAGGCGAGCTATTAAGCCCGCCCGACGATCAAGACGGCATAAACAACGGCTATTTGCGCGGTCGCGCCTGACGGCCTAGGCTGCCCTGATCTCGTCCCGATACCGGACGATTTAAGGGAGGACTCCATGAAATTCGCGCTCATCGCAGCGATGTCGTTCGCCGCCATGCCGGCTGTCGCGCAGGAATCGCCGAACGCCCTCGCCGACGCCTTTGTCGCCGCCGTCGTCGCCGAAGACGCCGCCGCGCTCGCCAATCTCTATACGGATGATGCGGACAGCTACGATCCGTCAGGCTACGTCCAAAAGGGGCGCGACGAGATCGCCGCGACGTGGCAGTCGTTCTTCGACGCCTATGACGGATTTGCCGCATCGCTCACCCGGAAGGGCGAATACGCCCTCGACAAGAATAGCCATGCGGCGTGGGGCTTGTGGACAATGTCGGCGACGCCGACCGGCGGCGGCGAGGAAGTCGTCTGGAACGGCCGCTTTCTCGACCTTTCCCTTAAAACTGATGAGGGATGGAAATACCGGGTCGACCACGCCTCGATGCTGGCGCCCGCGCCGGTGGAAGAGGACCTGTAGCGCGTCGCCTTAGTCCAATCGCCGGACCGTGCGCGCGATCGGATCGAGGATGACGCCGGCTTTTCCCTTTTTTTCCGCATAAGCGACGATGTCGGCGGTGCCGCCGGGACCAAGCGCCGGGGCGCCATCCCAAACGAAGACCATCCGGTCGACGAGATTGACGACGCGTTTTCCTGATCTCAAAAACGCGTCGTCCTGAGTGGCTCCCTTCACGCGAACGATTTTCCTCGCCCGCTCGCAAAATTGGTCGAATGACGGCTTGTCGACTTCTTCAAGTTCGATGCGGCCGCGACAGACAGGAATGACCGCGACCAGCCGCTTGCCGTGCTGAAGGACGGACGCGGCGAATATCTGGTCCGCACCCGGCGCAAGCGAGGTGTATCCCGCCGCAATCCGCGTACGCACGACATATTCGTCGATACGCGCCCGCACCCAGTCCCAGTCGGCGCCGTCGCGGAAGCGATGGCCGGATACTCCGATCTTCATCGCAAGATTATGGTTTGTCCGGCGATTTCGAGCGCTGATGCGCCTCGCCTTGGTTCCGCATCTCCAGAAACACGTCTCCCCCTCAATATCGCAGCGCACCTATCAACTATCGCGATTAAGCGCATAATCGCTCGCCGGATCAAGAAGCGGATGCCCCGCCCCTTCGCACCCGCAGCATCGTTTGCGCCTCGACGCCTGCTGATTTCCCCCTGTACTATCGAGATGCGGGGCAGGTGAACAACAGAGGGCTAACTGAAATGGATATGATGGACTTAATCCTGAACGGCGCGGGCGGCGCGATTATCGGGCCGCTGGTTGCGCAATTCCTTGGCGGAAAGCATCAAAGCCTGATGATGCGGGTGATCGCCGGCATCGTCGGCGGGCTCGGCGTCGGCGCGGGCGCGGACGCGGCCGGCATGGGCGCGATTCTCGGCAGCGATCAGACGATGCAGATGATCCAGTCGGTGCTGGAAGGCGGACTTGGCGGCGGCGCGCTCGCCTCCCTCTCCGGGATGCTGAAGAAAAAAGCCTGAAGGGCTGAACCATTAATAGAGCGGCGCCGCTGGGTCAGCGGCGCCGCTTTTGATTCAGTCCATTTTGTTGATTCAGTCCTCGCGGTCGAGCCGCTCGAGAAAGCGTGCAGCGGCGCCGCGTCCGCCGATGCCGAAGGCGAGCGCCGACGCCAGCGATACGGCGCCGAGGATCAGCACGAAGCCAGCGTAAATAATATCTTCGCCAAGGCCCATCTCGCGGATGCCGATCGCGGTGACGAGCACCATGATGCCCCATTGAACGGCGGTGCCGACCAGTTCGGATCGCGCATCGCCGGCGCGGCGCAAGGTGTTGGCGACAAACCGGCTGATCGGAATGCCGGCGAGGATGACGATCGAGCCGAGCAAAATCTGGCCGCCGACCGAAAGGATCTGGCTGAGCGCCGTCGACACCGGCTCGATATTGAGCTGTTGCGCGGCGGTGATGGCGCCGACGATCAGCATCGCCGCCATCGCGATATTGGCGACGACGACGGTCGGCGTGATCATCGACGATTTCGGCGCTGCTGCGGCGTCGTCGACGACCTTGTGTTCGATCGCAATCCCGAGCTGGCGCCAGAAATTGTCGAACCCGATGCCGGTCAGGACCGAAATGATCAGCGAGCGCATGGCGCGCGCGAACAGGGTGAAGACAAAGATGACGAGCACGGCCGCGATCAGGCTCGGGATCGCGTTCAGCATCGTCTGAAGCATCGATGTCAGCGGCTCGGAAATCGAATCGATCGCCAGCGCCTCAAGGCCGATGATGAAAGTCGGGATGAGAATGAAGACGTAGGCGATAAGACCCGCGGCTCGGGCGATTTCCTTGCCCTTGATGAGGTCGCCGATCTCGACGCGTTTGGCCGCATGATCGATCGGCGCCGCCGACAAAAGGCTGGTGACGGCGCGCAGCGCGACAGTCGCGATGACAAAGCCGATGCTGACGACGATGCCAAAAATGACGACGCGCGGGAAATATTCCTCGAGCCCCCGCATCATGTTGTTCAACGGCGCGAGAAGCTCCGACAGACCTAGATTGTCGAGGATCATCGGGATGAAAAAGAGGATGATCAGCCAGAAGGTGGCGGCGCCGAGGGATTTGCCGAGCGACGGATTGCCGGGGCCCATGGCCTCCCTGTTCGCGGCGGCGCCGATTTTCGAGTTGTCGACGCGCTTGCGGACGAATTCGGAAACCAGCCGGGCGATCACGAGCGCGGCGACTGTCAGGCCGAGGGCGACCAGCACGTTTTGCAGATTGTCGCCGACAATCGCCATCCAGCGGTCGAATTCAACTTGGATCTGATCCATCATTATGTCGCTCTCCGGCTTCTGGTGCGGACCCTACGGCGAGTCGCTCGCCGGACCTGTGGCGCGGGATAGCAGGCCCGGCCCCCTTGGGGCCAGCGGAAAATCCCCGTTTCCCCTCATACGGGCGCCCGGTGATGAATTCCGCCCCGCAAGGGGCGCGGAACGCGCGTCGTCTTCGGGAAGCTCAGCGGCAATTTGCGCAACGACCTGACGGCCAGATAGGCGAAACACTCCGCCTCGATCGCGTCGCCGCTCCAGCCGATATCGTCAGCAGCGTGAACGTCGCCGTCGAGCGCCATGCGCAGCGCCTCCATCATCGCCGGATTGCGCCGCCCGCCGCCGACGACGATCCAGTCGCCGGGCGCCTCGGGCAAATGCGGAACGGAAGCCCGGATGCAGCCCGCAGTGAACGCCGTCAATGTCGCAGCGCCATCGACCGCCGACAGTTGAAGGACCGGGTCGATCTTGAAATCATAACGGTCGAGGGATTTCGGCGGCTTTCGGCGGATAAAAGGATTGAGGAGCATCATTCGCAAAATGTCGGAATGAACCTGTCCGGCGCGCGCCGCGGCGCCGTCCTTGTCCATCGCCTCGCCGGTCTTCAATTCCATCCACTGGTCGACAAGTCCGTTGCCCGGTCCGCAATCGAACGCGATCAGATCGAGATCGCCGCCGCCGGCCGGAACAAAAGTGATATTGGCGACGCCGCCGAGATTGATGACGCCGACCGCGCCTTCCGGCCTGAGCGCACGGACAAGCGCGCCATGATACACCGGCGAGAAAGGCGCGCCCTCGCCGCCCTCCGCGATGTCGGCGGCGCGAAAATCCGAAACGACGTCGATCTTCAATTCCTCGGCGAGCGATTTTCCGTCGCCGATCTGCCAGCTCCGCCCGACGGTATCGGCGCCGCGTTTGGGACGGTGCAGGATCGTCTGGCCGTGCAGCCCGATGACGTCGATTGCGGTCCGCTTCAGTCCGGCTTTTTCGAGCAGCTCGGCGATCGCGATCGCATGGGCCTGCGTCACCTCGCCGGACGCCTTTCCGATATCGGCGGCCCCGTCCCGGCCTTCGAGCGCCGCCTTGATGGCGCGCCGGATGAAAATCTTCAGATCGCGGCTATAGGCGACGAAATGCGTCTCGCCCCGCTCGATGACATCGACGCCGTCGGTGGTGAGGATGGCGAGGTCGATCCCGTCAAGCGACGTGCCGGTCATGGCGCCAATGGCGGTAAGGACGGTCATCCGGGCGTTTCCTCGGTCTGTCGGGAATGCTATGGTTCATGGTGCAGGGGTTCGAGGGGCATGCAAAATGAAAAAGCTTGCGGCGCTGTTACTCTCCGCTTTTTGGTTCGCGGCCGGCGCATCGGCGTCCGCACAAGATGACGAAATCATTGTAACCGGATCACGCATTTCGAGTTATGAAAGCGACACGGTGCCCGTGATCCATCTGAACCGCCGCGCGGACTTCATGGTCATCGAGGTGATCGTCGAATCCGACTCGCGCGATGCGAAAGTCAGAAAGGATGAGGTCTTCAAGGCGCTGACCGCGCTCGCCGACCGCGCCGATCGAGACCAGAGGATCGATCTCGGGATCCGGAGAACGTTTGAAACCGACAATGATGAAATGCAGGTCGTCGAGCCCTTCAGCCGCAATTCCATCCGTGATGAAATATTGAGCGGCGGCGCCCGCGTCGACACTTCCAGAGCCATCGTCGTCGCCAAGACGCCGATCGATGCGGGAGATACTTTTGACGCCGCGCATGCGCGCCTTACGGCGTTCATTAAAGGCGCCGTCGTCAACGGCCGCGCAACCGTCACGGAGAATGACGACCCGGGCCTTAGCATTGTCGACATCGGGCAATATCGAACGGCGCTGCTGACCATGCTCGCGGCGGACAACAAGGCGGTGCGGTCAGTCTTCGGCGATGAATATAAAGTGTCGATTTCCGGACTTGAACAGCCGGTGCGCTGGCGCGTGACCGGGCCGCTCGATCTGGCGATCTACTTTCCTTATCTTAGTTCAACCGCGCCGAACTGAGGCGCCGGCGCCTATCTCAGCTCGCGCAATCCAGGCCGCAGCTTTTCAAAATCCTGCGGCGGCAGGAAGCCCGGCTGATCGCCGACGATATCGGCGTCCGCCGCCGGCAAACCCGAGGCGGTGAGGACCGGGTTCTGGCCTTGCGGCAACGCGAGGTCGCCAAGATCGTGCGTCTCGTCTTGGTCGGGCGCGGTGGGTTCAAGGGTCGGCTCCGTGCGTATGCCCGGCCGGCCTTTCGCCGGCTTTGCCTTCGTCGCCTTCTTCCCTTCGTTTTCGGCGTTGAACGAGGCCGTTACGGCTTCGACGGCGGCGCCGACGGCCGGCGCGGGGCGGATCGCGCGCCCCAGATTGAACCCCGCAAGATAGGCCGCGAGCCACGGCGCAAAGCGCGCGGCGAAGTCGAACATCCGATCGTCAACTTTTTTGATCTGGTCGTCGATATTGAGACCGAGAAAATAATCGGTCGCCATGGCGATGGTGAACAGAACGATCAGCAGATGCACATAGGTGAAATGGACAAAGCGCGCGAGCAGCTTTCCGGCGTAGCCGGCCGCCCCGCCCGAATGACGGCCGTCATAGCGCCAGCGGCCGATCAGCACGCCCGCCAGCGGCATCAGCACGAGATACGCGATCATCGTCGCCGGAACGCGGGCGCCGAAAAAGTCGATCAGACGGTAATATGGATCATTGCGGACGATGACCGCCCACAGTGCGGTGATGCCGGCGAAAACCAGCGCGCTGGTCAGATAGCCATGCGCCTCGCCGGCCCCGCCGGCGCCAGACCCGCCGGTGTCGGAATTCTTCGTCGCCATTACCCCTTCCCCTTACGCCACGGGGAGAACCTAGCGAATCTTTCCGCCAGACACAAAAAGGCGCTCCTTCCGTCGCCGGAGGAGCGCCCTCATCAGCCCTTGCGGGTCAGCCGTTAACGGCTGACCTTGAGGTTTGCCGCAGACGTCTTGCCGCGGTCCGACGCGAGTTCGTAAGAAATCTTTTGACCCTCGTTGAGGCCGGTCAAGCCAGCTTTCTGGACGGCGGTGACATGGACGAAAACGTCCTTGCCGCCATCATCCGGCTGGATGAAGCCGAAGCCCTTGGTCGCGTTGAACCACTTCACGGTGCCTGTCGCCATTCTGATCTCCTGATCTAATGGTCCGGCCGCATCCACGAAGGTATGGCGGTCCGGACCGGCGGTCGATAGCGCATACGACATGTATGCGCCGGTTAGGGACCTGCTAGTTCGGGAGGCAATTCAGAAAGCGAGGCTAGGCCGGGACAGCTTGCGGGTGGAAGGCAAAGTCCAGGTTAGGCTAGGCATTGTCGAATTCGGCCCAAAATAGTCTGGTCACGATCGTCTAAATAATGGCCCTCGGACAAGTTCGCAAGGACCGGCGGGGGCAAGGAAGCGAAAAGGGAGAAAGCCGATGCGTATGCTGATCTTCGGTGTGGGACGCGTCGGCGCAAGCCTAGCGCGGTATGCCTCCCATCTCGGGAATAGCGTCGAGGTCGTCAGCCATGCGAAGGCGTCCAGCGATCGGACCATGGTCGCCGCCCTGGTCGGGAATGCCGACCTCATCGCGGCCGCCATTCCGGACGACCGGATCGCCGCCTGGCGGGCCGAATGGTCAGGGGCGATCGCCGGGAAAACCGCCATCCATTTTTCCGGCGCGCGCAGCTTTGACGGCCTGCGGAGCTATCACCCGCTTTATTCGTTTCCGCCGGAGCCGCTGGCGCCACAGATCATGGGCCGGATCGCCATCGCCCGGGAGGAAGGCGCGCCGGCCTTCGCCTCGATCCTGCCGGGAGCGACCAACCCGGAATTTGTCGTGCGCGCGGCGGACCGCGCCTATTACCATGCGCTCGCGGTGCTGTCGGGCAATTTCGCCGCGCATCTGTGGAACGAGACCGCGAAGGGATTTTCGGCGCGATTCGGCTTACCCCCGGAGGAAATCCTCGGGTCCTATCTCGCCGGCGTCGTCGATCGCTTCCAGGAAAGCCCGTTCGATTCCCTGACCGGCCCGGTCGCCCGGCGGGATGCGGAAACCGTCGCCGCCAATCTCGCCGCCCTCGCCGGGGAGCCGCGGCTCAAAGCCCTCTATGAGGCCTTCCTAGTGAGCGCCTGGCCGGACCGGCCGGGAGCTGCGGGAAACGCCCGATGAAAGCCCGAAAATACGCCATTTCCCGCGCTTGCCAGCCTTTGGCGTTTCATCTATAGAGCGCCGCTCATTCACGAACGACAGGCGCTGCGCCTTCCGAGGTGAAACGGGGCGATCATCGCCCTCCCCGGAACGCGGCTTATTGGCATAAGGGTCCCGTCATGGCCGAGACAGACGTTTTTTACTGCGAAGTCCGCGAGCGGACCGGAACCGGCGGCGCCCGTGCGTCCCGCCGCGAAGGCTGGGTTCCCGGCGTGCTTTACGGCGGCGACAAGGGCCCGGTGGCGATCCGCCTGAAGCAAAAGGAAGTCTTCACGGCATTTTCGGCGGGCCGCATGCGCTCGCACCTCGCCAAGATCGACGTTCCGGGGCAGGACTATCTGCAGCCGGTCATCGCCCGTCAGGTGCAGGTCGACCCGGTTTCCGACATTCCGGTGCATGTCGATTTGATGCGCGTTGACGAGAACACGCGGATCGACGTCGCGATCCACGTCCGCTTCCTCAACGAAGACCTTTCGCCGGGCATCAAGCGCGGCGGCGTGTTGAACATCGTTCGTCACGATGTTGAAGTTTACGCGCCAGCGACAGCGATTCCGGAATTCCTCGAAGCCAATTGCGACGGCCTCGATATCGGCGACGCGATCAAGATTTCGTCGATCAAGCTTCCGGCCGGCGTGACCCCGGTCATCACCGACCGCGACTTCACCATCGCGACGATCGCCGCGCCGTCGGCGCTGCGCTCCGAGGAAGATGAGAAGGCCGCTGAGGCCGCCGCGCCGTCGGCCGATGTGCCGGCGACCGCCCAGAAGGCGCCTGACGCGGCCGCGAAGGCTGACGATAAAGGCGGCAAGAAAGCGTAAGTCCCCGTTCGGACTTCTTCTCGCCCGGCGAAGGATTGAGGAGCCATGCTGCTGCTCGTGGGCCTCGGCAATCCGGGCGAGAAATACAGGCGCCACCGGCATAATGTGGGCTTCATGGCGGTTGACGCCATTGCCGGGGCGCATCGCTTCGGCGCTCCCCGCAACAAGTTTCAGGGCGAGATGCGCGAAGGCGAGATCGCCGGCGAAAAGGCGATCGTGCTGAAGCCCCAGACTTTCATGAATGACTCCGGCCAGTCTGTCGGCGCGGCGATGCGCTTTTTCAAATTGGCGCCGGCCGATGTCGTCGTCTTTCATGACGAACTCGATCTCGCCGCCGGAAAAATCAAGGCCAAGCTCGGCGGCGGCAATGCGGGGCATAACGGTTTGCGGTCAATCGACGAGCATATCGGCGCCGAGTTTCGCCGCGTCAGAATCGGCATCGGACATCCCGGCGACAAGGCGCGCGTCACCGGCCATGTCCTTGGCGACTTCGCCAAGTCCGATGAGGCGTGGCTCGATCCGCTTCTGGCGGCGATCGCGAAGTCCGCCGCATTCCTCGGTCAGGGCGACGCGCGATTTGCAACCGCTGTCGCGCAGGAGCTGGCGCCGCCGAAGGAAAAGCCGCAGCCGAAACCGGATGACGCGGCGACGGTCAGATGCGCGCCGGCACCAGAGGCGCCGAATGCGATGACGGACGTCTTGAAAAACCTGTTCAAAAAGAAAAACGGAAACGAGTAAGCATGGCTCTCTCCTGCGGCATCGTCGGGCTTCCGAACGTCGGCAAATCCACGCTGTTCAACGCCCTGACCCGCACCGCGGCGGCGCAGGCGGCGAACTATCCCTTCTGCACCATCGAACCCAATGTCGGAGATGTTGCGGTGCCGGAGCCAAGGCTCGCGACGCTCGCGAAAATCGCCGGCTCGCAGCAGCAGCTTCCGGCGCGAATGCAGTTCGTCGACATCGCAGGCCTTGTGAAGGGCGCCTCGAAAGGCGAGGGGCTCGGCAATCAGTTCCTCGCCAATATCCGCGAGACCGACGCGGTCATCTATGTGCTGCGCTGCTTTGATGATGACGATGTCACGCATGTCGCCGGCAAGATCGATCCGCTGGCGGACTATGAGACCGTTGAAACTGAATTGATGCTCGCCGATCTCGACAGTCTCGAAAAGCGCCGGGCCGCGCTCGAAAAACGGGCCAAGGGCGGCGACAAGGACGCCAAAGCGACGCTGTCGCTCGCCGACCGGGCGCTGGAATTCCTGAGAGACGGAAAGCCGGCGCGTTCGGTTACGGCGGCGCCTGAGGAAATGAAATTCTGGAAGGGGTTGCAGCTCCTGACTCAAAAGCCGGTGCTCTTCGTCGCCAATGTCGACGAAGCGTCGGCCGGCGCCGGCAACGCCTATTCAAAGCGCGTCGAAGAGGCGGCGGTGAAGGAAGGCGCGGCGTTCGTCGCGATTTCGGCGCGCATCGAATCGGAGCTGGCGCCGCTCGCCGACGAGGAGCAAAAAGAGTTTCTCGAATCGATCGGCCTGCACGAACCCGGCCTCAATCGCCTCATCCGCGAAGCGTTCCGCCTGCTCGGCCTGCAGACCTATTTCACGGCGGGCCCGAAGGAAGCGCGCGCCTGGACGATTCCGGTCGGCGCGACCGCGCCGCAAGCCGCCGGCGTCATCCACACCGATTTCGAACGCGGGTTCATTCGGGCCGAGACCATCGCCTTTGACGACTACGTCAAATACAATGGCGAGGTCGGCGCGAGGGAAGCCGGACGCATGCGGCTTGAAGGCAAGGAATATGTCGTCCACGACGGCGACGTGATGAATTTCCGCTTTAACGCCTGAGCGCCCTGCCCGCCGCCGTCCCGAGTTTTTCAACCAAAGCCGGATCGCGCGCCTCTGGCGGCGTGATGATCGCGGCGTCGAGCGCGGTTTCGATGCCGAGCGGCGAGCGCTGGCGCGTCGGACCGAGCCGCGCCGCGAGGTCGGCGAGCATCCCTCGCGCCGCCTCGGTGTTTTTGCGCATCACTTCTAGGATGTCGGCGACTTCAACGGCTCCCTCGCCTTCGCGCCAGCTGTCGTAATCCGTCACCATGGCGACGGTCGCATAGGGAAGCTCGGCTTCGCGCGCGAGTTTTGCTTCCGGCATGTTGGTCATGCCGATGACGTCGGCGCCCCACGACCGAAACAGCCGCGATTCCGCGCGCGAGGAGAATTGCGGGCCATTGATGCACAAATACGTTCCGCCACGCCGGTGCGGTATGACGAGCGCCTTCAGCGACGCTTCTATGGCGTCGCCGAGGGCGCGGCAGACAGGTTCGGCCATCGACACATGCGCGACGCAACCTGTG
>Ga0155549_1099_pt3 | contig 15489 bp, 15 predicted proteins | sample RifCSPhighO2_12_FD_107206 | JGI IMG/M metagenome (GOLD analysis project Ga0155549, IMG submission 107206) | Alphaproteobacteria bacterium RIFCSPHIGHO2_12_FULL_63_12
CAACGGCGACGACCGCATCTTTATCAGGGGCCGCGGCCTTGAAAGCGAATGGCGCACCTCGCTTGAAATCGCCGGACGCGCCGACGCGCCGGTGGTGCTCGGCTCGATGTCGATGAAAAACGGCGAGATCGCCTTCGCCGGGCGGCGCTTCGACATGACCAAGGGCGAGATCGCTTTCGACCGGCTGTCGGTCAACAATCCGACGCTCGATCTGCGCGCCGAGCGCGAGACAAAATCGGGCACGCAAACCGCCATCCTTATTGAAGGCCGCGCGCGCGCGCCGAAAATCTCACTCACCTCGACGCCCGACCTGCCGCAGGAAGACATCATGGCGCTCATTCTGTTCGACAAGCCGGCGAGCGAGCTTTCCGCGCTTGAATCGCTGCAAGTCGCCGAAGGCCTCGCCGAACTTGGCGGCATCGGCCCGTTCGGCGGCAACGGCATCACCGGCTCGGCGCGGCAGGCGTTGGGGCTCGATCTCCTCAATCTCGATATCGACGAGGCCGACAGCGCCGCAAGCTCGCTCACCGTCGGGAAATATGTCGCCGACGGCCTGTTCGTTTCGGCGACGCAGGACGCGCGCGGCGATAACGGCTCGGTCAGGATCGAATATGAAATCGACCAGTCATTCACCGTCGAAACGGAGTTGCGTCAGGACGGCGACCAGAGGGCGTCCGTCAACTGGAAGCACGATTTTTGAGGCCCTGGAGCGCCGTTGACGTTGGCAATTTGGCGCGACATGTCAAAATGACGGCAAAGCTTCGGGACGGATCGCTATGAAGAAAACGGAATATGACCGCGGCTTTGACGACGGCCTTCGATGGGCGATCACCTGGCTACATAAGCGTGCGCTGGAGATGAACGACATCCACGCGAAAAATATCCTCAACACCGCCGGCTTCCATCTCGGGGTCGAAGGCGGTGAGGCGCACGCCGGAAACGTCAATCCTGAGGATCGATAGGGCTGAAAGCGCCGCAAGGCCCGAACAGGAGCTGAGCCGCGCGGGTCGCAGCGTCTGCTCGGAATTGCGGACACGTTGGCGTCAAAGCGTGAAAGTGAAGCGCAAATCGGCCTGCAAAATCGCCTGAAGGGCGACACTTAAGCCATTGATTTTGAAGTGGTAGCGGGAGGCAGAATTGAACTGCCGACCTCAGGGTTATGAATCCTGCGCTCTCACCAACTGAGCTATCCCGCCGGGTCCTGTTCGGAGGCAGGGTCTATAACGGCCCCCTTCGGGACCTGCAAGGGAGGGAATCCCTATTCGGAGACCCGCCGCCGGTCGGCTTTCGAGGGCTCGGGCGGGATGATCCGCGCGATCGGCCCGGTCTTCGGGAACGGGGCGACGACGACCCGGCGCAACGCATGCCAGCCGCCGCCGAGCAGCACCATCGCGCCGCCCATGACCAGCAGCGTCACCGCCGCTGTCCACCCGCCCGACAGCCCGACCTTGGAGATCAGATAGCCCGCCGCGATCAGCGCGTAGAGGAGCCCCGCGACCAGCAGCGCGCGGCGATTGATGAGGAGCGAGACGAAGGCGAAAGCGAAGACGACGATCAAGGTCACCAGCGCCGCGCCGCTTGAATTCTGCGTCAGCATGTCGGCGCCGACGGTCATCCCCAGCACCGAATTGAGGATCAGCGGCGCGGCGAAAAAATGCAGCCAGAAGCCGTTATCGGAGATCCGCGTCTGGCGCTCGGGATCGCGCGCGTCGAAATAGACGCCGAGCAGGAAAATGAAAACGCCCGCCGCGAGCTGCGCCGGCTGGATGATCTGTTCGGCGTGTTCGGGCCAGGCGCGGAACGCCGCCGCGACGCCGACCGAGGCGAGTGAATAGCCAAAGACGCCCATCGCGAACGGCAATTTCATCCGCGCATAGAAGGCAAGGATCGCTGCGGTCGTGAGGCCCAAGACGACGATGAAAAACTCCGACGCCTCGCGAATGGCGCCTGAAAGCCCCGCGCCGTCGAGACGCTCAAAAAACGCCTCGTCGAGCCCGATCACGGCGGCGTAGCCCGCGCCCGCCGCGATGAAGAAGAACAGATTAAACGCGATCAGGATAACGATCGACGGCAGGAACAGGCGCCGGCCGCGCGCGAAAAATTCCGCCATCAGCCACATCAGGACGGCGTCGAACGCCGCCGCGCCCGCGACCAGGGTCAGGATTCGCTGGAAGGCTTCGGCATCCGCCTCGGCTGCTTCCTTCACCATCGGCGCCAGCAGCATCGCGGTCGTGATCGCGATCCCGGCCGCGAACATCGCGATGCCGATGCTGAGAAAAACATCATGGAAATTGCGGATGAACCGGAGATCTTCCTCGCCCGGCAAGGACTGCGCGGCGACCGCGCGCGGCGTGACTTTATCGTTCATGGGGACCCCTCCCGTTGCGGGAAGGCTAGCATAGAGATCAGGGGCGGGCGAGAGCGGCGACATAGTCCCCGATGGCGAGGCACGAGGTGAGCCCCGGCGATTCCATCGCGTAAAGGCCGATATAGCCGGGCGTCCCATGCGTCTTGGGGCCGTAAATCAGGAAATCGCCTTCCTCGCCCGGGCCGGTCGCTTTCGGGCGCTGCCCCGCATAACCGGGATTGAGGCGCGCCGGATCGAGATCCGGCCAGAAGCGCGCGACGTCGGCGGCGAACTTCGCGCGCCGCGTCTCGTCGACCGAATAATCGCCGAGCGCGGCGTCCCATCGGATGTCCGGACCTAATCTCGCCTGTCCGCCGAGGTCGCGCGTGTAGTGGACGCCCTGACTGTCCGCCGTGTGAAGAGGGTAGATCAGCCGCGAGAACGGCGCCTTCCCCGAACAGGTGAAATATTGCCCCTTCGCCGGCCGCAAGGCGGGTATCCATTTTGGATCGAGCCCTTCGATCGCGCGGGCGATTTGATCCGCATAAAGACCGCCGGAATTGACGACGAGACCGGCGCTCAGCGTCATCGCGCCCTCGCCGCCGACATCGAGATCGACGCCGTCGGCGGTGACGCGCCCGCCGGTCACCGGCGACAACAGCGAGAGAACGCCGCCGTCGTTTTCAACGTCGCCGAGCATCGAGAGCATCAGCCCATGGCTGTCGATGATCCCGGTCGAGGGCGAGCGAAGCGCCGCGACGCAGGCGAGCCCCGGCTCCAGCCGGCGCGCCTCAGCCCCCGTGATCAGCGTCAAATCATCGACGCCGTTCGCCGCCGCATTCGCCCGGATGGGCTCGAGGCGCCCCGCTTCCTCGTCGCTCGTTGCAACGATCAGCTTCTCGCAATTCAAATGATTGACGCCGCGCTCGCGCGCATAGGCGTAGAGCTTTTTCTTACCTTCGACGCAAAGCCGCGCGCGCAGGCCCCCCGGCCGGTAATAGATGCCGGCGTGAATGACTTCGGAATTTCGCGCCGAGGTTTCCGTGCCGAAGGCGTCGTGTTTTTCAAGAATGACCACCTCGCGCCCGGCAAGGGCCAGCGCGCGGGCGATGGCGAGGCCGATAACGCCCGCGCCGATGACCGCCGCGTCGACGCGCTCGGCCATCCGGTCAGTCCGTCGTTGCGACCCATTTCGGGTCGTCCTGGACTTCGCGTTCGAATTTCAGGAATTCGTAATAGCCGCAGCGCGACTGCGTCGGGAAATCGCGGCAGATTTGCGGGCGGCCTTCGTAAATCGTGCAGATGCGCTTTTTCTGGTCGAGGAACATGCAGGCGGTGCCGAAATGCTTGTCTTCCTGATGCTTCAGGACGCGCGGGTTTTCCTTGTCGCCCTTTTTGGTGAACTGCTTGGCCGCCTGCGCTTCGGTCAGGTCATGATGCTTCGCCAGCCGCTTCACATCCCGCTTGGTCACCGGAATATGGGTATAGGTGCAGCAATAGGCGACGCATTTGAGGCAGTTGTACAGTTTCTTCGCCATGGAAACCCCGTCATTCATCCAGATTTTCGCAGGTACTGAACGAAACCGCCGGTCGGCGCAAGCTCGTCATGGAGCAATATCCGCCTCGGTTTTCGCGATCCAGCCGCCGCCGAGCACGCGGTCATGCGCGGCGTCCGGCGAATAAAAGACGCAGGCCTGTCCCGGCGCCACCCCTTCTTCCGGCTCATCAAGTTCAACGCCGAGCGCCCCGTCCCAAAAGAGCCGCGCAGGCTTTGGCGGGCGCGTCGAGCGGACTTTAACCGCAATCGGGGCGCACGATCGACCGGCGGTTTCGAGATCGCCGTCGCCGATCCAGGAAATTTCCTTCAGGCGAATGCGCTTCACCATCAGCGCTTCGCGCGGGCCGACGATGACGCGCCGGTTGACCGCGTCAAGGCGCACAACAAACAGCGGCTCGCCGACGGCGACGCCAAGGCCCCGGCGCTGGCCGACCGTATAATGAATGACGCCGGGATGGGTTCCAACCAAACTGCCGTCGACATGAACGATGTCGCCGGGATCGGCGGACCCGGGGCGGAGCCGCTCGACGACGGCGGCGTATTTTCCTTCCGGCACGAAGCAGATGTCCTGACTGTCCGGTTTGTCGGCGACGACGAGACCGAAGGCGCCGGCGATGCGGCGAACCTCGTCCTTGGGCAGATCGCCGAGCGGGAAGCGCAGGAACGACAGCTGCGCGCGCGTCGTCGAGAACAGGAAATAGCTCTGGTCGCGGCTGGCGTCCTTCGCGCGGCGCAGCTCCGCACCCGCCGGTCCCTCGACGCGGCGAATATAATGCCCGGTCGCCATCGCGGCGCCGCCAAGATCGCGCGCGACATCCATCAGGTCGCGAAACTTCACCCGCTCATTGCAGCGCACGCACGGAATCGGCGTCGCCCCGGCGAGATAGGTGTCGGCGAAATCTTCCATCACGCTTTGCGAAAATCTGTCTTCGTAATCGAGAACGTAATGCGGGATGCCGAGGCGCTGCGCGACATTGCGCGCGTCCTGAATATCCTGCCCGGCGCAGCAGGCGCCTTTTTTCTGGATGGCGACGCCGTGATCGTAGAGCTGCAAGGTGACGCCGACCGCGTCATAGCCGGCATGCTTCACCAGCGCCGCCGTCACCGAACTGTCGACGCCGCCCGACATCGCGACAACGACCCGCGCCCCGGCCGGCAGGCCGAGGTCGATTTTAGGAGCGTCGAGGCGCGCAATATCCAGAAGGTCCGTCATGGCGGGCGGAACATAGGGAGGAAGAGCCCGAATATCCAGCGCGACGCCCTATTGCATGTAGAAACGCCAGCGGCGACAAGGCGGCGATGAACACGCCGCCCCCGTCGCTCCTCCGGCAAGGGCTTGAAGCCGCCGAAAATGGCGACTTCGCCCGCGCCGATGCAATCGCGCGCGCCTTGCTCACCCAAAATCCCAACGACGCGCACGGGTTTCAGATCGCAGGTTTTTCCGCCTATCGACAGGGCGATCGTCAAAAAGCGCTGGAATCGTTTTGGCGGGCAAATCGCGCGGCGCCCGGCCAGCCGGCGCTGCTTTATTGGCTCGGCGTCCTCTTCAGGGAGCGCGGCGACTTCATTCAGGCGGAACGCGCCTTCCGCGAAGCGGTCCAAAATGCGCCACTTTACGGCGACGCTTTGTGCAGCCTTGGCGAGACGCTGTTCCACCTCAATCGCAAGGAGGAGGCGCAATCAATTTTTGAAAAGGCGATCGAGGCGGAGCCTTCCTCTTCGGCGGTTCTTGCGCGCGCGGCCCGCTTCTTCGACGTCATCCATGACGCCGCGCAATCGCGCGCGCTCGCGGAAAGGGCCGTGCTTCTCAATCCCGCCGATGAGATCGCCAGAATCGCCCTGCTTGAAATTCACCTGCGCGCCGGGCGATTTGGCGAAGTCTTATCCGGCGTTGCGCCGTTATTGAAGGACGGCGCGGATTGCAACCAGCGCAGCCAGGCGAGACTGTATCATCTGGCGGCGACGGCGCAGGACAAGCTCGGCGACTACGCCGCCGCATTCCAATCCTATAAGGCGTCAAACCGACTTCGTTCCTTGCTGGACCGGGACATTGCGGCCAAGGCGCCGACCCCGTTGCAGACCGACAACCTTGAGCGGATTATCCGCTGGACGAAGTCGAGCGAACCGGCGTCCTGGGAACGCCCCGCCGGCCTCCAGGGGCCCGCGCCGGTATTTCTTCTCGGCTTTGTACGTTCCGGAACGACATGGCTCGATCAGATTCTTTCATCGCACCCTTTGGCGGCCGTGATGGAGGAAGAAGACCTCCTCGTTGATTCATGGCGCGATTTGCTGATCACCGATGAAGGTCTCGCGCGCCTCCCCTCCTTGCCGATCGACGATATAAACCGGCAACGCGCCGCCTATTGGGCGCGCGCGGACAAAGCGCTCGGGGGAATGAAAGGGAAGCCGGTCATCGTCGACAAGCTTCCGCTGAATACGGCAAATCTGCCGCTGATCTGGCGGCTGTTTCCGGATGCGAAGATCATATTCGCCCTGCGCGATCCGCGCGACGCCGTTTTCAGCGCGTTCCAGCAATATTTTCAGGTCAACGCCGGCATGGCGCATTTTCTCGATCTGACGGCGGCGGCGACTTTTTACGATCGCGTCATGACGATAGGCGCCTCGATGCGGGAAAAAGCCCCGCTCGCGCTTTATGAAATTCGTTATGAAACGCTCGTCGCCGATTTCGACGGCGAAATCCGCAAGCTTCTCGCCTTTCTCGGTCTTGACTGGGATGACAGCGTCCAGAATTATCAGGAAACCGCGAAACGGCGCGCCGTCCGGACGCCGAGCGCAAAGCAGGTTATCGAAAAGCCGTTTTCAACTTCGATCGGCAAATGGCGCCGCTATCGCGACGGCATGGCGCCCGCTTTGCCGATCCTCGCGCCATGGGTCGAAAAATTCGGTTACGATCCGGACTAGCCCGCCGGGCGCAAAAGTGGAAACCGGATTTGCGCAAAAAGGCGCGCTGAAATAATAGCTTGATCATCTGTCGCAATTCAGAAATTGCGCCCGATGATCTAGAGGAAATTCAGCAGCGACAGCTCGCTCGCCTGCGACAGCGCCTGCGCCGCGGCTTCGATCGCGATACGGTCCTGATTGAGGCGCGCGACGACTTCGGCGAGGTCCGCGTCCTCAAGCTCCGAGGCGACGATTTCGGCGAGATCGCGGCGCTGAACATTACGCACGCGCGCATCTTCGGTCTGTCCCTGCGCGAGGCCGTTGAGACCAAGCTCGCTGTAGAGGTCGTCCGAAATCGCGTCGAGTTCAGTGATCTTCTGCGAGATGAAGGCGGACTGCGCCGGGGTCAACACGCCGGAAAACTGGCCGAGCGTCGCCGGCGCGTTGGCGAGTTCCTTTAGCGTCGCGAAAAGATCGGAGCCGATTTCAAGCGCCGTCGCACCGCCGTCGACGTTCGTTCCCTCTTCAACCGCGAGCTTTTGCCGCGCCGCATCGACGAACAGCGCGTCGGTATTTGCCGCCGCGCCGATATCCGCGAGCGATTGCGCCGTCGTCGGCGGAACCGTTCCATCAACGCCGCCGAAAACATAAACGCCGCCAAGTCTCGTATTGAGCGCGCCGATGATCCGTTGCGCTTCAGCGGCGATCTGGGGACCGAGCTGCTCGGCGTTGCCGCTCGCCAGCGCAACGACGAATTGCTGGCGCAGCGCCGCGACGCTGTCGGCGATGGTGGTGAGGCCGGCTTCCTGCGTCAGCAAGCGCGACTGGGCGACCGCCGCCGCCTTTTCATACGCCGTCGCACGGTCGATGACGCCTTCCGACGACAAAAGCTGGCCGGTCGCGACGCCGATGCCGCTATAGCGGTCGGAAATTTTCCCGGTCGAGAGCTGTATCTGACGCTGTTCGGCGCCGGCTTGCGCGCGCTGGAAGCTGTTCAGGAGAATTTGCTGGAGACCGAGATCGGAAATGCGGGTCATGGCGGGCCTTTAAATGATCTGCAGCAGCGATTGCCAAAGCTCGTCGATCGCGGAGATGACGCGCGCATTGGCGCCGTAAGCGCGTTGATAAAGAATGAGGTTCGACAATTCCTCATCGAGATTGACGCCGGCGTCGGCGCTCGCCCGCGCGTTAAGTTCGGCGGCGAGCGCTTTCCTGGTTTGCGCCGCAAGGTCGGCGTTGCGCGCGGCTGAGCCGATCTGCGCGATTGAATCGGCGACCGCGCTCGCCTGCGGCGTTCCGGCGACGCTCGCGAGCAGGATCGCGCCCGATCCGTCATTGGCGCCCGCGGCCGCGCCGCCCGTCGGCCGCGCGATCGCAAAGGACGCGGGATTTGAAAGAAGCGCCGGATTGACCGAAAAGACGCCGTTGGCTTCAAGAATGAGCGCCTGACCGTTGGGCGCCGTCGCGCCGGTCGCGACATTGCCGGCATAGACATTGTTGAGCGCCGTCGCGATGTCACGGGCGGTCGTCTCGACCAGCGCTTGCAATCGCGGAAGCTCGACATTGCGAAGCGCGAGGAGCCCCGCGATCTCGCCTGTGCGGATCGAGGCGCCGATGTCGCCGGCGATCTGCGCCGTCGCGCCAGAATCCGGATCGACCGACGACAGCGTGATCGTCGTCGGCGGCCCGCCGGCGACGCCGAGCGCGGCAAAGCCCGCCGAATTCGCCAGCACCTCGCCGCCGCCGGTTGAAACTTCGACGCGCCCGTCTTCGCTGCGCGTCACATTGATCGACAAATAGGTCGACAGTTCGGCGAGCCGCTGGTCGAGAAGATCCGCGGCGCCCGCGCTGTCCGGCGCTGTCTGATTGAGGCGATAGATATCGTCGAGCAGCGCATTGACGCGCGTCACGTCCGCGTCGAGTCGCCCGAGCGCGGCGGCGCTTTCGCCGGTGATGGCCGCGCCGGTGCGTGCGAAGGCGTCGAACGCCGATTGCAGCGCCTGCAGCGCATCGGCCTTTGCCGCGAGCGAGGATGGATTGGCGGACAATTGCGTCAGCGCGGCGAACGCCTCGTCGAGCTTGTTCGCATAGGAGATGTTATCGCCCGGCGCGCCAAGCGAGGCTTCAATGCGCGACAGCGCGTCGGCGATGGCGCTGGCGGCCGCCTCGTCGGCATTGCCGCCAAAGGTCGCCCCTTGCAGGAAGCGGTCGATCGCCGCGCGGGCGATCTCGACATCGACGCCGGAAAACTGGTTCGGGATGGCGTCGGTCTGGAAATGCGCCTCGCGGCGCGCAAAATTCGGCGTGTTGACGTTGGCGATATTCTCCGACGTCGCGGCGATGGCGCGCTGGTTCGCAAAGAGACCCGAGAGCGCCGTGTTGAGGGCGACATTGAGGCTCATGCGCGCGGCTCCTCGCCCGGAAAGAATTGCCGGGCCGGCAAATTTCGCCGGGAAGGATCTGCCGCGCCGCTGGCGGCGGCGGCCGACAATCTCAATAAATAAGCGCTTTTCGTCATCTTTCTGATGCTCACGCGTCGTCGTCGGCGAATGAAAGTGCAAAGCGCGAACCAGAAACACGCCGCCCGGCAAAAGACGCCGCACGGGGAAATTTTTGCAGGCCCAAATTTCCGCAAATCAGCGTCGTTAAATTCGCTTAAGCATGAAAGTCGAGCAATCGCGCCGAAATCGCGTCTGGCCCCGCTCTTGCCAATTCACTTGCGACTTATTGGGGCCTTATGATCGATCCTCTCGCCTTCGCCGCTCAATCACAGGACGCCGCGCCGCGCCGCAAGGACGATGCGGCGCGCAGCGACGCAGCCGGATTTTCCTACGCCCTCGCCGCCGCCGCGATTGAGAAAAACGCGGCGCAGTCGCTGAAGATTCACGGCGCAACGCCGAAGAACGCCGCCGCCGCAACCTCCGCCGCGCCCACGGGCGAAGCGCGGGCCGACAAAGTCGCGGCGAAGAATGGCGCGCATCCGGAAGCGAAGGCGTCATCGCAGGCAGCAATCGCAACTGTCGCCCAAACGGACGCGGCCGCCGCGAAGACCGCAAGCGCCGCCCCCGCGCCCGCCAAAACCGCGCCAGCGCTAGTCGCGCCCGGTGCCTCAGCGGCGCCGGCCATGCTCGCCGCCAAAGCCGACGGCGCCGGCATCCGCGACCTCGCCGCGGCCAAAACAAAAAACGCGGCGGTGAAGGCGCCAAAGCTGCAACCGCCAACGCCGGCGCTTAAAGCTGAGTTCGCCGAGATTCTTGCGCGCCGGCTTGAAAAGACCAGCGTCTTCGATCTGCGCCTCGATCCGCCCGAACTTGGACGCATCGACGGCCGCCTGTCGGTCAAGGACGACGGCAAAGCGGTTTTATCCCTCAGCTTCGACAATCAGGCCGCCTTCGATCATTTCTCGCGCGATGAACAGGCGCTGCGTCTGGCGCTGACCAACGCGGGCCTCAATTTCGCCGCCGGCGACTTCGTCTTCGCGTTCAAGGAGCGCCCGCAAGCCTCAGCCCCGCAAGAAGGCTTCGCGCTTGTCCCGGTCGCCGAGGCCGGCGGCGCTTATGAACCGCTCTTCCTCGCCGACTGGAGCGCCGGCGCGCTCGATATTCGCATTTAAGGACCACATCATGGAAATTTCCGCCCTCGCCGCCGCGCGCCCGACGACCGCATCGTCGACCGCGCTGTCGCAATTGACCGGCAATCTCGATTCTTTCCTCACGCTGCTGACAACGCAGCTCAAAAACCAGGATCCGCTCGACCCGCTGGACACTGAAAAATTCACCTCGCAACTGGTTCAGTTCGCGTCGGTCGAACAGACCATCAAGACCAACAAACACCTTGAAACGCTGATCGGCCTTCAAGCCGCCGCCGATCGCGACGGCGCGCTGGCGATGATCGGCAAGACGATCGTCATCGACAGCGACAAGGCCGCGCAGACGGGGTCAGGCGCCGGCTGGACCTATAATCTGCCGAATGGCGCACGCTCGGTCAGCCTCGTCGTCGTCAATGACAAGGGCCAGCCGGTCGCGCAGTTCGCGGGCGATGCAGCCGTCGGCGCGCACAAGCTCGACTGGGACGGCAAGCTCGCAACCGGCGGCGCGGCGCCGAGCGGCGTCTATCAATTGCTGGTGCAGGCGAAAGACGCGAATGGCGCGTCGGCGCCCTATACGATCCAGACATCCGCTTATGTCTCGGGCGTCACGTTCGACGCCGCCGGGCCGCAGCTTGAGACCCCGATCGGCGCCATCGCGCTTTCGGGCGTCAAACGCGTCATCGGCGGATAAGGGAGAGTTTCATGAGCTTTTCAGGCATTTTCTCCATCGGCCTTTCGGGGCTTTCCGCATTCTCCGCCGGGCTTGAAGCGGTATCGAGCAACATCGCGAACAGCCAGACGACCGGCTACAAGCGCGTCACCACGAATTTCGCCGATCTGATTCCGAGCGACGCGCCGGCGCAGGGACAATCGATCAGCGCCGGCGCCGCCGGAACCGGCGTGACCGCGATCTCGCGCCAGCTCTTCGGCGAACAGGGCGCGGTGACGCGCACCAATACGGAGACCAATCTCGCGGTTTCGGGCGACGGATTTTTCGTCGTCGCCGAGGAAGCCGCATCGAGCGGCGCGGCGCCGCTCCTGTTCACCAGGGCCGGCGACTTCAAAGTCGATGCGCTCGGCAATCTGGTCAATTCGGCGGGATATTACCTGCAAGGGACGTCGACCGGCTCAGGCGCGCGCGGCGGCAGCTTGCAAAGCCTTCAGACCGTCAATGTGAACAGAACGCCCGCCGGCGCGGACCCCGCGGCCCTTGGCGCGCTGACGGGGATCGCAATCGACAGGGACGGCAATGTCAACGCGTCCTACGCCAATGGCGAGACGCACACGCTTTTCCGCATTCCCCTCGCGCAGTTCGTCAACCCGGAAGGGCTTGAGGAAGCGGCGCGGACGGCCTTCCGTAACACGACGCTGTCCGGCGACGCGCGTCTTGCGGGCGCGCGCACCGGAAACGCCGGCGCGATCGAGGGGTCGGCGCTTGAAATCTCGACCGTCGACATCGGCCAGGAGTTCTCGACGCTGATTTCGACGCAGCGCGCCTATTCGACGGCATCGCGGGTCATCTCGACCGCTGATGAGCTGTGGCGAACGCTCGTCCAGACCGGCGCGTGAATTTCAAATTGAAATCAAATTGTCCCGCGATGACGCGTCCCAATCTGGCTTCAAATCCTCACGCTCCATCAATGTCTTAGGCATCAATTTACTACGGCGTTTAGCCGTTTCTTAAAAGCGCATCGCGTATGGTGCGCAGACAAAGTTGCGTATTTTGAAGGAACGACAAGCAATGACCGTCGCCGCACAACATGCAGCGCAAGCACGATCGAAAGAGCCGTATGTTATCGGCCCGGACGGCCTTCCGCTGACGCTTGCCGATTTGCCGCCGCCCTCAACGAAGCGCTGGGTCATTCGCCGCAAGGCGGAAGTCGTCTCCGCGGTTCGCGGCGGCTTGCTGACGCTTGAAGAAGCTTGCGAGCGGTATCAGCTGACGCTGGAGGAATTCCTCGCGTGGCAGAAGGCGATCGACCAGTTCGGTATGCCAGGCCTTCGCGCGACGCGGGTTCAACAATACCGCTGACGTCTCTTAACGCATCCTCAACACTTACAAGCCCGCGCGTCGAAAGACGCGCGGGTTTTTCATTTATTTCACGCATTCGGCCCGCGAAGGCGGCGCGCCTAACGGAATATTTACGCTGAACCGGGCAAATTTTGCCGGGCGTCTCCAAGGCATAGGGGTTGGCGGCGTCAAGCTGTGAGGGCGTAAGCCGTGAACGATTTGATGGGGATGGTCCGATCCTTCGGGATGGCGCGGCTCGCCGCGATCATCGGCGTGACGATCGGCGTCGCGCTGGTTATGGGGCTGATCGTGATGCGGCTCGGCGAAGAGCCGATGACGCTGCTCTACGCCGATCTTGATTTGAAGGATGCGCAAGATCTCACCGCGCGCCTCGAACAGGAAGGCGTCAAATACGATCTGCGCGAAACCGGCGGCAAGGTTTCGGTCTACGCGCCTCGCGACGACAGCGCCAATCTCAAGATTAAGCTCGCCGGCGACGGATTCATCGCGACCTCCGGCAGCGTCGGCTATGAAATCTTCGACAAGCAGGACGCGCTCGGCTCGACATCGTTCCAGCAAGGCATCAATCGACTTCGTGCGCTAGAGGGCGAACTTGCCCGCACCATCGCGACGATTTCCGGCGTGCGCTCGGCGCGCGTCCATCTCGTTCTCCCTGAGCGCGAGCTGTTCTCCCGCGACAAGCAGCAAGCGACCGCCTCGATCGTGGTCGATGCGCCGGGCGGCCTCGACAGCCATTCTGTCCGCGCGATCGCAAATCTCGCGGCCTCCGCAGTTCCTTCGCTCTCGCCGTCGCGCGTCACCATCCTCGACAACGCTGGCGACCTCCTCGCCTCAGGACAGGAGGGCGACGATCCTATGTCATTGGCGGGAGGCGTCGGCGAGCGCACCGCCGCCACCGAAGCGCGAATCCGTCACACCGTCGAAGAGCTGCTTGGCCGCATCGTCGGCCCCGAAAATATGCGCGTCCAGGTCGCGGCGGATATCGATTTCAGCCGCGTCACCGAAACCTCCAACATCATCGATCCGGACAGCCAGACGGTTTTGTCGGCGACGACTGTCGAGGACGCGTCGAATTCCAGCGATCCGGCCCTGACGCGCGGCGTCACCGTCGCCAACCAGCTTCCCGAGACGCAAATCGTCGATCCGCAGGCGGCCGCCAGCGCGACGCAGACGGCGCGCCGCACGGAGGAAACCACCAATTACGAAATGACGCGCACGGTGCGCAACGAAGTGCGGGAAATGGGCGGCGTTAAACGCCTTTCGGTCGCTGTCGCGCTCAACCTCGCGACTCGGACCGAAGCGTCGGGCGCGGTCGTTCCGGCCCCGCGCAGCGCCGAAGAACTGGAGCGCATCGAAAAACTCGTGCGATCCGCCGTCGGCTACAACGCCGCCCGCGGCGACCAGATCGATGTCATTGAAGCGCCGTTTCAGCCGGTCACCGCCGCAGCGACGCCGGGAACGACAGCAACCGCGGCGTCGAACGCGCGCCAGATCGACAGCGGCCTTCTGATGCGCGGCGCTGAAATCGGCGCCTTTGCGCTGGTCGCCCTCGCTCTGATCATTTTCGTCTTGCGCCCGCTGATGGGCGGCGCGCCGGCGCCCAAGGCCGGCGCGCCGTCGATCCGCGAGATTGCCGGCGCCTCGCCGCACAGCGCCCTTCCCGCGCCCGCTGCTACCGGGCTCGAAAATCTGATCGACCTCGCGCAGGTCGACGGCAAGGTGAAAGCCTCGTCGCTGAAGCGCGTCGCTGAGGTCGTCAAAGCCCATTCCGATGAATCGGCGGGCATTCTCAAAAGCTGGATCAGGCAGGCGTCATGAGCGCACGGGCAATCATTTCCGCCGACGAGTTGTCCGGCGCGGAGCGCGCCGCGGTCGTCATGCTGGCGCTCGGCGAAGAAGCGTCAAAGCCGCTCTGGGCGTCCTTTGACGAGGACGAGCTTCGCGACGTGACGCTGGCGATTTCGAAACTCGGTTCCGTCGCGTCGGAAGTCGTCGAGAGCCTTCTCTATGATTTCGTCATGAACCTTTCGTCGACCGGCGCGATTTCCGGCTCGGCCGCGTCGGCGCAGCGCTTTTTGCGCCACGTCCTTCCCGCCGATAGGGCCGAATCCATTCTTGAGGACATCAAAGGCCCCGCCGGCAAGACCATGTGGGACAAGCTCGCCAATGTGAATGAGCGGGTTTTGTCCGGCTATCTTCGCAATGAGCACCCGCAGACGGTCGCCGTCATCTTGTCACGCATCAAGGCCGATCACGCGGCGAAGGTCATCGGCGCCCTGCCGCCGCTGTTCGCCGAGGAAGTCATCGGCCGCATGCTGCATCTCGGCCCGGTGCAGAAGGAAGTGCTCGACCAGATCGAAATCACCCTGCGCACCGAATTCATGGCGGCGCTGTCGCGCGGCCAGGATCGCGACCCCTATGAGTCGATGGCTGAAATCTTCAACAGTTTCGACCGCTCGACCGAACGGCGCTTCATGGAAGCGCTTGAAATGAAAAACCCGAGCGCCGCAGAGCGCATCCGCTCGCTGATGTTCGTGTTCGAAGACCTCGTCCGCCTCGACGGACAGGATATGCAAGTCCTCCTGCGCCATGTCGACAAATCGGACCTCGCGCTCGCCCTCAAAGGCGCAACTCCGGCCGTGGCGGCGCATTTCTTCGCCAATTTGTCAGAGCGCGCCTCCAGCATCCTGCGCGACGATATCGAAATCATGGGGCCCGTCCGGATGAAGGAAGTCGATCAGGCCCAGCACAAGATCGTCGAGATCGCCAAAAAACTCGCCGATGATGGCGCGATCTTCCTGTCGAAGACGGATGATGAGGAGCTTGTCTACTGATGACGAGGCCCCGCCCGTTCAATTTTGACGAGTTTCGCGCCGCGGCGGCGCCGGCGGCGGCAGAGCCGCCGCGCGCGCGCGTCAATTCGGCCGAGGATCTTGACGCGGCGCGCCGCGAGGGCATCGCCGAAGGCCGCCGGCTCGCCATGGAATCGATCGCGGCGAACGAGGCGGCGCAGCTTGAAAATATCGGCGCGCGCCTCGAAGGCGTGCGCGATTCGATGAACG
>Ga0155549_1091_pt1 | contig 15420 bp, 11 predicted proteins | sample RifCSPhighO2_12_FD_107206 | JGI IMG/M metagenome (GOLD analysis project Ga0155549, IMG submission 107206) | Alphaproteobacteria bacterium RIFCSPHIGHO2_12_FULL_63_12
GACAACCGCCAGCGCCAACACGACGAGGCTCAGCAATATCTGGGAGGCGACCAATGCGGCGATCATCTGACATGCCCCGCCGCGTAGAACCGAGCCTGATTGGCGCGCAGCCGCTCGAAGACCGCATAGAGCGCCGCGGCCGTGAGTGCGAAAAGCGCCGCAGACGAATAGTCGAGCGCGCCAAGCGCGCGTTCGCCAGTCGGCGCGGCGAGTGCGAGCGCAAGAACGGCGAGCGCCAGATTCCTGACCACAAGCGCGGAGGTCAGCCGCTCGCCCGCGCCGCCGAAACTGCATCCGCAATCGATGTCCCGGCGGCCGCGCGCCAGATTGAAAGCGATCGCGCCGCCATAGGCGAGCAACAGGAGGCCAGCGCCCAACCCGGCGCCGGCGCGCGTCGATGGCGTCAGCAAACCGGCGGCGATCGCCGCTTCGGCAAGAATGATCATCGCCGCCAGCGGCGCAACAACGCCCTGCGGCGCGATGCGATAGTCCCGAACGATTCCGGCGAATTCAGCGAAACCACGCGCCTTGTGGGTCGCCGTCGCCGCGAACAGCGCCGCCAGCGACACGCTTAACGCCAATGATATCGCCGGGTCGATCTGCACCCACTCCACCCCTTACTTGTCGGCGACCATCGCGAAAGGCGACATTACGATCTGGCCGCCGATGCGGCGAACGAATTCGCCATTGTTCGCTTTCAGCACATCGAGCGACATGTCGGCATTGAGCGCCACGAGATAGGGATCCGCGCCGCCCGTCACTTCGATCAACGCGCTTTCACTCCGCAGCCTGATCCGGTTGACGACATCGCGCGATTTGGGATCGATTACGTAAACCTCGTCGCCGCCGGTGTCATGGTCGTCGAAATTTTCGGTCCGTCGCATCAGGACGTAAAGATGGCCGGCGTCATCGCTCGTCATCAATTGCCAGCCGGAGGGCAGCCGCTTGTCGCCAGAATGATCCGGCTTGCTCAAACCCGGAATGCGGTCGCGCCAGCTTTTCTTTTTCGGCGCTGCGTCGGCTTTATCGGCGACGATCGGCCAGGCTTCGCCGACGACCGCCTCGTCGCCGTTGAAATCGATCGGCTGGATGCGGCCGTCATAGGTCGGAAAATAGGCGACGCCGTCGACAATCGCCGGGCGCGAGAAGATCGGCGCTTTGTCGATATCCTGAAACGGCTCGCTCATTGTCTGCCGGACAAACTTGCCGTTGGCGTCGAGTTTGGTCGACGCGATGCCGCCATTGCCGCAAAGGCTCGCGAAGCCGCCCGTCTTCAGGGCGAAAGCGTCGACGCAGCCAGGGATATCGACATCGCCGACGATCTTGCGCTTCACGAGATCGACCACTGTGACCGACGACGCGGGCGTGAAATTGAACACATAGGCGAACCGCTCATCGGCGGAGAGCTGGAAGGCGCCTTTTTCGGTCAGGGTCTGCGCGCGCTTGCCGCCCGGCAGGACAACTTCGCCCGTCTGCTCCAGCGTCGTGCGGTCGTAAATGGTCAGAACGTCGGTGCGCACGCCGCGCTGCCCGCGCGTGAAAAAGGTCTCGACGACATAAAGCTCGGGCCGCGTCTTGGCGGCGGCGAAAAATCCAAACTGGGCCGCCCCGATCGAGCCGCGATGATGGTCGATTTCGCTTCCGACATCGGCGATGACGACCTTGCCGCTTTCAAGGCCCCAGAAATTTCCGTCGACCAGAAACACGAAGCTGTCCGGATAGTCGGCGGGAAGAGAGCGAACCGAAGGCGTCGGCTCCACCGGGAGCTCGGCGGCCGCAAAGCCTATGGCGACGGTCGAGCCGAAGGCCGCGAGTGCGAACGGCAAAATGCGCTTTGAAATCATGTAGCCCCTTCTCCTGCAGCTTGTGCAACGCAACAAATCGGCAGGCCCCTTCTAGGACCGTTGTCCTAAATCGCAGATTGCCTCTCTTTCACCAAGGCGTCAAGCATCGGGGCGGCCGCAGAAAATTGCTCAAAAAGCCCTTTAAATACGCGCTTTTCAGGAGGCGAGTTTCTTGCCGCCGGCCTTCGATGCGATCTTCAGTCCGCGAATCGCCGCCGCATCGATTCCCTTAACCAGCTGGGTGAAACTCACCGCCGCGATATTCGCGATCGCCTCGCCCGCCGCCGCCTTTTCCCGCTTGTGGCCGATGAACATCGTCTGCCCCTCAATTGAGGCGGAGATGAACAGCGCCAAAAGATCATGGTCCTTCTTCGAAAGGTCCGGCCGTAAAACAGAGATGACGCGGGCGAAAACGCCTCTCTCCACTTCGTAAACGCTCGACATTTCCTTTGCCGCGAACTCGTCATGATTGGCGAGCGCCCACAGGGCGGGAAAAAATCCCGTGGTCTCCTTTGTGGCGAGATCCCCGATAAGGAAGCGAATCATGTCCTCAAGGCGTTCTTCGGGCGAGCGCTCAGTATTCGCGGCAATGCGGTCAAAATCGGCGACATAGCCCTGAATGACGGCCTCAAGCAGGTCGTGCAACAGGTCCTGTTTATTGGCGTAGTAATAGGAAAGATTGCCGACAGTCATGTTCGCGCGCTCGGCGACGTTGCGCATGGTGAGGCGCGGATAGCCCTCTTCGACCAGCACGTCGCGCGCGGCGCTCAAAATCTCCACGACGGCTTGCTGGCCCCTCGCGCTCGAAGAATTGTCGCGCCGTTGCGGCCGCAGTTTTCGCAAGTCTCCCCTCCTCGAAACAGGCGTCTTTCTGGCGGCGAGCTTGGCCGATGCCGCCCCGAAGCGCAATATGTCGGACATACGTCCTAAAATTATTCGGAGCGCCTGATGCGGCGATAGGGCGATAGCGGATGCTAAAATCGGGAATCGCGACGCATCCTTCGAGACGCCGCTTCGCGGTTCCTCATGAAGAGAGTCTGCGCTTATTATCCGCCTGCAATCGGCCTTTCCCGGCCTCAACGGTTCAGCCGAACGACACCGGAAACGACAAATATCCGCGAAAGCGGGCGCGGCCGCCGCGCCGCGCAGCGCCCGTGCGGCCGAAGGCGGGAACCCTTTCGATCAGCCGGCCGATGGCGAGGCGGCCTTCGACGCGCGCCAGCGACATGCCGGCGCATGCATGAATGCCGCCGCCAAAAGCCAGATGCTTGTTCGGTGTTCTGGCGATGTCGAGCCGATCCGGGTCTGGAAACTGCGCCGGGTCGCGATTGGCCGCGCCGATCCCGAGCGTCACCAGCGTTCCGGGCGGCATCCTGACGCCGCCGATCTCGACTTCCTCCAGGACGCGGCGATTGCCGAGCTGGTTCGAGCTTTCAAACCGCAGGAATTCTTCAATTGCGGTTTCAATGAGCGACGGGTCAGCGCGCAGCCGTTTGAGCTCGCCCGGCCAGTCGAGCAACGCCGCGATGCCGTTGCCGATCAGATTGGTCGTCGTCTCATGTCCGGCGTTGAGCAGGAAGATGCAGTTCTGAATGAGTTCAACGTCGCTCAGCCGGTCGCCCTTGTCGGTTTCTTCCGCGAGCAGCAGGCCGAGCACGTCGCCCCCGGGAAGCGCGCCTTTCCGGAAGCGGTCGATATGTTTGGCGAGGTAATCGGCGAATTCCGTCACCGAGCGATTGCCCCAGTCGAGCGCGTCGTCGCCCGGCGCCGGTTCGAGCGCGCCGAGGATCGCCAGCGACCAGTCGCGCAGCGGCCCCCTCTCCTCTTTCGGCACGGCCAGCATGTCGCCGATGATTTCAACCGGCAGGCGCGAGGCGAAGTCCGCGATCACATCCATGCCGCCGCGCACCAGCGCCTCGTCGATCAGCCGGTCGACCAGCGCGCAAAAACGCGGCTCAAGAATTTTCACCGCGCGCGGCGTGAACGCCGGCGCCAGCAATTTCCGCACGCGCGTGTGATAGGGCGGATCGTTGAAAACGAGGCTCGTCGTGTGATGGAGATAAAGCGGGCTGTCGCCGAATTTCGGCAGAAACTCGATTTTCTTGTCGGAGCTGAAGCGCCGGTCGCGATAGACCGCCGCGAGATCGTCATAGCGGGTGAGGAAATAACCGCCATCCGGAAGGCGATGCACGGGATCGGTTTCTCGAAGCGCCTTGTAGACGGGATAAGGATTGTCGAGGAAATCCCGGTCGACATGGCGTAGATCGAACGACGCGATGCTGTCGCGAGCCGCGCCAGGCGATGTCGCATTCAGATCGTTCATGATTTTCGCGCCAATCCAGTCTACGACAACGGCCATCCTATTCGTCGTCCGCGCAATCTAAAAGTCTTTACCGCATGACCGCCCTGCCGATCGATGACGTCATTCCCGCCATACGCGCCGCGCTGGCGACAGGAGGGCGGCTGGTTCTCGCGGCGCCGCCGGGCGCCGGCAAGACGACGCGCGCGCCGTTGGCGCTGCTCGATGAGCCGTGGCTCGCGGGGAAGAGAATTCTCCTGTTGGAGCCGCGCCGGATCGCGGCGCGGATGGCCGCCGACCGGATGGCGACGACGCTCGGCGAGAAAACGGGCGGGACAATCGGCCTTTCAACCCGCGTCGACCGCAAGCTGTCGGCGCGAACGCGCATCGAGGTCGTCACCGACGGGCTGTTCACCCGGCGAATCCTCAGCGACCCCGAACTTCAGGGCGTCGGCGCCGTGCTCTTCGATGAATTCCACGAGCGCTCGCTCAATCTCGACCTCGGTCTTGCGCTCGCGCTCGACGCGCAAGAGCAATTGCGGCCTGACCTTCGTCTCGTCCTGATGTCGGCGACGCTCGATACGGCGCGCGTGGCAAAAGCGCTGAACGCGCCGGTCGTTGAAAGCGACGGACGCATTCATCCCGTCGAAACGATTTATCTCGGCCGCAGCGACGAGCGGATCGAGGACCAGACCGCGCGCGCCGTTCGCCGCGCCTTGCGCGAACGCGACGGCTCGATCCTCGCCTTTCTTCCCGGCATGGGCGAAATCCGGCGCACGGCCGAACGCCTCGCGGATCTTCCCAGCGACATCGCGGTCGCGCCGCTTTACGGCGCGCTGTCGCCCGCCGACCAGGACAAGGCGGTATCGCCGGCGCCGTCGGGACACCGCAAAGTCGTGCTGGCGACCGACATCGCTGAAAGCTCGCTGACGATTGAGGGCGTCGATACGGTGATCGACGCCGGGCTGGCGCGCGTCGCGGAATACGACGCCGGCGGCGGCGGCGCGCTTCTGGTCACGCGCCGCGCCGCCAGAGCCAATGTCGATCAGCGGCGCGGCCGCGCCGGGCGCATGCGGCCGGGCGTCTGCTATCGGCTATGGGACGAGGAGGCGACGAAAGGCCTGAAGGCCGAACCGGCGCCGGAAATATTGGGTGCGGATCTTTCCGGCCTGATGCTGGCGCTCGCCGAATGGGGCGAGCGCGACCCTTTGCGTCTTGTCTGGATCGATGCGCCGCCATCAGGCCGGATCGCGGCGGCGCGCAAGGAATTGATCGCCCTCGGCGCCATCGACGCGGCGGGATCGCTGACGGCGCGCGGGCGCGAAATGTCCGCCTTTCCCCTGGCGCCGCGGCTGGCGGCGATGATCGCCGGCGCGGCGACAAGGGAAGATCGCGCGCTCGCCGCAGAAATCGCCGCGCTGATCGGCGAGCGCGGGCTTGGCGGCGACAGCGTCGATCTTCGTGACCGCATCCAGCGTTTCAGGCGCGACAAGTCCGATCGCGCGCGCGCCCTGCGCGATCAGGCGGCCCGCTGGGGCGGCGGCGCGAACGCTGCAGGAGTCGGCGACGCGGGACGCATCCTTGCGGCCGCGCTGCCGCACATCATCGCGCGCGCAAAACCAGGCGAAGCGGGACGATTTCAGCTCGCCGGCGGACGCGCCGCGCAGATCGACAATTCCTCACCGCTGGCGGGCGCGACATGGCTCGCGGTCGCGGAGATGACAGGATCGGCGGCGAACGCGCGCATCCTCTCGGCGGCGCCGCTTCATGAGCGCGACGCAATGGTGCGGCTTGAGACGGTCGAGATCGCCGAATTCGATATCGACCGGCGACAGTTTCGGGCGATGCGCGTGCGCCGCGTCGGCGCAATCGTACTGTCGCAGACCCCCATGCCCAAACCTTCTGGTGCGGTGGCGCGCGCCGCGCTGATCGACGCCTTGCGCGCACATGGCTTGCTCCTGCTCGACAGCGGCGCCGTCATCGGCGAGACGCAGGCGCGGCTCCGTCTTGCCGCCGCGCATGATGACGATAGCTGGCCCGATCTCAGCGACGCCGCGCTGCTCGATCGCGCCGAGGAATGGCTGGCGCCGCTGCTCGGCGATCCGCCCAGTCTTTCGCGGCCGGGCGAGGACGCGTTGCGCCGCGGCGTCGCGAGCCTCATCGACTGGCGGCTTCAGCGCAAACTCGACGAGCTGGCGCCGCTCGCGGTCGAGACGCCCGCCGGGCGGCGGCTCGCGATCGATTATCTGCACGAAGGCGGGCCGCGGATCGAAGCGCGCGTGCAGGAATTTTACGGCCTCGCCGAGCACCCGGCGATCCTGCGCGGAAAACTTCCGCTCGCGGTTTCACTATTGTCGCCGGCGCAGCGCCAGATCGCGCTGACGCAAAATCTCCCCGCTTTCTGGAGCGGCGGCTATCGCGACATGGCGAAAGATATGCGCGGCCAATACCCCAAACATGACTGGCCGGACGATCCCGCTTCGGCGCGTGCGCATGTCGGCAAGACAAAGGCGCGGCTGAAGCGGGAGGAATAGGCGAAGGGCAGACGCCTTAGCCGATCGCGCGCATCGACGCTTCGATGATCTCGAGACCTTCTTTTACTTCGTCCGCCGTGATCGTCAGCGGCGGCGCGATGCGGTTGGTGTTGCCGTAGAGACCGCCGCGGCCGATCAACAGCCCGCGCGCCTTGGTTTCTTCGAGCAGCGCCAGCGACGCCGCCGAATTCGGCTTTTTGGTTCCCGGTTCGACAAACTCGATCCCCTGCATCAGCCCCTTGCCGCGCACGTCGCCGATCACGCGCGATTTCGCGGCGATGCGAACAAGACCCTCGCGCATCTCGCGGCCGCGATCCGCCGCGTTTTTCTGAAGGTCATGCTTCTTCAGATAACGCAATGTCGCGAGCGCGCCGCGCGTCGATAAGGGATTGCCGCCAAAGGTCGCGAGCGAACTCGCCTTGAAGCAGTTCATCACCTCGGCGCGCGCGACAAGGCCGCCGATCGCAAGGCCATTGCCGAGCCCCTTGGCGAAGGTGAGAATATCGGGCGTCACGCCATGCGCCTGATAGCCCCAGAAATTCTCACCCGTGCGTCCCCAGCCGGTTTGCACTTCGTCGCTGATATAAAGGATGCCGCGCTCTTTCAGCACCTTCTGCAAGGCGCCGAACAGTCCATCCGGCGGCGTGCCAAAGCCCCCGACGCCGGTGATCGGCTCGGCGATCAGGCAGGCGACGTCGCCGGCGCTCGCGACATCGAGCATTTCCTTCAAATCATTGACGCAGGCCTCGATATAATCGGCGGGTTTGAGGCCGCCGAAGGGCGAGCGATAGGGATAGCTGCCGTGAATATAGCTGACGAGAAACGGTGACAGCGACGACGGCGACCAGTTGGAATGTCCGGTGACCGGCACCGTCGACATGGTGCGCCCGTGATAGGAATAGCGCATCGCCAAAACCTGATTGGAGCGCCGGTAGGTCGTCGCCAGCATCAGCGCGGCGTCATTTGCCTCGCTGCCCGACGACGTGAAGAAGACGCGCGCATCCGGAATGCCCGAGAGCGCCGCGATTTCCTCGGCGAGCTCCACCTGCTGTTCGATCAGGTAAAGCGTCGAGGTATGCACCATCTTGCCGGCCTGATCGCGGATTTCCTCGACGATCTCCGGCACGTTATAGCCGATCATATTGGTCAGGATGCCGGCGAAGAAATCGAGATATTCGCGCCCCTCAGCGTCCCTGACGCGCCGCCCCTCGCCGGAGATCAGCGAAATCGGCTCCTTGTAATAGAGCGACAGCCATGACGGCATGACGGCGCGATGGCGTTCGAGCAGCGAGGGCGTATTTTTCAGAGCTGTCATTTTGCGAGTCCGTTTTCTTTCAGTTTGTAATGGTCGCGCCGTGGCGCCGGGCGTTTTCTTCGTGTTTGGCCATCATGTTAAGCTCGATGAAGAAGAAGCAGGCGATCCATAAGAACGCGTCCCAGCCGTCAAGGGGCTCGCCAAGCGCCCACCAGTAGAAGACGTCGACAACAAGGACCGCCCAGAATGGAATTTGCACGAGGTGGAGCACCTTAAGGATTTTCGGCGTCGCCCGCCGCGTCACCCGGAGGAAAATTTCAAATTCGATCAGCACCCCAAGAAGGATCCACGCGCCCGCATTGACGATATCGGTCCAGGTGAGGCGGTTGATCATGCTGAGCGCCTCCGTCGAGGCGAACATGTTGATGTCGGCATTGTAGAGGGCGCCCGCGCCTAGCGATGCGCAATTTTGCGCGTCGAGCGGCACGTAATCGTCAAGCGACAGCGCGAACGACGCGCCTGATCCGGCGAGCGTGCAGGGATCGGGGCCGGCATAGGCGGCGAACCCCTTCACCATATCAAGCCCGCCGACATATCCGTAAAAGGAATATACGATCGCGGCCCAGAACAGCAGCGTCACGGCGCCGATCAGCGGCGTCGTCCATTTGCGATAGCGCTCCGGCGGCTCGTAGGAAGTTTCAATCTCGAACATCACGAGAAGGCCGACCCAGGCGAAGGCGTCGATCGCGTCCGCGTAGGCGACAATGAAATCGCCGAACGTCACCCCTTCCTTGAAGGTGAATCCCTCGGCCGCGCTGTTCAGTTCGTAGTAAAGCGCGATATCGATCGCGAGCAGGGCGAACATCGTGTACTTGAAAGAAGTGTAGACGATGCCTTGCCTGATCTGCATGTCGCAACGGCGTCTCAAAAAACGGATTCAGCGGACCGGATCAAAGCGAGCCGGTCCGCCCATTATCGCCCGCGCTGCGCGCGATCCGCAAGAAACGAATGCCGCGCGCCTCAGCCGCCGAAATCATAGGTCAGGCGGACGCCGAAAGTGCGCGGCCGAGCCGGGCCGAAATAATGCGCGGGAAGAATCCCGCTGCCTTCCGCCGAGCCGGTGTAATAGAGAACGTTCGTCAGGTTCTCGACATAGCCCATGATCGACCAACCGGCTTCCGCCGCGTAACCGAGCCGGAGCGCAACTTCCGCATAGCCGTCGTTCTTCGCTTCGGCGAGGCGCAAGAGGCCGCCATAGGTGTCGGTCTGTCCGAAGATTTCGGCGGACGCCTTCACCGCGCCGGCGCCGAGGGGCGCCGTCATGCGCAGCACCGCCGAGCCGGAGAATTTCGGCACTGTCGGCTGCGGTTGACCCTCGCAAGCGAGCGTGCCGTCGCATAGCGCTTGCGCATCGGTCACGTCGGAGTCGGCGTAGGCGCCGGAAATCATCAGATCGAAATACTCGCCGAGCGGCGCGGTCGCCGACCCTTCGACGCCCCAGCCCTTCACCTTGCCGACATTGTCGACGAGGATGCCGCCGCCGACGCCCGGCACGATCACCTGAAGATCCTTGTAGGTGTAGTAATAGACGTTGGCGTCGAGCTTGATCCCGCCGAGCGCGCCCTTGGCGCCGACCTCATAGGACCAGGCTTTTTCCGGGTCGAAAAGGTTCGGCGTCGCGTCGCCCGGATTGAGATCGAGGCCCGCCGGCGTGAACGGCAGCGTCTCCGGCGTGATCGTGAAGCTTCCGAATCCGCCGGCCTTGAAGCCGCGGGTCGCGCTGGCGAACAGCATCCAGTCATCATTCGGGCGGAAGCGGGTGATGAAGCGCGGCGTGAACGCGTCCCAGCTTTTCTTGTCGGTGAGGAAATCGGTGGTCGTAAAGCCGAGCGCGAAGAACGGCCCGAGCTGGCTCGAAACGGGGAGCGCGTTGATGCCGAATTTCTTGGTGTCGTCAGAATAGCGGACGCCGACGCCGATATCGAATTTCTCGCTCAGCTTGTAGGTGGTGTCGATATAGGCAGCCCAGCCGTGATAGCGCCCACGCACTTGATTGCGCTCAAGCAGGCCCTCCGGGCTCGGCGTGAAGGTGTAGCCGTAATAGGCGAAATAGGACGCGCAATCGTTGAAGCCGTAATAGCTAAGATAATAGGCGCACATCACGTCTTCATTGCCGTGCTGCGAGAAGAGGACGTCGATGTCTTCGTGATAATAGGAAGCGCCGACATACCACGAGAACGGCCCCTCATCGTCGGAAGTCAGCCGCAGCTCCTGCTCGAAATACTCGCCGGTCTGATCCTGCGCGTAATCGTTGATGTTGAGCGGCGTGCCGTCGAAGTCTTCGGCGTATTCGTAATTGTGATCCTTGTAGCCGGTGAGCGAGGTCAAAGTGACGCCGCCGAGATCGAAGTTCAGCTCGAGACCGGCGCTGAAGATCTCCGCGTCGTCTTTTTCGCCGAGCCCGAGATCGCTGTCGATGTCGCGCCCGTTGCCGCCGATGGTGAGGCCAAAGAGGCTATCCAGAGCGTCGAAAGTGTCGCCAAGGCCGGTCGCGCGATAGAGCGATCCCGATTGCTCCCGCTTTTCAAGTTCGAGGGTCAAGAGGGCGTCGAAGCCTTCATCCTCATAGAGCGCGGAAAAGCGGCCCGCCCCTTTCTGGAAGCCGAGCAGCTTGTCGGCGTTCGGGAAGAAGGCGTTGTCGACATAGCCGTCCTCGCGTCCGCCATAGCCGGAAAGGCGAACCGCGAATTTCTCCGTCAACGGAATATTCAGCGCGAGTTCGCCGACGATGTGGTCGCGTTCGCCGACATCGAGATCGATATAGCCGCCGAAGGCGTCGAGCTTGGGGCGCGCCGTGATGACGTTGATGGCGCCGCCGATGGCGTTGCGGCCGAACAGGAAGCCCTGCGGTCCGCGTAAGACTTCGGCGCGTTCAATATCGTACAGCGTCGTCACGACGGCGCCGTTGCGGCCCTGATAAAAGCCGTTCTTGAAGAACGGCACTGAAGGATCGCCGCCGGCGCCGAAATCGTTGGTCGAGATGCCGCGGACGTTGATGTAGTCGATGAAGCTATCGAAGGTGTTGCCGGTGACGCCGGGCGTGAACGTCACGAGATCCTTGACGTCGTCGAGATTGACGTCGCGGACGAACTCGCCGCCATACGCGGTGATCGCCAGCGGCACGTCCTGAATGGACTCGGCGCGCTTTTGCGCGGTGACGATGATCTCGTCATCTTGCGCCAGAGCCGGCGCGGCGACGCCCGCAAGGGAGAGCGACAAAACCGAACTCCCGGCCAGCATCGCTTTTTTCGACATGCGCTTGAAATTCAGCCTCGTCATCGCATCGCCCTTTCCTGAAAATAATTGCCGCAGCCCCGTCAGCCCTGATTAAAGCCCTCAAAATTTGTATAGGGCGTCTTTTTCTCCGACAACAAATTAACGCGGGAGGTTTTTCGATCCGCCGCCGCCTGTGGCATAAAGAGAACAGTTGAAGATTTTGATATAAGTAATGTTTTTCAATTGGTTAGATTGAATTCTTCATTGCTGCGTTGCGGAAAAAACGCACCTCCGCCGGCTCGAAGTTTGTGATCACAAAAACCGGGGCGCCGACTTAAGCGACGCCCGCCTCCTCCAGCGCCCGGCGCATCGGCGCCAGCTGGGTCTCGTACCGCCGCCAGCGGCCGACCGACCGCGTGTGCGGCTTTTCCCGCACCTGCACCGCGCTGGCGGTCGCGACCGCCCCCGTCTTCTCGTGAAAGCTGAGGCACTGGTCCTGCCAGTCGAGCCCTAAAAATTCGATCAGGCGGCGCGCGTTCGGCTCAAGATCGCCAACCGTCTCCTCATAGGAGATGTCGAGGAACCGGCCGGGGAAGAGCCGGCGCCAATGCGCCATCAGTCGGCGGTAGCGCGCATGGTGCCGGGCCATTTCCCCCTGATCGTAGGAATGGAAATAGGCGTCGGCGAAAAGCTGTTTGTAACTCGCAAAACAACTGTCCATCGGATCGCGCGTCAGATGAACGATGCGCGCTTTCGGGAGCGCCGCGAGGATCAGCGGCAGAAATTGATAATTGCCCGGCAGCTTGTCGACGAAGCGCCCAGCGCCGCCGCGCATCGGCGCCGAGACGCGCAAATATTCGGCGCCGAGCGCCTTGGCGTCGATCTCCCGCCAGCTCGCGACCTGCTCGGCCTGCGGCCGGTCGCCGCCGCCGTCTTTGGCGAGGCGGCGGACTGACAGGCGGAACTGCTGCAGCTCGCCGGCGGAGTCGACGTCGGAATGGCTGGTGATGATGCGCTCGATCAGCGTCGTGCCGGTGCGAGGCTGTCCGATCACGAAGATCGGCGAAGGATCGTCAACGCCGGCGCGCGGCGTCGCCGCCCATTCCTCGTTGAAGGCGCTTTCCAGCGCGGCGAAATATTTTTCTTCCGCCGCTTCGTCGTAATCGACCAGCGATCGCTTGGCGCGCGCTCCCGTCTCGAACGCCGTGAAGGCCTTGTCCCACGCCTCGCAGTCTTCGAATTCCTTGCCGGCGGCGTAGGCCAAAAACGCGGCGGCCGGCGCGCTTTCGCCACCGGCGCGCGCCATCAGCATGTCGCCGCGCGCGGGGCTTTTCGCTTTCTCGATCGACGAATAAAGCCATTGCGCCTGCGCAATCCGGTCATTGCGCCCAAGGACGGTTTCAAGAACGCGTTTGGCCCCGTCATTGTCGCCGAGGAACATGCACGAGGTCGCTAGATTGACCGCATATTCATCGCTATCAGGCGCCAGCGCGCACGCCTTTTCATACCATCGGCGCGCTTCCTTCTGATCGCCCAGCATCGAGGACGTAACGCCGATGAGGTCGGCGACCGGCGCATCGCGAACGCCGGCGGCCCGGGCTTCCTCAAGGGCTTTTTCCGCGCGCGCGGGCTGGCCGAGCCGCATGAACAGGCGCGCCAGCTGCGCCCACGCCGCGGCATGTCGGGGCGCGAGCTTCGTCACCGAGCCGAACGCCCGCGCCGCGGTTTTCAGATCGTTCATGTCGAGCGCGACAAGGCCGACGAGAAAATGAGCGTCGGGATTTTGCGGCGCCGCGCTGATCGCCTTGCGGCAGAAGTCGGCGGCGTCCTTCGACCGCCCCTGTTGAAGCGCGGCAAACCCCTGCCGCAGCCATTCCTTCGCCTCGCGCTCCGCCGCTGTCACCGCGCCAACACCCTTTGCCCGCGCGATGCGCGCGCGGCTTGAAATTTCCGCCACTATCGCTTGATACTCGCGGCTGCGCCAGCCCGGCGCCGTTGCGATGGAAATCCCCATGATGAAAATGACGCTCGCCTCAGCCGCGCTCGCCCTCGCCGCTTCCTGCGCCAGCGCGCCGGCCGGCGACGCCGACACCCTGCTGACCGGCGGCAAAATTTACACCGCGAACGGCAAACGCGCCTTCGTCGAGGCGATCGCCGTCAGGGGCGATGAAATTATTTTCGCGGGTGACGCCGGCAAGGCGGCGAAATTCGCTGGCGCCGGAACGACGCGTGTCGATCTCGGCGGCCGACTCGTCCTGCCGGGACTGCACGACGCGCATCTTCACCCCGTGGGCGCGATGCAGGTCGACACCTGTTCGATCAACAAGCAACCGATGACGCTTGAGGAATTGTCGTTCTTCGTCGGGCGCTGCATCGACCGCTTTTCGCCGGCGCCGGGCGAATGGCTCTACATCGACCTGTGGGAATTCGAACGCGGCAACCAGCCCGGCGCCAAATTCAAGACCATCCGGGCGGCGCTCGACGCCGCGGCGCCGAAAAATCCGGTCCTGCTCGAAGGCACCGACGGCCATCATTTCGCGGTCAATTCGCTGGCGCTGGCGACAGCGCGCAACGCCGACGGAAAAATCGTCGGCCTCTCTGCGACGACGCTGCGAAGCGATTTTTCCGACCTCGCGCAATATGTCGGCGTCGACGCGCGCGGCGAGCCGAACGGCAAACTGACGGAATCCTATATTTATGACCGGCTCGATGTCGAAGCGATGGAACGCGCCGAGCTGAACAAGCGCCTCGCGAGCCGCGACAAGATGATGGAGGTCACGTTGCCGCGCGGCATCACTTCCTTCATGGACGCGGCGGCGCGGCCCGAAACGTTGCCGATTTACGACGCCCTGCTCGATCGCGGCGAGTTTCACGCACGCGCGACGCTGGCGCTCTATTTCAACCCGAGCAAGTTCGTTCGCGACGACGGAACGTTCGACGCTGAAAAATTGCTGGCGGAAGCAACCGCCCTGCGCGCCAAATACGCCGGCTCGCCGCTCATTAAGGCGAATTATCTGAAACTCTTCGCCGACGGCGTCATGGAGGGCGATCCGCTCTCGACGCCGCCGACGCTGCCGAACGCCGCGCTCGCCCACGATTATCTGCAACCGATTTTCGCGGCGGACGAAACCGGCCTTCGCGTCACCGGCTATGTCGATCCGGCGTCGCAGGCCTGCGCCAATGCGCGGACGGCCGCCGCGAATGGCAAAGCGCCGGACCCCGCCGCCTTCATCAAGGGATACGGATTTCATCCGGCGCAATGCGAAACCAACGCCGGCGTCCTTCAAAATCCCGAAGACGTCACCCGCGATTATATCAATCTTGGCGACAAGGCGGGCTTCACTTTTCATATCCACGCGATCGGCGACCGCGCGGTCAAATCCGCGCTCGACTCGATTGAATACGCAAAAGCCGATCACGGATCGAAGACCCGTCACATCCTTACCCATCTCCAGCTTGTGCGCCCCGAAGATATCGGCCGCTTCAAAAAGCTCGGCGCTTATGCGTCCTTCACCTTCGCCTGGGCGACGGTCGATCCGGAATACGACCTCACAGTCATTCCCTTTATCGACCGCGTCGACGGGCCGGGCGGGATTTACGATCCGGCGGGCTATTACATGCAAAACGTCTATCCGGCCGAGTCGATCCGCAAAGCCGGCGGCGTCATCATCGCCGGCTCCGACGCGCCGGTCGACACGCGCGATCCGCGCCCCTTCGTCAATATCGAGGGCGCCGTCGCGCGCGACATCTATGGCGCCGGACAGCTGAACGCCGGGGAAGCGCTGTCGATTTACGACGCCGTCGACGCCTATACGATCAACGCCGCAAGGGCCCTGAATCAGGACGCTGTAGTCGGCTCGCTCGAAGCCGGCAAGAAAGCGGATTTCATCGTAATTGATCAGGATATTTTCGCGCTCGCCGGCGCTGGTGCGGCGTCAGGGATCAGCGAAACAAAAGTCATCGAGACCTGGTTTGCCGGAAAGAAAGTCTATTCAGCGCCTATGGAGTAAACATCTCACAGCGCGCCCGCGCCCTTATCGCTCGCGGCTCGCATCGCTGATCAGCTTCATTCCTTCGAGGATGTCGAGCCTGATCGAGGATTCGAGTTTTTTCGCGTCGCCCTCGACCAGCGCGTCGATCGCTTCCTTGTGTTGATCGACAAGATCGGCGGTGCCGAGGCGGGTGACGACGACGCGCATGAACGGGCCGATC
>Ga0155549_1003_pt5 | contig 15395 bp, 13 predicted proteins | sample RifCSPhighO2_12_FD_107206 | JGI IMG/M metagenome (GOLD analysis project Ga0155549, IMG submission 107206) | Alphaproteobacteria bacterium RIFCSPHIGHO2_12_FULL_63_12
CCAGCCACCTGCGCCTCGTCGCCAAAATCGCCATGGGATATCGCGGCTACGGCCTGCCGATCGGCGAGGTCATATCCGAAGGCAATGTCGGCCTGATGCAGGCGGTGAAGCGATTCGATCCCGAGAAGGGCTTTCGCCTTGCGACCTACGCCATGTGGTGGATCAAGGCGTCGATCCAGGAATATATCCTGCGCTCGTGGAGCCTGGTGAAAATAGGCACGACGGCCGCGCAGAAAAAGCTCTTTTTCAATCTCCGCAAGATCAAGGGCAAAATCGACGCGATCGAGGATGGCGATCTCAACGCCGATCAGGTGAAGCTGATCGCCGACAAGCTTGGCGTCACCCAGGACGATGTCGTGCAGATGAACCGCCGCATGTCCGGCGGCGAAGCGTCGCTGAACGCGCCGCTTGGCAAATCGGAAGACGGCGGGGGCGAATGGCAGGACTGGCTGGTCGATGAAAACGCCGTCAACGCCGAACAAAAGCTCGCGACGGAAGATGAATACGACATGCGCATGTCGCTGCTCGAACGCGCGATGGCGACGCTGAACGAGCGCGAACAGCACATCATCACCGAGCGGCGGCTGAAAGATAACCCTGCGACGCTTGAGGATCTGAGCCAGGAATACGGCGTATCGCGCGAACGCGTGCGCCAGATCGAAGTGCGCGCATTCGAGAAGCTTCAGAGCGCGATGAAACGCCTCGACCGCGAAATGCGCGGCGGAACCCTGGAAGCCGGCGCGTCGGCTTAGGCTGGCGCCGGCGCATTATTCGCAATTTTCCGCGAGCCGCGGCATTGGCTTCCTGCTAGGTTTCCGAAAAAAGGAACCTGACATGACTGCCGCTTCCGCCGACAAAGTCGCTAAATTCCGCGCCCTTCACAGGAAGGGCGCCGCGTTTCTTTTCCCGAACTTCTGGGACGCGGGATCTGCGAAAATTCTCGAAGGGCTCGGCTTCGAGGCGCTGGCGACGACCAGCTCCGGTTTCGCCCTCACCAAGGGACGCGCCGATTATGGCGTCACCCGAGCCGAAGTGATGGCCCATGCGCGCGAAGTGTGCGCCGCCGTCGAGGTTCCTGTCGCCGCCGATCTCGAAAACGGATTTGGCGCCGCGCCGGAAGAATGCGCGCTGACGATCCGACTGGCTGCCGAGACCGGCCTTTGCGGCGGATCAATCGAGGATTCAACCGGCGACAACCGACGGCCCGTTCATGAAAAATCCGCTGCGATCGACCGCGTCCGCGCGGCAGCGACGGCGGCGCGGGAGGCGCCGAACGGCTTCGTGCTGACGGCGCGCGCCGAAGCTTATCTTTATGGACCGGCCGACCTCAACGACGTGATCGCAAGGCTGCAGGCCTTCGAAGACGCCGGCGCCGATGTGCTGTTCGCGCCGGGGCTTCCCGATATCGAGGCGGTCGCCGCCGTCTGCTCGTCGGTGTCGAAGCCGGTCAATGTTCTCGTCTTTGGCGCGCTGGCGAAGCACACAGTCGATGACTTCGCCAAAGCCGGCGTCGCGCGATTGTCGCTCGGCGGCGGGCTTGCCAACGACGCCTACGCGGCGCTTGTGGAAACGGCGCTCTTGATCAAAAATTCCCGCGGCTTTTCCGCCATCAGCGCGAAACGCGACGCGATCAAAATTTTCAAAAAATTCATCGGCGATTGAATCGGCGGGCATTCAAGCAGCGCTGATGCAAGAAGCGCCGCGCCTGAATGATTGGGCTATCATCAGCTCAACCCTCCAGAATTCTGGGCCGCGCCGGGATGGATTTTTCGGGGGGCTTTCAGTACGGCGGGCCGCCCTCGCCTTTCGCCGGTCCGGCGAACCTGCTAGCGCAAGGCGCATTCCTGCCGCCAACGGGGTGCGCCATGACCAACGCCAAGAACCGTCTCGCCTTTTCCAGCCGCGTCATCCATGCGGGTCAAGAGCCCGACCCTTTGACCGGCGCCGTCATGCAGCCGATCTATCAGACCTCGACTTACGCTCAGGAAAGTCCCGGCGTCCACAAGGGCTTCGTCTACGCGCGCGGGCACAATCCGACGCGTTTCGCCTATGAGCGCTGCGTCGCCGATCTTGAAAACGGCGCGCGCGCCTTCGCCTTCGCCTCCGGCATGGCGGCGATTTCGACCGCGCTCGAACTCTTTCCGGCCGGCAGTCACGCGATCGCGATGGATGACGTCTATGGCGGCACCTTTCGGCTGTTCGAGCGCGTCCGCAAATCGTCGGCGAACCTTTCGGTCTCTTATGTCGATCTCACCGACCCGAAGAATTTCGAGGCGGCGATCACGCCGCAGACGAAACTCGTCTGGATCGAAACGCCGACCAATCCGATGCTGAAGGTCGTCGATATCGAAGCGATCGCGCGCCTCGCGAAAAAGCGCGGAATCATCGTCGGCTGCGACAACACGTTCGCCTCGCCCTATTGCCAGCGGCCGCTCGATCACGGCGCCGATATCGTCATGCACTCGGCGACGAAATATATCGCCGGACATTCCGACGTGATCGGCGGGCTGCTCGTCGTCAATGACAAGGAGCTCGGCGAGAAGCTGCAATTCCTGCAAAACTCCGTCGGCGCCATTCAGGGCCCGTTCGATTCCTATCTGGCGCTGAGGGGCCTCAAAACGCTGGCGCTGCGGCTTGAGCGCCACTGCGCCAATGCGATGGCGCTCGCCGAATGGCTCGAAGCGCATCCGGCGATTTCGCGCGCCGTGTATCCGGGCCTCAAGAGCCATCCGGGCCACGCCGTCGCAAAGCGCCAGATGGACGCCTTCGGCGGCATGTTGACGGTCTATGTGAAGGGCGGCCTTGATGCGGCGAAAACCATGCTCGAACGCGTCGAGCTGTTTACGCTCGCCGAATCGCTCGGCGGCGTTGAAAGCCTCATCGAACATCCAGGCGTGATGACGCACGCCTCGATTCCGCCCGAGCGCCGCAAGCAGCTCGGCGTCGACGATTCGCTCGTCCGCCTGTCGGTCGGCGTTGAAAGCCTTGATGATCTGCGCGCCGATCTCAGCGCGGCGCTGAAGGGCCTTTAAAAAAGAGGCGACGCCGATCGAAGACCGGCGCCGCCTCCCTGCCGCCAGCGGGGGAGATGCCGGCGACCTTTTCTGGCCACCCCTTTGCGGCCAAACTTGTTTCGCAACTTGCGAGAATTGGACGGGCGTCAAAATATGTATGTTTGCGCCTCACGCAATCCCTTTTTGTATTACCCGAAGTGCAATTGTCCTTGCGTGTTCGCGCGATAATTGCATTGCTGACCTGCCCCGCCCGCGCGGGAGCCGAGGATTTGCGACGACGCGATACAGGATAACTTCATGACCGCCACACAAAGCGCAAGTCTTGCGGAGCAAATAGACGCGGCGTTCACGCCGATCAGCAATGCTGTCAACAAGGTTATCTTTTATTCGGTCGATGTTTTCGGCGTTTCACTTCCGCTGGTCGTCGTATGGCTCATCCTTGCTGCAATTATATTCACGATTTCGCTGCGTTTTATTAATCTGACCGGCTTCGGCCATGCAGTGGCCCTGGTCTTCGGGCGCCGCACGCATCATTTGAAAGGCGGCGCCGGCGAGATATCACATTTTCAGGCGCTGTCGTCGGCGCTCTCTGGAACGGTCGGTCTCGGCAACATCGCGTCGGTGCCGGTGGCGATTGCGATCGGCGGACCCGGCGCCGTCTTCTGGATGATTGTCGCCGGCTTTCTCGGCATGTCGTCGAAATTCGCCGAATGCGCGCTCGCAGTGAAATACCGGCGGCAAAAGCCCGACGGCACGACGCTCGGCGGCCCGATGTTCTATATCGAAGACGTCTTCGCGCGCCGCGGCATGAAAACCTTCGGCAAGGCGGCGGCGATTTTCTTCGCGGTGATGGCGATGGGCGCCTCGATCAGCCTGTTTCAGGTCAATCAGAGCTATGCGCAGTTTTCAGCCGTCACCGGAATCGACGCGCCCCTTACTTATGGGATCATTATCTGTTCGCTGGTCGCCGCGGTCATTCTCGGCGGGATCAAGAGGATCGGCCTTGTCTCCGGCATTCTGGTGCCGCTGATGGGCATCCTTTATCTCGGCGCCGGGCTCGTCATCATCGCGCTCAATATCGAGGCTCTGCCGGGCGCAATCGCCAAGATTTTCAACGGCGCCTTCGGCCTTGACGCCGCCGGCGGCGGCGTGGTCGGCGCGCTGATCAACGGCGTCAAACGCGCCACCTATTCGAACGAAGCGGGCGTCGGCTCGTCGGCGATCGCCCACTCAGCGGTGAAGACGACCGAGCCGCTGACCGAAGGCTTTGTCGCGTCGCTGGAGCCTTTCATCGACACCATCGTCATCTGCACCATCACCGCGCTCGTCGTCATCGTCACCGGCGCCTATGAGCCGTTTCTCTTCCACCCGCCCGAGCGCGGGATCGAGATCACCTCGGCCGCCTACGCCAGCGCCTTTTCCTGGTTCCCGATCATTCTCCTCGTCGCGTCGATGCTGTTCGCGTTCACGACGCTGGTCAGCTGGGCGTTCTACGGCGCGCAGGCGGCGGCCTATGTGTTTGGCCCGTCGAAAAAAGTCGACATCGCGTTCAAGCTGTTGCTGTGCGCGGTATTGTCGCTCGGCGCCGCGCTGTCCCTGTCCTCGATTATCAATTTCATCGACGCCATGCTGTTCGGCATGTGTATCCCGAACATCATCGCGCTCTATCTGCTGCTGCCGGAGCTGAAGCGCGACATCGCCGAATACAACCGGAAATACCGGACGAAGGCCGCTTAGCGCGCCCTTGGGTGCGCCGCGCGATAGTCGGCGAGAAGGCCCTCAATGTCGATTTTGGCGTAGCGCTGCGTCGCCGCGATCGAGGCGTGGCCGAGCAGTTCCTGGATCGATCTGAGATCGCCGCCCGCCGCGAGGAGATGCGTCGCGAAGGCATGGCGCAGGGCGTGCGGCGTCGCGCTGTCGTCGAGGCCGAGCGCGCGGGCGTGGGTTTTCATCGTCATCTGGACGAGGCGCGGCGACATCGCCTTGCCGCGGGTCGACAAAAACAGCGGCTCGTCGCGCGACGTCGCGGGGCGGCGCAGGCTGAGATAATCGGCGAGTGCGGCGCGCACTTCCGGCAGGAGCGGCGCTACACGCATCTTGGCGCCCTTCCCCTTGATCCGCACGCTGTCGCCGAACGGCGCGTCCGCCATGGTGAGCGACAGCGCCTCGGATATGCGCAGCCCCGAGCCGTAAAGAAGTGTGAAGATCGCGGCGTCGCGCGCGGCGCGCGCCTTGTCTTTGGCCGCGCCGGCGCGCTCGATCAGCTCTTGCGCCGAGGCGGCGTCGACGGGTCGCGGCAGGCGTTGTTTCTGTTTCGGCCCGCGCATCGCGTCGATCGCGTCATTGCGGATGTCATGGCGCCGGCCGAGGAAGCGGAAGAAACTCCTGAGCGCCGACAATTCGAGTTTCAGCGACGCCTCGCCGAGCCCTTCATCGCGCCGGCTCGACAAAAAGGCGCGAAAATCCAGCAGCTCCAGGCGCTCCAGCGCGCGCGCCGTCGGCGTCGCGCCGAGATGGTTTTTCAAAAACGCCGAAAAGCGCGTCAGGACGGCGTCGTAATTTCGGATCGTGTAGGCGCTGGCGCGTTTCTCGGCGCGCAAATGCGCGACATAGCGCTGGATCAAGCCGTCAATTGTTCCGGTCGTGTCGCCCGCCGCTTTCGCCATGCGGCGAGACTGCGCGCGACAACGGTTAATAATGCGTGAAAATCAGGCGAGCATCGCCAGTTCGGCGCGCAGCTCGCCGAGTCCCGCCCCGGTTTCGGCGGAAGTGAGCAGCACTGAAGGATGCGCCGCCGGGCGGCGGCGAATGGCGTCCTCGACCGCCGCGACTGTCGCCTCGGCCTCGGTCGGCTTCACCTTGTCGGCCTTGGTCAGCACGATCTGATAATTGACCGCCGATTTGTCGAGCATGGTCATCACCTCGCCGTCGATCTCCTTGAGGCCGTGGCGACTGTCGACGAGCAGGCAGACACGCCGCAGCGTCTGGCGGCCGCGCAGATAATCCCTTGTGAGCCCGGCCCAGCGCTTCGCGTCCTTTTTGGCGGCCTTCGCATAGCCAAAGCCCGGCAAGTCGACGAGGCGCAGCGTCCCGCTGAGGTCGAAGAAATTAATCTCCTGCGTGCGGCCGGGCGTCGTCGACGCGCGCGCGAGGCCTTTTCGCCCGGTCAGCGCGTTCAGAAGCGACGATTTGCCGACATTCGATCTGCCCGCGAAGGCGATTTCGCTCGCGCCTTCCGGCGGCAGGGTCTCCATCGAAACGACGCCAAGCATAAAGTCGCAAGGGCCGCAAAACAGCACGCGGCCCTTCTCGATCGCCTGCGCGGAATGGGGGGTTTGGGTCACCCTATTTTTTTTCGAGCGCGGGCTTCTTGCCCCGAAGGAATGGAAGCCGTTCGGCGAGGTTCACCTCAACCCCGTTGCGCTTCATGATGTACCACTGTTGAACGATCGACAGCGCCGCGCTCCACAGCCAGTAAAGCACAAGGCCAGATCCGAATCCGGCGAACAGGAAGACGAAAATGAACGGCATCATATTCATGATCTGCTGCTGCGTCGGATCGGTCGCGGGCGGATTCATCTGAGTCTGCAGCCACATGACGATTCCATAAAGGACCGGCAGGACGCCGATTCCGAGGAACGCGCCGATCATCGGAACCGATGTCGGATCAAACGGCAACAGGCCGAACAGGTTGAATATCGATGTCGGGTCCGGCGCCGAGAGGTCCTTGATCCACAGCATGAACGGCTGGTGGCGCAATTCAATTGTCACGAACAGGGTTTTGTAGAGCGCATAGAAGATCGGCATCTGGATGAGGATCGGCAAACAGCCGGCGAGCGGGTTGATTTTCTCGCGCTTGTAAAGCTCCATCATTTCCTGCTGGAGCTTGGCCTTGTCGTCGCCGCATTTTACTTTCAGTTCTTCGAGCTTTGGCTGCACCTTCTTCATCGCCGACATCGATTCGAACGCCTTGTTGGCGAGCGGGAACATCAGCGCCTTGATGCAGAGCGTCAGAAGAAGAATAGCGACGCCCCAATTGCCGATATGGTCGCCGAAGAAATCGAGCAGCCAGAAAGTCGGACGGGTCAGGAAAAAGAAATTGCCCCAGTCGACCGCCTTGTCGAGATCCTTGATGCCGAGCCCGCCCTTGTCGACCGGCTGTTCATAGGAACGCAGGATATCGACGTCCTTGGCGCCGCCGAATAGATGCGAGGTGAGTTCGTAAGTCCCGCCCGGCGCGATCGTGTGTTCGTCGAGCGTGTAATTTGCGCGAAAGATCGGCGCCGTCTCGGTCCCGACATTCTTCAAGATCGCTTTGAACGGCTGGTTTTGCGGCGGCGCGGCGGCGGCGAGCCAGTATTTGTTGGTGATCCCGACCCAGCCTTCTTCGCCGGCGGCCTCATCGACGACTTTGACCGCCTTCTTGTATTTGCGTTCGAGCAATTGCTTGCCGACGACGGCGAGCGGCCCTTCATGCAAAATCTGAAATTTGCCGGCGTCAGTCGGGATGCCGCGCTGGACGACGAGGCCGTAGGGCGTGACTTTTTCCGCCGTCGCGCCTTCGTTGCGCACCGTCTGCTTCACCGTGAACATGAATTTGTCGTCGACCGAATAGGTCTTTTCAAAAACCAGCGACCCAAGGCGCGCGGTCAGCGTCACCGGGGTCGACGGCGTCAGCTTCGCATTCGCCGGCGCGCTCCAGACCAGCGCCTCGGTCAGTTTGCTGTCCAAACCGTCGGAGGCGACAAAACCCTGTTCGATATAATGGCCGTGCTCAGCCTCGCGCGGCGTCAGCAGGCGGATCATCGGGCTCTTGTCGTCGAGCGTCTCGCGATAGTTTTTGAGCAGAAGATCATCGATGCGCGCGCCGGTGAGATTGATCGACCCCACAAGGCTCGGCGTGTCGATGGCGACGCGGCCCGGCGCTTTCGCGATCGCTTCCTCGATCGTCAGCGCCTTTTCGGGAGCGGCCGCGAGATCGCCGGTCAGATTGGGCTGCGCCGCTTCGCGCGTTTCCATTTCAATCCGCCGCTGTTCCTTCAACGCTTCGCGCTGCGGCGCGATCACCATCGCGTCCCAGCCGATCAGCACGGCGGCGGTCAGGACGATAAACAAAAGCGTATTGCGGTCCATGAGGGCTTTCCCGTCGGCGCTGTCGGATTGGGACTATTTAGGAAGGGCGGCCAGCCTTAAAAGGCCGCGCTTCATATCGTCAAGGAGCAAGGCGAAGTCGCGCGATTGCGCCGCCGGGCGCGCGATCAGCACATAATCAAAGCCGGCGGCGCCATGGTCCGGGAAGATTTGCCGCGCCGCCTCGCGCAATCGCCGCCGAATCCGGTTGCGGATGACAGCCTTGCCGATCTTTTTGGTGACGGTGTAGCCGACCCGGATGCGGTCGAGGCCGTTGGGCGCCTTTCCGCGGATCAGCAGCAAAGACGGCGTGCCCGCCTTCTCGCCCGCCTGCGCGACAAGGAAATCCGCCCGCTTTTTGATCGTTTCAACAGGCTTCGGGGCGGCCATTGGCCGGCTTCCCGCTTTTTCCACGGGCCTTTAGGCCGAAAGCTTCTTGCGGCCCCTGGAACGGCGGCGCGCGATCACTTTGCGGCCGTTCTTGGTCGCCAGACGCGCGCGAAAGCCGTGACGGCGCTTGCGGACAAGCTTGCTCGGTTGATAGGTCCGTTTCATGGTCGGCTCTCGTTCGTCGATTCTCGATCTTGCGGAACAGGGGCGCCGGGCGAGGGCCCGCCGGGAGGCCGGGCTATTAGACGAGGGGCCCCCAGCCGTCAAGCGCGACGGCGGCTGCGGGAGCGCCGGAAATTCGCGGATTTGTGAGGCCATGGCGCCCAATCGTCTGATGCCAAGCCCCCCGCCGCCTGTTACCCCCTCTGGGCCGAGACCCGATCAAAAGGACCGCCGATGACCGCCAACGCCGCCAAACCGGCCGGGATCGCCCGTTTTGCGCCAATCCTCGTTATTCTTGCCGCGCTTGCGCTGTTCTTCGCGCTCGGCCTCAACCGCTATTTTTCGCTGGACGCGCTGCGCGACAACCGGGAGGCGCTGAACCAGTGGGTCGCCGCATCGCCGGCGCGCGCGCTCGCGATCTTCATGCTGGCCTACGCCGGGGCGGTCGCGATCTCGTTTCCCGGCGCTTCTATTCTCACCGTCTTCGGCGGCTTCATGTTCGGGCTTGCGGTCGGCGTTCCGGCGATCGTCGTCGCCGCGACAATCGGCGCGGCAATCGTGTTCTTCGCGTCGCGAAGCGCGCTCGGCGGGCTGCTGAAAGGACGCGTCACCGGCTTCCTCTCGCAGATGGAAAAGGGATTTCGCGAGAATGAGCTTTCCTACATGTTCGTATTGCGCCTCGCCCCGGTGTTTCCGTTCTGGGGCGTCAATATCGCCGCGGGACTTCTTGGCGTCTCGGCGCGCAATTTCGTCATCGGCACGCTGTTCGGAATCATTCCGGGATCCTTCGTCTACGCCAGCATCGGCGCCGCCGCCGGCGCAGCCTTCGACGCCGGAAGGGAGGTGTCGCTGTCCGGCATTCTCCTGAAACCCGAAACGCTTCTTCCGATCGCCGGCCTTGTCGCGCTGTCGCTGCTGCCAATCGCGTTGAAACACATCCAGAAAAAATCAGGGGACTGACGGACATGTCGAGAAAGATCGACGCCGACCTTTGCATTATCGGCGCGGGCTCGGGCGGGCTGTCCGTCGCGGCGGGGGCCGCGCAGCTCGGCCGCAAGGTCGTCCTCATTGAGAAAGGCGAGATGGGCGGCGACTGCCTCAATTACGGCTGCGTGCCGTCGAAGGCGCTGATCGCCGCCGCCGCCCGCGCGCAGGAGATGCGCGACGCCGGGGGATTCGGCGTCAAAGGCGTCGAACCCGAGATCGACTTTCCAGCCGTGATGGATCACGTTCACGCCGTCATCGCCGACATCGCGCCGCATGACAGCGTTGAGCGTTTTGAAAGCCTCGGCGTCACCGTCATCCGCGCTGGCGGCGAGTTCATCGGCCCGCGGACGGTCAAGGCGGGCGACGCCGAGATCACGGCCAAACGCATCGTCATCGCGACAGGCTCCTCGCCCTTCGTTCCGCCGATACCCGGCCTCGACGGGGTTTCCTATTTCACTAATGAGACGATATTTGAAAACCGGGCCCGCCCCGATCATCTGATCGTCATCGGCGGCGGGCCGATCGGCGTTGAACTGGCGCAGGCGCATCGCCGGCTAGGCGCCAGGACGACGATCGTTGAGGCCGACACTCTCTTGAACCGCGACGATCCGGAAGCGGTTGAGGTCGTCCGTACGCGCCTTAAAATCGAAGGCGTCGACATCCGCGAGAAATCAAAAGCGCTGCGTGTCGAAAAGGAAGGCGATCTTATCCGCCTCGTCCTCGACAATGGCGCGGCGGTCGTGGGCTCGCATCTTTTGGTCGCGGTCGGACGGCGGGCGAACCTTTCCGGTCTCGGCCTCGACAAGGCAGGAATCGAGCTTGACGGCGGCAAATTGCGCCTCGACGCGCGGCTTCGCACCACAAACAGGCGCGTTTACGCGATCGGCGACGCCGCCGGCGGCCTTCAGTTCACCCACGTCGCCGGCGATCACGCCTCGACTTTGGTGAAAAACATCCTGTTCAAGGCGCCGGCCAAGCGCCGCGACGCCCTCGCCCCGCGCGTCACCTATTGCAGCCCGGAACTCGCCAGCATCGGGATTTCCGAAAGCGAGGCGCAAAAATCCGGCGCGGCATACACGGTTGCCCGCTGGCCGCTCGCCGACAATGACCGCGCCCGCGCCGAGCGCGACACGCAAGGCTTCGTCAAGGCGACTATCGGCAAGGGCGGACGCATTCTCGGCGCAACCGTCGTCGGCGCCGGCGCCGGCGATCTCATCGCGCCGTGGTCGCTCGCGATCGCCAACAATCTCGGTATCCGCGCCTTCACCAACATGATCGCGGCCTACCCGACGCGGTCCGAGATTTCCAAACGCGCCGCCGGCGCCTATTATACGCCGACGCTGTTTTCGGCGCGCACGCGACGGCTGATCGGGCTGCTGGCGACGTTCGACTAGAGCGGGCGGACGGGATTTTTGGCGATGGCAGATGAACAAACGATCGCCGGTCGGTTCAAGCGCTCGCTGTCGTCGAAGCTCCTGGCGCTGACGGTCCTGTTTGTCCTGTTCGCGGAAATCGTTGTGCTCATTCCGTCGGTCGCCAAACACCGGATCGACTGGCTCGCCGCGCGGCTTGAATCCGCCTATCTCGTCGGCCTCGCGCTCGACTCGCCGGGCGGCGAGATGATCGAGCCCGAAATCGCCGAACAGCTGTTCGCGACGGCGAACATCCTCGGCGTCACCCTCGAACGCGAGGGCGCGCGCGTCCTGATCATGACGCCCAAGCTGACTGCCGACCAGGCGCAAATCATGCGGTTCGTCAGCCTCAATTACGACATGCCGCAGCAGCACGTCGTCGACGCCTGGGCGACGATGTTTTCCAGCGGCGATCATTCGATCCGCGTCGTCGGCAAGGCGAAATACGCGTCCGGCGGCTATGTCGACATGTTCGTGTCGCAGGCCGCGCTGCGCGCCGACATTTTCGAATATGCGCGCAACGTCCTGCTGTTGTCGCTGGTTATTTCAAGCCTGACCGCGGCGCTCGTCTACTGGTCGCTGGACCGGATCATCGTCCATCCCGTCCGCCGGCTGACGATGAACATGACGGCGTTCGAATCGAACCCCGAAGACCCGTCGGCGCTGCTGGACGCCGGCAAGCGCCTGGATGAGATCGGCGTCGCCGAACGCAGCCTCGCTTCGCTGGAGCGGCGCACGCAGTCGCTGCTGAAAGAGCGCCGCCGGCTCGCCGCGCTCGGTGCCGGCATTTCGAAAATCAGCCACGACCTTCGCAACATCCTCGCCTCGGCGCAGCTGATGTCGGACCGCCTCGCGAAAAGCGAAGACCCGCGCGTCAGAAAGCTCGCGCCGCGCCTCATCGCCTCGCTCAACCGCGCGATCGCCCTCTCCCGCGACACGCTGAGCTATGCGCGCATGGAGCCGGGCGCCCTCAAGTCCGAGGAGGTCGCACTCGCGCGGCTCGTCGATGACGTGTTCGACGACACGGCGGCGATCGGGGTCGAGACGCGTCATGGTATCGGCGAGGAGGTGATCGTCAGCGCCGATCCGACGCAGCTCTATCGCGCGCTGTTCAATCTTGTACGCAACGCCATCGACGCCCTCGCCGGCCCCGATCCGCAAGAGGGCGACGGCGCGGCCGGCGGGCGGATCGAGGTCAGCGCCAGAACCGAGGCGGGCCGCCTCGTCATCTCCATCGCCGACAACGGGCCGGGCCTTCCCGAAGCGGCGCGCGCGCATCTCTTCGAGCCGTTCAAGGGATCGTTCAAACCGGGCGGCTCCGGGCTTGGCGTCGCCATCGCTTATGAGATCGCGAAGGCGCATGGCGGCGATCTTCAGCTCGTCAAAAGCGACGCCTCCGGCGCAACCTTCGAGCTGTCGCTTCCGGCGGGGCCTGTTCAGTAAGGCGCCGCCGCGCCGTCCGGCTCGCGCGGGTCGGCGGCGCCGAGAAGACCGTCTTGGGTGCGCATCACCGTGTTGGTCCGCCCCATCGGCCGTTGCGACAGCGCCCCGTCCGGCGTGCGCGCGAACAAGAATCCCCGCCCCTCCATGATCTTGATCGTGTCGAGCGAAATTCCCGGCTCGGTCATGATGCGATCGGGCTGCCATTGATGGTGGATTTTCGGCGTCGCGTTCGCCTGCATCGGGTTCATGCCGAATTCGATCATGTTGAGGACGTTTTGAAGGACGATGGTGATGATCGTCGATCCGCCGGGCGTGCCGGTCGCAAACACCGCCTTGCCATCCTTGAGGACGATCGTCGGCGTCATCGACGATAACGGGCGCTTGCCGGGTTCGATCTCGTTGGCGCGCGCGCCGAGCAATCCAAACCCGTTGGGCGCGCCTGCCTTCGCTGAAAAATCGTCCATTTCATTGTTAAGGAGGAAGCCGGCGCCGTCGACCGAATAGGAATTGCCGAAGGTGAAATTCAACGTCGTCGTCGCGGCGACGGCGTTGCCTTCAGAATCCATCACCGAATAATGGGTGGTTTGCGGGCTTTCGTCGAGCGGCCCGAGGCCCGGCTTCACGTCTTCGGATTTCGTCGCGCGGCCGATTTTGATTTCGCCGCGCAATTTGTCCGCATAGGCCTGATCGATCAGGCGGTCGACGGGAACCTTGATGAAATCTGGGTCGCCGAGATATTCTGAGCGGTCGGCGTAAGCGCGCCGCATCGATTCAACCAGCACGCCGAGATAGTCGGCGGTGTTGTGTCCCATTTTCTTCAGATCATAGCCTTCGAGAATGTTCAGCATCTCGATCAGATGGACGCCGCCCGACGACGGCGGCGGCATCGAGACGATCTGATAGCCGCGAAACTCGCCGGCGACCGCCTGGCGCTCGACCGCGCGATAGGCTTTGAGATCCTCGCGGGTGATAAGGCCGCCGTTCTTCTGCATCTCATCGACGATCAGATCGGCGACCGGCCCTTCGTAAAAGCCCGCCGCGCCGCGATCGCGGATCGCTTTCAGCGTTTTCGCCAGATCTTTCTGCCGGAAAATCTCGCCGCTTTTGTAGGGCGCGCCGCCTGCTTTCAGAAAATACGCCGCGCTCGACGGGTCGCGCGCGAAACGCTCGCGATATTCGCCGAGCGCGTCGGCGAGCGCGTCGGAGGTCGGATAGCCGCCTTCCGCAAGCCGGATCGCCGGCGCGATCACATCCTTCAGCTTCATCGTGCCGTATTTTTCCAGCGCCGTCGTCAGGCCCATCACCGATCCAGGCACGCCAGAGGAGAGATGGCTGAACCGCGCGCGCATATTGTCGACATCGCCCGCGTCGTTGAGGAACATGTCGCGCGTCGCGCCCGACGGCGCCATTTCGCGATAATCGAGCGCGATGACGTCGTCGCGGCCGGCGAGTTTGATCATCATGAAGCCGCCGCCGCCGAGATTTCCCGCCTGCGGGTGCGTCACCGCCAGCGCAAAGCCGGTCGCCACCGCCGCATCGACGACATTGCCGCCCTTGGCGAGGATGTCGCGGCCGACTTCCGCGGCAAGGCGATCTTGCGCCGCGACCATGCCGCGCTCGGCCCGCACCGAATGAAAGAGCGACGGATAAGACAACAGCGCATTGGCGCCGGCAGCGTCGCCCGGCGCCTCGATCTCGTCGGCGTCGATGCTGGCGGCGGTCTGCGCGAAGGCGGGAAAACTGACGCCCGCCAGCAGCAGGCGCGCGGCGACCGCCGCTCCTCTTGCAAATCTCATCACGCTTGTCTCCGCTCACGATCCAAAGGCGCGCCAAGCATCGCAGAGATCGTGGCGACGTGCAAAGCCGGAGAGCGCTAGGCGCGGCGCGCCATGCGGTCTATTCTCGATCCCAGCGACCTATTCCAGCGACCCATTGATGAGAAAGACGCCATGACCCGCAAAACCGGCGCCCTTAACGACATCACCGACGTGCCGGGCGTTCTGGTCGGTCAGGCCGAGGATGCGCGCGCGCGCACCGGCGTCACCGTCATCCTGCCGGAGGCGCCGGCGATCGTCGCCGGCGACGTGCGCGGCGGCGGACCCGGCACCCGCGAGACCGATCTTCTCGATCCGTCGACTCTGGTCGACTGCGCGGACGCGATCGTGCTGTCGGGGGGCTCGTCTTATGGGCTCGGCGCCGCCGACGGCGTCGCCGCCTTTCTCGGCGCGCGCGGGCGCGGATTTCAGTTGATGAAAGCGGAGGGCGTGCCGCCCTCGCCGATCGTTCCCGCCGCCATCCTCTATGATCTCGCCAATGGCGGCGACAAAAACTGGGGCGAGGCGCCGCCCTACGCCGCACTCGGCAGGGCGGCCGCGGCCGCCGCCAAAAAAGGCGTCGCGCAGGGGCGCGCCGGCGCCGGCTTCGGCGCGCGCGCGGGCCTTAGCCCCGGCGGCGTCGGCTCGGCGTCGTTCGCCGGCGATGACGGCCTCATCATCGGCGCGCTGATGGCGGTCAACAGTTTCGGCTCGGTGAAGATGCCGGGAACGGACATCTTCTGGGCGGCGCCGTTCGAGATAGGCGAGGAATTCGGCGGCGCGTGGTCAGACAAGAAACCGCAGGCGAGCGATTTGCCGCCCGACACAAAAATCGCCGCCGCCCGCGCCAACACGACGATCGGCGTCGTCGCGGTCAGCGGCGCGCTGACGCCGGCGCAGGCGCGCCGCGTCGCCATCATGGCGCAGGACGGCCTTGCCCGGGCGATCCGCCCCGCGCATGGGCCGACCGACGGCGACGTCATCTTCGTGCTGGCGACCGGGAAGACGCCGTGCGGCGGCCCGCTGGAGCTGACGCGGATCGG
>Ga0155549_1126_pt2 | contig 15221 bp, 19 predicted proteins | sample RifCSPhighO2_12_FD_107206 | JGI IMG/M metagenome (GOLD analysis project Ga0155549, IMG submission 107206) | Alphaproteobacteria bacterium RIFCSPHIGHO2_12_FULL_63_12
CACATGCGGCAGCGGATTTGAATAAATGACGTCCGAAACCGCGTGAACGGCGTCGCCCGCCGCCGCGTGAATTTCGATCGTCACCGGCGGCGCGGCGAAAATGTCATTGGCGCCGCCCTGAGGGATCGAATGGATCGCTTCCGCCGGCGGCGGCGGATGGCCTTTTCCCGTCAGCGTCGCAAGATCGTTGCCGGCGAGGTCGAACCCGCCCTCCCGCGCTTCGTCGGCGTGCAGAAGCCCCTGACCGAGCGGATCCTTTCCAGGGAGGATGTCCGCCGCGTGCGCGCCGCCCTCCCTTGCGCCATGACCGCCGCCGGCGCGACGCTCCATGTCGCCCGCGACATAGATCGGCGCGGTGCCGCCGGCGATTTTTCCGATCGAGATGTAATAGATGAAAACCGACGTCTGGAAGACGTTGAGACCGATCAGCTTCTTGATGAGATTGCCGCGCGCGATAACGATGTAGAGCCCCATCATCATCAGCGTGATGAAGATCCAGTAATTGTATCGTTCGACGGCGAAATCGAGATAGTCCATTTTCCTACCAGTCCTCGTCGCGTATTTCCGGCTCGCGGCCGGCGAATTGGTAGAAAATCATCACCATGGTCGAAGAGACCGCCATGCCGACCCCGAATTCGACCAGCAGGATGCCCCAATGCTGGCCGGCGTGATGCGTCGACGCCGGGTCGATCGCGTCATAGCCGAGCAGGTTGCCGCCGAGGAGCATCGTCGCGACGCCGGTGCCCGCGTAGAAAAGAAATCCGACGACCATCAGGATTTTCAGCGCGCCGACGGGCAGTACGCGTTTGGTTTCCTCAAGCCCCATGATCAGCGCATGGAGAATGAAGGCGACGGCGAAGATGACTCCCGCCTGAAACCCGCCGCCGGGGCCGAAATCGCCGTGAAACTGGACATAGAGCGCGAAAAGAAGGATCGGCGCGAACATGATCTTGATGACGACGCGCAAGATGAGGTGCTCGATGCTCATGACGGCGTCTCCCCGTCCGGCTTATCCTTCACCGCCTTGCCGCCGCGCACGCTTCCCGCGCCGAGCAGCAAGATAACGCCAAGGCCCGCCGTGAAAATCACCATCGTCTCGCCGAGCGTATCGAAGCCGCGATAACTCGCGAGCACCGCAGTGACGACGTTAGGCACGGCGATCTCCTTCGCCGCCCGGTCGATATAGACTTCGCCCATATAGCTGTTGGCGGGCGACGCACCGTCGCCATAGGGCGGCATGTCGAAGGTTGCGTAGATCAGCGCCGACCCGACAAGCGTGACGACAAGGATGGCGACCGGCGTCCTTCCGGTCCGCGTCGGCTTTTCCCGCCGGACGGTCAGCAGCATCGCGCCGAGCATCAGGACGGTCGAGACGCCCGCGCCGACCGCCGCCTCGGTGAAGGCGACATCGACCGCGTCGAGCGACACGAAAAATGCCGCCGACAAAAGGCTGTAGATCCCCGACAGCATCACGATCACGAAAAGGTGGCGCGAGCGCACCATCACGAATGCGACACTGACCAGCATCGTCAGCAAAGCGAGGTCGATCAGGATTTCGCCATTGGCGAGAAGCGCGTCCATCATTGCGCGTCTCCTTCGCGCTTCAGATCAGACCCGAGCATCGGCCGCAACCCGACGACCCAGGCGGCGTGCGCGATCGCGTGCGTTGAAACGGGGCTGGTCATGAACAGGAAGAACCCGACAAAGACGAGCTTGGCGACGACTAGCCAGCTTGGCGCCTGCAACATCATGCCAAGCAGCAAGAGTTCAGCGCCGGCCGTATCGGTGATGCCGGCGGCGTGCAGGCGGGTGTAAAAATCCGGAAACCGCACGATGCCGATGGCGCCGGTGACGACGGCTGCCCCGCCGGTGAGGAACAGCGCCCAGGACAAGATGTCGCGAATGAGGTCGAGCGAAATCATGCGGTGTCGCGCTCCTCAAATATCGGCGCGTCCGTCCCAGGCCGGTCGAGCGACACCGATAGCGTTCGATGCCGGAAGAATTTTAGGATCGCGATCGTCGAGGCGAAATTCAGCAGTGCGTACAAAACCGCGATATCGAGAAAATCGGGGCGTCCGTTCAAATAACCCATCAGTCCGATCAGGATGACCGTCTTGGTTCCAAAAGAACTTGCGGCGAGGACGCGGTCATAGAGCGTCGGCCCGGCGAAGGCGCGCACCAGGGCAAGCATCATGCCGACAAGGATCGCCGCGGTGGCGACGCCGAACATCATCGCTCGCCCCCGCCAGAATTGTCGCGGCGTTCAAGCGCCGCGACCCGCCGTCCCATGTCGTCGATGGCGGCTTCGTCGGCGAGCGCTTCGGTCAGCGCATGAACGACCATGTAGCCGGGTTCAAGATCGACGGTCACCGTGCCTGGCGTCAAAGTGATCGAATTGGCGAAGGTCGCCAATCCCGCATTGGTCCGCGTCGGCGACACGATCTTCAACAGCTTCGGCGACAGTTTCGGCTCGATCGCCAGCGCCTGCCGCGCGACGACGATGTTCGCCTTGCCGATCTCGATGAACAGCCAAAACCAATAGCCGAAGACGCGGGGCATCAGACCGGTCGGCACGCCTTCGTCGTCGAGAACCCCGGCCCGGTGCGCAAGAAAAACGCATAACGCGACCGAGGCTGCGCCGAAGCCGAGCAGCAAGGAATTGTCGAAATAGCCCGACAAGAGCAGCCAAAGGCCCGCGAGCGCCAAAGCGAGGACCGTCGTCCGCACCATCGTTCAGACTTCTCCTTTGGGGCGAAAACGCCGCCGCTCCCGATGACCGCCAATTCGCCGCCTCCGCGCATTTCAGCCGGCCGCGAGCGCACAAGAATCCCTGCTGGAGACGCCGCGCGTCCCCGCCTTTCGACCATTCCGGAATTTTCGGGAAAATCAACCCCTTGACGAGGGAATCGCCGGAGGGCGCGACGCCAGCGCTTAGCCTGGCTTTTTGGTCAGCGCCTCAAGGCAGGAGCAGCCGCCGAGCGACAGGACTCCGCGGGCGTCGAGATATTCCTCGATCGCCTCGGCGATGAGGGCCTGCGCCGATTGTTCAAGTTCGGCGGCGCCAAGCGACAGACGCATGAATTCCCGCGCCGTCAGTTGCACAGTGACGCCCGCCGTCACGCCATAGGCGGCGCTCGCCGCAACCGGCGGCACGCTGGCGCCCGCCCAAGGGCCGGCTGCAGCGATGTCGGCGTCGATCCCCGCGGCGGCTTCGGCGGCGATTTCAGCAAGCGGCGCAGCAGGCGGCGCAATCTCGCCGGCATCGTCGGCGGCCTCCTCGAGTTCATCAATGACGTCGTCGTCGCCGTAGAAGTCGTCCTTCTCGAGCGCGAGCGCGTCTTCGGACCCGAAATTTTCGAAATAGGAGACCACCTCGTCGGCCTCCGCCTCCAGCGCCGCGATTTCCTCAGGGGACGGATTATCCGGATATCCCGCTTCGTAGCTGCGCTCGTTGATGACGGTCATTTGCGCCGGGGGAACCCTGTCGGCTTCCTTCAGCCTGATCTCGGCGGCGGGCGCTGGCTTTGCCGGCTCCTTCGCCGGCGCCTCAAGCTTCTTAGCCGGCGGCGGCGCATCGGCCTGCGGCGTCTTCGCGGCCGGCTTCGTCTCGGCGGGCGGCGCTTTCGGCGCCGGCGTTTTCACGAGATCGATCGCGGTCTTTTTTTTGTGCGTCGGTTCCAGCGCGAAGGCGTCGGTTTCCTCCGCCGGATCGTGGATCGGGGAATTCGATGGCGCGGCCTGACCCTTTCGGGCGAGCAATCCCGATGTGAGGGCGGCGAAGCGGCTTTCCAGTTTGCCTTCGCTCCCTTGCGCGCCCGCGTTGCGTTTCATGGCCGCCTTCGTGCGATCAAGGTCCCTATTGCGCCGCGCGGCGTCCGAAGACGCGGTTTTGCGCGGCGACTGCTGCGGCGCTCGCTTCTTCGGGCGCCTTGTAACCGCCTTCCGCGCGCTTCAGGCGGCGGTCGAGATACTGCCACAGCTCGCTGATTTCCTGCGCGGATTTGCAATAGGGATCGATTTCCATGACGGTGCGGCCGTCGATCATCGCCGCCGCGTAGTCGACGCGGTGATGGATGACGGTCGGCGCGACCGTGCCGTGCTGCGACAGTGCGATCGCCGCTTCGGAGGTGATCCGCGCTTTCGGCGTCGCGCCGTTGACCACGAACACAAGTTGTTTGTTGCGCGCCTGCGCGATGTCGACGGTCGGCCCGACCGCGCGCAGATCGTGGGGGGAAGGCCTCGTCGGGGCGACAACCAGATCGGCGAAGTTGACGACCTCGGAAATCGCACGCGTCACCGCCGGCGGCGTGTCGATGACGACAAGCTTGAAGCCCTCGTCGCGGGCGCGATCGAGATCTTGAAACAGGTTTGAAAACACCGACTGGATGAACGCCGGCTGCGGATCCTGCCGGACGTTCCACCATTTCGCGAGCGACCCTTGCGGGTCGGTGTCTATGAGCGCAACGGGGCCCGCTCCGGCCCGTCCGGCTTCGACCGCAATATGACCCGACAGCGTAGTCTTGCCGGATCCCCCTTTTTGCGACGCGAAGACTATTACACGCATCGACGCCAGCATGCGTCCTCCAAGAACAAGACGATGGGCTGATCGCCCCGAGCATCACTATGGCGGACGAGCCGTTAAGGCCGCGCGAGGAACGCGCGTTGAATTGTAGGCATAATTTTAGGGAACCGGACAGGCGCAAAAAAAAGCGCCGGAAGCAGCCTAGATACGCAAGGCCGCAACCGACGCGAAGGGCGTTATGACGCAAATGTTTTAAATGCGGCTTAAGCCGGGAGCGATTTTGCGCTTACGCAACTTCGTCGTCGAACCCAAGGAGCCGCGTGATATGCGCGATGCGCGGATTGCCGTCCCAGTCCCAATAGCGCATCACCGCGCGGGCGTAATCGCGGGCCATTGAATCGAAAATGCCGAGCAGAATCTCGGCGCGCGCCGGATCTATGGGATTTTCGGCGTCCTTGCGATTGACGATGGCGAAAAATTCCGACCGGGGCATGCCGAGGCTTTTGCACATCACCGCGAAGGGTTCGACGCCCGGATCGCGCAGGATGCGCGCAACCAGCTCGCGCGAGACGCCGGCGATCATGCTGGCGGCGTGAATGATTTCCTGCGCCGGATATTTCCTCGCGGCGCCGAGCGTCTTGATGACGACCTCCATCGATACCGGATCGCCATTGACGCCGCGCGGACGATGACGGCGATCGAGCATGATGAGGATTTCCTTGACGAAAGGATCCGCCCCATCGCCGCGAAATACACGCGGATAAAGGTCCTGAATGGCGTCCTGCACGATCGTGCGGTCAAGCGCGAACCGGGTCAGGATACGCTTGCGGTTCTCCGCGCTCACCCACCAGAACATCATGAAGCCGTGCGCAGGTTCCAGCTCGCGGCGACGCAGCAGCAGCGCCTGCACCTCCGCGTCCGCCGGCGAGCGGCTGACCAGAAGGTCGATCGCATTGGGAGAGAACTGGAACTCCTCCCGCCGGAGAAGAAGTTTCGCGACTTCAGGCTCGCCGAATTCGAGCAGGACGTCCGCGAGCGATGTGGTCAGATCGATGCGGCGGGCGATCAGGTCGCGGTGCGCGGTCGTGCCGTTTTTGGCGCATTCGATGAGCAGCGCTTCCGGCACGGGTTCGATCCGCCGGATGATCGGCTCGGCGACCCGCGGTTCGTCAAGGAGCAGCGTGCGCAATAGCGGGTTGGGCGCTTCGGCGACCCTGGCGACGCGGCGGGCGACTTCGAAACGAAGGCCTTCATCGGCCTTGTCCAGCGCCTGCAGCATGATGTCGGCGACGAGCGAGCGCTCATTCGAGGAGATGCGCGCGGCCGGCAGGACGACGAGGTCCGCGAGCTTGCGAATAAGAATTTCCCGCGGCGTGTGCCCTTTTTGCGGCGGCGGCGTCAGGCCGACGTCGTTCGACGCAATTTCCTCGGTCGCGGTGTCCGGCGTCGACATCTAAAATCCCTGAAAGCCCTCCCCAATGGCGGGGAAACCGCGATCTAACCGCAACACCGTTAACCGCTATTGAATTCCGGCCGGCGAAAGCAGGGAGACGGGCGGCTGGCGGCCTGCTAGGATCGCAATGTCAGTCAGTCGTGGGGCAAATCGTGTCCAAAAGGTTTATTTTCGCCGCCGGGGCGGTCCTCCTCGCCGCGTGCGCCAGCGATTCCGGTCTCAGCGAGGAGCCGGGCTATGTCGCCGGCTATGGCGACGGATGCGCGACCGCCCACGAGCAGGACAAGAGCTTTTCCACCAAGCGGGTGCGAGACGCCGACCTTTTTGAAAGCGACCGCGCCTATCGCGCCGGCTGGCGGCAGGGCTGGCAGCAATGCCAGAGCCCCTATCGCAGGGCTGATGACGGCGGGCGGGTGCTCGGCGACGAGCCGCATTTCTAGCGCAAAATGCGATTAACCGGAATCGGCATGTTGCGCTAATTTATTGATTGGTCGCGTGACTTTGCAAAAACCGGTTCCCACTTTTTGCGTCACGCTCTAGATCGGCTGTCGCTTCAGGCGCAGGGCGTTGGCGATCACCGAGACGGAGCTGAAACTCATCGCCGCCGCCGCGATCATCGGATTGAGCAGCAGGCCAAAGATCGGATAGAGAACGCCCGCGGCGATCGGCACGCCCAGCATATTATAAGCGAACGCGAAAAACAGATTCTGGCGGATATTGCGCATGGTCGCCCGGCTGAGGGCGCGGGCCCGGGCGATCGCCTTGAGATCGCCTTTGACCAGCGTCACCGATGCGCTTTCGATCGCCGCATCGGTTCCGGTTCCCATGGCGATGCCGACATCGGCTTCCGCGAGCGCCGGCGCATCGTTGACGCCGTCGCCCGCCATCGCAACTCTGGCCCCGGCGCGTTTTAGTTCCTGGACGATCTTATATTTGTCCTGCGGAGAGACTTCGGCGCGAAATTCCGCGATATCGAGCTTGCGCGCGATCGCTTCGGCGGTCGGACGCGCGTCGCCCGTCAGCATGATGAGGCGAAGGCCTGATCTGCGAAGGTTGGCCAGCGCTTCAGGCGTTGTCGGTTTCACCGGGTCGGCGACGCCAATGAGCCCGGCGGCGCGGCCGTCGATCGCGACGAACATGACGGTCTCGCCGTTGCGGCGGCGGAGATCGGCTTTTTCAGCAAACGCCGGCGCCGACGCGCCGATCCGTTGCATCAGCTTTTCATTGCCGATGGCGACCGTGCGGCCGGCGACCAGCGCTTGCGCGCCTTCGCCTGTAAACGAGGCGAACTGCGTCGCGGCCGGCGCCGGCGCGAGACCGCGGTCCCGCGCGCCGTCGACGATCGCGCGCGCAAGCGGGTGCTCGCTCGACGCCTCGACGCTCGCCGCCGCGGCGAGCAGCTCGGCCTCGCCGACATCGCCAATCGCCTCCAGATAGACGAGGCGCGGCTTTCCTTCCGTCAGCGTCCCGGTCTTGTCGATGACCAGCGTGTCGACCTTTTCGAAAGTTTCGAGCGCCTCGGCGTTGCGGATCAATATGCCTGACCGCGCGCCGATGCCGGTCGCGACCATGATCGACATCGGCGTCGCCAGCCCCAGCGCGCAAGGACAGGCGATGATCAGCACCGCGACCGCGTTGACGAGCGCGAACGCCATCGCCGGATCGGGACCGAACATACTCCAGAGGATGAAGGTGACGACGGACGTCGCGATGACCGCCGGAACGAACCATGCCGAGACGGCGTCGACGATGCGCTCGATCGGCGCGCGGCTTCGTTGCGCCGCGACGGTCAGGCGGACGATTTGCGCCAGAACGGTATCCTCTCCGACTTTTCTTGCTTCGATGACGAGGCCGCCTGATCCGTTAAGGGAAGCGCCGGTCGCCGGATCGCCGGCCTTTTTGAGGACCGGCATCGATTCGCCGGTCAGCATCGACTCATCGACCGCGCTTTCCCCCTCAAGCACGACGCCATCCGCGGGGATTTTCTCGCCGGGACGAATGCGCAGCTTGTCACCCGGCCGAATGTCTTCAACCGCGACATCGGTTTCCGCGCCATCCGCCGAGATGCGCCGCGCCGTTCGCGGCGCCAAGGAAAGCAAAGCCCTGACGGCGCCGGAGGTCGCGCGCCGCGCCCGCAATTCAAGCACCTGCCCGAGCAGGACCAGCGTCGTGATCACCGCCGCCGCTTCGAAATAGACGGCGACGCCATGGCCTTCTCCGTGAAACGCCAGCGGAAAAATCGAAGGCGCGAACGCCGCGACCACCGAATAGATATAAGCAACGCCGACGCCGATGCCGATCAGCGTGAACATGTTGAGGCGCATGGTCCGCAAGGACGCGAGCGCGCGCTGGAAAAACGGAAAAGCGCCCCAGAGAACGACCGGGCTTGCAAGCAAAACCCCCGCCCATTTCGACGCCGGCGCCGGAAGGAGCGCATCCAGCGGACGCCCCGGCAGCATGTCCGCCATCGTAAGGGCGACCAGCGGCGCCGTCAGCAGCGCGCAGACAGCGAGCCGCCGCGTCATCGAAGAGAGTTCCGTATCAGCGTCGGCCTCGGGAAGCGCACCCCCTTCCGGCTCAAGCGCCATGCCGCAGATCGGGCATGACCCCGGCGCCGCCTGACGCACGGCGGGATGCATCGGACAGGTATAGACGACGCCGGTAAAGCCTGGCGGCGTAGTGTCGAACCGCTGTTGGTTAGCGGCGGGCTTATGCCCTTCGCAGCAGCCGGCATGGTCGCCTGAAGGCGCCGGCTCATGATGGTGCTCATGCGACGTCATGATCGCGTTCCTTTCCGTAAGGCGAACGCAAGGCTTCAGCCGCGCCGTCGCGCCTAATCGGCGTCCGCCATTTCTTTCGAAGACCAGTGAATGTGCTGAATCCGCCAGTCGCCTTGTTCGGTCTTTCTGAGGACCATCGTTTCCATCGAGCGCAGATGGATCGGCATCGACTTGTAGGCGCCTTTCATCTCGTTTTCAGAGACGATGACCGCGATGTCGCCCGAGAGATATTCATCGCGCTTTAAGAGGGTCGTCTTGACGCCAGCCATAAAAGCCATGTCGGCGCCCAAATGGGCCTTCCTGTACTCGTCGAGCGAGCGCTCCGCGCCGCCGCTCTCGGCGATCAGGACGTCCGGGGCGAGAAATTTGTCGACGAGCTTTTCGTTCCCCGAGGCCAGGCCGACGGCGAACGCGTCGACGACTTTCGCCGGCGCGGACGACGACGCCGCATGTTCGGCCGGCGCATGGCCCGAATGATCATGTCCGGAATCGTTATGATCGGCGCGAGCAACGCCCGCGAAAGCAAATGATCCGGCAAGCAGCGCCGTCAGCACGATTTTTTTCATATCACCTCCCGTTTTCAAAACCATAACCTGACGCCGGCGACGAAGGACACAGCCTGTGGGTCCTCGCCGGCGGCGCGCGCGAAATCCGCCGTATCGCCAAGCCGGCGCTCCCATGAAACGCCGACATAAGGCGCAAACTCGCGCCTGAACTCATAGCGAAGGCGAAGCCCCGCTTCGGCGGCCGAGAGCCCCGACCCGATTTCCAGCGCCGGGACATCCTGAAGCGCCAGATTCAATTCCGCGCGCGGCTGAAGAATGAGCCGCTGCGTCAACAGGATTTCATATTCGGCTTCAAGGCGCGCCGTCACATCGCCATGCCCGCTGATGAACGCCGCCGCGTCGATTTCAAATAGATAAGGCGACAGTCCCTGCACGCCGAGGACGCCATAGGTGCGATCCTCATCGGGCAAGAAATCGTGGCGCACGCCCATCTGCACATCCCAGAACGAACCGATGGCGCGCGAGTACAGCGCCTGGACTTCGGCGTCCGAAAATTCATCCGCCGAAAAATCATACTCGCCCTCGGTCTTGATCCACAGCTTATTGAGATAGCCGCCGTAATAGCCTTGCGCGTCCCAGAGGAAGACCGGATCGCCGTCGTTCGTTTGATATTCAAGGCGCTCACCCTCGACATAAGAGATGGCGCCGGCGCCGTGATGGCGCTGCATGTGAGACCTGACGGCGGCTGTCGCCGCGGGATCGACGATCTCCTGCGAGAAGGCGGGGGTCGCAACGAGAAGCGCCGCCGCCAACGCCGCCCAGCTTTCGGATTTGGCAGGAAATCTCATTGGTGATCTCCATGGCTTGAATGGGCCTCGTGCGCGCCATGATCCTGATGATCTTCCGCTGTCGGACGATCGTCGCCGTTCATCGCATGAACGCGGACCGTCTGCATCATGCCGGCGACCATGTGGAAGATAAGATGACAATGGAGCGCCCATTCGCCGGGCGCGTCCGCGGTCACATCGACCGACATTTTTTCGCCGGGCTTCACAAGGATCGTATGTTTGCGCGGCTTGTGCGCGTGATCGCCGGTGACGACATCGAAATACATGCCGTGCAAATGAATCGGATGGTTCATCATGGTGTCGTTGACGAGCGTCAGGCGCAGCCTTTCGCCCTCGTGAAACAGGAGCGGCTCAATTACGTCGGAGAATTTCACTCCGTCGAACGACCACATATAGCGCGACATATTGCCGGTGAGATGGAGTTCGATTTCGCGGCCCGGCGCGCGGACGTCCGGATTCGACGCAAGGCTCTTCAACTGCGCATAGGTGAGGACGCGGTGCGAGACGTCTTCAAGGCCGGTCCCGCGATCGGCGAGCCGGTCGACGGGAAATTCCGCCACCATGTCGACGCCGACGCCGGTCGGATGATGGTGCGCCTGACGCGCCGCGCCCTGCGACGTACCGCCCGTCATCGCGCCATGATCCATCGCGGCGTGGTCCATTGAATGGCCGTCCGACGACGCGGCTGCAGGCGCGCCGTGGTTCATCGCCATGTCTTTCATCGTCAACGTCGGTCGCGGCCGGAGCGCGGGAACTTCCGCGACCATGCCGGCGCGGGGACTGAGCGTCGCACGCGCGAATCCGCTGCGGTCTATGGTTTCCGCAAACAGCGTGTAGGCCCGGTCGTCTGGGCGAATGATGACGTCATAGGTCTCGGCGATGCCGATCTGTATTTCGTCCGTCTCAACCGGCTCGACATTGACCCCGTCCGCCTGAACGACCGTCATCGCAAGGCCGGGAATGCGCAGATTGAAGATCGTCATCCCGGAGGCGTTGATGAGGCGAAGGCGCACCCGTTCGCCGGGATGGAACAGCCCCGTCCAGTTGTCGCCCGGCCCATGGCCGTTGACGAGATAAGCGTAAACCGCGCCGGTCACATCCGCGATGTCGGTCGGCGACATGCGCATGCCCGCCCACATGGCGCGCTCGCGAACCGCGGCGCCGAGACCTTCCTTCCCGGCGTCCGCGATGAAATCACCCAGCGTGCGCTTCTGGAAATTGAAAGCTTCGTTCGAACTTTTCAGTTTGCGGAATATTTTTTCCGGGCTTTCGTGGATCCAGTCGCCCAGCATGACGACATGCTCGCGGTCATATTGGACGGGATCGGCGCCCTTCGGATCGATGATGATCGGCCCGTAATGGCCGATCTGCTCCTGCATGCCGGAATGGCTATGATACCAGTAGGTTCCGGACTGTTTCACCGGAAAGCGGTAGGTGAACGTCTCGCTCGGGCGGATGCCGGGAAACGAAACGCCCGGCACGCCGTCCATGCCGGCAGGCAGAAGAACGCCATGCCAGTGGATCGAGGTGTCTTCGTCGAGCGCATTGGTGACGTTGATTGTCACCTCCTCGCCCTCGCGCCAGCGCAGCAGCGGGGCCGGGAAGCTCTGATTGACGAGAACCGCCTCGCGCTTGCGGCCGTCGACGCCGACAGGCGTGTAGGCGACCGTCAGGTCGAAATTCGCGCCGGACAGCGCTGTCGGCGCAGAAAGGCCGGCAGCGCGCGCGCCGGGCGCGGCAAGGCTCGCCGTAAACGCGGTCGCGCCCAGCGCGGCGGTCTGATTCAAAAATCGGCGTCGGGAAAGCATCGGCTCGGCGACTCCATCTTGACGGGGGTCATATACCCCCATAGGGTATCAGTCAACGCTGCTATCCAGGACCCGGCCCATGCCCCACCTTCACAATTCCGCGCATGAGACGGAAAATCGCCGGAAAATCGTCAATCGCCTACGGCGCATTGAAGGCCAGGTCGCCGGCCTTGCGCGCATGGTCGAGGACAATCGGTATTGCATCGACATCCTGACGCAGGTGCAGGCGGTGAAATCAGCGTTGTCGAAAGTCGAAGACGCGATCTTGTCGGATCACGCCGCGCATTGCGTCGCCGCCGCGATCAAATCGGGCGACGCGGACGACCAACGCGCGAAATTTTCCGAGCTGGTCGATCTGATCGGCAAAGTGAAGCGTTGAGCTTTAGGCGCCCGCCCTGATCCGGGCGGACGCCTCTTTGCGTTTTCAGGTAAAACGCGGGCTCGCTAGCAGCACGGGCCGCCATTGCAGCACGCCGCCGCAAAGTCGCAGCAGGCCGCGAGTGTCGCCGCCAGATCGGGCGATGCCGCGAATGCCGAAGCAAAGCCCAGCGTCGCGATGCCCGCGAGAATCGAAAATGTGCGTTTCATGTCAGTTTCCTTTGAAAGATGTTGAAAAACAAAGCGTCAAAGGAAGACGGGTCGAGGGGGCGGCGCTTCGGGCGCGCGCAACGCGCCCGCCAGATGGTCGGCGGATGTAACAAAAGAGAGAGCGACGAATTGCGCGGCGAAGTCGGCGTCGAATTCCGCCGGCGGCGTCACGCCGCACAACATCGCGCAATGAGCGGCGACCGCGCATCCCAATTCAGGGGCGTCGCCTGTGTGATCGACGGGTTCGTGACAAGGGGTATCGCCCGCCGGCATGGCGGCGGCTGTCGTGGAGGCTGCCGCCTCCCATCGCTCGCAGGACTGCGACGCCTCGGCCGAGACCGATGAGATCGCAAGCAACAGCGCGGCGAAGGCGAACAGAAACTTCATTGACCGAGATTATGGGCGCTCATTTCTTTCGAGGCAATTCACAACCCCCGGACCACACCGCGAAAAATTGCGCCAGATCGGCACACCCCCTAATCGGCGAGGCGCAGGCGCTGCCGGTCGAACACCTTGAGGACCTGCGCAAGATCATGCCCGCGCTTCAAGATGACGCCGGTCATCGAAACGACCGCATAGGCGCCCTGACGCTCCTTCAGCGCCGGGCGCTTTTCAACGCGGTAAAGGGGGGTTTCCGCCGACCGCCGGAAAATTGAAAAGACCGCCGCATCTTTCAGATGATCGATCGCATAATCCCGCCATTCGCCGGCGGCGACGAACTGGCCGTAGAGGCCGAGAATTCGGGAAAGTTCCTCTCGCGAGAAGGTGACGGCTTCCCCTTTCGGCCTCGCCCAATTCTGGTCCAGCGCGATCGACATGACGGGTGGAAGTTTTCCCCCTGTCGGCGCAAAGGGCAAGCGGTTTGTCCCTGGACCCGGCGAGATCAACTCCCCGTTAACCACGGTTTCGCCGCAATCCGCCCCTTTAGCCGCCGCATTCCCCAAGCACCGTCAGGCGAGGTCGGACAGGCGGGCGGGCGCTCGAAATTCCGGTTTTATCATCGCCCCCAGCCCCCGGGAAATCAGGCGCGCTCCGCCTGTCCGATCCCTCCAGTTGCGTTAGCCCGAAGGCGGCCGGCATTCCCGCCGCTTGACCTTCGGGCGGCGCCCGCGCCAAGCAGCTAAAAGATCCATCCTCGCGCGCGGCTCATGTCACCCGTCATCACCGTCGCCTTCCCGGTTTTCGCCGTCATCGCCGCCGGGCTCGTCGCCGGCCGTTTGAAACTGGCGTCTGCCGAGGATTCGGCCGCGCTCAATCGCTTCGTTTTCCGGTTCGGATTTCCGGCGGCGTTGTTCGGTCTGATGTCCGGCGCTTCCGGCCTGACCGGTCTCGATGCGCGCCTCGCCCTCGCCTATGGCGTTTCAGCGCTGACGATCATCACGGCCGCTTACGTCGTCGGCAGAAAGATTTTCGCGCTCGATCCGCCGACCGCCGGCGCGCACGCCTTCGCCTCCGTCATCGGCAACGCGGTCTTTCTCGGTCTGCCAATCGCGATGGGGATCGCGGGCTGGGCGCGGCCGTTCGTGACGCTGATGCTGGTTGAAGGCATCCTCGTCATCGGCGTCGGCGCCGCGCTGATGAGCCCGAGGGATGAAAGCGCCGGCGTTCCGATATTGCGACGCCTTAGCGGCTTTGCGGTGCGGCCGTTGAAAAACCCGCTGGTCGCCGCTGCGCTCGCCGGATTTTTGTTCGCCACGCTCGGCCTCGCCTTGCCGGGGCCGGTAAGGGCCTTCTTCGACCTCATCGGTCGCGCCGCCGGTCCGGTCGCGCTGTTTTCCCTCGGGCTTTTTTTCGCAACCCATCAACAGCCGCCGGTCGGCGCGACGCTTGGCAAGTCCTTGTCGATCGCGGCGCTGAAAATGCTGCTGCTGCCTGCCCTCGCCTTTACCCTCGCTACCCTTCTGAATGTCGGCGACGCCGCCTATCGGGGGGCGCTCGCCTTGTTCACGGTCACGCCGACAGCGGTCGGCGCTTTTGTGATGGCGAGCCAATATGGCCGCTATGTCGATGAAACCGCCGCGGCGATTGCGGTAACGACGGCGCTTTCGGTCTTATCGATCAGCGCCGTTCTGATCGCATTCGCCTGAGGAGACGCCTTGATGAAAATGGAGTTATTGTCCTTGCACGCCGCCGCGTTCGCGCTGTTGATGGCGCCCGCCGCAGCCGCCGAACCGCTGTCCGCCGGCGCCGGATTTGGCGCAAGGCCGGTTGAAAACTGCGGGACCGATCTCAGCTACCTCAATCAGGTCACCGGTTGGCAAACCGCCTGGCCGGCGGAATGGACGGCGATCGCTTCGGCTCCCGCGGACGAAAAAGCGCAAGACGCTGCGCTGACCCGGTGGCGCGAGGCGCCCAACGCCCTGCAGGCCGACATCGCCGGCATGAAAGCGGGACTTCGCGCGAAACGCGCCGCGCCGAGATCTGTCGCCTTGCGCGTCCTTCAGCAGACGGACGGTTTGCTCGTGGCGCTCGGTGAAGACGGATCGGCCTATTACGCGGCTCCCGGGCCGAAATTCAGCACGGAGTGGCGAGCGCTCCTTGAGCAGGAAATTGCGCCGGCGATTGCTTCCTACCGCGCATTTCTCAGCGACGAGTATCTGCCGAAGCTGCACGAGAAAAGCGCGCTCGCTTCATTAAAGGATGACGGCGCCTGTTTTATGAACGCCGCCCGATGGTGGACGACCCTGTCGCTGCCAAGCGCCGAGATCGAAGCGGC
>Ga0155549_1028_pt5 | contig 14948 bp, 16 predicted proteins | sample RifCSPhighO2_12_FD_107206 | JGI IMG/M metagenome (GOLD analysis project Ga0155549, IMG submission 107206) | Alphaproteobacteria bacterium RIFCSPHIGHO2_12_FULL_63_12
TTTTTCAACATGTTCGTCATCGGTCGCATCTCCATCAATCGAGGATAAAGCCCATCGGTCCCTGCAGCGTTTTTTCTTCAACGCCCGCACCCGAAAGGCCGTAAGTTGCGGCAAGATTGCCCATCAATATGGTCTGCATGTCGCTCGCCGACACAAAGCCCTTGGCCGGGTCGGAAAGTTTCGACTCGTGCGTCGGATCGACGAGATACGGCGTGACGATAATGACAAGCTCGGTTTCCGAATTTTCATAGTCGCGGCTGCGGAACAGCTGGCCGAGAACCGCCACATCCTTGAGGTAGGGAACGCCCTGGATTGTCTGGCGCATGTTCTCCTGAAGAAGTCCCGCCATCACGAGGCTTCCGCCGGAGGGAAGTTCGACCGTCGTTTTGGCGCGGCGAACAGTCAACGATGGAATGGTTAGGCCGGTCGTCGAGAAGACAGTCGGCTCGCTGCTGGTGCCGGCTGCTTGCGACGCATTGAAGACGCCGATCGGGTTGCCGTTTGCATCGCGGATGATCTCCAGCTGATCCGGCTCGCCTGGAATCGTCTGCGTCGAGCCGCCTAGCGAGAAGTTGTTCAGCGATGAAATCTCGCTTACTTCTGTCGAAACCTTGATATTGATGCGGCCCTTGTCGAGGACAAGCGGCGTGAAACCGAGACCGACGCCGAACTCCTTGAATTCGAGGGAAATGACGCCTTCGCGCTGCCCGACCGGAATCGGGAACTCACCGCCGGCGAGGAAGCTCGCGGTTTCGCCGGAGACCGCCGTCAAGGTCGGCTCGGCGAGCGTTTTCACGAGACCGGTGCGCTCCAGCGCCTGGAAGGACACGTTAAATCCCGACTGTCCGCCGCCGAAGAACCTTTGGATCGAACCTGTGAGGCCGGCAGTGGCGCCGGACGCAATAGTTGAAGCGGCCGCTTCAAAGCTGTTGTTTGAGATGGATGTGAATCCGGACGGATCAATGCCGAGCTGCTTGATCATCGAACGCTGCATTTCGACGACGCGGACCTTGAGCATCACCTGCTCACGATCGCGGATCGACAGCATGCTGATGACTTTTTTCGCATCGCCGACAAACCGGCCGGCGATATCGACCGCGTCGGTCGCCTGCACGCCAGACGGAACGGAGCCGCGCAGGATAACGTTGTCGTTGACCGCCTCCGCCGTGATGCGCGCATCCGGCATCAAGCGATTGATCAGATCGGTAAGCGCATCAAGATCGCGCTCGACGCGAATTTCAAGATTGAGGATCTGGCGACCGTTGGCGTCAAAGAAGAAAGCGTTGGTCTGACCGACTTTCTGACCGAGGAGATAGACCCGCTGCGGCGAGCGGATCACCGCATCGACGACTGACGGCTGCGAAACCAGCACGTCGGCGGCGGCCTGAGGCAATTCGACGATCGCGGCCTTGTCGAGGGGAAGGACGATTGATTTTGAGACGGCGCCGGCGCCGCCGAAATCGATCGTGGCTTCCGCTCGGCTCTTTTGGGCGTAAGCGGGCGAAATTGCGCCCGTCGCAAGCGCCGCCAGAGCGACGCCGGCGACTCGCACCGTTGCGGAAAGCGTCAGAACAGGTTTGCTACGCATTGATATCCCCTTAGCGATCTGGTTACGAACGGCCATAGCGGATCACCTTGATGCCTTGGTCGCGCCGCTCCTTGGCCTCGCCGTCGTCATTGGCGAAAACGCTGCGAAGCGCGAAGCTCATCTGGCCGCGCGACGCGCGGGTGTTGATGAAATACTCGGCGTCCTCCGGCGACAATTCGACAGTCGCGTTGGCGCCTTCGATCACCGGCGCTTCCGGGTTTTCAGTGTAAACGGTGTTGATCGCGAGAACGCGAACGTCCTCGAAAATGATTTCCGTCGTGGTCCGGTTGGCGTCATTCGATTCGGAATAATAGACGTCGACGCGATCTCCAGGCAGGACGAACCCGCTGACGCCCGTCTCCGGCGTGATGCGCATGGTGACGGCGCGCATTCCAGGTTCAAGAACCGCCGCCAGCAGCCCTGAACTTCCGGCGCGAACGATTTTTGCTTCGATGATCGGCTCGCCTGCGATAATGGCGGTGCGGGCGACAGCCTTCTCAAGTTCCGCCGGGTCTCCTCCCGAGGCTTCAGTGATATATGCTTCGGACAAAGCTTTTTCGGGCCAATCGACCCATTTCACCGCATCGGCGGTCAAACGCTCGCCGCGCTGAAACGACCGGTCGGCAACAAGCACGCGCGCTGTCTTTTCCTGGATCGGCTGCGCAATCTGCGACGGGGCGTTTTTGTTGCCGTTCATCATCATGAAAAAGGCGCCGACGCCAGCCACCAGCGCCACGCCAAGGACCGCAATTCGCGTTACGTTCATCTTCCACCTCGCCCCGATGGGGTCACTTTACGCCCTGGAATTTCAGTAAATTCTTGTAAGGAGAAGTCCTCAAAACTCTGTTAACCGCCTTCATTAACCGCCAAACGCCAATTGAAAGAGCGGCGTTTGTGAAAAGCTAAGGAGTCCGCCGAGCGCGATCGCGACTGCGTACGGAATGTCCTTAGGTCGCTGGTGCAAACGCAACAGCCACGGCGCTTGCGCGTAGACCGGGAGCGCGGGCATTTTGCGAAAGATGATCAGGGCGATCGCGAATCCGCCGCCTGCGACCGCTGTGTATACGAGGAACGGCCCCAACGCCGAAAGGCCGATCCACGGCGCGCAGGCGGCGAGCAGCTTGGCGTCGCCGCCGCCGAGAAATTTCCCCGCGAACAGCCCAAAACCGACGACCAGCGCCGCGCAGCCGAACAGCGCCCCCTCTAGAAGCTGCGACGCGGGTGCGCCAAGTCCGATGCCCGCGGCGAAGTATGAAAAGAAGAGGACCAGCGAAACCCAGTTGGGAATCTTGTATTCGTAAAGATCGTTCATCGCCGCGATAAGCAACGAAGCGGGAAAGGCGGAAAGAAAGATGAGAGGAATCACTTGTCGCGCGCTCCGGGTTTCCGATCGGAGCAAACGCTAGGCTCAGGCTTTTAACATTGGGTTATGCTTAAAATTGCGCTCAAAAAGAAAAAGGAGGCCGAAGCCTCCTTTTTCCCCGAAATCTCGGACTAGACGATTAGAGGTTGCTCGCAACCGTCGAGAACGTGTTCGACAGCTCGGTGCCGACCGCGCGAACCGCGGTGATAATGGCGACCGCGATCAGCGCGGCGATCAGGCCGTATTCGATGGCCGTCGCGCCGTCTTCGTCTTTAAGGAACTTGTTGATCAAAACTTTCATGAGTCGACTCCTGCTTGATACTCTCACTCTTGCACCGCTGAAGGGGCGTCGCCTCCTCAGACTTCTCCGATCATGCTGTGAGCACATTAAAATTCAGTGAAAAAAACGCCGCCATAGGGCATTTTATTCGTTTACGGATAATTATGGTTAACGCTCTGTTGCTTTAGCGGGCAAGACGATTGAGCTGCGCCATGTCGTCGATAATAAGGCCGGGATAATTCCGGCGCGCGACGCCGGTCTGGATGAGCTTGGCGACCGCGTTGGCGGCGTCGGCCTCATCCACATTCGCCCGGTCGGCGAGTTCGCGATGTTTCGGCATACGGGCAATTCGCCATTCCGCCGCCACAGCATCGCGTTCCGCCAGAGTCGATAGCGCCGCGAAAACGCGCCGCTCGGGCGAACTCTCTTCCGACACGCGCTCGTCCCCAAGAACCTTGCGTGCGAAATAGAGCATGAGATTGCGAGTCAAAGAGGGACGTTGCGAAACGATCAGGCGCAGCGCGGCGGCGTCAACAGCGACAATTTCACAATCCTGCTCGGCGGCCAGCGAAACGCCAGCCGGCGCGCGCATCTCCTCCCCGATGACCGCCCAGGCGAGACCGAAAATCTCACCGGCCCCGACATGTTCTATCAGCATCGACCCTGAATTTGGGTCGGCATGGGCGATCTGCAGCTTCCCGGACCGAACAATCATGAATTCGGAACCGTCGAACTGGCCCATCGCAAAGACGGTCTCGCCAGCGGAATACGTGCGAACGCTGCTTGCCTCGGCGAGCGACGAGACCACCGGTTCAGGCAAATCCCGGAACGGCGCCGCTTGCGCAATCGCGGAGGCGGCGGCATCCGGGCCGTCGAAAGATTGTTGAAGATTTGCGTGCATGAAGGGCTCCTTCGACATTCATCCGCCACAAGCTTTTAAGGCCCGGTAAAAGCTAAAATTTTCACGATCGCATACCGCTCTCCGCGCGCGCCGGATTCGCGGGATTTAAGGCTTTCTTGACTCATCGCGCGTAGGTCTGTCGCATCGGCAAAGAGAAGGCAGCAGCCATGCGTTTAATCGTCATTTCCCTGACCGCGACGCTTTTCGCCACGGCGGCTTCGGCTGAACAGATCTGGGTGACCATGGATCAGGTCAAACCCTATACGTTCAAGCAGGAAGTCGCACAGATCGTCGTCGGAAATCCGGGCATCGCCGATGTTTCCGTTCGCGATAAGACGCGGGTTCTGCTGTTCGGAAAAGCGCCGGGCCTCACCAATCTTTTCCTGTTCGACGCTGACGGCAACGAGATGGAAAACCTTCTCGTCCGCGTGCGGGCGACAAATTCTGATTTGCTGACCCTGCAGCGCGGCGGGCAACGCTTCACATTCAACTGCACCAGCACTTGCGAGCAGACAATGACGGTCGGCGATAGCCCGGAAGCGTTCGGCGCCACGTCTAACCAGGTTACGCAAAAGTACCAGCAAGCGTCGAGCTCCGGCGGCAAGAGCGAGTAAGCCAGCAGAGTTTGCTCAATTATGAGGCCCGCTTTGCGGGCCTTTTTTTATTTTTTCGCTGGAGCAGCGTAACTGTAAAGCCGCGGCCTTTCATAAGGCTGGAGTTTCGCGCGGCACCAGGAATCGATCGAACGCGCCGTCGATTCAGAGGGCGGCGCGCCGGAATTCAGTTCGATCGTCACCACCAGCCGGTCGGCGCCGGTCTGCTGTTTTGAAACATTGATTTCACAACACTTGATTTCAGGATGCTCCGCAATCTTTTGGGCGATGCGCGCCGGAAAGACGTTGACGCCGCCAATTTGCACCGCGCCGTCGCGCCGCCCGCCGAGCCGGAATCTTCGATCGCCCTCCCAGATCAATTCATCCATCGGCGCCACCTCCGCACTATCGCCGGATGGAAAAATCCGGCGAAGTCCCGCTTCCTGCCGGCGCCATTGATCAAAAAGGGCGAACGGGTCGCTTGGAACATCGCGCCAGCCGATCAGCCCATGCTCCGTCGAGCCGTAGATTTCCCGCTGGGCGCCAAAACCGGCCTTCCTGATTTCGGAGGCGAGCTCCGCCGTCATCGGCTCGCCGAAAAACACCGCCATCGCATTATCCGGCGCGAAAACGCCCTGTGCGATCATGTAGCGCCACAGACTCGGCGTTGCGATCAGCGCGTCGCCAAATGCGAGGAAATTCTTCAACTCGTCGGGCGCCATGCTGCGCACATCGACTGACGGCGCTTGCAACAAATTCGGCGTAAGCACGGAAAGCGTGAACCCGATCAGGCTGTGCGGCGCCACTAGCGACAGGAGGCGCCGCCTCCCATACAGCAGGTTGGCCGCCGACGCCGCGTCCGCAAAGATCGTGTCCGCCCGATGGGCGAATTCACGGTCGTCATCCCGCGCAGCGGAAAAAGAAAAGGTCGTCAGGCGAACGCAAATCGACGCCGCAACGCCATCGGCCCAGTCCCCGATGGTGGATGCGCCTTGCGAGGTGTCGGCCGCCTCTTCGCGACCGAAGAACCTGAAGACCCGAAGCAAACAGGCGCGCGCCTCTTCCGGCGAGAGATCGGCGCCGCCGTCAAACAGCGGCGTGTCCGCTGTCCAGCTTGCGCCGGTCATCGTATCGATATGGCGCCCAAATCTCGATCCGAGCTCATCAACGGTCAGCGACGCGGCGACCGCCGCGATTTGTTCACGGGCGATGGCGAATGCTTTCATGCACGCGCTCCTGTCCGGCGGCTGAACTCGGCGTCAAGGCGGCGTTGATAGGCGGCGATCAGCCGCCCGGCCGCCGCGCCGCCGCCGGAACCTGGCGACCCTTCAAGCTCGGCGCGCGCCGGACCGATGACAGAATTAGTGAGCAAAAGATCGCCCTGCAGGAGATCATCCGGCGTCACAAGCGATTGGCTTGGTTCGATCCCAAGCGTCTCGGCTTCTTCCAGAAGAATGCCGCGGACGACGCCCGGCATCGCGCCTTCCGACAACGCGGGCGTTAACAGCCGATCATCCATAACCACGAAAAGATTGGCGGATGTCGCGCAAGCGACGCGCCCCGCCTCGTTCAGCAAGATCGCCTCGTCCGCGCCGCGCGACGAGGCCTCGGTTCGCGCCAGCATATTTTCTGCGTAAGCGCCCGCGCATTTAAAGCTGTTGGTGGAGGCGCCTGTCCACCGGCGCCGGCCGGACACGATCACCCGCAACCGTTCCGGCGGCGCAGCGGCCGTGGCGAGCGACAAATAAAGCCGCGGCTTTGCCGACCCATGGGGCGCAAGACCGCGTGGACCGCCGCTGCGGGACAACGTCACGCGACAAACCGCGCGGCCCGGAAACGATTTACGCCGGGCGAGAGCGTCGATCGCCGCGCTAACTTCCTCCGCGTCGAGATTGCGCGCGATGCCGAGCGTATCCCGGCCGCGTCTCATCCGCTCGAGATGGCGGTCAAGAAACGCCGGCGCGCCATGGTCAACCAAAATTGTCTCGAATACGGCGTCGCCGATCAGAAAGCCGCGATCGTCGGCGGCGACCGCGCCAGCCGCCTCGACGAATTCGCCATCGCGCCACACGATCATGCGGCCGCCCGCCGGTCGATGGCGGCGAGAAAATTCGCGACAAGCGCGCGCCCGGCGGGCGTCAGAAGCGATTCCGGGTGGAACTGGACACCGTGCCAAGGCGCGCTGATGTGGCGGACCGCCATCAGATCGCTCTTTTCGCTCCAGGCGCAAGGGACGAGCGGCCCGCCCGGCGCGATTTCGCCGACGAGAGAATGATACCGGCCTGCGGTCATCGGATTTTCAATTCCCGAAAAAATCCCTTTGCCGTCATGTCGTATCAGGCTCGCCTCGCCATGCAACGGCTCAATGGCGCGAACGGTTCTGCCGCCCATCGCCTCTACGAGGCATTGGTGACCAAGGCAGACGCCAAGAAGCGGCGTCGCGCGCGGCAGGCGCCGGATCAGCTCCATCGAAACGCCGGCTTGCGCCGGAGCTTTGGGACCAGGCGAAATGATCACCGCCTGGGGCTGAAGCCGCAGCAATTCCTCCGTATGCCGCGCATCATTGCGGACCACCAGCGTCTCGCCCCCCGCTTCGCGAACATAGCGCGCGAGATTATGGACGAATGAATCGTAATTATCGATGATAAGGATCAAGGAACCGCCCGATTTTTGACCCCGGCCAAATGGAGGAACTGTCGCGCTTTGGTCAGCGTTTCTTCATATTCGGCTTCAGGTTCGCTGCGCAAGGTGACGCCGCCGCCGACCGGCACAGACAACCGGCGCTCTTCGACGATGGCGATCCGGATCGCGACGGAAAAGTCGGCGCCGCCCCGGTCGTCGATATAGCCGATCGCGCCGCAATAGGGGCCGCGGCCGGCCTGCTCGATCTCGGCGATCGCCTTCATCGCCTCGACTTTTGGCGCGCCTGTGATCGACCCGCAGGGAAACAACGCGCCAAGCGCATCAGCGGCATTGATATCGGTGCGAAGGCGGCCGCTGATCCGCGACGCCAGATGGTGCACATTTGCATACGATACCGCCTCGCAGATTGAGTCCTCGAAAATTGTCCCGTCGTCGCAAATTTTCGACAGATCGTTGCGGGTGAGGTCGGCGATCATGATGTTTTCGGCGCGATCTTTCGGATCCGCAATAAGCGCCGCGCGCATCACCGCGTCCTCATGCGGCGTCGCGCCGCGCGGCCGCGTGCCCTTGACGGGTTCAGCGGTTATTTTGAAACGTCCGGCGTCGCCCGGCCTCACTGCGAAAAATCGCTCGGGCGACTGCGAGATCACGCTGACGCCGTTGAGGGCGAAGCAGGCGCCAAATCCGCTGGCGCTGGCGCGGGCGACGTCGGCGAAAAGGGCGAAGGCGTCGATCGGCGCTCGGGCCCGCGCCTCAAGGCGCTGGGAAATGTTCGCCTGAAAAAGATCGCCGTTTCCGATTTTTTCCCTCAGCTCCCGGACGGCCTTGCAATAGGCCTCGCGCGAAAAATTCGACTCCGGCGCATCGAAATGCTTGCGCGCGGGCGGAGGCGGATCGCCCGATCCGAGCGATGACGATAGCGCGTCGAGCGCGGCCGCCGAGCGGCCGTAAAGGCACGCCTTTCCGGCTAGCCGGTCGAACGCGGCGACCGCGTCATAGGCGCCGAACCAGAAATCCGGGAGGCCGTAGGGCGAAGACGGGCCTCGTGCGGTCGGTTCGCAAAATCCGCCGCATTCATACCCGCAAAATCCGACGAGGCCGCTGACCAGCGGCGACAAGCAATCCGAACCGGCGGAATGCCGCCGTTCCCGATGAATGCGGGAAAGCGCGTCAAAGGGTGAACCACAGATCGGCGCGCCGTCAAGAATGGTCCGCCCGTCGATGCTGACGATCGTGCGTTGGGGCGCCGCAACGATAAACGACCAGCGCGCGTCGACCGCCGCGTCGCCGCCATGCAACAAGATTGCGCCGTCGCGACCGGCGAGCGGCGCAAATGCGGCAAGCGGCGAGCGCCAGTCTATTTCGTACCGCTCCATGAGCTTCTGGTCGGCGTCCTGAAGAAGAGGCCGGCGATCTGGCGCCGGGGTGCAAATCAACCTAGTCGCAAAAGCCGCGACGGGTGGAGAAGTGAAATATGAGCGACGCCGGCGAGTTGCAAGCGCGCGCAGATCTTGAGACTGACGTCGCCGTCAGACTAAAGGGCGCCGCGCGCCTTTTTTACGGCCTCGGGCTCGCGACCCTGATCGGATTCATCGCCTATTCAGGCCGATCGATCTTCATTCCCGTCGTTATCGCGGGATTTTTGAGTTTTCTCATTTTCACCCTCAAGGAAACCATCCGCGGCGGACCGCTGGTCGGGCGCTTCCTGCCGAATTGGCTTTGTTATGTTTTCGCTTTCGCGTTCATCATTTCAATTTTCCTGCTGTTCATCGAGATCATTCGCGACAATGTCGAAACGCTGCTCGACGCCGCGCCGCTTTATGAAGAGCGTCTTCGACAGGCCACGCAAGAGGGCCTGCGCCGCCTCACCGAGGTTGGCGCCTTGCCCGAGGATTTTGTCGGCGGCGTCGACCAGTTGCGCTCCGCCGCCCTCTCAATGATCAACCCCGTTCTCTCGGGCGTCGGATCGGCTGTCCGCGCTATTACCGCCAATTCGGTGACGATCTTTCTGTACACGGTTTTCATGCTGCTCGAGCGCGGCCGCATCTTTAAAAAGATCAATATCCTCAGCGAGGACCGCGCCAGCAGGGAGGCGGTCAATGAAACGATAGCCGATATCGCCTTGCTTGTGCGTCAATATATCACCGTAAAGACGGTGATCAATCTCATCACGGCGGCGATCAGCTACTTCATCATGACGTTTATCGGCGTCGACTTCGCCGGCTTCTGGGCGCTGCTGATTTTTGCGTTCAATTTCATCCCGATCATCGGCGCCGTCAGCGCGATCACCTTGCCGGTCATTCTGTCGCTGGTTCAGCCCGAAGGCGGAGGTATGCAGACGGCGGCGCTGGCGCTGACGCTGCTAGTCGGCGCCGAACAGACGATGAGTTCCGCGATCGAGCCGCGATTGATGGGAAAAACTCTTAACCTCAGCCCGCTTGTGATCCTCCTGTCTCTGGCTGTGTGGGGAACTCTTTGGGGCTTCGCCGGCATGCTTCTCGCGGTGCCGATCACAGTCACGATCATGATCATCCTGACGCAGTTTCAAACGACGCGGCCGATCGCCATTTTGCTATCCGACAACGGCGAAATCGCGCCGCTAAAACATGCGCCGATCATCGCCGCCTCGCAGGCGGAAGAAAATTATCCGGGTACGAATATTTAGCGTTCAGGCGCGCCGCCCGACAGCCCGCTTGGCGTTTTGCGCGAACGCCTCCTTGAAATGCGCGGCGAGCATTTCGCAATCCTCGCGCCGGCCCGAACCCTTGCGCCAGGCAAGACCGATCGTGCGGCTCGGCGCGGGCGCTGCCAGCGGCGCGATCGCAAGTCCGGCATTCGAGGCAAGCCCGGCGTCGATCGCCATTTTCGGAAGCAAGGTTGCGCCAAGCCCCGCCCGCACCATTTGCGTCAGGGTGAAAAGACTGGTTGCCCCGAACGCGCCGGCGACGTCATCCTGACGCAGCTTGCAGGCGTCGAGCGCATGCTCGCGCATGCAATGACCGTCTTCAAGCAGCAGCAGATGCGCGCCTTTCAAATCCGCCGAACTCAGCGATTTGCGCGCGGTGAGCGGACTGCCGGCCGGCGCCGCGAAGAAAAACGGATCTTCCCCGATCTCGATCCATTCCGCGCCGGTAAGATCGTAAGGAAACGCCAGCAGCGCGGCGTCGAGCGATCCATCGGCGAGGCGCTCGGCCAACGCCGCCGTCAGGTCCTCGCGCAGGAAGAGTTCGAGTTTGGGAAATTTTTTCGCAAGGCCCGGCGTCGCCAGCGGCAGCAAAAACGGCGCGATCGTCGGAATGACGCCGAGCGTGAAGGCGCCCTCCAGCGGCTTTCGCGTGGAGATCGAGCGCGCGAGGTCTTCCGCGGCGGCGAGAATGCGCGCCGCGCGCTCGGCGACATCCTTGCCCGCCGGGGTCAGTGAAAAATGCCGGGTCGAGCGATCGAAGAGATGACGGTCGAGGACGGTTTCAAGCTCCTTGATCGCCGAAGATAGTGTCGATTGCGAAACGAGGCAGTCACTCGCCGCTCGCGAGAAAGACTGGCGGCGGACGAGCGCCTGGAAAAACTGCAATTGCCTCAAGGTGGGCAGGGGAATCATGCGGCGCGCTCAATCGATTGTATCGATACGCAGTTTAGATATTATCTATTTGATAAATTCGCAAGGCCGCCCTATCTACCCCCTCAAGGCGCGGGGCGTCATGCCTTCGCCGGCCGCCGCCATCACCAAGAAGAGAGGAAAAATTTATGCTCGGAGTGGGCGATCGTCTTCCCGATTTCAAAGTCGTCGGCGTCAAGCCGAAATTCAACAGCCATGAAGAAAATGGCAAGTCCGCGTTCGAAGACCTCACGCAGGAAAGCTTTCCCGGCAAATGGAAGGTCATCTATTTCTATCCGAAGGACTTCACTTTCGTTTGCCCGACCGAGATCGCCGAGTTCGGGCGTCTCGCCAAGGAGTTTGATGACCGGGACGCTGTCGTGCTCGGCGGCTCGTCGGATAACGAATTCTGCAAACTCGCCTGGCGCCGCGACCATGCGGACCTGAAGAGCCATCCCGCGTGGCAGTTCGCCGACACCACCGGCGCGCTGATCGACGGCCTTGGAATCCGGTCGGACGCCGGCGTCGCCCTGCGCGCGACGTTTATCGTCGATCCGCAGAACGTCATTCAGCATGTTTACGTGAACAATCTGAACGTCGGCCGCAATCCGCAAGACACGCTGCGCGTTCTCGATGCGCTGCAGACAGACGAGCTATGCCCCTGCAACCGCCCAGTCGGCGGCGATACGCTGTAACACCGGCGCACTGCGATTGGGACGCGTCCGCCGACTGCCGGCGCGTCCCTTTTTTGCGCCCGAATTTCAGGAGAAAGACCAATGACGCTAGACGCCCTGCGCGACGCCATTCCCGACTACGCCAAGGATATTCGCCTCAATCTCGGCTCTCTCGCCGCTGAAGCGATCCTCTCGGATCAGCAGAAGTATGGAACGTTCCTCGCCGCCGCCTACGGCGCGCGCAACCGCGCGGTCATCGACGCGATCAGTCAGTGGACGGAAGACAAACTGTCGCCGGAGGCCAAGACCGCCGCGAAGGCCGCGGCGGCGATTATGGCGATGAATAACGTCTATTACCGTGCGACCCACTTGTTGACGTCGGATGAGTATCGAAAGTCGCCGGCTAAATTGCGGATGAACGTCATTGCCGCGCCCGGCGTTGAAAAAGTCGATTTCGAATTGTGGTCGCTGGCGGTTTCAGCGATCAACGGGTGCGGCATGTGCCTCGACAGCCATGAAAAGGTCGTACGCAAAGCGGGGCTGTCCGCAGACCAGGTCCAGGCGGCGCTCAGAATTGCGGCGGTCGTCAGCGCCGCGGCGGCGGTGGCGGACGGAGAAGCGCTCTAGGCGATCTCGACGCCAGCTTCCCTGAGGGCTGAAAGCAGCGGCTCCAGATGCGCCAGGTAATGCTGACGGCGGCCGGAAGAATTTTTGTAGAGCGGCCGGCGCACCTGCCAATAGCTGGCGGTTTTGACCGGATTGCGGAGCTCGTGAAACGACAGGCAACGCTCATCCCAGTCGAGCCCGAGAAACGACAGCAATCGCTCCAGTTCGGGCCGCGGATCCGCGACGAAACGGTCATAATCGAAATCAAGAATATCGCCGGCGTATAGCGACTTCCAGTGCGACATCATGCGGCGATACTGGCCGTAATAACGCCCGCAATCGCCAAGATCGCTCGCGTAGCCGACAACCCGCTGATCCAAATGTTCAAAAAAGACCGACAAGCATGTGTCGACCGGATCGCGCACGGTATGGACTATTTTTGCGCCGGGAAAAAGCCGCTTGATAAGGCCGATTCTCAGAAAATTGTCCGGGCGTTTGTCAGTTACGATCGACCCCTCGTTTGCGCTGTCCGGAAACAGGCGGATCAGTTCGCGACGATATGCATCGCCCAATTCGGCGGCCCGCTCATCACTCAGTGTGCGAATTGATTGAGGATAGGGCGCGAGGTCTATCTCCGCCATCTTGTTAAGAAGATTGAGCTCGCCGCCCGGCGTCACCTGCGGATGGGCGGCGAGCGCCTGTTCGGCCAGCGTCGAACCGGAGCGGTACATGCCGCAAACGAAGACGGGCCGCGGCGCCGGGGTCGGCCGCACTGCCCGGCGCGCTGCCGCCGGGCAAGCGTCGACCAATTGATCGACCGCCCTGCCGATCGCGGACCGGTTGTAAGGAGGCCCTTCCATGCGGACGCAGCGATTGGCGGCGGTGAACGCCGCGAAAGCGCGGTCATAACCGCCGAGGGCGTCGAGCGCGCGGCCGAGCGCGAAATATAAATTGGCCCGAACGGCAAGACTGACGCCCGCGCTTGACGCGGCGGCTGCAATTCGGCCGAGCAACGGGTCGTCCAGCGACTTTGGCGGCCGCAAATGGCCCAAGCGGGAAAGCGCCTCCCCGGCGAAATCGTCCAGTTCGGCGCCGGCGCCGCTCGCATTGGCGAGGATTTCTGAATAGCAGGCGGCGGCCTCCTCCCGATCACCACGCCCCTCCAGCAGATCGCCAAGGTTCAGCCATGCCGGCGCGTATCCTGGGTTGCTTTCCAGCGCCTGCCTCAACTCAAACTCCGCTTCCGTTTCGCGCCTCAAATGATCGGCTAAAAGCACAGCACGGTTTAGCCGAACCTCTTCCGGGGCGACGACACCACGGGCAAGGGCTTCCCCATAGGCGTCAAGCGCTTCCTGGAAGCGCCCCCGGGCGCGCAACGTCATGCCGAGATTATACCAGCAGTCCGGCAGCGCCGGCTCGACAGCGAGCAGGCGGCTGTAGGCGGCGATCGCCTCGTCCAGCCGTCCGGCGAGGCGCAGTTGCGAAGCCGCCGCCAACATCATTTCAGTTTGATTTTTCATGGTGTCAGACGGCGACCTTTTGGGGGGCGGCGGAAATTCGTCGGACATGACGGACTAAGGGTCCGAAAACACAACAGTTGGCCTAGTCTTCACCAATGTTCATGCCCGGCAAACGCTGAAAATGCTGGGATTTTTAACTGCGACTTAACCAATGTGGCAGGAATTGCGACATTATCGCAACACCTCAGTCCTGATCCGATAAACCGCCCCTTCCTGTCGTTGACGTGTGGCTGCCCTCAAAGTCAAAGTCCCGGCACGGACGGAGGGGCGGGTAACGTACCGCACGTGCGCCGTAAAAAAAACATCGCTCTTACGGGCGGTAAAATCCAAAACTGGAGGTCTACCTTGTCACAACGTATATCCAGGAAGACGCTTCTGGCGTCGACCATGCTTCTGGGTGTCGGCATGCCGTCGTTTGCCCTCGCCCAAGACGACGCGGCCGCCGATGACGAAATCGTCGTCACCGGCTCGCGCATTCCGTCGGCCAACGCCGTCACGGCGAGCCCGGTCACCACGATCGGCAACGTCGAATTCGACATCCGCGGCACGACGCGGGTGGAGGACATCATCAACACCCTGCCGCAGGCCTTCGCGGCCCAAGGCGCGAATATCGCGAACGGCGCCAGCGGCACGGCGAACGTCAACTTGCGCGGTCTTGGCTCGGTTCGGACGCTCGTCCTGGTTGACGGACGCCGGCTGCAGTACGGTTCGGCGATTTCTTCCGCGCCCGACCTGAACCAAATTCCCGCTGCGTTGGTTGAAAGAGTCGACGTGCTGACCGGCGGCGCGTCCGCCGTTTACGGATCGGATGCTATTTCCGGCGTCGTCAACTTCATCATGATGAAGGATTTCGAGGGCGTCCGCATCGACGGCCAGCTCGCGGGTTACCAGCACACCAACGACAACCAGCTCGCTCAAGACACCTTGGCGACGCGCGGTTTTGCGCCGCCGGAAAAAGGCGTGTTCGACGGCAAAGGCCAGGACATTACGCTGATTATCGGCGCCAATTCCGAAGACGGCCGCGGCAACGTCACCGCTTATGCGGGCTATCGCAACAACGACAAGGTCCTGCAGGCGGATCGGGACTATTCAACCTGCACGTTCAACAACGGCCTGATCACCGCGGCCCGTCCGACCGGTTTCGGTTGCGGCGGCTCGGCGACCGGCGCAACCGAAACCGGTCGG
>Ga0155549_1130_pt2 | contig 14848 bp, 13 predicted proteins | sample RifCSPhighO2_12_FD_107206 | JGI IMG/M metagenome (GOLD analysis project Ga0155549, IMG submission 107206) | Alphaproteobacteria bacterium RIFCSPHIGHO2_12_FULL_63_12
TGGCCGACGGCGCCGACAGCGCAACGATGACGGCGCGCGTCTGCGGCGCGATCGCCGATATTCCCGCAGCCGACTGGGATCGACTCGCCAATCCCGCCGGGGCGCCGGAGAACCCGTTCGTCTCGTACGCCTTTCTGTCGGCATTGGAAAACTCGGGGTCGGCCGCGTCCCCCTCCGGCTGGACGCCGTCGCATCTCGCGCTTGAAAAAGACGGCCGGATCGTCGGCGTCGCGCCAGCTTATCTGAAAACGCACAGTTACGGCGAGTATGTCTTCGATCATCATTGGGCCGAAGCGTTCGAACGCGCCGGCGGTCGGTATTATCCAAAGCTGCTCTGCGCTTCTCCGTTCACGCCGGTTCCGGGCCCGCGCCTCCTCGCGCCATCGGCGGAAACCAGAACCGCGTTGGGCGCGGCGCTGGTCGACCTCGCGCGAAGAAGTGGCGCTTCATCCGCACACGTTAATTTTATCGGTGAGGATGACGCAGCGATCCTGGAGGCGCGCGAATGGCTGATCCGTTGCGGCGTTCAGTATCACTGGTTCAATCGCGAATATCAAAGCTATGACGACTTTCTCGCGGCGCTCTCCTCGCGCAAGCGCAAGGCGTTGAAGCGCGAACGGCGGGAGGCTGGCGAGGGGGTGACCATTCGACGCCTTTCCGGCGGCGAACTCGGCGAGAGCGATTGGAATGCGTTTTGGGAATTCTACCAGGAGACCGGCGGGCGAAAATGGGGGCGGCCCTATCTGACGCGCGCGTTCTTCGCGGAGATCGCCGAAACGATGTCTGCGAAAATCATGATGGTCGTCGCTGAAGCCAACGGACGCCCGATCGCCGGCGCGCTCAACTTCATCGGCGGCGACGCGCTCTATGGGCGCTATTGGGGACGGATCGAGGATCGCCCGTTCCTGCATTTCGAGGTCTGCTACCATCAGGCGATCGAATTCGCGATCGAGCGCGGACTCGCCCGGGTGGAGGCCGGCGCGCAAGGCGAGCACAAGATCGCCCGCGGCTATGAGCCGGTCCTTACCCGCTCCGCCCACTGGATCGCTGATCCGGGATTTCGCAAGGCTGTCGCGCGCTATCTCGATGCGGAGCGGCGCGGGGTCGCCGATGAGATGGCGATAATCGGCGAAATGACGCCGTTCCGGCGGCCCCCGGAACCCGGGACGCATTGATTCGCCCGGCATCTGCGGCCAGAATCACCGCAAAGGATGGCCGCCCGACGGGCCACGGATGATAATCAGGATACTCAACGCATGAATCGCATGTTCACCCTTTCGGTCGCCGCCGTCGCGGCGACGCTCGCCGCCTGCGCCAAATCGCCCGCGCCGGCCGATGAGAGTTCGCTTCGCGCGCTCGACGCCGCTTATGTTGAAGCTTGGCTCACCGCCGACGCTGCGGATCAGGAAAAAGCCGTCCTCGCGCTCTTCGACCGCGACGCCGTTATCATGCCGGGCGGCGGTCTACCTTCCGAGAACGGCGTCGGCAGCCTGAAGAATTTCTGGTTTCCTGACGGCGCGCCGCCGACCGCCGTCACGCATTTCACCCATGATATCGACGAGATCGAGCTATCCGGCGATCTCGGCGTCGTGTCGGGACGCTATACGCTGAGCTTCACCTATGAGAACCAGTCGATCGCGCAGGCCGGCAATTATCTGTTCGTCGCGAAGAACGGTGCGGGCGGATGGCGCATCAAGCGCATGATCTGGAACGACCAGCCGCTGACGGAGGTCTAGGGCTCCCATGTCGCTGTCCGCCCCATACGATCCGAACAATATCTTCGCCAGGATCATCCGCGGCGAACTGCCGGCGATCAAGGTCTTTGAAGACGACGAGGCGCTCGCCTTCATGGACATCTTCCCGCAGAGCGAAGGGCACACGCTGGTCATACCGAAGAAAATCCGCGCGACGAATTTTCTCGACGCCGATCCCGCCGCGCTTGCGATACTGATCGCGCGCGTCCAGCGGGTCGCCAAAGGCGTCGCCAAAGCGCTCAACCCCGATGGAATCCGCGTCGCGCAATTCAACGGCGCGCCGGCGGGACAGACTGTCTTTCACCTTCATTTCCATATTATCCCGATTTTCGACGGCGCCGAGGTCAAGCGCCATGCCGGCGAAAAGGCCGACATGGCGGTTCTTGAAGCGCTGGCGGAAAAAATCCGCGCCGCTATCTGACGACGTGAGGGGCGGCGCTCCCGCATTGTCTTAGCGCTCGCCATTGGGGATAAGTCATGAAGTTCATCGCCGCCATCGTCATAATCGCACTCAGCGTTCCTGCCGCCAGCGCGCGCCCCTATGACGAGATCATGGAAGACGCGCGCGCCGCGTTCGAGGCGGATGATTTCAAAACAGCGGCCGAACGCCTCGATGAAGCGCAAATTGCGCGCCCCTATTCGCTGTTTTTGACGCGTAACCGCGTGCTCGCCCGCATTCTCGACGGTCGTATGGGGGAAGCGATCGCCCTCGCGCGGGAAATCGCCGATCGGGGCCTCATTCTCGAAACGCCGCCGAACGAGGCTTTCGACAGGATGCGCGCCGAGCCCGCTTATGCGACCGTCGATGCGCAGATGTCGGAAAATGCAAAGCCGAAAGGCGCGGCGCAAATTTACGCAGACTATGTTCAACCAGACCTCCTGCCCGAAGCGATTTCATCGGCCGGAAAGAAAATGCTGATCGGCTCGGTGAGAACCGGCGAGATTTTCAGCGCCGGCGCAACGCTTGCGCCGCTGGCGCGACTGAATGGCGGCGTCTTCGATATTGAACAGCGCACCAGCATCGTTTTCGTCGCCGTCAACAGTCAGCTCGCCTTCGAAAGGCGCGGCGATGCTCCGCCTTTCGCAATGGTCGCCGAACTCGACCCGCAAACGGGGTCAGAAATAGCGCGCCATGCGCCCGGCCCCGGACCGAGCCTCATCGGCGATATCGAAGTTGCGAAGGACGGCCGGATTTTCGCGAGCGACAGCCTCACTCCGCGGATCATCATCTTCGATCACGCAGGGCCGACCAAAATCAGCCGCATGGCAGGCCGCGAACTTACCGACCCCCGTTTCGTCAATCTGCAAGGGCTAGCGCTCGACGAAAAGCGCGGCCGCCTTTTTGTCGCCGATTATCTTGCGGGTCTGTTCGTGATCGATATCGCCACCGGGAAGGTCGAGCCGATCGCCAATCCGACACGCGCACATCTCGGCGGCGTCGACGGGCTTTATTATTACGACGGCGATCTCATCGGCGTTCAGAACGGAACTGCGCCGCAACGCATCATCAGGATCGACCTCGACCGGCGCGGAACAACCGCAAAGTCGCTGAGCGTGTTGCAGCAAGCCTTGCCTGAATGGCGCGAGCCTACCCACGGCGCCGTTATCGGCAAGGATTTCGTTTATATCGCGACCAGCAACTGGCCTGCTTATGACGATGACGGGAACTTGCGCGACGGGGCGGGGCTTGAGCCCTTGCGCCTGATGTCGGTCGATCTCGACTAGCGCAAAATGCGCAAAACCGGAATCAGCTCCATGCGCTAGTCTTTTGATTTGTCGCGTGACTTTGCAAAAAACCGGTTCCCACTTTTTTGCGTCACGCTCTAATTAACAGTCGCGGTATTTGTCGTGAAGACCGCCGCCGGCGCGGATCATCGGCAAGATTTTCGCGATCCGCTTTTCTTTGGTCGCCGCCTGCTTGGCTTCGTTGACATGATCGGCATATTCGCGCTGCCTTCCGGGCGTCAGCGCCTTGAATGCGGCGCCGGCTTTCTTGTCCGTCGCCAGCGCCATCGCCAGTTCGGGCGGCATGATCAATTTTTTCGGCGCTGTCTTGGCGACGGCAACGCCCGATTTGGCGAGCGAGATCGCTTCCTTCAGATAGCGTGCAATGATCGCCGGCCTTATGTCGCCCGACGACATCATGCGCCACTGACGCATCGCCTTGGTGCGGCCTTCCTGGGCGTTGACGAGAACTTTTTCAGGGTCCGTCAACAACGCACCCTGAAAAAACCAAAGGCCGAAATAGGATTTGAACCCGCCGAGCCCGACGACGTTGACGCCGCCGATCGTGTAACAGGGCGCGCCCCATTTGATTTCCTCGTCGAGACCGGACGCGAGCAGCGCCATTCGCAGGGCCGTCAGCTCGGCGCGCCAAAGCGGCGCGTTGTCGAAAAAGTCATCGACATCAACCGCTTTGCGCATCGGCTCTCCCGCCGCCTGTTACGTCAGGGTGCGACGAGCGCCGGAATAACCGGCTCCTTCTTCGTCGCATCCGGAATGAACTCGAAGGCTAGCTTTTCCGCGTCGCTTTCGTCGAGCATCACCCTGACAACGCCGCCATTTTTCAACCGGCCGAACAATATCTCGTCCGCAATCGGCTTCTTGACATATTCCTGGATGACGCGCCCCAGCGGGCGGGCCCCCATTTCCTCGTCAAATCCGCGTTTGGCGAGCCAGCGCGTCGCTTCCGTCGTCAGCTCGAAGGTGACGCCGCGGTCGGCGAGCTGGGCTTCCAGCTGCATGATGAATTTCTCGACGACGCGATCGATAATCTCGGGCGTCAGGCCGCCGAAGGCGACAGTCGCGTCAAGCCGATTGCGGAACTCCGGCGTGAACATGCGCTTGATCGCGGCTTCCGTCTCGTCGTGTTTCTTTCCGCCGGCGAAGCCGATGGCGAAACGCGCCGCATCGGAGGCGCCGGCGTTCGTCGTCATGATGACGATGACGTTTCTGAAGTCGATCTTCTTGCCGTTGGTGTCGGTCAACGTGCCGTTGTCCATCACCTGCAGGAGGATGTTGAAGATCTCGGAATGGGCTTTTTCGATTTCATCGAGCAGCAGCACGGCGTGCGGATGCTGGTCGATCGCATCGGTCAAAAGGCCGCCCTGATCGAAACCGACATAGCCCGGCGGCGCGCCGATCAGGCGCGACACGGTATGGCGTTCCATATATTCCGACATGTCGAAACGAATGAGTTCGACGCCGAGAATGAACGACAGCTGCTTGGCGACTTCGGTTTTGCCGACGCCGGTTGGACCGGAAAAGAGATAGGAGCCGATGGGCTTGTTCGGCTCGCGCAGCCCGGCGCGCGACAGCTTGATCGCCGCCGCCAGCTGCTCGATCGCCTTGTCCTGACCGAAAACGACGCGCCGCAGGTCATCGCCGAGCGTTCTGAGGCGCTCGGTGTCGCTCTTCGAAACCGATTTCGGGGGAATGCGCGCCATTTTGGCGACGATCTCCTCGATATCCTCAACATCGATGATCTTTTTTCGTTTGTCGGGCGGAAATAGCATCTGACGCGCGCCGGCTTCGTCGATCACGTCGATCGCCTTGTCCGGCAATTTGCGGTCAGTCATGTATTTCGACGACAAATCGGCCGCAGCCTTGACCGCCTCGGCCGTATACTGAACGTGGTGATGTTCCTCGAAATAGGGCTTCAACCCGGTCAGGATTTTCACCGTGTCGTCGAGCGTCGGCTCGTTGACGTCGATTTTCTGAAACCGGCGCGCCAGCGCCCGGTCTTTCTCGAAATGCTGGCGGTATTCCTTGTAGGTCGTCGACCCCATGCAGCGCAGCGTGCCAGATTGCAGCGCGGGTTTCAGGAGGTTCGACGCATCCATCGCGCCGCCCGACGTCGCGCCGGCGCCGATGACGGTGTGAATTTCATCGATGAAGAGGATCGCGTCCTCGTGATCCTCAAGCTCTTTCAGGACGGACTTGATCCGCTCCTCGAAATCGCCGCGATAGCGGGTTCCCGCGAGCAAGGCGCCCATGTCGAGCGCATAGATCGTGGAGTTCGCCAGAATCTCCGGGACCTCCTCGTCGACGATCTTGCGGGCGAGGCCTTCGGCGATGGCCGTCTTGCCGACGCCGGGATCGCCGACCAGCAACGGATTATTCTTGCGACGCCGGCACAGCACCTGGATCGAGCGCTCGATCTCGGCGCCGCGGCCGATCAGCGGATCGATTTTACCCTTGCGGGCCTTTTCATTGAGGTCGACGCAATAGGCCGCGAGGGCGCTTTCATTCTTGGCGCCGCCCTGCCCGCCTTCTTCTTCGCTGGTTCCGCGCGGCGCCTTGGGCTGGCTTTCGCCAGGACGCTTGGCGAGGCCGTGCGAGATGTAATTGACCGCATCGAAGCGCGTCATGTCCTGCTGCTGAAGGAAATGCGCCGCGTGAGATTCGCGTTCTGCGAATAACGCCACCAGAACATTGGCGCCAGTTACTTCTTCGCGCCCCGAGGACTGCACATGGATGACCGCGCGCTGGATGACGCGCTGAAAACTTGCGGTCGGCTTTGCCTGTTCCTCGCCGTCGGTTTTCAGGTTCGAGAGGTCGTTTTCGATGAACTCATAGAGATTGCGGCGCAAGGTCTCGAGATCGACATTGCAGGCGCGCATCACCGCGGCGGCGTCCTGATCGGTGGTTAGCGCGAGGAGAAGATGCTCCAGCGTCGCCAGTTCATGACTGCGCTCGGTGGCGATCGCGATCGCGCGGTGGAGAGTTTCGTCGAGATTTCTGCTGAAGGACGCCAACCTATTCCCTTTCCATCGTGCACTGGAGCGGATGCTGATTGCGCCGCGACAGCTCCATCACCTGCGCAACTTTCGTCTCCGCCACCTCATATGTGTAGACGCCGCACACGCCGACGCCGCTTTGATGCACATGCAACATGATTCGGATCGCATCCTCCGGTCCCTTGTTGAAGACCGCCTGCAGCACCCAGACGACGAATTCCTGCGGCGTGTAGTCGTCATTGAGGAGGAGCACCTTGTAGAGCGACGGGCGCTTGGTCTTGGGCGCCGTTTTCGAGACGACGCCGACGCCGAAGCCTGGACCCTGATTGTTGTCTTCCTCATTCGCCATCGATTGAATCCGGTCTCCTGTCCGCGCGCCGTTCGGGCTCGCATTAAGTATGTAGTGAAATGTGGTTGAAAAGAAGGAAATTGAAAGGGCGCAGAGGGCGGAATCCGGTCCCGCACGCAGACTTGAAATTGAAAGCGCCCGGACGGTCGACCCGCCGGGCGCTTCAAATTGGCACGCGTTAACGATCAGGCCCCGAAGGGGCGCTGACTTAGGCGCGGTAAGACTGAACCAGCTCGACGAACTCGCCATAGCGCTTGGTCAGCGGGTCGGAGGCTTCCTTGGCGACGCCCGTCCAGTGCTCGGCGAGCTTCGACGCCTGTCCGAGGTTCTTCTCGAACGCGGTGCGGACGAACTCGTTTTGCAGCTCAAGCGCTTCCTGGAGGCTTTTCGAAGTGGCCGCGGCCTTGGCGGTCGCAACGCCTTCTTCGAACTGCTCTTTCACGAAGCTGGCCTGGGTTGAGGCCGCTTTTTCAAAGCCCTTGGCGAAGACGCCGGCCGACGCCATCATCGCCTCAACCGAGCTCTTCTGGAAATCCGCCCACGAATTCATGCCTTTAGCAAGTTTCTCGTAGCCGTCCTTGAAGGTATCCGGGCTGAACGCAGTCAGCGCTTCAAAGGATTCCTCGCCAGCGGTCTCGGCGGTTTTCTTGGCAGCCATGATCGTACTCCCTTATGAATTTATGAAAGGCGGCCCTAAGCGGGATATCGCCATTGTGCAATGCAACATAAGCATCTGGGTCCACACCGTCAAGTGAATTTTGTGCGACGCAGCATCAACTTTTTGGGGTGTCCGGCAGGTCTACGCATTTTTAACTTTAACCACTTGTTTACTGACCCAAGCGACGATCACGGCTCCGCCGCAATGAAATATCTGGGGGCGGCATACGCCTTGCTGGGTCGGGTCAGGCAAGCGTTTGTGTGAGACGGGTTCGATCGGGCGAATATCTTGGCGGCGGGTTCCACAATTTAGTTGCTAAGCGCCCTCGGTTTTACGAGGCTTGGGTGATGACGGCAGGTTTGCGTAGCGTTGTTTTTTTGTTGGCGGCTGTGTCGATGGCGCTCCTCGCGCCGTCCGAAGCGGCTGCGGCCAAGCGGAAATCGTCCGCAGCGCCGAAATACGCGGCCCTCGTGATCGAGGCCGACACCGGGACCGTGCTTTTTGAGCGCTATCCGGACGCCAAGCGCTTCCCCGCCTCGCTCACCAAAATGATGACGCTTTACCTTCTTTTCGATGAACTGGAGGCGGGCCGGCTGACGCTCGACAGCGAGCTGACCGTTTCGAAACAGGCGGCTGGGCAGCCTCCCTCCAAACTCGGCCTCACCGCCGGGTCGAAAATCGACGTCGAGACCGCGATTGAAGCCCTCGTCGTCAAATCGGCCAACGACGCCGCCGTGGTCGTCGCCGAGGGGGTTTCAGGCTCGGAATGGAAATTCGCGCAAGCGATGACGACGAAAGCGCGTGCGCTCGGCATGCGCAATACGACATTCAAGAACGCCTCCGGCCTGCCGAATTCGACGCAGGTGACGACCGCGCGCGACCTCGCGGTGCTGGGACAGCGTCTTATTCAGGACCATCCGGACTATTTTCATTATTTCGCGACCAGGGAATTCGCCTGGAACGGCCGCGTCTACGCGACGCACAATTCGCTGGTGAAGACTTTCGAAGGCGCGGACGGGCTTAAAACCGGCTATACGCAGCGTTCCGGCTTTAATCTTGTCACGACCGCCGAACGCGATGACACGCGCCTGATCGGCGTCGTTCTCGGCGGCCGCTCGGTGCGCACGCGCGACCAGCATATGAAGGACATTCTGACGACCGCGTTCGCCGATGTCGCCTCCAAGCCGACACTGATCGCCGCGCTTCATCGGCAAACGCCGACGCCGCGGCTGAAGCCGACGCTGGTCGCAGAACTGGAGCGCCGGAACGCAACGCCGACCGTCGCCGGCAATGAAAGCTTGCGCAAGGAACTCACCATCGCTGCAGCCTCATTCGGTCCGATTGGCGGCGCTGATAAAGCGGCGCGTAGCGAAAACGATGTGCTTGGCGCGTTGATCGCCGCCGCCGACAGCGATGATTTCAACGAATATGAGCGCGTTCGCCTCTCCGCCCTGACGCCATCCGACGAGATGCTTGGCGAAGGCGATTTCGACGACCTCAGCCGCTGGAATGTCCAGATCGGCGCTTATTCGTCGAAGTCGATGGCGCAAACAGAGCTTGAAGCCGCGGCGATCGCCGCCGGCCTGACGCAACAGCAGCGTGTTGTCGAGCCGATGCCGAAGGGTGACGGCCAGACAATCTATCGGGCGCGCTTCACCGCCCTGTCAGAGGCCGAGGCGCAATCGACCTGCGACAAGATCCGGAGCGCCAATCTCAGCTGCTTCGTGTTGCAGGATACCGCCGTCCAGTAGACTTCCGCGCGAACGGACTGCGCCTTGCATGAAGCCGGCGGCTCGCGCCGTCGCGCGGCCCGGGATGCTTCATGACGAACGCCGCAATTTCGCCGATTACGATCGCCCAAGGGTCTGCCCGGCCCGAATGGAATAGCGCGCGCCTTGCGTTCGGCCTGCTGGTCGGGGCGTTCGCTCTCGCCTTTCATGGCTCGGCCGTGACCATGTCGATGATCTGGCTGTCGTCATCGGTTTATCATCATGGAATGTTCGTTGCGCCGATTTCCGCCTGGCTGATCCTCAGGCGAAAGGACTGGCGCGTCGCCGCTCCCGTCGCGGATTATCTTGGCGTCGCCGTTCTTGCGGCGGCGGCGGTTGCGCAGCTGATCGCGCAGGCGAGCGGCGTCGACCTGATCGGACATGCGTCCCTCGTCATCGCCATTATCGGCGCCGTCATCACCGCCTTCGGCCGCGCGCTCGCGGCGCGATGGGCGTTCCCGCTCGCCTTCCTGTTTTTCATGGTTCCCTTCGGCGAGGAAGCAACGCCGATTTTGCAAGGTTGGGCCTCCTCCGCGATCGCCGCCGCGTTAAATTTTTCAGGCGTTGAGACGGCGCGCGACGGGTTCATGCTGACGACCAGCGCCGGGCGGTTTGAAGTCGCGGCCTCCTGCGCCGGGCTGCGCTTCCTGCTCGCCTCGGCGATGATCTCCCTCCTCATCGCTCATCTGGCGTTTACGGACTGGCGCAAACGAGCCGCCTGCGTGGCGTTCGCGCTGACGGCCGCGATCTTCGCCAACTGGCTGCGGGCCTATCTAATCGTATTGGCCGCGACGATCACCGACCGCCGGATCGGCGTCGGCCCGGAACATGTCATTCTCGGATGGATTTTTTATAGCGCGCTGATCGTCGGCCTGATCGCGCTTGCAAGACGTCATGCTGACAGAAACTTCAGCCCGGCGCACGCGGCGCAAGCCGCAACGCCGCGACAAGCCGCAAAGGCGGCGACGCCGCTCGGGTTGATGCTGATCGCCGCCGCCGCGCTTTTCAGCGGCGCTGCGCTTTCGACCAATAGCGCCCGCGCCGAATTTACGGCCCCCCTCGGGCTTCATGCCGAAGGATTCATAAACACTGGCGCAAGCGCTTTATGGCAAGCCTATGCACCGAACGCTGACGAAATATCGACCAACAAGTATCTGTCGGAAGAAGCCGTCGTGATCGCCTCCATCGCCCGCTTCACGCATGACCGCAAGGGCGCGGAAATCGGCGGGATCGACACGCGCGCCGCTGATGGCGATCAATGGCGGCGCGTTTCGGTGTCGAGCACTCGGATGAGCGTCAACGGCGTCGCCCGGCACGTTCGGGTCGAACGGCTCGAGGACCCGGCCGGCCGCAAGATCGATGTCGTCGCGCTCGCCTATCTCGGCGGCAAAACCTACGCTTCGAGCGCCGCGCTGAAATTCGCCATCGGCGCCAGAAAACTTGCCGGCCGGACGACCGAGGGCGGCGTCATTTTCGTGGCGGCGGAAGAAAGCGAAAATGTCGACGCGGAAGATTCTCTCCGGCAATTCCTCGCCGGGATGGAATTGATCGACGCCTCGCGCTCGTCAACTCCCGATCAGGACTAGCCCCGATCATGTGCGGCGTCGCCGGAATTTTCGATCTCAAGGGCGACCGCCCGATCGATCAATCCGCCCTGAAGCGGATGACCGACGCGATCGCTCATCGCGGACCCGACGGCGAGGGATTTTTCTTCGCGCCGGGCATCGGTCTGGGCCATCGCCGCCTCGCTATCATCGATATCGAAGGCGGCGCGCAGCCGTTCATCGCCAGCGACGACGCCAGCGTCCTCAGCTTTAACGGCGAGATTTACAATTACCGCGATCTTCGCCGCCGCCATGCGGAACGCGGCGTTCGCCTCAAGACGCGATCAGACACCGAAGCGCTCGCCGAAGGGTTGCTCCGCGAGGGATGCGATTATCTCGGCAGTCTGCGCGGCATGTTTGCATTCGCTTTTTGGAACGCGGCCGAGCGACGGCTGACGCTGGCGCGCGACCGCTTCGGCGAAAAGCCGCTCTATTACGCCGAGACGCCCGACGGCTTCTTGCTCTTCGCCTCCGAGATCGGCGCGATCCGCGCGTCGGGTCTCGCGCCGCTCATTCATTCAACGCAGGCGCTGCACGATTATTTCTTCTTTGGGTATGTGCCGGACCCGAAGACGATCTACAAAAACGTATACAAACTTCCGCCCGGATCTGTGCTTCACGCGCGTCGCGGCGAACCCATTGCGACAAGCCGATATTGGCGGGCCCGCTTCGAGCCTGACGAGTCGCTGACGCTGGAGACGGCGCGACGATCCTTGCTTGAGATTTTCGATGACGCCGTCGCATCGGAACTGGAATCGGAAGTCCCGCTCGGCGCCTTTCTCTCCGGCGGCGTCGACTCCGCGTCGATCGTCGCCTCAATCGCCCAATCGGGGCGTTCGCTCACCACCTGCACGATCGGCTTTGATGACGAAAAAAGCGATGAGCGCGCCGACGCGCGCGCGACCGCGGCGCGTTATGCGACGACTCACTTCGAGGAAGAGGTCAGTCTCGACGCCTCATCGCTGATCGATCGCATCGCCGGCGTTTACGGCGAACCCTTCGCCGATGCGTCAGCCTTGCCGACCTATCTCGTCAGCGCCGCCGCGCGAAAGCACGTAACCGTCGCGCTTTCCGGCGACGGTGGCGATGAACTATTCGGCGGATACCGTCGCTATGCGATGTTTTCCAACGAGGAGACGTTAAGGCGCATGGCGCCGCCCTGGTTGCGTCAGGCGACATTCGGGGCCGTCGGCGCAATTTATCCCAAACTCGACTGGGCCCCCCGCCCGCTCCGGCTGAAAACAACCTTGCAGGCATTGGGCGAGCGAACGATCGACGCGTATGCGCGGGCGGTTTCAACCTGTCTTCCCGACAGGCTCGTGCGCATGCTGTCGGCTGATTTCACGGACGATCTTGGCGGATACGATTCGGCGACGCCGATCCGCAATGCTGCAGGCGCTGACAATCTCGATCCCGTCAGCCTCGCCCAGAAGATCGATTTCGAAACCTGGTTGCCCGGCCGTATGCTGACGAAGGTCGATCGCGCGTCGATGGCGAACGGTCTTGAAGTGCGAGCGCCGTTTCTCGACCACCGCCTCGCAGAATGGGCGCTTCGCCTGCCGCCGCGGCTGAAGCTCGGCGCCGGCGGCGGAAAACTCCTGTTGAAAGCGGCGCAGGAAGACCGCGTCGACAGGGCCATTCTCTATCGCCCCAAACGCGGTTTCAGCCCGCCTCTCGCCAATTGGCTGCGCGATCCCTCGGGTCCCGTCCTGCGCCTTCGCGAATCGCGACTGTGGTCGGATACCGGATGTTTTTCAGAGCCGGAAATTCACGCGATGATCGAGCGGCACCAGCGCGGCGTCGCCGACAATTCGCAAGAACTCTGGATGCTCATCATGTTTGATGCGTTTTTGCGTCACGAACAGGCTTGAGCGGCCGCAGCAATGATCGCACCCGCATCCGCAGATTGCGCCGCGTCACGGCGATAGTCGCGAGCGTCTCGCCTTCGTCGCCGAGCCTGCGTTTGTAGTCGGCGTCGCCGCCCATCATATCGTAGACCGAAAATCCCGCCGCGCGGTATAAATCCGCGCCAAGCGTATGACAGACGAAACCCGGCGTTAGCTGATTATCGGATTCATATTTGAAGCCGCTTTGATAATTGTAGACCCGGCCGCGCTCGATGAAATTATAAAGTACGCCGATCGTCTCATCGCCGACGGTCAGGCGCACGAAATCGACATTATCAGGGTTGTTTCCGGTCAACCTCTCATGAAACAAGCTGAACGCGTGCGCGCTGAACGCGCCGCGCTTACCCCGGCCCGACCAGGTCTGTGCATGTAGCCGCATCAGCTCGGTCCAGGCGATCGCCCGGTCGGCGGCGCTCGTCGGGCGACTGACGGCGACGGGGCCGCGCTCTTCATAGCGCTTGATCGAGCGGCGAATTTTTGATCGGAGCGACGGCGAAAAATTCGTCATCACGCTGGCGTCGGCCGCTCTCGTCAAGTCGAGCGCGAAAGTCGGCTGTCGATTGATGATGTCGACCGCGCAATTTCGGGCGCCCGCGGCGCGGGCGACGCTCTCGGCGAGTTGCGGCGTCGCATTCCGGAAAATAATCTCGTCGGCGTTTGTCATGCCGTCGATCAGCGCGCCGATCGCCGCTTCCCGCGCGCCGTCAGGCGCCGCGCGCGCGACAAGAATGTCGTTATATTCGATATAGACGCGATCGATCGCGTCGACGCCGGTTTCCTGCAATCTCGCGCTGCGCATCATTGGAAACGGCTGCGGCGCCGGCGCGCTGGCGATCGCCATAGCGTAAAGGCCGCGCAAATCGTCGAATACGCGCACGACCGCGAATTTTTTCCCGGCGGGCGCGCTGTCGAACAGCGCTTCCATCCATGCGGGCGACAGGAAAAACCGCGCATCTGACAGAGCGTAAAGCCGGCGCCAGTCGTCAAGCGCCGCCTTTCGTTCCTGCAGGATCGAAAAGTCTGAGCGCATCACCGCGCCCTTGCCAATGCGGCGACATAGAGCCGCCGGAACGCCTCTGTCATCGGCGCCTGATCGAAGCGGCGCGCGCGATCGAGATTAGCGGCGCCCAACGTGCGGCGAAGCTCAGCGCTGTCGATCAAGGCGCGAAGCTGGGCGGTGAACGCGCTCTCGTCTTCGCGATCAATGATAAAGGCGCGGCTTTCCTTACCGAGCATGTCCGGAATATCGCCGACCGCGGTCGCAATCGCCGGAAGGCCCGAAGCCATCGCCTCGATCAGGCTCGTCGGCATTTGCTCGGTGTCGGAGGTGATCGCGAAAATATCGAATTTCGCGAGCGCCTGCGCGACCGTCGAGGTCGCGCCCGGAAGAGATATATCGCGGGAGGCGCTGCTGCGCGCGGCGAGGTCCGCGAGCATTTGGCGTTCCGGCCCATCGCCGTAGATGACGAGGCGCGCTTCCCGCCCCTCGCTCGCGGCGGTGAAACAGCGAATGAGGCGCGCGAAGTTTTTCTCCTCTCTCAGCGCGCCGATCGCGCCGACGACCGGCGGCCCGGACCTTAGTGTCCGGCTTGCGTGAAAGCGCGCGATGTCGACGCCGACCGGAATGCGCACGACGCGCCGCGGCGCAAGCCCCCAGCGCTCGACGGCGATCCGTTCCAGCGTGAGCGACGGCACCACGGTGATCGCGTCGCCAAGGAGAAAGCGTCGCGCCAGCGCGCGCGTCCGCTTCAGTTGTCCGCCAGCTTCGTCCGCGCCGAACCCGTCTTCGTGATGGACATGCGGCAGGCGCGGCCCGGTCCTGTTGGCGATCACCGCCTCGATCGATCCGAAATTATAGGTGCACAGGATGTCGGCGCCGCTTGCTGCAATCGCCTTGCGCAGCCGCATAATGTTCCGTGGCCGGACAAACCCCGACTTTTCGATCGTCAACGCCTCGACCGGAGGGGCCGCGGCTTCAAACAGCGCGGTCGCTCCGGCGTCGCCATCGAGCGAAAGGATCTTATGAGAGAAATCGCGGCCGAACGCGCCCGCGAGCGCCGCGAGCCGG
>Ga0155549_1131_pt3 | contig 14814 bp, 16 predicted proteins | sample RifCSPhighO2_12_FD_107206 | JGI IMG/M metagenome (GOLD analysis project Ga0155549, IMG submission 107206) | Alphaproteobacteria bacterium RIFCSPHIGHO2_12_FULL_63_12
CGCCCTTCAATCGCCGCAAGACGCGCTTGCGCAAGACTCGTGCTCGTCCACGGCGTGTCGTCGAACCAGTATGTTTGGAACGACTACGCATTCTGGTTTGAACTCGAAGGCGTTCCGACCTTTCGGCGATCCTACAACTTCTACCAGTCAAACCGAACCACGGCGTCTCTGGTCGGCGAATGGGTGCAAGAAGCCCGCGCCATATTCGATGCGGACAAAGTCGACATCGTTGCGCATTCGATGGGCGCGATGAGTTCGCGATATTACCTTTAATATCTCGATGGAACGCAATATGTCGACGACTGGATGAGCATCGGCGGCGTCAATTACGGTTCGACGGCGCCGCTTTTGTGCGGCGGCAGCCTGTCGCTCATCACCGTCCGCCAGGAAATGACCATAGGGTCGTCATTCCTCGCTGAACTGAACAGCGGCGACGACACACCGGGGCCGGTCAATTACGGCACCATCTGCTCCTATTGCGACGAACTGATCAATCCCGACTGACCTGCTCCCTGAAAACTCCCTCATTTTGAGTTAGAGTTTCCGGCGCTAATTTCCCGGCTGGGAAGGAGCGTGAGGAGCATGAAGGCATCGAAGTTTTCGGACGCGCAGAAGGCGTTCATCGTGCGGCAGGGCGAGGACGGAACCCCGGTCGCAGAGATTTGCCGGAAGGCTGGGATCAGCCAGGCGACCTACTTCAACTGGAAGAAGAAATACGCCGGGATGATGCCGTCGGAGATGAAGCGCATGCGCGAGCTCGAATCGGAGAATGCGCGGCTGAAGAGGATTGTGTGTGCATCGGCACGAAAGCGGAACCCTTCTCCAATCGCGTGCAGTGCATTGATCGGATTGGATAAATATCAATTTGGACGGGGTCCCGATCGGCGCCGATCCGGACCCCGTCTGAATCTCAAATTTTAATTACGAATCAAAGCGTTGGGGTTCGCTTACAGGAGGGGTCAACTTTGGAAGCCGGTTCACAGCTTATCGGCTCCGCACACAAGTTTGCTCTTACCTGCGACATGTTGAACCAGTTGAAACGCCTTGGAACCGAATTCGAGAGGCGGGAAATCTAGTTCCCCGGCTAGTTCCCAAGGCGCACGCCGGAAAAATGATCCGAACCCGGATCAAAAAAACATAATAAAATTCGTTAGTTATGGTGGGCGGTGACGGGATCGAACCGCCGACCTACTGGGTGTAAATCACTTCGCACAAGATTCGTCGTCAGCTGGCAAGTTGCCTGATCAGTATTGCACTTCACCGCTGTCGATTAGCTCAATGCGATCGACTCGGCTTCACGACAGGCAGCCCGCCGTCGCGCCGCTATGAATTTAGGGCGAAACACCTCTGCGTGTTGACCAAGCTTGCCGCAGCTTTCGCTAATTGCATAGCAATTGCTAGCGATTTGCTAGCGGGCCCACGTCGGCGGTATCTTGGCGAAAACTGCTGACTGATAACTGATTGAATTTTATATAATATCTGGAGCGGGTAGCGGGAATCGAACCCGCGTCTTTAGCTTGGAAGGCTATTATCTACCAAAATTTGGCCTCAAGCGTGCATAAGCCTTTTCTCCGCGTTTGTCTATATATTACAATGCATTATAGCCTATCATGAGATGTTGATGGCTTTTCGATGATGCTCAAAAATGCTCGTGAATCCCGTTCAACTTCTAGCTATTTTCTAGCTGGAATTTGCTCCGTCTGCGTCGCATAATACGGAATAGGCGGCGCTATTTGGCGTCCCATTTCGCACTTCGCAGGGAACCGCATGGCCCAGGCTCGGCATGAGCAGAAGATCACGAAGCGCGCGGTCGATGCGTTCACGGCGACGTCCGGCAAGCGAGCACGATTATGGGATTCCGAATTGAAAGGTTTCTGCGTTCAAGCATACCCTACGGGGCGAAAAGTCTATGTCGTCGGATACTCGTTCGGCGCGCGCTATCGATGGATCACCATCGGCAAGCATGGCGATCCCTGGACGCCGGAAACAGCGCGGGAAAAAGCGAAGGCAATTCTCGGCGATATCGCCAACGGTGTTGATCCTGCCGAAAAAAAGGCAGCCGCTCGCGAAACAGCCTCGATCCGAAAGCTCACTGTTGCGCACCTGATTGATCGTTATCTCGAAGAGGGGCCGATCGACAAACCGGACAAGCGAGCGTCGAGTTGGGCGAACGACCGATGCTACCTGACGAACCACGTCCGACCGCTTCTGGGTTCTGTGCCGATTGCAGACCTTCGTCCGCGAGACGTCTCGAAATTCCAGAACGACGTGTTGAAAGGCGTCAGCGCCAGGGCGAGACCGAACAAGCGGGGTCGTAATTTGACCGGTGGAAAAGGCGCCGCCGTTCACGCCGTACGAAGTTTGTCCGCCGCCTTGGGATGGGCGGTGCAACGGGAACTCATTGACGGCAATCCGTGCACAAAGATTGAGAAGCTGCAGGACGGCGCGCGACAACGCTACTTAACCGATGAAGAAGCTCGGCGCCTTTTCAAGGCGATCGATGATCTCTTGCGGTCGGGCGAATTGACGCAGGCGCAGGTCGACTGCATTTCGTTGATTTCGTTTACTGCGGCGCGAGCAGGTGAAATCAAGGGCCTGCGATGGGAGGAAGTTGATTTTGAGCGCAAGTTGTTGCTGCTTCCCCCGCTTCGTCACAAGACGGGCGGAATGAACACGCCGAAGGCTATTCCCCTTACGGACTCGTGCCTCGAGATATTGCGGCGCCGGTCACATACGAAAAAGGATGGCGAGTTCGTGTTCGCGTCTCCGAAAAGCAAAAGCGGATACGTTCAGAATATTCGACATTCCTGGAAGAAAATTACGGAGCGCGCCGACCTTCAGAATTTTCGTATTCACGATTTTCGCCACGCCTATGCCTCCTTCGCGATCAATTCCGGTCAGTCGCTCAAGAATATCGGCGCAAATCTGGGCCACCGGAAGGCTTCAACGACCGAGAGATATGCTCATTTGCTGGTTGAGAGCCGTCGACCTGTCGCTGAAGGCGTCGAAGCCGTCTACAAGCGAGCTCGGTCCGCTTCATAGCGCGTCATAGCCTATTGTGAGGTCGATTGGACCAAGCATCGGCTTATGAAATCGTCCAGATCGCAAACGCGATAATAGACGGTGCGCGCGCCCATTTTCACGAATTTCGGTCCGGTCCCGCGACAACGCATTGCCGCAAGTTTTGACTTTGAGAGTTTCAATCGTCGGGACGCGGTATCGGGGTCGACAAGATCGTTTGGGGACAACTGGCGCCAATCTTGGCCGATCCCCTCAAGATTCTCGCTACCACCGCTTCGCTTTTCGACGATTGCACTATCGACAATCTCTGACAGAAACGTTTGGGGGTCGAAATTGTTCTCTCGCGCGATTTCCAGTATGCGACTCCGCAGCTTTGCGGGCAATCGCCTCGACAGTGGTTCAGACATGCTCACACTCTTCGATTCCTGCTCTGACGGCAAACTCATTCCTTCGTTCTAGACCTCGTCCATACCAAGGCACTCGTGTCGCCCCCATTCGAAAACAGCGCCGCGCGTAGCGGCGCGGCGAAGCTCGGGTCATCGAGTTCGACGCGCAGGAACTCCTGGGGCTCATCGCCCTTGCTCTTTGCTTTCCAGGCTGCGCCGAATTCGCGGTCGCCGGCGACGATCTTGAAGTCCGGGGCCTTGTCATTGCCGTTCTTGTCGTTGGCGATGAAGGCGGCCTTGACGTTGATGGTCATGGTCCGGATGGTTCCGGCATAGCCGTCGTCCGTCTTCTTGAATGCGCCGATGATAGCCATGGCTTACTCCTTTTCACTGGCGGGTTGACGAAGGGTTTTGCGGGCGCGCCGGAAGGCCGCGTCCGAGTTCAGGAACCGCTCGATCATTAGACCTGCGAGTTCGCTCGCCGGGGTCTTCTTTCCGAATTCCGCGGCGTGGATTGCGGCGTAGTCTGCGAGCATGGCGTGAATGTCGGGCGGCAGCGACAGGGTGATCCTGACGGACTTTCGCTCCGGGACGGCGCCGATCTTGAGGCTCATCGCGCCGCCCTCCTCTCTTCATAAGGGCGAAGCACGAGATCCCTGTGAACGATGACGCGCAAGGGCCAGCCTGGCCGCACCTTGATCGTTGGCTGGATGTCGAGGTTGCGCTGCACGATTTTCTGGCCGGACTGATTGGCGGAGCTTTGCGCCGACTCCCTCAGCGCGCGGACAAGATCGCTTTCGGATTCACCGAAAGACAATTCCGTGCCGACGCCGAGAAGCGTTGACAGCACAATGCCTTTCAGGATGCGGAAAGTGTGGAAGTCGACTTGGTCGGTGAGCCCCGAATAGCCCGCGACATCGCTTGCCGGCATATTGTCGATCAGGATCGACGCGCCGTCCGGATAGATGATCCGCGACCACACCAGCAGCGCGCGGGACTGGCCGAAGGCGATGACGCTGTCATAGCGGCCGATAAGCTTCGCGCCCTGCGGAATGAGGACGTAATAGCCGGTGACGCTATCATAAACATTCTGCGTCACCTGCGCGATCACCGTTCCCGGCAGATCGGAATTTACGCCAGTAATGAGGCTCGCCGGGATGACGGTCCCCGCCATCACTTCAAACGGCGTGATCGGGTCTTCGATTACGTGCGGATTGTCGGTCGAGGACTCCGTCCCCTGCCCGAGGAAGTCGAGCTTGCGGATTTGCCGGCCCGGATCGTCGTCGCGCTCGGCGCCGAAGGGGACCGGCGCAGACACGGGTCCTGGGAATTCGAAGGGCGATACTGGGACGGTGTCGATCAGCTGCGATGGTTTCGCCGCCGCGCTCGTTCGAGCGGCGAGCTGGAAAAAGACGCCCGCCTCTCTCGCCTCCGTCGCGATTTGCGCTTCGCGCAAGGCGGCTTCGCGCGCGGCGTCGGCTTCGGGGGAATTGCGGAACGGGGTCGGCGACAGGGCCGCATAGTCGGGACGCTCGAGAAAGCCTTCATCGCCTGATGCGGCGAGCGATCGTTCGGCAAGGAGGAGCGCGGCGCCGAGGTCCCCCGGCAGGGGCGCACCTAATTGCGGCTTCACCTCGGCGTAGGATTTGGGGAGCGCCTCGAGGCCTTCGGCTTTGGGCTTGGTCTCGACATTATAGAGTTCCTTGGGCGCGGCCTCATCAAACGCGCGCGGGGGCTTCAAAGCGAGGCTCGCCGCGGCGAAGATGAGAAGGCCTGCGCCGCCGGCGGCGACTATCAGCGCGTTCCTGTTCAACCGCGTGACGGCGCGTGGGCTCGCGCGCAAGCGCAGCGCGTCCGGCTCGTCCTTACGCATCTTATCCTGGCGGACGGCGCTCATCTCAGATGCGCCCTTTGAGGTCCGTGCGGAGGATGCGCACGACCGACTGGCGTTTTTCGCCAAGGCGCAGCTCCGCCGCCGAAAACAGCCGGTCGACGACATAATAGTTCCCGCGCATGCGGTAATTGACGAGCTCGGGCTTGCCGTCGTGCGACAACACGAACAAGGGCGGCACCTCCCCTTGCGCGATCGCCTCGGGGAACTGGATGAAGACCTGCTCGCCATCGTCGAAGGCGCGAACGGGGCGCCAATGCGGACGGTCGCCCTCGATCTCATAGCGGAACTTCAGATGGTCGGGATTGATCGAAGGGGCGACCACAGAGTCTGCCGCCGCTTTCGCGCGACTGGCGTCTTCGCGGCGCTTCACCAATTGGTCCTGCGGATAGGTCCAGGAGATCGCCGCCATATAGGTTTCGCGGAAGGAGCGCATTTCGAGGTGATAGGCGCGGCGATCTGTGGCGATGACGAGATTGGTCGAGAGATCGGGCGCAATCGGCTTGACGAGAATATGAACTCGCTCGCCCGCTGCGGTCCCGCTTGCCGTGTCGCCGACGACCCAGCGCACGGTGTCGCCGGCCGACACGGAGTTCAGTCGTTCGCCCGGTTCAAGCGCGATGTCGGTCACTTGTTCGGGCGCTGCATAAAGCCGGTAGAGCGCGCCTTCCATGAAAGGGTAGACCTGCACCGCGTTCACGAAGCGGGCGAGATCGGGCTCGACCTTGGCGAGGCTGTTCGCCGTGTCGATCTGTTCGAAGGGTTTTAGTTCTGGTGACGGCGCTTCATTTTCCTCGACCGGCTTCAATTGTCCCGGCAAGGGAAAAGGCGTGGCGGTCTCAATGATCTCGCGAACGGGCTTGCCGTCATCGAAGCTGACGATCTTCGCCGGGCGCATCGGCGCCGCATCGAGCGCGATGTCGGGATAGGCGGTCTCGCACCCCATGAGCGCGAGCGACGATAGGATAAGAATTAAGCGCGTCATGAGGGGTCTCCTGCGCTGAGGTCTTTCGACCAGTTGAGCCCGTGGACATAAAGGCCGAGCGGATTCTTCGAGAGCGCCTCCGCCGTTCGCGGCGGCGACAGGACGATGGTCAGATGCGCGGTGAAGCGTTCGACCTTTTCGAACTGGCCGCCAGCGTAGGTTTTCTCGGACCAGCGGATTTCGAAGCTGTCGTCGGAGGCGCGGACGACGCTCGTCACCTCGACATTGACGCTGCGCCGCCCGACTTCGGCGAATGGATCATGGTCGCGCGCGTAATCGTTCAACGCCATCGCGCCGCGATCGGTCGCGTAATCATAGGCCTTCAGCCAGTTCGCGCGAACGATGACGGGATCAATCGAGACCGACCGCACATCGCGAATGAAATTCGCGAGCGCATAGGCGATGACGGCGTCGGACGGTTTGTAAGCTTCGCTCGCCGGACCGATATTGCGAACAGCGCCCTCGCCGTCGATCTCGACGATGTAAGGCGTGACGATCGACCGGCTTGATTGCCAGATGAGCCCGCCGCAGGAAACGCCGGCTACAGCCAAGGACGCGAAAGCGGCGGTGCGCCAGTTCGCGGCCTGGACCCGCGCCGAGCCGATGCGCTCGTCCCATAGTTGATGGGCGCGCATGTAAGGCGTCTCGGGCGGAGGGGTTTCGCCATAATGAGTGGAAGCGCGTTTGAACATCACTCGTGATCCTCTCTGAGGCGCGGCGCATCGGCGCTGCCGCCGCGATCGCCCGACGCGATCACATGTGTCGCGGTGAGACCCGCATCGCGCACGCCCTGTTCGCGGCGGAGCCGCTGCGCCCAATCTGGGGCGCCGCCTGAAGCCGCTGTCGCGTTCGTTCTCGACGATCCGCCGAGCTTGCCGCCGGTCGCGGTGAAGGCGGCGCGCGAACCAGCATCGAACGCATCGCCCGGATGGCCGAAGGCGCGCGACACCGAATCCTTGACGCCCTGCATGACGGAAGCAGCGCCTGCCGACGCGACGCCTGCAGCGCCGGCCGCCGCGCCGCGCATGCCTGATTGTCCGGAGGCCGCCTTGCTGAGGGTCCATGCGGCGTTGGCGCCGCCGGCCATGGAGGCGCCGGCCCTCACCGCCGATTGCCCGGCGGATGCGACGGCTCTTGCGCCGCCGGCCGCCAAGGCGCCGGCGCCGAGGATCGCCGCGCCGGCGCCGGCCGTTGTGGCGACCGCGGCGCCCGCGCCCAATTGCGGCGCGCCGGAAACGAGACCCGTCGCGATGCCAGGTCCGAAGATGCCGAGCGCCAACAGGGCGAGCGAGGCCAATATGGTCGCCGCCGCGTCTTCGAGCGTGATCGCGCCCGGCGTGAAACTCGCGGTGACGGACGAAAAGATTGTCGAGCCGATGCCGACAATGATGGCGAGCACCATCAGCTTGACGCCCGACGCCATGACATTGCCGAGGACGCGCTCGGCGAGAAACGACGTTTTGTTCCAGAGCGCGAAGGGAACAAGGACGAACCCGGCGAGCGTCGTCAGCTTGAACTCGATGATGGTGACGAAAAGCTGGATCGCCAGGATGAAGAAAGCGAAGAGAACGATCAGCCACGCCAGCAGGATGATTGCGATGGTGACAAAGTTTGAAAAGAAGCTTGGGAAGCCGAGGAGCGCATTCGCCTCGCCAAGGAGCGGATACGCCGCCTGGTAGCCGGTGTCGGCGACGAAGCCCGGCTGCATCAGTTGCGCGGCCGTGATCGGCGAGCCCGTCGCGACGAGGCCAAGGCCGGCGAAGCTCGCAAAGATGATATCGGCGAGGAGCCGGAAATTATTGATGATGAAGGCGAAGGCCCCGACATAGAGGACCTTCTTGATGAACGCCCCGAGCACATTGTCGACGCCGTTCATCGACCAGAAGAGACCGGCGAGGACGATGTCGATGCCGATCAAGATCGCGGTCAGGAAGCCGACATCGCCCTGCAACAATCCGAAGCCGGAATCGATGTAAGCGACGAAAGTCGCCGTGAACTGGTCGATGACATTCAGATTGTTCATGACCGCGTCTCCAATCAAATTCCGTTACGGGTAGATGATCCCGTCGCCGATGAAGCGGGCGTTGGCGATGCGCGCGCGCTCCTCGGTCTGCAGCTGCCGCGCGCGATCGAGCGCGTCGGCGCGCGCGGCGACGGCGAAGAGTTCCGCCGCCTGCATCGACTGTTTCACTTGCAGCGCGAGGAGCTGGTTGCCGGCCTGCGCGGCTTGCAGATTGCCGACAGCGGTCTCGCTCTTCGAGACGATCGCATCGAGGTCGGTCATATCGGCGGAGATCGTCTCGGCGATCTTCGCCTGCATGATCATCGAATCATGAAACGCCCGCGACGCCTCCTCCCAGTGCCGCCTCGCGTCCGACGCCATCGCGGCGTTCGAAAACGCCGAGTAATCCTCCGGGAAGAGCGCCCGGAACGAGGCGTCGATCGAGGCGACGTCATAGGCGAGGCCTTTCGCGGTCCTGATCAGGGTTTCGATCTCGACAAGGCGCTGATTGAGCTGGACTCGCGCCGAAAAGGGCAGGCTTGTCAGCTCCTTCGCCTCATTGACCAGCATCTGCGCTTCATTGGTGAGCTGCTTCACCTGGTTGTTGATCAGGGTGAGCGTGCGCGTCGCGGTGAGGAGGTTCTGCGCGTAATTGGTCGGGTCATAGACGATGCCGCCGAAGAACTGCGCGTTGGCGGTTCCGCTGGCGGCAAGCGCCGATGCGATCGCGATGACGCTGGCAGCGGCGAGGTTCTTCATTCGGCGGCCCATGAGCAGCTCCTTTCAATGATTTGGTTTTCGGCGATAAGATCGGCGGCCCAGGCAAGGCCCTTGGCCCGCAGGAATTCGGCGGCGAAGTCGCCGCCCGCGTCGTTCAAAATCCTGTCGATGAGTTTTTGCGTTTCGGGATCCGACGCGCCGCAAAGGGCGAGCGCGACGGGGCCGAGCCCCAATTCGAAGAGGCGATTGCCGATCGAAGACTGGTAATAATAGTGACGCTTCGGCGTCGCCGTGGCGATCAGCTCGATCTGCCGATCATTGAGCCCGAAGCCTTCATAGGCGGAGCGAATGCCCGCCTCTCTTGCGCGCGCATTGGCGAGGAAGATGCGCGACGTGCAGCTTTCGATGATCGCCGGCGCGATGGACGAGTTTTGAATATCGCTCAAGGATTGCGTCGCGAAGACGACCGAGACGTTCTTCTTGCGCAAGGTTTTGAGCCAGTCACGCAGGCGCTCGGCGAAGAGCGGATGGTCAAGAAACACCCAGGCCTCGTCGATCAGAAGAAGTGTCGGCCTTCCGTCAAAGCGCGCATCGAGCCGGTCGAAGAGCCAGGAGAGCGCCGGCGCGACCGCCGACGGCCGCCGCATGAGGCTCTCCATCTCAAAGCCGATGATTTCGGAGAGTTGCAGGGTCTCCTCCTCGGCGTCGAAGAGGCCGCCATGGGCGCCGTCGAGCGTGAAGGGTCTCAAGGCGTCGCGAAGGTCGGCGCGCTGCAGGAGGAGCGTGAGGCCGGTGAGCGTCCTTTCCTTGACCGGTGCTTCCGAGAGATTGCCGAGCGCCGACCAGACCGCGTCCCGGATCGCGGGATCGAGCGCGACGCCCTCTTGTGCAAGAATGCCAAGAAGCCAGTGCTGCGCCCGCGCCCTGCCGGCCTCGCCATCGATATCGCGCAAGGGCTGGAAGGCGAGCGCCGCGTCGCTCCCCAAATCATGGAACGCGCCGCCGAGCGCAAGGATCGCGGCGCGCATCGACTTGCCCTTGTCGAACGCGAAAACCTGCGCATGCCTATACCGGCGGAATTGCAGCGCCATCAAAGCGAGGAGCACGGATTTTCCGGCGCCCGTGGGCCCGACGATCATCGCATGGCCGACATCGCCGATATGGGTCGAAAGCCGGAACGGCGTCGTCTCATGCGTCGTCGCCTGAATAAGCGGCGGGGCGTTCAAATGATCATTCCGCGCCTCGCCTGCCCAGACCGCCGACAAGGGGGCGAGATGCGCGAGATTGAGCGTGTGGATGAGCGGCGCCCGGATATTGGCGTAGAGATGGCCGGGCAAGGACCCGAGAAAGGCGTCGACGGCGTTGACGCTTTCGCGGATGGCGACAAAGCCGCGGCCATTGAGGACGCGTTCGATCTCCTTCGCCTTGTCGTCAGCGAGAGAGGCGTCAACATCCGAAACGACGATACTGCAAGTCAGATAGCCGAAGGCGACGTCATCTTGCCCTAGCTCCTGCAGCGCAGCGTCAGCATCCGCCGCCTTGTTGTCGGCGTCGGCGTCGAGAAGGACGCTCTCTTCGTTGAAAAGCGTCTCCTTGACGATCGCCGCGATCGATTTGCGCTTCGAGAACCATTGCCGGCGGTACTTCGCAATCTCTTTCGACGCTTGCGGCTTGTCGAGGGCGATGAACCGCGTCGTCCAGCGATAGGGAAAGCCCAAACGGTTCAGCGCGTCGAGGAAGGCGGGTTCCGAGGCCGGCGGGAAGCCGAGCACCGAGACGACGCGGAGATGTTCGTCCCCGAGCATCGGCTCGAGGCCGCCGGTGAGCCCGCAATCGGCGAGGAGCGCGTCGAGAAAGATCGGCGTTTCCGGCGCGGCGACTTCATGGCGTCTGGTCGAGATCGCGCCATGCAAATAGGTGAGCGTCCCGGAATCATCGAGCCTCTCGCATTCGGGTAGGAGCATGGCGAGGAGATCGATGGCGCGATCGGTCTCGCGGGTGAAGTGAGCGAGATGCTCGTGCGCCGAGGTGGGTTTCTCGCCGCCGTCGCGAGTCAGGAACACCGCCTCGCCTTTCCTGGTCCGATCGCTCGGCGGCGCCCAGGCGAAGGTCAGGTAACAGGCGCTCTCGAAATGCGCGCCGCCCGTCTCGAATGCGGCGCGCCGTTCTTCATCGACGAGCCAGGCGACGGGATCCGCAAACTCGGATGAAGGATAGTCATTCGCGGGATTGCGCGCCGCTTCAAAGAACAGCGCCCAGCCGGAGGCGAAGCGTTTCAGGACATTATTGACGCGCGCCGTGAAGGAAAGGAGTTCGCTCTCGCTAGCGCTCTCCAAATCCGGCCCGCGATAGCGGATCGTCCGCTGGAAGCTCCCGTCCTTGTTGAGGACGATGCCGGGCGCCGCCAGCATCGCCCATGGCAAATAATCGGCGAGGCGTTTGGGGCGCGTCTGGTATTCGCGCAAATTCAGCATGAGAGATAGCCTTTGTGCTTCAAATGCCGCAGGCCGACCTCGATGAAGGCGGGGTCTTTTTTTGCGGCGTAGACCGCCGCCGCCTGGCCGATGACCCAGAGAAGGATCCCCGCGACCCACATCTGCAGCCCGAGGCCGACCGCCGCGGCGATGGTGCCGTTCAAAATCGCGACGCCCCTTGGCGCGCCGGCCATCATCATGGGCTCGGTCAAACTGCGATGAACGGGTACGGAGTATCCTTCCAGCATCTCATCTTTCCTTCAGATCAGCGCGCCGCCGCCGAAGGAGAAGAAGGCGAGAAAGAAGCTCGTCGCCGCGAAAGCGATCGAAAGCCCGAAGACGATCTGAATGAGACGCCGGAAACCGCCTGACGTGTCGCCGAAGGCGAGCGACAGGCCGGTGATGATGATAATGATGACGGCGACGATGCGCGCGACCGGTCCCTCGATCGAGGCGAGGATCGACGCGAGCGGCGCTTCCCAGGGCATGCCGGAACCGGCGGCGTGCGCCTCTGCCACAAGCGCGAGACTGGCGGCGACGAGCGCTGAGCCAAGCCGGATTGAACATCTTGTTGCAGTCATAAAGTCGCTCCTTCGCTGACGATTGAGAATTGCTGGGGATCGGCCGGCGCCAGGCAATAGCCATGGAGGGGGTCATGGCCCTTGACGCGGAGAATGTGCTCGACGCGCCGATGGTCCCCGCGCCGGCCGATATGGACGATGAGATTGACCGCCTCGCCGATGAGCGCGCGGGGGATTTCATGCGCCCGCTCAGCGGTCAGTTGCTCGAGCCGTGAAAGCGCGGCTTCGGCGGAATTCGCATGAACTGTCGCGATCCCGCCCGGATGGCCGGTGTTCCAGGCCTTCAAAAGATCGAGCGCTTCGCCGCCCCGCACCTCGCCGATGATGATGCGGTCGGGGCGAAGCCGCATCGTCGACCGGACGAGCGTCTCGAGGCTGACGCCGGGCGCGGTCCGCAAGGCGACGACATCTTCCGCGCTGCAAAAAAGCTCGCGCGTATCTTCGAGGATGAGGATCCGCTCGGCCTGCCTTCCGATTTCGGCGAGCAGGGAATTCGCGAGCGTCGTCTTGCCCGTCGACGTGCCGCCGGAGATCAAAATGTTCTCGCGCCGCGCGAGCGCTGATTGCAGGATCAGCGCCTGGCCGCGCGTCATCGCCTCCGCCGCGACCCAGTCGGCAAGGCTCATCGCGCGCCTTGCGGGCTTCCTGATCGAAAGGGCCGGCGCGAGCGAGACCGGCGGCATGACGCCCTCAAAGCGCTCGCCCGTTCCAGGGAGTTCAGCCGAAACGATCGGATGCTCGCGGTCGCAAGCGGCGCCGATATGGCTCGCGATGAGGCGGATGATCCGCTCGACGTCGCAAGCCGGCATGATCGCGTCTTGCCGCTCGCGCCCGACCCCGAGCCGCTCGATGAAGAGCGCGCCGCCCGGATTGGCCATGATCTCGGAGACGCTCTCGTCTTCGAGCGCCGCGCCGATCACGGGCCCGAAGGCCGTTTTCAGCATGGCGGCGCGGCGGTTCGCCGTCGCTTGGGCTGATCCCGCGCCGCTCATGACGCGACCCCGAGTTTCGGCGCAGAATTCGCGCGGACAAGGTCGATGCGGGCGAGCACGTCGTCGGTGTAGCTTTCCTTCCCGAGGAGCCGCTCGCTCACCTGGCCGATGAAGCGATCGAAGCGCTTCCTGCCTGAAGCTTCGGCGGCGTCGCGCGAAGCGTCCGGCAAAGGCGGCGTGATGCAGAGATAATAAAGGATATAGAGCGCGAGGGTCTCGGTCTGCGCGGTCGTCTCGTCGGCGATGCGCTCTGAGGCGCGGGCGAGTTTGTTCATCCGCTCGCTGAGCAAAACGAGCTCGGAGTTTCGCGCCTTGTCGCCGAGATGCGTCGTGATCGCCGCCTCGACGACCCCGCTCATGCTGGCGCCGCGATCCTCGACGGCGCGCGCAAGGAGCAGCTCCGCCTCGGGGGTCAGATAGATCGAGACGCGGCGCTTCTGGGTGCTCATGAGTAAACCCCGTTCAGCATGCCGTCGCCGCGATCGAGCGCGGCGCGGCGCGCGCGCTCCAGTTGAAGGCGCTCGAGCTTCCTCGCTTCGGCGAGGCCGTCGCTCTCGTCGGGCGTTTCGGGTTCGGCGTCAGCGGTGACGCCGCGCGCTTTAGGATTCGGATCCAGTTCCGGCGCTTGCTGCAGGCCGCTTTCGTCATCGGCGGCGGGCAATTCCGCGTCTTCCTTATCCTCGATCGCCAGCAGCGGATCGAATTTGGCGGTAACGCCCGTCCAGTCATTGGCGCGCGGCGTTGGCGCGTCGGGATAGAAGCCGGCGCCCGCCTCGATGGTCGCTGGCGGAAGCTTTCGCGAAGCGAAATTTCGGTCGTTGTAATATTGAAGCTTCCTGGCGCGTATCGGCGCCGATCCCGCGACCATGACGATCGCTTCGTCGGCGGGGAGCTGCATCACCTCGCCGGGGGTCAGGAGCGGCCGCGCCGTTTCCTGCCTTGAGACCATGACATGGGCGAGCCAGGGGGCGAGGCGATGGCCGGCGTAATTCTTCTGCGCGCGGAGCTCCGTCGCCGTGCCGAGCGCGTCGGAGATCCGCTTCGCCGTGCGCTCGTCATTCGCGGCGAAGGCGACGCGCACATGGCAATTATCGAGGATCGAATTGTTCGGCCCATAGGCCTTTTCGATCTGATTGAGGGATTGCGCGATCAGATACGCCCGCACCCCGTAGCCCGCCATGAAAGCGAGCGCCGACTCGAAGAAATCAAGCCGCCCCAAGGCGGGGAACTCGTCGAGCATCATGAGGAGCTTGTGGCGCTTCATTGACGCGGCGCTCTCTAGCTCTTCCGTCAGCCGCCGGCCGACCTGGTTCAGCACGAGACGGATGAGCGGCTTCGTCCGCGAGATGTCTGAGGGCGGGACGACGAGATAGAGCGAGACCGGGTGCTCGGCCTCGATGAGATCCGCGATGCGCCAGTCGCAATCGCTCGTCACCTGCGCGATGGTCGGATCGCGATAAAGGCTCAGATAGCTCATCGCGGTCGAGAGGACGCCGGACCGCTCGTTCTCGGATTTGTTAAGGAGCTCGCGCGCGACCTGCGCGACCACGGGGTGCACTTTCGGCGCGCGCTTCGTGCCGAGGTGATTGGTCGCCTTCATCAGGCCGAGCGTCTTCTCGAAGGTGCGGCTCGGGTCCGAGAGGAAAGACGCGACGCGCGCGAGCGTCTTTTCCTCTTCGGCGTAAAGGACATGGAGAATGACGCCGACGAGGAGCGCGTGGCCGGTTTTCTCCCAATGGGAGCGGCGTTCAAGCGAGCCTTC
>Ga0155549_1134_pt3 | contig 14236 bp, 14 predicted proteins | sample RifCSPhighO2_12_FD_107206 | JGI IMG/M metagenome (GOLD analysis project Ga0155549, IMG submission 107206) | Alphaproteobacteria bacterium RIFCSPHIGHO2_12_FULL_63_12
GCGCATCGCCTCGCGGTCGCTCAACAAAACGAGATTTCGCTTGTCGGCGTAGAGCGCGTGATGGCGCGGCGAAGGCGTCACCGCCACCGCGCCGTCGCGCCAGGCGGCGGCGAGGGCCGCGCAGCCGGGATCAAGAAGATAAAAGTCGGTGAGGCGATTGTAGACGAGATCGATCGGGCCCGCCGCCGTGCGCAAAGCCGCGCCATCATAGGTAAGGCTTCGGGCGTCGACGATTTCGGCTGCGTATCCGGCGTCTTCGAACATCCGACGCGCGAGCAGGAACTCAGGGTACAGATATTGTTCCTGCGGCGCGTCGTCGACGATCGCTATCCGCCGCAATTCCCGCGTGCCGAACTGGCGGCGGAATTCGGTCTGGAACATCGCCAGCGCGGCGCGTTCGAAATCGGCGGCGACATCATCGCGGCCGCCCTCGCAACCGGGGCCGCCGACGCCGCGTGAAAAGGCGAGTTCGGCATTGATGAAGGCGCCGCCCGCATTGGTGTTGATCTCGATGAGCCTTGGCCCCTCCGGCGTCAGGTGAAAATCATAGCCCATGAAGACGCCGGCCGGGCCGTGATCGATCGAGGCCGCGCGCGGCGCCCGGGAAAGCGCCTGTTCCTGAAAAGCGGGAAGGCGCGCCGCCGCGTCGCTGGCGCGGACAAACGCGGCCATCGCCTCAAAGTCTTGCGCGCCGACGAAGGCGCGCGCGCCGGAGACGAGATGCGGCCGCTCGTGCAGGATTTCATCGGCGAGCACCGCATCGCCGACCTTTTCAGCGAGCGCGAGACGCAGCCGCTCGCGGTCCGCGCCATCGCAGAAGCATTCCCGGTTCAGCCGGTCCGCGGAATTGCGGCCGTCGACGGGGAATGCCGCCCGCGCTGCGTCCGGCCGGGCGAGGCCTTCAGCATTTGACGGCGCAGGCGGACTGGCCATCGCGTGTCTCCTTGATGACATAGGGACCGCACAGGCGCGGGTCGCCCTGACAGCAATCGGCCATCAGGAAATCGACCAGCCGGCGGATGCCGCCATAATCGGCGGCGTAGAAAACATGGCGGCCTTCCTTTCGCGAGGTGATGAGGCCGGCATTCGCCAGCTCCTTGAGGTGGAAGGACATGGTCGGCGCGGCGATCCCGAGATTATCGCCGAGCGCCCCGGCGGCGATGCCGCGCGGGCCGGATTTCACCAGCAGCCGCAGAGCCTCCAGGCGATTTTCCTGGGAGAGGGCGGCAAAGGCCGGCAGGGCGTCTCGTGTTTCCATATTTCAATAATTATAGAAATAACAAATTATTGTCAAGGGCCCGCTTTTCCCTCGAACCGCATTCGCGGGTTGCGGCATTGAGCGCGTGGCAATTTTGCCGCCGATCATTATAAGCGGCCCACTATGGGAAATCGCCGCCGCTTCGGCGCGCCAAGTTGTTGAAGGATAAGCCGTTCTCATGTCGCAAACGCAATTTGCCGCCGTTTTTGAAGAAGCCCAGACCCTCCACCGAAACGGCTCGCCGACGCGGGCGATCCCGCTCTATGAGCGTTTCCTCTCCGCCGCGCCCGACAACGCGCTCGCGTTAAGCCTTTTTGGCCTTGCCCTTGTTCAAGCCGGAAGGCCGTCAGAAGCGGAAAAGCCGCTGCGGCGCGCCATTGAGCTTGACCCGAACAATCCGGCCTATCGCGCCAATCTTGCGGAGCTTTTCTTCAAATCCGGCGAAGACGACGCCGCGATGGATGCGTTGAAGGAAATCCGCGCGAGAAATCCTGATTACGCGCCGGCGCTCGTCCGCCTTGGCCGTGCGCATGTCGCGCGGCAGGAAATCAGCGATGCGGCGGACGCATTTGATGCCGCGCTCCAATTGCGGCCTGACGATCTGGCGACCGCGCAAATTCTGGCGCGCGCGCTCGCCTCTTTGGAAAATTTCGCCGCAGCGTATCATGTGCTCGATCACGCAGAAAAAATCATGCCGGATAATATAGAAACGCTGAAACTCAGACTCGAAATCGCCCGTACGCGACGGGACTTTTCCGCCATGCTGCCGCTTGCGAGCAGGTTGACTAAGCTCGCGCCCGAGGAACCCGTTGGCTGGCGCGACCTCGCCGCGACGCTGTTCGAATCCGGTCTTTACGGCGACGCATTGAAAGCTTTCGAAAAGGCGATGACGATGACGCCGCGCGATGCGGAAAGCCTCGCGCAGCTTGCGACACTGGCGATTCAGGCGCTCGAATTCGACAAGGCCGACGCCGCGCTCGCCGAGGCGGAATTGCTCGAACCGCATAATGCGCGTGTTTTGTCGACGAAAGCGCTCCTGCTTACCTATCAAGGCAATAGGAAGGAGGCGGAAGAATATTGCGAACGATGCTTCCGCGCCAACCCGGATTTCGCCGGTATTTATCCGCAATTAAGCCTGCTGCGGAACGGACGCCTTACTGACGCGGAGGAATCGAGAATTCGCGACTACTCGAAGCGGACCGATATCGCGATCGCAGGCCGGGCGACCGCGCGCTTTGTCGTCGCGCATGCGGTTGAAACGCGCGGAGATATCGATGCCGCCTTCAAGGAGTATGAAGCGGCGAATATGCTCGCGGCTGAAAGAAATCGCATCGATCAGATATTCTATGACTTCGCGGGGCATTCCGCATGGACGGACGCCATCATCGCCGCGTTTGATAAGACGATTGAAATGGGCGCGGCATCCAGTAGTCATCGCCCGACGCCGATATTTGTCGTCGGATTGCCCCGATGCGGATCGACGCTGGTCGAAAGCGTGATCGCCGCCCATTCCGCCGTCCAGGCCGGCGGTGAAATGCCGATGATGCCGAATCTGTTCAACAGATGGCTCCGGGAAAATTATAAAACTGGTGAAGCCGCGCTGATTCCCGCCGAACGGGACCGCCTCGCGGACACCTATCTGGCGGGAGCGCCCGCGCCGATCGTCAAACAAAAATTTACCGACAAGAATCTGCTCAATATCGAGGCGGCGGGATTTATCGCCCGAATTTTTCCGGACGCAAAGATCATCAATATCCGGCGAAATCCGGTTGAGAACGCGTTCTCGATCTGGCGTCAGGACATGTTGAAGTTCTGGGCTTTTGCGACAAGGTTTGAAGACCTTGCGCAACGCTACTCCCTCTACGCGAAGCTGGTTGAGCATTTTGAAAAGACGCTTCCGGGCCGCTTTTATACGATCCAGTACGAGGATTTTGTGACTGACTTTGACGAACAGTCGCGGCGCCTGATCGGCTTTTGCGGCCTTGACTGGGAGGACGCGTGCAGAGATTTCCAGAAGTCGCGCGAGATCGCGCCGACGATCAGCGCAATTCAGGTGCGCGAAGACGTGAGCTTAAAAGGTGATCGCGCCAATCTCTACGGCGCGCGGCTCGATCCGCTTCGTCGTGCGCTTGACGCGGTCGGCGTCGATCTCTCGACCGGGGTTCTCAGGAAGTAGAGTTTTCAACTGACGCGGCGTCGATCGACGCCGCGTATCGAACACGGCGCTCGTCAAGACCGGCCCGGGTCAGCTCGCCGCGGATCAGCTCGGACGCCGCCGTGATAATGACGTCGACATTTTGCCGTCGCGCCTTTTCGACGAATCCGCGGATCGCCTGCGCACCGGATGAATCGATGAACGCGGCGGCCGCGAAATCCAGGATGAAGGTTTTTTCGCCGGCGAGAATGCGATCGAGCGCAAGGCCGAGGCTTGCGGCCGATCCAAAGAAGACCGCGCCCGAAATCCGGTAAATCGCGACCGAGCTGCCGCTTCCGGCGCTCGACGCGGGGTCGTAGGCCTCGCGATCGGCGGGCTCGCCGTCGGCGCGATCGTGGCGGATGAGCGGCGCGGCCGTCGTCACTTGCGCCGCGCTCGCCATGCGATGGATGAAGGCGATGGCGCCGATGGCGACGCCGGCCGCGATCGCTTCCGTCAGGCTGCGGAAGATCGTCAGGAAAAACGTCGCGAGCAGCGCCGCCGCGTCGCCGCGCGAGGCGCGGATAAGGGCCGCGAACGATTCTTTCTCGACCATGTTCCACGCGACGATCGCCAGCACGCCGGCGAGCGAGGCGAGCGGCGCATATCCGGCGAGCGGCGCGGCGACGATCATGAAGGCGAGTAGGAACGCGGAATGCAGCATACCCGCGACCGGGCCGTGCGCGCCGGCGCGGATATTCGTCGCCGTGCGCGCGATGGTGCCGGTGACGACCATGCCGCCGAAAATGGCGGAGGCGATGTTTGCGGCCCCTTGCCCGGTCAATTCGCAATTGGCGCGGTGGCGCCGGCCGGTCATCGAATCCGCCACCGTGGCGGAGAGCAGGGATTCAATCGCGCCGAGCAGGAAGAAGGCGAAGGCGTCGGGCATCACGGCTGAAACGCTGGCGAACGATAAATGAGGAAAAGACGGAGCGGGAAGCCCGCTTGGAATGGCGCCGAACCGGCCCGCGATCGTTACGACCGGAAGGTCGAAGAGTGCGACCGCCGCCGAGGTCGCGGCGACGGCGACAAGAATGCCCGGAAAGGACGGCCGCCATTTGCGCAAGCCGACGATCATCGCGACCGTCGCCGCGGCGACCGCCAGCGCGAAGGGATTGAAAGTGCCGATCGCCTCGAAATCCGCCTTCAGGCTTTCGAAAATCGGCCCGTGCCCGCCTTCGGCGATGGTCAGGCCGAGCAGGTCTTTTATCTGGCTGGTGAAAATGATGACGGCGATGCCCGCCGTGAACCCGACCGTTACCGGAAACGGGATCAACTGCACATAGGACCCAAGGCGCAGATAACCGGCCGCGGTCAGCATCAGTCCCGCGAGGAAAGTCGCGAGCAGCACGCCGTCGAGCCCGTGACGCGCGGCGCTGGCGGCGACCAGCACGATAAAGGCGCCGGCGGGGCCGCCGACCTGAAACCGGCTGCCGCCCAGCATCGAAACGAAAAAGCCGCCGACAATCGCTGCGTAAAGGCCGCGCTCCGGGGCAAGACCGGAGGCGATGGCGATCGCCATCGACAGGGGAAGCGCAACAATCGCGACCGTCAGCCCGGCAAATCCGTCGGCGCGAAACTCCTTCGCGCCATAGCCCTCGCGCAGCACGGTGATGAGTTTGGGCGTGAAAAGCTCGGCGAAAGTCGGCGCGGCGGCGCGCCGCGCCGCTGAATAATTGTCGGACATCGAAAAACCAGGGTGGGGGGCGCTGGCGAAAATGCCCGAAATCGCCCTGCGAATGCAATCTGTACTTGATCGCCGGCGCTATAATTCCTGGTGCGATCCGGCGTATGCTCGACAGCGCGAGCTTCAATGCGCCGCCAAGGTAAGGGACTGCGATCATGCCGCACCGCAAATTCATCCTGGCCCTCGTGGCGCTCGCCGGATGCTCCGCGACGCCGCCCGGGTCCGCCGGGACAGGGCTCTTTGGCGAGTGGGGCGGGGATCACATCGCACTCACGATCAGCGATGTCGGCGCCGCGATCGAAAGCGACTGCGCGCATGGCCGGATCGATGTTCCGTTCACGATCGATGCGGCGGGCGCGTTCGCGCTTTCAGGCGTGTGGACGCCGGAGCATGGCGGTCCGGTCCGCCAGGACGAAGTGGAGACCGCGCTACCGGCGCGCTATTCAGGCAAAGTCGAGGGCCGCGTCTTGACCCTTTCGATCGAAATCGCCTCGCCGGCCGCGCACCTTGGCCCGTTCACGCTTCAAAAGGGCCGCGCGCCGAACCTTCTGAAATGCCTGTAGCCCCAATGCCTTTGAGCGCGGCGCGCGGATGCGTTTCCTTCGACGCCGCGTTTTCAGGGGCGATCGACCCGGTCGCGGACGATTTCGACGAGCTCGGACACGTCAACAACGCGGTTTATCTTAAATGGGCGCAGGAGATTGCGGTGCGGCACTGGAGCCTCATTGCGACGCCGGAGATGAAAGCGAAATGGCTGTGGGTCGTGTTGCGTCACGAGATCGACTATCGCGACCCGATCCTGCCCGGCGACGGCGTGATCGCCCGCACCTGGCTCGGCGCGGCGGAAGGGCCGCGCTTTGACCGGTTTGTCGACATCAGAAAGCCGGGCGCGGCGCGCGCCGCCGCCTCGGTCAAATCGACCTGGGTGATGATCGACGCCGCGACCCGGCGGCCCAAACGCGTCGGCGCTGAAATTTTCGAGGCTTTTGGCGTCAGCCTTTCGCTGTCGCCTTCGCCGGGCGATTGACCATCAATTTCTTGATTTCCGCGATCGCCTTGGCGGGGTTCAATCCCTTTGGACAGACCTGCGTGCAATTGCCGATCGTGTGGCAGCGGTAGAGTTTGAACTCGTCCTCCAGCATGTCTAGGCGTTCATTGGATTTTTCGTCGCGGCTGTCGGAGAGCCAGCGATAGGACTGCAGCAGCGCGGCGGGCCCGAGATACTCTTCTTCGCCGTTCTTGTTTCCGTTCCACCAGTATGACGGGCAGGAGGTGGAGCAGCAGGCGCAGAGAATGCACTCATAGAGCCCGTCGAGCTTTTGCCGATCTTCCGGGGACTGAATGAATTCCTTTGGCGTATGCGTCGCATCCGCCTGTAAATAGGGCTCGATGAACGCCTGCTGGCGATAGAAGTTCGACAGATCGGTGATCAGATCGCGAATGACCGGTTGCGCGGGCAGAGGATAAACGACGACCTCACCGCCGGCGCATTCGTCCATGCCCTTGGTGCAGGCGAGCGTGTTTGCGCCGTCGATGTTCATCGCGCAGGAGCCGCACACGCCCTCCCGGCAGGAGCGGCGGAACGAGAGCGTCGGGTCGACCTCGTTCTTGATCTTTATGAGGCCGTCGAGAACCATCGACACCCCGGCGGCGTCGATCTCGTAGGTGTCAAGGCGCGGATTTTCTCCGCCCGAGGGGTCATAGCGATAGACCTTGAACGTCACCGTCTTTTCAGCGCCCGCCGGCGCGCCGAAGGACTTTCCCTTCTTCTGGACAACCGAATTCTTCGGAAGGGTCAGTTGCGCCATCGCCGTCTATCTCCTCTCGCGCGCCTCGTCGCGGCTTTCATCCGCACGAACGCCGTACCAGTCAAGGTTGCGCGTGACGGTCATCGTCAGCGCGACCGCGCCGAATGCAGCGACCGAACCGATCAGAAGCGCATAGTCCTCTGATTTCATGAGGAGATATATCAGACAATAGGCGCCTGAAAAGGCGAGGAACGCGATCAAACCGCGCCAGACGCTGCGAAAGACGGTCGCAGCATAGATCCCCGACAGGAAAACGGTCGCCGACGCCGCGCCGATAAAGGCGGTCTCGAAGCCGATATGTTCCGCAAAGGAGAGCACCAGAAGATAGAAGACGACCTGTGCGAGGCCGAGGAGGATATATTGCGCCGGATGGGCGCGGCCGCCCATGGTCGCCTCGATCAGGAAAAAGGTCAAAAAGACGATCCCGACGAACATCAGCGCGTATTTGAGCGCGCGGTTGACGCTCTGATAGGGGCTGTCGGTCGCGACGAAACCGACGCCGAACGCCTTGCCGCTGTCGAGCGAATATAGCCCCGCGTCGGCGACGAAGCTGCGCGGCAGGCCGCGGGCGAGATAGGGGACGCGCCACTGCGCGGTGAAGCCCTTGGCCGAGATCGTCCGCCCATCGGGGAGGCGGGCGCCCTGAAAGGACGGGTGCGGCCAGTCGGAGACGAGGCGCGCCGTCGTCTCCTCGCCGACCGGCGACAGGCTGAGCGCGCCGCCGCCCGACACCGGAAGCGACAGCGCGAAGCCGAACCCCGCCGCCGGATCGCTGATCGGGAACGCCGCGCTGACGCCGCTCGTCGGCGCGGCGGCGGTTTCATCGCCGGCGTCAATCGTGATTCCCGGCTCGAAAGCGGCGCGCAAAGGCGCGCCGTCGATCGTCAGCGACGGCGCCGCGCGAACGCCCTTCAGCGATGTCTCATTGGCGAATTTGACGGCGAGCGAGGCTTCCTTCCAGAGATAAGTCGCCACCCCGTCGCCGATCCGCGGCGGCGTCAACGGGCCAAAGCGGCCTTGCAGTGAAATATCCGCATCATAAACCGTCGCGGTGAAGATCGACCGTTTGCGGACGGATGTTTTCACCTCGCCGTTGATCGCCAGCGTCTGCGGCGTGAAGGCGACGGTGATCCGCCGCGTGACCGGCTCGCCGAGCGTCGTTGTCTTGCCGGTATCGACGATCGCGGGGACGAGCAGGACGGGGCCGCTGATCGTCTGCTCGCCGCCCGCGAGCTCGTATATTTCGCTGCGCACGGCGTCGGCGCGTGATGATCGCTCCCAGACGAGGGCGTAGATCATCAGGCAGGGAATCCACAATATGAAGGCGAGGGCGCCGACAAGAATGAGTTTAAGCCCGAGCGAACGCGCGGGCGCGACGAAACGGTTCACGGAAGTCTCCCTTGATCTGTTGACGGAGCTTCCAGCAGACGGCGTCATGCAGGCCGTTCAGCGGCCGCGATAGGGTGAATGTGCGATGGTTTGGCGGCGCGTTTGCGGCCGTCAGCTCTTGGCGGCCGGGGTTTTTGCCTGCGACAGCCTGCGCAGATGCGGGTAAAATACGCTGCCCATAAAGAGGAACGTCGCGGCGATCAGCAGCATGAAGGCGCCCATCCCGCCGCCCTGTTCGCCGAGGAAATTTCCGACGGCGCAGGTGCAGGCGATGATCAGGTACGGCATCACCGGCGGCTCCTCGCGAAGATAGCGAATGACAAACATCGTCAGCGAGATCAGCAACAGGGCGATGGAATACAGATCGATAATCGAAACCATACAGGTTCTCCAAGCCCTGCCAGTTCTACCGGAAGAGCGTGAAGCCCCCATTAACGACGTTGCGCCAATGCGGTCTGTTGCATGCGGTCGGTCCCGCTTTGGGACGCTCTATTCGGGAAGGCGCTTCAAGCCGTCAAACGCTGGGGCGCGCTTTTCCCCACGGGCGATGAAAGCTTCCTTGATGTCGTCCGGGCGAAGCATGGCGGCGTTCCAGACGGCGATATAGTCGAGGGCGTCGGCGGTCGAGTGGTCGCGGGCGTAGTTCGCCATGGCTTTGCACCCCGTGACGGCGAGCGGCGAGTGCGCCACGATCTGACGCGCGATCGCCATAACGCCGTCAAGCAGCGCCTCCGACGTCTCGAACACTTCGTTGACGAGGCCGATTTCCTTGGCTTTCGCGGCGGGAAGGCGCTCGGCGGTGTACGCCATCTGGCGCGCCCAGCCCTCGGGGATGATTTTGACGAGACGCGGAAACGTACCGACATCGGCGGTCATGCCGATCGCCGTTTCCTGGACCGCGAAAAACGCGTCGCTTGATGCGTAACGGCAGTCGCAGGCGGTGGCGAGATCGACGCCGGCGCCGATCGCGCCGCCCTGAATGGCGGCGAGCACGGGCTGTCGCGCGCGCTCAAGGCAGGTGAAGGTCTCCTGCAGCGACTTGATCTTGTGGCGGAAGGCTTCCGCCGACACATGCGCGTTCGCCGCGTCGCCGTCGAGACCGCCCGACATGAAGACGGAAATGTCCATGCCCGAGGTGAAGTGCTTTCCTTCGGAGGAAATGACGATGACGCGCGCCTCTCCGTCCGCGGAAATCCGGTCGACCGCGACCGGCAGCTCGCGCCAGAATTCCGGAATCATGGAATTGGCTTTCTCCGGCCGGTTGAGGCGGATATGCGCGATGCGGTCGGCGATCTCGACGGAAAAACAGGCGTAGGTCATGTCGGCTCCTTCGGGGAGCCTGGAGACTAGCTGCTGGCGGCGGCCGGCGCCACGCTGTCCGGCAGGTCGGTGATCGCCCCGAGGGCGGCCTCGGCCCGGGCGCGCGCAAAGATCACTGCTGCGAAGGCCGCGAGCGACAGGAAGCCGATCGGAATGAAGGCGGCCATCGCGATCTGGCGCGCGGCGAGCGGCGCGAGCGCGGCGAAGGCGAGCGCCGCCTTCTCATAAGGCAGAAAGTCCGACTTGCGGCCTGCGGCGGCGATGAAGGCGATCGCCGGCGCGAGGGCGAGGAAATCGTAGTCGAGGAGATAGGGTGTCGACAGGAGCGAGCCGACAATGAGGGCGGCTTTTTTTGTCTCCGGCGCCGCGTGCGAACGCCAGATCGTGATGAGCGCTGCCGCGACGGCGAGCGCCAGCGCGCCCTGCGCGGCGAAGGCGAGATCAAGGCCGACGCCGACAGCGCGGAGCGCCGCGTAAAGGCTCTGCATTTTCGCCCAGCCGGGACCGCCGCCCTCGACGATGGCGCTGTTGGTGAACCGCATATTGTCAAGAAAGGCGGGCCAGATCTCCGCGCCGAAGGCGAGCGTCGACGCAAGGACGAGCGCTGCGACGGTTGCGGCGGCGGCGGCAAAGACGCGCCAGCGGGCGGTTGCGATGAGGACGACCGGAATGAGAAAGCCGAATTGCGGTTTGTAGGCGAGGAGCCCGATGAGGACGCCCGCGAGCAGGGGACGACGGTCGAGGAGGATCATCGCGCCGCCGAAAAGCGCGGCGGTGAGGAATCCGTTCTGGCCGTGCGTGATGTTGATGAAGGCCGCCGGGAACGCCGCCGCCGCGAGAAGCGCGCCGCGTTCCGGGAAGATCTTTGAAACGACGTGAAGGTAGGCGGGAAGAGTGGCCGCCTGCCACGCGATGTAAGCGGCGGCATAGGGAAGAACCGCGACCGCCGCGGCGATGAAGAGGAAGAACGGCGGATAATGCCATCCGTAAAGCGGAACCTCGTCGCCGAACCGCTGCTGCTGCTTCGCCAGATGCACGGCGGGATCCAGCGCTGATGCCGCCTCTCCTTCGAGGACAAGCTGGCCCGCCGCGTAGACGCCGGAGAAGTCGGTCCCGAGCGGTCGCCCGGCATAGTCGAGCGCCCCGTCGGCCGTCGCTAAAAGCAGCGCAATCGCAGCGAGGTAGAGCGAGCCGAGAATCAGCGCGATGCGGCGGATGCGGGCCGCATTGACGAAGTCGCCGGTTCGTATCGTTTCAAGCACGCTGAGTGTTCCGCCCGTCTCCGGATGAAAGATTTACGCCGCCGGCCGTTAAGACGCGGTTAGGGAGCGATCGGTCGAACAGCGCCGGCCGCCGCCGGGACAGGAGCCGCCGCACGCCGGCGCGCCTCGATCACGGCGTAGAGCGCGGCGACGGACAAAAGTCCGGCGGGAACAAGGGTCGCCGCGGCAAGCTGCGAGGCGAAGATCGGCGCCGCCCACGCGAAGGCAAGCGCCGACTTTTCAAACGGCCTGAAGCCTTGCTCGGCGCCGAGGCTCCAGAGGAGCAGGATCGCCGGGACGAGAAGGATCATGTCATATTCGATCGCATAGGGCGTCGCGAGGACGCAGGCGACAAGCAGTCCCGCGTATTTGAGCCGGTGATCCGTCTTCGCCCGCCACAGGAGCGCAAGACTCGCCGCAACGAGGATCGCAAAGGCGGCGTGAAGGGCGTAAGCGGCGGGCGCGCCGAGGCCGAGCAGGCGAAGCGCCGCGAACATTGTGAAATTCGTCTGCCATTTGGCGGCCCCCGCCTCCAGGACGATGGTGCGGGCGAATTCCGTTTTGGCGAGGAACGCCGCCCAGATATCCGGGCCGAAGGCGAGGGTCGTCGCAATGATCTGTATGCAAACCGTGACGGCGGCCGCGGCGATCGCGCGCCAATGACCGCCCGCGGCGAGCGCGATGGGGATGAGCAGCCCATATTGCGGTTTGATGGCGATCAGCCCGAAAAGCGCGCCGGCGATCAACGGCCGCCGATCAAGCGTGACAAGCGCGCCGGCGAACAGGGCGCCAATGAGAAATCCCGCTTGGCCGTGCGTCACCGTGATGAAGGCGGCGGGCGCGGCGAGAATCACAAGCGGCGCGGCGCGAAAACGCGATAGCGCGGTCGCCCCCGCCGCGAAAGCCGCCAATGTCACGAGAGAAAAAAACGGCCACGAGACGAGATAGGGAAATTCCGCGAGCGGGATCGCAAGGAACAGAAACTGCGGCGGATGCAGGAACGGCAGATAGAGGATGTTCCTGTCTTTCAGAATTTGCGCCTGAAACTCGAAATTCAGTTGAGGGTCATAGACGGCGAGCGCGCCCTGTTCCGCTGCGAGCTTGCCGCCCGACCAGAAAGCGAAAAAATCCGACCCAAGAGGGATGCCGCGAAAATCCAGCATCCCGTCAGGCGACGTGGTGACGATCGCCGCGAGGGCTATCGCATAGCCGGCAAGCAGGATCGCCGCCGCGGCACGGATGCGTTCGCGCGTCAGGTAATCGCCGCTCTTCAATTGGCGCAAAATGGTCGTTCGCCTGGCCGTTATCACGGCGCCGACCCTAGCAGGGCCCCGTGGCCGCCCGGTTAACGCGGGCCGGAAGCCGAGGCGGATGTCGCCAAGATCAGGAGAACAAGGGCGTCAAAGGCAGGCGCCGAAGAGATCGCATTGCGCCGACACGAAGGTCAACATCAGCATCGAGGCCGCGAAAATCAGCGCGGCGACAGCGGCAATCGTTCGCTTCATGTCGAGGCCCGCTTTGATGAGCGCAAAGACGATGAGGGCCGTCTGCAACGCGAACAGCGCTATCTGGGCGGACGGGATGAGGCGGCGATCCGGGTCCAGCGCCGCAAAATCGACGCCCCCCGATTTCAGGGCGTCGAGAAGGACGGCGAGCGCCAGATGGCCGACCAGCGCGAACAACGCGGCCCAGGCGAAAAAAGACACGCCTCCCAGCCGGGAGGCCAGGGCGCCGGCGAGCGACGCGGCTTTTTTTCTTAACTCATCCAACGGCACGACGAGCCCCCTTGAGGGCTCACTCTAGCAGGATGAGCCCCAAAGTGAAGGGCGGGCTCAGTAAACCCGCTTTTTCGGCTCGATATATTTAATTTCGTCCGTGAGCGTATAATCATGCACAGGGCGGTAGTCGATCGTCACCTTGCCGTTCTGGAACCAGGCGGCGGTGTGCTTCATCCAGTGCGCGTCGTCGCGATCGGGGAAATCCTCGCGGGCGTGCGCGCCGCGGCTTTCCTTGCGGTTCGCGGCGCCTTCCATGGTGACGATCGCCTGCGAGATCAGATTGTCGAATTCCAGCGTCTCGACGAGGTCGGTGTTCCACACCAGCGTGCGGTCGGCGACGTCGATATCGGGAAGGCCCGCATAAACCTCGGCGATCAGCTTGCGGCCTTCTTCGAGAACGTCGCCGGTGCGGAAAACGGCGCAATTGTTTTGCATCACGCGCTGCATCCGGCCGCGCAGCTTCGCCGTCGGCGAGCCGCCCTTGGCGTTGCGGAAACGGTCGAGACGCGCGAGCGCCGCGTCGCCTGCGCCTTTCGGCAGGGGGCGGGACGCTTCGTTCGCCTTGACGATTTCGCCGCAGCGAAGTCCCGCCGCGCGGCCGAAAACGACGAGATCGATCAGCGAATTCGACCCGAGGCGATTGGCGCCGTGCACGGAAACGCAGGCCGCTTCGCCAATCGCCATCAGCCCCGGCGCGACGGCGTCGGAATTCTCGCCGCGCTTGGTGACCACCTCGCCGTGAAAATTCGTCGGGATGCCGCCCATATTGTAGTGGACGGTCGGCAGCACCGGGATCGGCCCCTTGGTCACGTCGACGCCCGAGAAAATGCGCGCCGATTCCGAAATGCCGGGCAGGCGCTCGTGGATGATCTTCGGATCGAGGTGATTGAGGTTGAGGTGAATATGGTCCTTGTGCGGACCGACGCCCCGCCCTTCGCGAATTTCAATCGTCATCGCCCGCGAGACGACGTCGCGCGAGGCGAGATCCTTTGCGGACGGCGCATAGCGCTCCATGAAGCGCTCGCCCTCGGAATTGGTGAGATAGCCGCCTTCGCCGCGCACGCCCTCGGTGATCAGAACGCCGGCGCCGTAAATCCCCGTCGGGTGGAATTGCACGAACTCCATGTCCTGCAGCGGCAGCCCGGCGCGCAGCACCATCGCATTGCCGTCGCCGGTGCAAGTATGCGCCGAGGTGCAGGAGAAATAGGCGCGGCCGTAGCCGCCCGTCGCGAGGATCACCATCTTGGCGTTGAAACGGTGGATCGTTCCGTCGTCGAGCGACCACGCCATCAGGCCGCGGCACGCCCCTTCGTCGTCCATGATGAGATCGAGCGCGAAATATTCGATGAAGAATTTCGCGTTCTGTTTCACCGACTGGCCGTAGAGCGTGTGCAGCATCGCGTGGCCGGTGCGGTCAGCCGCCGCGCAGGTGCGCTGGATCGGGCCTTCGCCGAAATTGCGCGTCATGCCGCCGAAGGCGCGCTGGTAAATCTTGCCCTCGTCGGTGCGGCTGAACGGGACGCCCCAGTGCTCGAGCTCA
>Ga0155549_1158_pt2 | contig 14092 bp, 11 predicted proteins | sample RifCSPhighO2_12_FD_107206 | JGI IMG/M metagenome (GOLD analysis project Ga0155549, IMG submission 107206) | Alphaproteobacteria bacterium RIFCSPHIGHO2_12_FULL_63_12
ACTGCTTCGACGGAAGAAGCGGCCCAGCCGATCGCCGCTTCCGCCGAAGCGACGACCGACGCGACTGTCGAGGGCGCCGCGGAAGGCGTTGTTGACGCCGCCGCCGACGCCGCTGAAGGCGCGATTGAGCCGGCCGTCGAAGCTGCTCCCCAGCAGTAAGCGTCCAGAATTTCAGTAAGCGTAAAAAGACCGGCGTCGCCCTTGGGCGGCGCCGGTTTTCTTTTATGGATGGATAAGGCGCAGCGCTGGCGTTGCGGCGCCCAAGGCCCGTCCTGCGACCTTAATGCGAGGCCTTTTCGCGTTGCGACTCATTCCAGAAGGATACGCAAGGTATCTTTGTCCGGTCGCAGCGATGCGCATATTTTCTGGCGATTTCGCGGACCTCCTCAAGGAGGCCTTCTTCAAGCGTAATCGGATCGAGACCGAGATTTAACAAACGGCGGTTTTCCACGTCGAGATCATTTTCCGCCGCTTCGTTGCGGGGATTGCTGACGTTTTCGATCGTCGCGCCGGTTTTGTCGGCAATCATCCGGGCGAGATCGCGGACGCGGTGAGTTTCCGTCATCTGGTTCAGGATGTGCACGCGCTCGCCGTGCTGCGGCGGGTTTTCAACCGCGAGCTGAATGCAGCGCACGGTATCTTGAATGTGAATGAAGGCGCGGGTCTGTCCGCCGGTGCCGTGCACCGTCATCGGATAGCCGACGGCCGCCTGCATCAGAAATCGATTGAGGACGGTCCCATAATCGCCGTCATAGTCAAACCGGTTGATCAAGCGCTCATCCATGCGCGTTTCATGGGTTTGGGTTCCCCAGACGATGCCCTGATGAAGGTCGGTGATCTTCAGTTTGTCGTTCTTGTTATAAAAGGCGAACAGCAGCTGATCTTGCGTTTTCGTCATGTGATAGATCGAGCCGGGATTGGCCGGGTAGAGAATTTCCTGCGTGATCTCGCGCCCGTCTTCGGTTTCGATTTTCACCGGCAGGTAGCCTTCGGGAATTTTCATTCCGGCAGTGCCGTAGCCGTAAACGCCCATCGTGCCGAGGTGAACGAGATGGGTGTCGGTCCCGGCTTCGACGATCGCCGCCAGAATATTGTTCGTGGCGTTGATATTGTTATCGACGGTGTAGCGCTTGTGGAAAGAGGACTTCATTGAATACGGCGCGGCGCGCTGTTCGGCGAAATGGATGATCGCGTCCGGCTTGTGCTCCGCGATGAGATGCAAAAGCCGCGCATAATTCTTGGCGACGTTGATCATCTCGAAACTGATGGTTTTCCCCGAAACTTCCTTCCAACAGGCGAGGCGAACGGAAATCGGGCGAATCGGCGTCAGGGATTCGACTTCCAGCTCGACATCGATCTTGCGGCGCGACAGATCGTCAACGATCGTTATCTCGTGTCCAAGATTGGAAAGATGCAGCGAAGTCGGCCACCCGCAAAACCCGTCGCCCCCGATGACGAATATTTTCATTTGATGCTCCTGCCCTTGTCGGAACCGCGATCCCCTAAGTCTTTTGCGTCATGGCCTAACGACCGCATTTTGGCAATATTTCCGTTCGCGGCGGTCGAATGCGGCCGGCCAGGGCAAGTCAGGCGTTATTGTGGCGATATCGAAGCGATGTCGGCAACAATACTGAAATCAGCTCCCGCTCCGCCGCAGTAAGGTACGGGTTCCAAATGTCGACTATCAGGATGGTCCGAGTTGTGTCGGCTTCGTTCATCGCCTCGTGGTCGACCGAATCGTCAAAAACGAACGCCTCGCCGATCTTCCAGTCGCGCCGCTCATTGCCGACGCGGAACCAGGCCGGGCCCGGCAATTCGAGCGGCAAATGAACTATCGACCGGACATTGGACGATCCGACATGCGGGGGGATGTGCGATTTTCCGGCGAGTGACGAGAAAAACGCGGCCGGTCCGTATTGCGGCGCGTCGAACTGCGGCAGGCGGTCGATCGCCTTTCCGGTCATTGGCGCGCGTTTATAAGCGTCGTCGTTTTTGACTCCGTCCTTCCAGAAAAAATAGGTCGACCAGCGTCTCGATTTGTTGAGTTGACCCCACTGGTTTACAGGCGCGCCCGGCGGATAATTTATATACGGAGAAAACTCGTCGGCTGCGGGCGAAGCGAGAATCTCTTGGAACTCCCGCTGGATGTCGGCGGTCGCGGCTTCAAATTCTTCAATCCAGGGGAATAGCGACCTGTCGAAATATGAAACTGGCGGGATCGCCGGAAAATAAAGCATCGTCGGCTGCGGCAGTTGCGGGCGCGCAAAACCGGTGAAAATCTGCAAGCATTCGCTGAATCGCTTGGTTTCGTCCCGTCCGTACTTTCCCTGAACCGCCTCAAGGTTTTCGAGGAGGAAGGAGCGCATATTTTCGTTGTCGGCCTGAACAACGGCGACAGCGTGTTCATAGGATTTTGCAAGCGGCGGCGGCATGTGGGACGTGTCCGGCGCAAACGCCATTGCGTTTCGATAAATCGCCGCCGCCTCTTTTCGGCGGCCCTGTTCTTCAAGGAGCGATCCTTTCGAGAGCATCGCCGGCAAATGATAGGGTTGCAATACAAGCGCCGCGTTCAGTGCGGTCATCGCCGCCGCCGAATCGCCCATCTGCAGATAGGCCGCCGACTTATTGAAAAAAATATCGGGTTCTTTGGCGTCAATCGCCTCGGCCTGTGAAAGCAAGCGCAGCGCCGTCATCGAGTCCCGCGAACGCAGAGCGTCAAGCGCCTTTCGCATCACCGCCGAAAAATCGTCAACAGTGTTGGACGTCATAATCTGTCAACTCCGAAATTCGCGTTCCGCCGGGCCAGCGGCGTCGGCGGAAAAGCGACTGACGTCCAGATCAGGAGCGCCGCAAGAGGCTCAGTCTCCGACCAGACGCGCGAGGTACCGCCCATACTGGTTCTTTGCTAGCGGCGCGGCAAGCCTGCGGAGTTGATCTGCGTCAATGAAGCCGAGGCGGAACGCGATCTCCTCCGGGCAGGCGATTTTCAGACCCTGCCTGCTCTCGATCGTCTGCACAAACTGCGCCGCCTCAAGCAGCGATTCATGTGTGCCCGTATCGAGCCAGGCATAGCCGCGACCAAGCGTCCTTGCTGTCAGCTTGCGGTCGGCGAGATACATCTCGTTGAGCGTGGTGATTTCAAGCTCGCCCCGCGCCGAAGGCTTCACGCGCTTGGCCCTCTCGACCACGGTTTCATCGTAAAAATACAAGCCCGTCGCCGCGAAGTTGGATTTGGGTGCGGCAGGCTTTTCTTCAATGCTGGTCACGACGCCCGACTTGTCGAATCCGATGACGCCGTAGCGGCCGGGGTCGGTCACCTGGTAGGCGAAAATCACCGCGCCGTCCCGCAGACTCGCCGCCGCCTTCAGCTCCTCGGTGAGGCCGTGTCCGTAAAAAATATTGTCGCCGAGCACGAGCGCGCATTTGCCGCCCGCAATGAATTCCTCGCCGATGATGAAAGCTTGCGCCAACCCGTCGGGGCTGGGCTGGATGGCGTAGGTGAAGTGGACGCCCCAGTCGGAGCCGTCGCCGAGCAGCCTTTCGAATGACGAGCGATCTTCCGGCGTCGTAATGATCATGATGTCGCGGATCCCCGCCAGCATCAGGACGCTGATCGGATAATAGATCATCGGCTTGTCGAAGATCGGCATCAGCTGTTTTGAGACGCCGCGCGTGATCGGATAAAGCCGCGTGCCGGAGCCGCCGGCGAGCACAATGCCTTTCATCAGGCCGCTCCCTCAATTTCCCTGCGATGCGAGACTGTCCAGCCGCCCGACCGTCCGCGCAAGGTCCGTCCGCCAATCCGGCTGCTCCAATCCATAATCGCGGCGGATTTTCGAACAGTTAAGGACTGTGAATTTCGGTCGTTTCGCCGGGGTCGGATACTGGATAGTCGCGATCGGGTCAACTTTGGTCTGGCGCCCGCCGGCGGCGAAAATCGCCTGCGCAAAGTCGGCCCAGCTGACCGCTGGGGCGCCCTGGAAATGATAGAGTCCGGCGGGGCCGTCGTTGGCGCCGGCGATGGTCAGGCAGGCCGTAGCGATCGCCGCGGCGGGCGTCGGTCCGCCGATCTGGTCGGCGACGACTTTGATCTCCGGCATCGACTGCGACAGGCGCAACATCGTTTTCACGAAATTGGCGCCATGCGCCGAATAAACCCACGACGTGCGCAAGATAACGGTGTCGGGGTTGGCGGCGCGCGCCAGATCCTCTCCCTGCAGCTTGGTCGCACCATAGACGTTAATAGGGCTTGGCGCCGCGTTCTCACTGAGCGGCGCCGGCGCCGGATCGCCGGCAAAAACATAATCTGTCGACAGATGAACCAGGCGGGCGCCGATCTCCTTGCATGCGGCGGCGATCTCGCCGACCGCGTACGCGTTGATGCGGCGCGCGCCGTCGATTTCGGTTTCCGCCTTGTCGACCGCCGTCCACGCGGCGGCGTTGATGACGGCGGCGGGATTCAGCCGGCGAAGCGCTTCGGCAGCGGCGCCGGGTGTTGCAAGATCGGCGTTTTCCCTCCTTAGGGGAATGATGTCGAGCGCGGCAAAATTTGTCGCCGCGTCAAGCGTTTCCCGGCCGACCTGCCCATCGGCGCCAAAAAGCGCAATTTTCATTGGCGCCGCAACTGGATGCCGGCACGCCGCGCCGAGAGGAAAGGAAATTCAGGTGCGCCGAAGAAGACTGGTGGAGCTGAACGGAATCGAACCGTCGACCTCTTGAATGCCATTCAAGCGCTCTCCCAACTGAGCTACAGCCCCAATCGCCTCGGCGACGTCAACACAGACAATGCGCCGCTTGGGAAACCGGCGCCCGAAGGCCTGTTTTGAGCGCGCGGAACCTAGCCCCCGAAAGATGGTTCCGCAAGCCTCAATAAACGCTGTGCGGAAACTAAACGTCCTCGTCTTCGCCGCCCGAGACGATGCCGGTCACATCATCATCTTCGTCTTCGTCTTCCTCAAGCAGCGTGTCGTCGTCATCGTCGTCGATGTCGATGTCGATATCTTCGAGCTCACCGAGTTCGTCGTCGGCCGCCTCATCGTCGAGGCCCGGCTTCTTCTTCGATTTCGGCGCTTTTTGTTCTTTTTCGGCCGCGTCGAGCGGCACTTCAGCCACTGGTTTGGGCGCGGCTTCCTGAACTTCCGGTTCATCTTCGCGGCGCGGACGGCGCGGCTTCAGCAAAGCTTCCGGAACGAAGCTATGGTCGCATTTCGGGCAATGCGCCGGTTCCTTGTTGAGATCGTAGAACCGCGCGCCGCACTGCGGGCAGTCGCGTTTCACGCCAAGCTCGGGTTTGGTCACTATAGCTCTTTCCTGATTGACTGGGTCGACGGGGGGCGTCTGTTGCCACGCCCGGCGAGCGCTGTCAAAAGCCGCGGGGAAACTGGCGCAGGCGGGGTCATATGAAGGTCTCGGGCAGGGGTTTGCGGGCGGTGCGGCGGGGCGGTCTGACGGGTGAGGCCCTGGCGCCCGGCGACAAGTCGATTTCCCACAGGGCGCTGATCTTTGGCGCGCTCGCCGACGGGGAAACCACCGTCAGGGGGCTGCTGGAAGGACACGATGTGCTGCGGACGGCGGCCGCCATGCGGGCGCTCGGGGCGGGCGTCGAACGGGATCTGACCGACGCCGGCCCTGTCTGGCGGATCCTAGGGGCCGAATGGCGCGATCCGGTCCGGCCGCTCTATTTCGGCAATTCAGGCACCGGCTGCCGCCTCGTTCTTGGCGCGGCCGCGGGGCAGGGCCTCGCTGCACGCTTCGACGGCGATCAAAGTCTCCGGGGCCGGCCGATGAAACGCATCAGCGAGCCGCTCAGCCTGATGGGCGCGCGGATTTCGTCCGAGGACGGCCGGCTGCCGCTGGTTCTGTCGCCGGCGCCACTCCGGGGGATCGACTACCGCCTGCCGGTCGCCTCGGCGCAGATCAAGTCCGCCGTGCTGCTCGCCGCCCTCGGCGCCAGGGGCGAGACGACGATCATCGAGCCGGCGCCGTCGCGCGATCACACCGAGCGCATGTTGAAAGCCTTCGGCGCGGACCTGCGCATCGACATGGCGGCGGACGGGCGACGCCTCCGGCTCGCCGGCGGCCAGCGATTGAAAGCCTCGCCCGTCGACATTCCGGGCGATCCATCCTCCGCCGCATTCCTGATCGCCGCCGCAACGATTGCTCCGGACTCGGACGTTCTCGTTCGCAATGTGCTGATCAATCCCCTGCGCGCCGGGTTTTTCGAAACGATCGCCGATATGGGCGCGAATATTTCCTACGAAAACCAGCGGGAGCTTTGCGGCGAACCAGTCGCCGACATCCGCGCGCGTTCCTCCTCGTTGAGGGGCGTCGTCGTTCCGGCGAGTCGCGCGGCGTCGATGATCGACGAATATCCGATCCTTTCCGTCGTCGCGGCGTTCGCCGAAGGCGAAACCCGCATGGAAGGCGTCGAGGAGTTGCGGGTGAAGGAAAGCGACCGGCTTGCGGCGATTGAGGCGGGACTTGCCGCGAATGGCGTCGCGACAGCGAGCGGGCCCGATTGGCTGGTCGTCAAAGGGCGAGGCGGCGCTGTTTCGGGCGGCGGGACGGTTGCGACCCATCTCGATCATCGCATCGCCATGAGTTTCCTTGTCATGGGACTTGCGGCGCAAAAAACGGTGTCGATCGACGACGCCTCGATGATCGCCACCAGTTTTCCGGAGTTCGTCGCCTTGATGCGCGGCCTCGGCGCGGATTTGCGGCAAGAGTGAATGGCGCTACCATGGCGCGAGGCATGTGAAGAGCAAAGTTAATGGTGCTGAAACCCGAAATAGATTCGATTGGCGCTGCTGGCGCGGATGCCCTTCAGCGGGGCGAGTTCAAGCTCGCGGAATCATTTTTTGAAAGATATGCCGCCGCCGCGCCTGGCGATCGACGCGGACATTTCGGACTGGCTCTGGCGCGCAAGGAACTGGGCGATACGGATGGAGCGCACATCGCGCTCGACACATTGTTGAGGTCGAATTGGGTGGATCTTCCGGCTCTGATGTTGAAGGGCGATCTGTATCTGGAGAAAGGGGACCGGGCCGCAGCGGCGTCGTTTTTTGGCCTCGCGTTACGACATGTCCCGCCGGGGGGGGCGCCCAACAGGGAGGCGGCCGAGCGATTGCGCCGCGCGCGCGAATTCATGGACCAGTATTCGCGTGAAATCCTCGACCGCATTTTCGTCGAACTCTCATCTGCAGGATATCGAAAAGACCAATCGAGCCGGCGTTTTACGGAGTCAGTCCAGATTCTGGCCGGCGCCGGCAAGCGATATGTAGAAGAGCCGCTAAGTTTTTATTTTTCTGGCCTTCCGGCAATCGGATTTTATCCCCGTCAATCATTCGATTGGCTTGAACCGCTTGAGTCTCAAACTGATGTAATTTCAGATGAGTTCATGCGCGCCGCCGCCGATGAAAGCATATTCGTCCCTTATGTTCGCGAAAGCGAAGGAAGGCCGACTCAGTACGACAAAAAGCTATTGAACAGCAGCGACTGGAGCGCACTTTTTCTCGTCGACGACGGTAAGGTCATCGAGAAGAACGCACGCCTGTTTCCAAAAACCCTGTCCATTCTTGAAAAAACGCCATTGCATCGCGTTGACGGACACGGGCCTATCATTCTTTTTTCAAGATTGACGCCGGGCACGATAATAGAACCCCACACCGGATTTTTGAACACACGCCTGATTTGTCATCTGCCAATCATTGCTCCAGCTGGCTGCGCGCTTCGCGTCGGGAACGAAACGCGCGATTGGAAGCGCGGTGAGGCGATTGTGTTTAACGATTCAATCGAGCACGAGGCGTGGAACAAGAGTGATCGCGACCGTGTTGTGCTGTTGTTTTCGGTTTGGCGACCTGAATTGACCGCAGAAGAGCGCGGCCTGGTTTCGGCGTTAATGGTTTCGGGGTTCGGGTTCACTCACGGCGGCGCTTGACGCCTTCACTGCTTTCCCTGGCGTCAGGCGGTCAATAAGAAAATCGAAAGCTGAAATTTCTCAACCGTATTCGTCAAATCGCAACATCTCGCGTTCAACCTTCGACAGATTTTCGAATCGTCGGCTCTAGTGAGGCGCCGCAGGCGTGAGATCTATGCCCCATAGCGTGATTTCAGCGCCGGACGCGGCGAGCACTTCAGCGCCGCCGCGCCAGATCATTTCAATCGCGACGAAGAGGATGATCGCCAATCCGACATAGGCGATCCAGCGATGGCGTTCGAGCAGCCGCGCGATGAACGTCGCGGCAAAGCCCATCAGCGCGATGGAGAGCGCGAGGCCGAACACTAAAACCGTCGGATGTTCATGCGCGGCGCCGGCGACCGCGAGCACATTGTCGAGCGACATCGAAATGTCGGCGACGACGATCTGGGAAATCGCCGCGCGCAGCGTTTTAGGCGCCGGCGGAGCGCCGGATGGGGGCTCGCCTTCCAGCACGTCCGCGCCGCGATCCATGTGCTGCGGTCGCGCCAGTTCGCGCCACATCTTCCAGCACACCCAGAGCAGCAACACGCCGCCGGCGAGCAGCAGCCCGACAATCGACAGCAGCGTCGTCGTCAACAACGCGAAGATGATCCGGAGGACCGTCGCGGCGAGGATGCCGATGGCGATCGCTTTCCCGCGCTGCTCGCGCGGCAGGCCGGCGGCGGCGAGGCCGATGACGACGGCGTTGTCGCCGGCGAGCGTCAAGTCGATCATCACAACCTGAAGGAACGCGGCGGCGAATTCAGGTGAAACGCCGAAAGCCGTAAAATCCATGAAATCCACCTCTCGCGGCCGGCCGGCTGGCGCGCACAGCTCCCCCGAGAGGGCGGATATGGCGCCGGTCGCGCCGGTTTTCAAATGGGCGCTCTTGTCTCGCAATCCGTCCTGACGCTAATGCGGAGCGCCATGCCAGATCCCATAGTCATCGCGCTCGACGGGCCGGCCGCCTCCGGCAAGGGAACCCTCGCCCAGAAGATCGCGGCCCATTACGGCTTCGCCTATCTCGATACCGGGTCGCTTTACCGGGGGGTCGCGCACCTCCTGTTGCAGGCGGGCGAGGACCCGCGCGATGAACGGCTCGCCGAGGCCGCCGCCCGGCGCTTTTCGCTGGAGGCGGTCGAGGGCGCGGACATCCGCACCCGCGAGATCGGCGCGGCGGCGAGCCTTGTCGCGGCGCAGCCAGGCGTGCGGAAGGCGCTGCTCGATTTCCAGCGGGAATTCGCCCGCCGTCCGCCCAAAGGCGCGCCCGGGGCCGTCCTCGACGGGAGGGATATCGGCACCGTCGTCTGCCCGGACGCGACGGTTAAATTCTTCGTCGTCGCCAGCCCGCAGATCCGCGCCCGGCGCCGGTTTCTGGAGCTGAAAGCCGCAAGGCCGGACCTTACCCAGGCGGAGGTCCTCGCCGATCTCGAAGAGCGCGACGCGCGCGACGCAGCCCGGGCCAACGCCCCGATGGCGATGGCGGCGGATGCGGAGTTGCTAGACACCACCCATTTGACTATAGAGGCGGCCTTCGCGGCGGCGCGCCGCGTGATCGACGGCGTTTTCCGGCGCTGCGAGGACTGATCGGGGCCTTCTCCAGAGGCCCCAATCCAGGATCGGTTCTCCCGGGCGATAAACGGGAAGCGGGCTTTTGTGTCCGTCCGACGCGTAGCGCCGCTCATCATAACCTCAACCAGGCATTCATCGCCCGAGGTCGGCGGGATCAAGTCCCGTAAGGCCGAGGGAAGACCGCCGGATAAACCGGTCGGCATTGAACGCTGATCAAGACAAGGACCGAACTGAACGTGGCTCAACCCCAGTCTTTCAATCCAACCCGCAATGATTTCGCGGAAATGCTCGAAGCTTCCCTCCTCGACCGCCGCTCGTTCGAGGACAATGTCGTCACCGGCATCGTCACCGCGATCGAAAAAGATGTCGCCGTCATCGACGTCGGCCTCAAAACCGAAGGCCGCGTGCCGCTGAAGGAATTCGGCCAGGCGGGCCTCCCCGGCATGCTGAAGGTCGGCGACAAGGTCGAAGTCTTCGTCGAGCGCATCGAAAACGCCAATGGCGAGGCGGTGATCAGCCGCGATAAGGCGCGCCGCGAGGAAGCCTGGGATCGTCTCGAAGAACAGTTCAAGCAAGAAGCGCGCGTCGACGGCGTCATCTTCAACCGCGTCAAGGGCGGCTTCACCGTCGATCTCGGCGGCGCGGTCGCATTCCTTCCCGGCTCGCAAGTCGACATCCGTCCGGTGCGCGACGCCGGGCCGTTGATGAACATTCCGCAACCCTTCCGCATTTTGAAGATGGACAAGCGCCGCGGCAACATCGTCGTCTCGCGCCGCTCGATCCTCGAAGAAGATCGCGCCGAGCACCGTCAGGAAGTCGTCCGTGAGCTGAACGAAGGCGACACCAGAGACGGCATCGTCAAGAACATCACCGATTACGGCGCGTTCGTCGAACTCGCGCCCGGCGTCGACGGCCTTCTTCACGTCACCGACATGTCGTGGAGCCGCGTCAACCACCCGTCGGAAGTCCTTGGCGTCAACGACACGGTCAAGGTCAAGATCATCAAGATCAACCCGGAAACGCACCGCATTTCGCTCGGCATCAAGCAGCTCCAGCCGGATCCCTGGCAGGGCGTCGCCGCGAAATACCCGGTCAGCGCCAAGTTCTCGGGCCGCGTCACCAACATCACCGACTACGGCGCGTTCGTCGAGCTGGAGCAGGGCATCGAAGGCCTCGTCCACGTTTCGGAAATGAGCTGGGTGAAAAAAAACGTTCATCCGGGCAAGGTCGTCTCGACCAGCCAGGAAGTCGAAGTGATGGTGCTCGAGGTCGATGAGAGCAAGCGCCGCATTTCGCTCGGCCTCAAACAGTGCGCCGACAATCCGTGGGAGCGTTTCGCCGAAGAGCATCCGATCGGCGCCGTCATCGAGGGCGAGGTGAAGAACATCACCGAATTCGGTCTCTTCGTCGGCATCACCGACGACATGGACGGCATGGTCCACCTCTCCGATCTCGACTGGAACCGGCCGGGCGAAGAGGCGATCAAGGAATACAAGAAAGGCGATGTCGTTAAGGCGAAAGTCCTCGACGTCGACAGCGACAAAGAGCGCATTTCGCTCGGCATCAAGCAGGTCGGCTCCGATCCGATGGATTCGGTCGGCGAGATCAACCGCGGCGACGACGTCACCTGCACGGTGACGGCGGTCGAACAGGGCGGCATCGAAGTGCAGGTCGGCGGCGAAGGCGGCCCGAAGGCCTTCATCCGCAAATCCGACCTCTCGAAGGAACGCGGCGAACAGCGCCCCGAGCGCTTCGCGGTCGGCGACAAGGTCGATGCGCGCGTCACCGGCTTCGACAAGGTGTCGCGCCGCATTTCGCTCTCGATCAAGGCGCGCGAAGTCGCGGAAGAAAAAGAAGCCGTCGAGCAGTACGGCTCGGCCGACAGCGGCGCGTCGCTCGGCGACATCCTCGGCGCGGCGCTGAAAGGCCGCGACAAGCGCTGACCGACGCGCGTCCTTCGTAAGGATCGCAACTAACAGACGCCCCGGCGGGAAACCGCCGGGGCTTTTTGCTGACCGGCGTTTGGTTTTTGCGGCGCTCTCCGGCGCGGCGTGTTGCGTGGTTGGGGCTGGCGGTTTGTTGACGGCCGGCGCGGGGTTCAGCCGCGAACGGCGCCCACATTTACGCTGAGCCGTCAGGGCCATACTTCTACGGAGAAAATCGGCAGGCAAGCCGCGCGCATCGCATCGGCTTTCAAATATCTCAATCACGCTGGGCCTCCTCTCCTGTCGCGCCGGTGAGCGATCATTTCGCGAGGAGCATAAGGCTCGCCGGAGGGAGGGGGATAAGTAGGGGGATAAAGAGGGGGATAAGTAGGGGGATAACCAGGGGGATAAGTAGGGGGACAGTTCGAAATCGCGCAATGAAATCAACGCGATAATTTTTTTTCGAACAATCGTGGTTAACGCTGAAATTAACCATGATTTTTCGTAGGCGAAGATTTCGGTGATTCAACCGCCAGCGGAAATTCTTTAGACGGACGATCAACTTATTGGGGCGCGATGGCGTCACAAGCGCCAACCCTCCCTTTCGCGCGAGGACGCCGCCGCTTCGCGGCGACGTGCGCGAAAGCCCTCCCTTTTCAAGGGAGGGAAAGGGGAAGCGCTCTTTCTTCCCTCCCTTGTAAAGGGAGGGCTTTCGAACCCGGCGGCTTTGCCGCCGGTCTTGTTCGAAAGGGAGGGTTCAGGTTGGGCGCCGGGGCTGGATCGGCGCTGTCGCGGCCAAGCCGCGAGTGCAAACCCCAATCGCCGCTCATCCCGGCGCAAGCCGGGATCCAGCGCGCGCCGCAAGGCGCGCAGGGAAAGAATGCGCTTCGCTGAAACCTGACTGGATCCCGGCTTGCGCCGGGATGAGCGGGGTGAGGTCTGCCGCGATGAACCTGAGCACGGACGAATCCCGCCGTTGGCCGGCGGAATAAAGACGGTGGCGCTTTATGCTTGCTTACCTGTCGTTTGATTTGCACGCGTCGATCGCGGCTTGCAGCCGCCCGTCATCGTTCGCCCATCACTCACAACACCCCATTCGCCTTCTTCACCGCCTCCGCCTCGAGATAAAGCTCGTTGCCCATTTCGCGGTATTTCTCGCTCATCTCGGCCATGCCTTCCTTCGAGAGGCGATCGAGATCTTTCTTTTCGTTATCGCTCAAACCATCCGCGTAATCGCGGACGTCCTGGGTGATTTTCATCGAGCAGAATTTCGGGCCGCACATCGAGCAGAAATGCGCGGTCTTGTGCGCTTCCTTGGGCAGCGTGCGGTCGTGGAAGTCGCGCGCGGTGTCGGGGTCGAGCGACAGGTTGAACTGGTCCTCCCAGCGGAATTCGAACCGCGCTCTTGAGAGCGCGTCGTCGCGCATCTGCGCCGCCGGATGGCCTTTCGCGAGGTCCGCGGCGTGGGCCGCGAGCTTGTAGGTGATGACGCCGACCTTGACGTCGTTACGGTCGGGAAGCCCCAGATGCTCCTTGGGCGTCACATAGCAAAGCATCGCGCAGCCGAACCAGCCGATCATCGCGGCGCCGATGCCGCTGGTGATGTGATCGTAGCCGGGCGCGATGTCCGTCGTTAGCGGCCCCAGCGTATAGAACGGCGCCTCGCCGCATTCCTTCAATTGCTTCGTCATGTTGACTTTGATCTTGTGCATCGGGACGTGGCCCGGCCCTTCGATCATCACCTGCACGCCGTGATCCCACGCGACCTTCGTCAGCTCGCCGAGGGTTTCAAGCTCCGCGAATTGCGCGCGGTCATTGGCGTCGGCGATCGAGCCGGGGCGCAAGCCGTCGCCGAGACTGAACGAGACGTCATAGGCGCGCATCAGCTCGCAGATGTCCTCAAAATGCGTGTAGAGGAAGCTCTCCTTGTGGTGGGCGAGGCACCATTTCGCCATGATCGAGCCGCCGCGGCTGACGATGCCGGTGACGCGGTTGGCGGTGAGGTGGATATAAGGGAGCCGCACGCCCGCATGCACGGTGAAATAATCGACGCCCTGTTCGCACTGCTCGATCAGCGTGTCGCGATAGACCTCCCATGAGAGGTCCTCGGCGACGCCGCCGACTTTTTCGAGCGCCTGATAGATCGGCACGGTGCCGATCGGGACGGGGCTGTTCCTGATGATCCATTCGCGCGTGTTGTGAATGTTGCGGCCCGTCGAGAGGTCCATCACCGTGTCGGCGCCCCAGCGGATCGCCCACACCATCTTGTCGACTTCCTCCTCGACGGAGGAGGCGACGGCGGAATTGCCGATATTGGCGTTGATCTTTACGAGGAAATTGCGGCCGATGATCATCGGCTCAAGCTCGGCGTGGTTGATGTTCGCCGGGATGATGGCGCGGCCCTTCGCGATTTCCTCGCGCACGAAGTCGGGCGTGATGAAGGGCGGAATGTCGGCGCCGAAGGATTCGCCGAGCGCGACCGCCTGCTGCGCGGTCTCCAGCATTTTCTTGCGCCCGAGATTTTCGCGGATCGCGACATATTCCATCTCTTTGGTGATGATCCCGGCGCGGGCGAATTCGAGTTGGGTGAGGGGAGCTCTTTTCTCCCCCGCTCGCGGGGGAGATGTCTGCGCAGCAG